>Ga0187818_10001065_pt1 | contig 10870 bp, 7 predicted proteins | sample NC_wetland_sal_i_14_FD_130581 | JGI IMG/M metagenome (GOLD analysis project Ga0187818, IMG submission 130581) | Wetland sediment microbial communities from Neuse River Estuary, North Carolina, USA - SO4_3 | ecosystem: Environmental > Aquatic > Freshwater > Wetlands > Sediment | place: USA: North...
CTTCGCTGGTCGCGCAGCCGCTCATTTTGCTCGTGCAATGCATGGATCGCACTAAGCGCGATCCCGCGGAACGCGCTCGCGTCTACGACCTGCTCTGCCGTCTGCAGCCGGCCTACGCTTTGCAGCTGGAAAAATGACCATGAAGGGTGAACCTCGTGCCCAGTCCGGATAGTTTGCCAACTCCGTCGTTGATTGATCGCCTCAGCAAAGAAGACTTGCCTGGGGACGGCCTGGAGCGCGATATCGGACAAGCTGGCAAGAGCACCGGCGAAATCAAAATCCGCAAAAAGGCCTCGAACGCGCAGCGCCGGGAGGCCATCAACCGCTTCAAGGACTCGGTCAAGCGGGACCTCGAATGGCTGCTCAACACTCGCCAGGTCGTGGATGATCGTCTTCCGCTATATCCAGAGGTCTCCCGAAGCGTCTATGCCTACGGTTTACCGGATATCACTTCCGTCAACGTTGGTTCCATTCAGGATCAGAATGAGCTTCTGCGCCGCATGGAGCGCTGCATCGAGGCTTTCGACAAACGGCTCACCAACACTGACATTGCGGTGGAACCCTTGGTCGGCCTGAACCGCGTGCTGCGCTTCAGTATCAGTGGCATCGTTCTGATGGATCCCGCGCCCGAAGAGATCGTGATTGACACGATCCTTGATCCGACAAGCGGCGAGTACGAGGTGAAATAGCGTGGCTGGCTTGCGTGATCAGCTCCTGGATTACTACGAGAGAGAGCTGACCTATATTCGTAAAATGGGCGCTGAGTTCGCCCAAAAGTACCCGAAAGTCGCGGGGCGCTTGCTCTTGGAGCCGGAGCGCTGCGAGGATCTCCACGTCGAGCGCCTGCTCGAGGGTTTCGCGCTGCTGGCAGCGCGCGTCCACCTCAAGCTCGACGATGATTTCCCCGAGATCAGCACCGCCCTGCTCGAGGCCCTCTATCCCCACTACATCCGTCCCATTCCCTCCATGTCCGTAGTGCAGTTTCAACTGGACCCAAAGGGCAAGACCACCACCAGCCTCCAGATTCCCAAGGGCTCGACACTCCTTTCGAATCGCATCAACGGCAACTATTGCAAGTTCCGGACGGCATACGACGTTACGATGTGGCCGCTCGAAGTCAAAGACTGCTCGTGGCGATCGGCCGAGGGAATCCCTAACCTCATTCCGCCGGGCTCTCTGGAATCCGAAGAAGTCCGGAAGAATCCTCCCGTGGCCGTGCTGCGCGTCAAGCTCGCTTGCACGCCCGATGATCTTGCCCTCGGCGCATTGCCCGTTGATAAGCTTGTCTTCTATCTATCCGGCGAAAGCAACGTCGCCAATGCCCTGTACGAGTTGCTCCTGCAGGACTGCATCGCAGTTTTCGCGCGCAACCCCCTTGCGCCGCCGAACGCGGCCCCGATTCTGATCCGGAAAGCAAGCTGGAAGCCCGGCCAGGCTCGTCGGCCCCAGTCCCTCCTCCGGCCCATCGGATTTGCTGAGGATGAAGGCGTTCTTCCTTACTCTGGACGCTCATTCCTTGGTTACCGCCTCTTGCAAGAGTACTTCTCGTTTCCAGAAAAATTCTTCTTCCTGGAGTTCGGCGGCCTCGAATCGCTCCGCCAGCTCCAATTTGGCAATAGCGCGGAGTTGTTGTTTCTGATTCGCAGATTTGAGCGGCCCGAGCGCCACCAGATGCTGGAACTCGGCGTGTCGGCTGGAACCCTCAAGCTCAACTGCTCCCCGATTATCAATCTGTTCGACCAAACCGCCGAGCCTATCCGCCTGGATCACACCAAGCACGAGTATCAGGTCGTTCCCGACGTTCGCCGCCAGCAGGTCACCGAGATCTTTTCCATCGAAAACGTCGTAGGCCACGATTCTAGGCGCCAAGAAAACATTGAGTACGAACCCTTCTATGCCTTCCGCCACGCCTCCGCCGTCAAGACCGAGGGAGCGTTCTGGCGCGCAACCCGCCGTGTCTCGGAGCTTGAGGACGACCTGCCCACCGAAGTCTTTCTCTCGCTGGTGAACCTTTCCGGCGTGCCCGTTGGGCCCACCGCTGATTCCGTAACCGTCCGCTGTATCTGCACTAACGCCAACCTGGCTTCGCGATTGCCCATCGGCAGTGAAAACGGAGACTTCCAGCTCGAAGGTTTTGCCGCGGTGCGCAAGATCGTCGCCCTGCGCCGTCCCACCCCCGCCCTACAACCGCCTCTGGGCAAACCGACTCTGTGGAAGCTCATATCCCATCTTTCGTTGAACTATCTCTCGTTGGTTGAAAACGGCAAAGAAGCCCTGCAGGAGATCCTCTCTCTCTACAACTTCTCGGATTCTGCCTTCCTGCGCAACCAGATCGGCGGCATCGCCGCGCTAAAAACCCGCCGGCAATTCGGCATCGTCACGTCCGAAGGAGGAGTCTCGCTGGCGCGCGGCACCAAAGTCGAAATGGAGTTGAACGAAGATCAGTTTGCCGGCGGCGGCACCTATCTCTTCTGCTGTGTGCTGGAGCGTTTCCTCGGCCTCTACGCCTCCCTCAACAGCTTTTCGCAACTGACGGTCCGCACTCCGCAGAGAAAGGAGGCGCTCGCAGAATGGCCACCTCGCTCCGGCAGCACGATTCTGGTATAAGTCGCGCAGACGCCCGCGCGGAAGTCCGCATCAAAGAGCCCTTCCTGTTTGGCTTCTTTCAGGCCGTGCGCCTTCTGCGGCGATTGCTTCCGGGTCGTAATCCCGTGGGACGGTTCTTCCCGCCCGCGACTGAGACCGCTCGTTTCGTCGCTAACCCCTCGCTTGTATTCCCGGCCAGCGAAATTCAGGAACTCGCTGTTCCCGCCGACTCCTCCTCGCCCGCAACCATGAAAGTCAACTTCATGGGCCTCAGTTCACCACAGGGAGTTTTGCCCACACCCTACACCGAGTTGATCGTCGAACGCGCGCAGAAAAAAGACAATGCCCTCCGCGATTTCCTCGACATCTTTAATCATCGCCTCATCTCATTCTTCTATCGCGCCTGGGAAAAACATCACTTCTTCGTCTCCTTCGAACTGCGCGAACCCGATCCCATCTCGCCTCTCATGCTGAGTCTGCTGGGGCTTGGCACCCAGGGTTTGGCCGACCGGCAACTCGTTCCCGATCGAGCGCTCATTTTCTATTCTGGCCTGCTGACGCAGAAGCCGCGCTCCGCCCAGGGTTTGAAACAACTGCTTACCGACTACTTCCAGGTCCCCGTTGAGATCGAACAATTTGTCGGCAAGTGGATCCCCCTGCAAACGATAGATCAGACCGTTCTCGACGACTCCGAGTCCCCCATGCAGCGCCTCGGTTTTGGCGCCATCGTCGGCGACGAGGTCTGGGATCAGCAGTCCACCGTTCGCGTCAAGCTCGGCCCCCTTACGCGCGAGCAGTACCTCGGTTTCCTGCCCCGCAAAGAATCCGCAGCCTATCGAGATCTCAAGGCGATTTTGAAATTCTGGTCGAATGACGAACTCGACTTCGAAGTCGAGTTGATTCTGAAGCGCAAGGCCACGCCAGCGTTTCAGTTTGACACAGACTCGAATGTCGACCTGCTATTAGGATGGACTACCTGGGTCAAGAATGTTGAAATGCAACGTGACCCGGACGAAGCAACTCTTTATATCGGAAGAAACGAGGCTCTGGTATGAGCACAAATGTACGCTCGCTAGTCGGCAAACTCAACGATGCCACCCGCAGCGCGTTAGAAGGCGCCGCCGGGCTCTGTCTCTCGCGCACCCATTACGACATCGAAATCGAGCATCTGCTTACGAAACTCCTCGACGCCCCTGGCACGGACGTCCCCATCATTCTCAAGCAGTTCGGCGTGGACAAGTCTCGCGTCACCGCCGACCTCACCCGCAGTCTCGACCGCCTCAAATCCGGCAACGCCCGCACTCCGAGCATCAGCCCCACGCTGCTCTCCGCGCTCAAAGAGGCTTGGAATCTCGGCTCCCTCAACTATGCCGCCGGACAAATTCGCTCCGGTTTTGTTCTGCTCGCTGCGCTGACATCCGACGAACTGCGTCGTCTTCTTCACGACACCTGCCGCGAGTTCGAAAAGATCTCCGTCGAGGGCCTTCAGAAAGAATTCCTCACCATCACCCAAATGTCAGCGGAAACCGCTTCTCCTCTCTCCAGCGCGGAAGCGGTCGCCGGAGTCCCTCAGGCCCGAGGAGCGGGCAAGACCGCCCATCTCGATCAGTACACCGTCAACCTTACCGAAAGTGCGCGCCACGGCAAAGTGGATCCGGTTCTGGGACGCGATCACGAGATTCGCCAGATCATCGATATCCTGATGCGACGGCGCCAAAACAACCCGATCCTCACTGGAGAAGCTGGCGTCGGCAAGACGGCAGTTGTCGAAGGCTTCGCCCTTCGTGTCTCGCAAGGAGATGTGCCCCCGCCTCTCAAGAACGTCAGCGTGCACAGCCTGGATCTGGCCCTGCTTCAGGCGGGAGCCGGTATTAAAGGTGAGTTTGAAAACCGGCTCAAGGGCCTGATCGAAGAGGTTAAGTCGTCCGCCAAGCCCATCATCCTTTTTATTGATGAGGCTCACACCATGATCGGCGCCGGCGGACAAGCTGGTCAGAACGACGCGGCCAACCTGCTCAAACCTGCTCTCGCCCGCGGCGAACTGCGCACCATCGCCGCCACCACCTGGTCGGAGTACAAAAAATTCTTTGAAAAGGACGCCGCTCTCGCCCGCCGCTTTCAGGTCGTAAAAGTGGAGGAGCCCTCCGAAAATCAGTGCTCCGTGATGCTCCGCGGACTTGTGGCTTCCCTTGAGAAGCACCACAACCTTCGCATTCTCGACGATGCCGTCACCAGCACCGTGAAACTTTCGCACCGCTACCTCGCAGGCCGGCAACTGCCCGACAAGGCCGTAAGCGTTCTCGACACATCCTGCGCCCGCCTCTCGCTCGGACAAAACGCTACGCCCGCAGCGGTCGAGGATGCCACGCGCACTCTCGACAGCCTTGAAGTGCAGCAGCGCATCCTGGAGCGCGAGGCCGCCGTCGGTGCGGATCACAGGGAGCGGCTGGCGGAAATCGCCGCCCTTCGTGAAAAGACCTCTACCCGCCTTGCCAGCCTCCGCGAACGCTGGACCAAGGAGCGCGACCTCGTCCAACGAATCAGGGATGCCCGCGCTCAGCTCGAAGCCCTCGCTGCTCCAGCAGCCGCGCCGAATCCAACCGGCGGAACTGCCGCTCAACCGAGCGCAGCAGTAAGTCCAACCGATGGGAACGGTGCCCAGCCCCCCGCCGTACCCGCCGCAACCAAGGAAACCCTGGCGGCGCTCGAACTCGAACTTCAGCAACTCCAGGGCGACGAGCCCTTAATGCGCGTCTGCGTGGATTCGCACACCGTCGGCGAAGTCATCTCGGCCTGGACCGGCATCCCCGTCGGCAAAATGGTGAAAGACGAAATCGCTTCCGTCCTCGAACTTCCCAGCACTCTGGGACAACGGGTGATCGGCCAATCCCACGCTCTGGAAACGATCGCACAACGCATCATCACCAGCCGCGCCAGTCTCGACGATCCGGGGAAACCCATTGGTGTTTTTCTCCTCATTGGCCCGAGCGGCGTCGGCAAAACCGAAACTGCGCTAGCCCTTTCCGATCTTCTTTATGGTGGCGAAAAAAACCTCATCACCATCAACATGTCGGAATTCCAGGAAGCCCACACCGTTTCCACTCTCAAGGGTTCGCCTCCGGGCTATGTCGGATACGGCGAAGGCGGCGTTCTCACCGAAGCGGTCCGTCGGCGGCCTTACTCTGTGGTGCTGCTCGACGAAGTCGAAAAAGCGCACCCCGACGTTCTGGAACTGTTCTATCAAGTCTTCGATAAGGGCAACATGGAGGACGGCGAAGGCCGCGAGATTGATTTCAAGAACACCATCATCCTGCTCACCAGCAACGCCTGCACCGACACATTCATGAAGCACTGCGCCGACCCGGAAACCACGCCTGCTCCCGAAGGCATCGTTCAGGCGTTGAAACCGGAGCTCAATAAGATCTTCAAACCGGCGTTCCTGGGACGCCTGATGATCATCCCCTATTATCCGATTCGCGACGAAGCCCTCCGCAAGATCGTCGCCTTGAAACTGAGCAAGATCAAAAAGCGCCTCCAGGAGAACCATAAGATCGAGTTAAAGGTCGACGACGTTCTTATCGGTGAGGTCGCCAAGCGCTGCACCGAGGTCGAGAGCGGAGCCCGCAACGTGGATAATATTCTGACCAACACGCTCCTCCCCGAGATTTCGCGGGAGTTGCTGGCCCGCATTGCCGAGGGCAAAGAACTGCATTCCATTTCCGTTGGCATTGGCCCGGATGGTAAGTTCGCTTACTCGTGGTGGGACGCGAAGTCTCCCGAACTCGCGGCGTAAGTGAGTTTACGCGCGCGAATTAACCGATGCAGGTTGAGAGACACAATTTTCGCTGTTAAAGAGCTTAAATCCGTTGCATACTCCCAGACACCTGGGACGCGAGGCACAAGACCATGGCGGACGCACAGGCAAAGCAGGAAGCCCGGCTCCTGGAGGTAACGACTCCACTCGGCCCCGACGCGCTTGTCATCAATGGATTCTCCGGCTCCGAAACGCTCTCTGGACTCTTTCGCTTCCGGCTCGATTTGCTCGCGCCCGTCAAGAACTCCATCAAAGCTAAACAACTCCTTCGGCAGCCGGTCGCGGTTTCTATCCTCTCGGAAGATAAGAAAGTGAGATACTTCCACGGCCTCGTAAGCCGGCTCTCCGCCGCGGATCGCGAAGAGCGCTTTCAGCATTTTCACGCCGAAGTCGTACCCTGGCTCTGGTTCTTGTCGCAGCGCAGTGATTGCCGCATCTTCCAAAATAAGTCCGTGCCTGACATCCTCAAAGCCGTCTTCGATGGCGCCGGTTTCAAGGACTACAAAGACAAAACCACGGGCGATCACATTCCGCTCGATTACTGCACTCAGTACCGCGAGACCGACTTCAATTTCGTTTCTCGCCTGATGGAACAAGACGGCATTTTCTACTTCTTTGAGCATGAAAAGAACAAGCACACCCTGATCTTCGCCGACGATAATTCCGCCTTCGGCAATGTTCCGGGCAAAAACGAGGTCCTCTACGAGGCCGAAGGCGGCATGGGTGAGCGCGAAGATGTGGTAACCCAATGGGCCGGCGACGACGAAACCCGTCCTACCAAGTACGTCTTGCGCGATCACAATTTCCAATTGCCCCAGAAAGATCTTGAAGTTTCTCTCGGCAGCGGCGATCTGGAGATGTACGACTATCCCGGCGAATACGCGCAGCGCTTCAATGCTCCCGATGCCCGCCTCGGCAAAGTCCAATCTGAAGGCGAGAAGCTGGATCGCATCCGTCTCGAAGAAGAGGAACTCCCCGGACACGTCTTCGAAGGCTCATCTTTCTGCCGCCAATTTGTCAGCGGCCACAAATTCAAGCTCAAGAAGCATTTTCAGTCGGATGGCGAATACGTCCTCACTGCGCTCAACTTCTCCGTAGGCCAAAACCCCGACTACATTTCCGGACGCACTTCCGCTCCCTACCACAACAGCTTCGTCTGCGTGAAGTCGGACGCCAAGATCCGCCCCCGCCGCCTGACGCCGAAGCCGGTCATTTCCGGCCCGCAAACCGCCGTTGTCACCGTAAAAAAAGGCGAAGAAAGTTTCCTCGACAAGTACGGACGCATCCATGTCCAGTTCTTCTGGGACCGCCTTGGCAAGAAAGATGAAAACAGTTCCTGCTGGGTGCGCGTCGCCCAACCCTGGGCCGGCCCGTCCTGGGGAGCGCATTTCTGGCCGCGCGTGGATCACGAAGTCGTTGTCCAATTCTTAGAGGGCGATCCTGATCGCCCCCTCGTCACCGGCTCCGTCTATAACGCCGACAACATGCCGCCTTACGACCTCCCCGCCAACTACACGCGCAGCGGTGTCATCACCCGCAGCTCCAAAGGCGGAGGCAGCAAGAACTTCAACGAAATCCGTCTGGAAGACAAAACCGGCAGCGAACAGTTCTTCATGAATGCCGAAAAAGACATGGACACGCGCGTCGAAAACGATTCCCGCGAATACATCGGCAACGACCGCCACCTGATCGTCCATGTCAATCAGCAGGAACTCACCGAAGGCGACAAGCACGGCCACGTCAAGGGCAGTCACTTTGAGAAGATCGAAACAGACATGTCGCTGCAAATTGGCGGTAAGCAAATGGAGAAAACCACCAGCGACAAGTCCATCGAAGTCGACGGTGACCACAAGGAAAAGATTGGCGGCAGCGTGTCCCTGCAAGTGGGACAGTCGCGCGACGAAAAAATCGGCATGACCCACGCCATGGAGGCTGGTCAGACCATCCACCTCAAAGCCGGCATGACCGTAATCATCGAAGCCGGCATGCAGATCTCACTGAAAGGCCCCGGCGGCTTTGTGGACATCGGCCCCGCCGGCGTAACGATTCAGGGCACCATGGTGCTCATCAATAGCGGCGGCGCAGCTGGTAGCGCAGCGGACGCGAACCCGCAGCCCCCAGACCCCCCGACCGACCCGAAAGATCCCGACACCGCCGACGACGGCAGCAAAGGCACAAAGCTGAAATGAAAGGGGCCGACTAGAGAGTTGTCAGGATAAAAACGAATGCCTCCAGCAGCGCGAATCACCGATTCCACCGCCCACGGCGCCCCACTCGCGCCCGGTCCCGGCAGCCCCAACGTCCTCATCGGAGGCCTGCCCGCCTGGCGCACCCTGATTGACCAGCACGCCTGCCCCGCCGTCAGCATCAGCGGCGCCGACGGCGTCGGCATGGTCATGATGGGTAGCCCCACCGTTCTCATCAACAACCAGATGTCGTGCCGCCTGGGCGATATCGTAGTCGAAATCCCAGGCCTCGCTATGGGTCCGGCCGACCCTATCATCATGGGCGAAATGACGGTCATGATCGGCATCCCCGGCCAGGGCTATGTGTTTCAGATGGCGGCCCAGACCGGCGCGCCGTTCTGCGAGCATTGAAAACATTAACCGGGCCTCGGTCGAGGCCCAAACATTGTCGGGAGTCTTGTTTGTCATTCTTGCTTTCGTCGTCGCGAGTTATTGTTTTGTTGTCCGGAATCTGTAATATTGTCATCCCGAACGAAGTGAGGGATCTCGTTTGGCTTAGTCATCCCCAACGCGTCGGGGTAGAGTAGCGAGGGATCTCCCCATGGCCACCAGCCGCATCGCCGCCGATCCCACTAGCGCCATGCTTATCTTTCTCGAAGTCCGGTCCGGAAAGCAGCTCGGACGCAAAATCCGGCTCAACCCCGGCCACCCCCTGCGCGTCGGCCGCACCGGCGAAGCCGACGTTTCTTTCTCCGACGATTCCCACATGTCCGGCCTTCACTTTTCCGTCGAGTGCGTGGACAACCAATGCCGTTTCACCGACCTCAACAGCCGCAACGGCTCCTGGCTCAACGGCCAGCGGGTCGGCACCGCCGTTCTCGCCAACGGCGATACCCTCGTCGCCGGAGAAACCAAATTCGCTGTCACCATCGAGTCCTCCGATCGCGACGCCACCGCCGAATTCTCCGCCGTCGCCGTCGTCCCGCAGTCCCTGCCCGACCGCCTCCTCGCCCTCCTGCGCAACGACGCCCAGCCCCTCTTCGCCATCCTCGACGCCGCCCGCGACGTCCGCATCCTCGCTCTCCTCCTCACCTATAAAGAAGAGTGCCAGTCTCTCTACGAAGGAGAGCAGGGGGCCAAGCTGGCCCAGGTCGCGCCCTATCTAGTCCGCCTGCAGAAAGAGTCCAAACTGCTCGAAGCTCTGGTCAAAGAAGGATGGAGCAAGAGCTGGGGCATCTACCTCACCTCCGACGCCGACTTCCAGGAAGTCCGCCGCCACCTGCGTCATTTTTTGCAGGTCAAACTGCCCAGCGGCGAGCAAGTCTATTTTCGCTTTTACGATCCCCGGGTGATGCGCGTGTTCCTCCCCACCTGCACCCCCGAAGACACAACCCAGTTCTTCGGCCCGATCCAAAACTATCTAGTCGAAGACGAAACCCCCGAGCAGCTACTCCGCTTCGTAAACACCGGCCAAGGCAGCCAAAAAATGCTGATCGCCCTAGGAGACCAAGACCAGCAGCCCAAAGCGCCAACGCCACCCGAGGATCACCTAGAAACCGAAAGCTGGCCAGGCACCCCCCTGAAAGAGGAGGCGAAGTAAGCAAGAGCCATGCTGACGATCCGCCAAGATCAAGTCGAAGCCTTCCGGCAGTACCATCTTCAGAAATTCGAGGATGAGATGGTCGTCCACTTACAGAACTTTGCGCCGCACCACTGGCGGGTCATTGGTGAGCAAACCGGGCGGCACGTGATTCGGCTGGGAATAGACCAGGCCAAGAGATATGGGTTTACGAACCGCGGCCCCGTGCGTTTTTACATCGAGATGATGTTCATGTTCGGCAGCTATTTCGATACTGACCCGCAGTATCCTTGGACCGCCGAGGCTTTGAATGATCCGGAGAACACGGACCAGATGATCCGGGCCGATCGCCTCTATGACGTGATGACGGAGTACTCGGACGTCGTAGCTGGCCCGAAGAACGAATACAAATTTAGTGCATTGCGCCGACTCAACCAGGCTCGGGCCCAAGACTATGTGTCGGCCGCTTTGCCCTTGGAAGATTGTTTGGTCGCGGGTCTTAAGAGCATCTACCCAGAGAAGTGCGCGTATCTAGGCGAAGAACCGTTGAGGGTGCTGCTTAAGAAGAGCCTCGAACTTGCGACCAAGTACGACTTGTCGTCGAGTGAAGACACGGCACTGATGGCCGCACTGACGTTCTTCCTCGGCCATGAATGCACCCGCGATCCGCTGCACGGTTGGATTGGCAGGCGATTGGAAAAGGAA
>Ga0187818_10001067_pt1 | contig 10860 bp, 8 predicted proteins | sample NC_wetland_sal_i_14_FD_130581 | JGI IMG/M metagenome (GOLD analysis project Ga0187818, IMG submission 130581) | Wetland sediment microbial communities from Neuse River Estuary, North Carolina, USA - SO4_3 | ecosystem: Environmental > Aquatic > Freshwater > Wetlands > Sediment | place: USA: North...
CGAATTCGTCCACCTGGACGGAGTGGTCAATAACCAGCTCAACCGGCTGCAGCGGATTGATCAGGGCCGGGTCGCCGCCGAGTTGCTTCATGGCGTCGCGCATGGCGGCCAGGTCAACGATGCACGGGACACCGGTGAAATCCTGCAAAAGGACGCGGCTGGGCGTGAAGGCGATTTCCTTGTCGGGCTTGGATTTGCCGTTCCTTCCCCCGGTACCCCACGCAGCGAGCGCCCGCACTTCCTCCTGGGTGACGTTGCGGCCGTCCTCGGTGCGCAGAAGGTTCTCGAGCAGAATGCGCAGAGAGAAAGGCAGGTGCGTGGTGGAGATGCCCTGCTTGTCGAGCGCGTCGAGGCGGTAGATTTCGTATTCCTTGCTGCCAACCTTGAGGCTAGCGCGGCTGTTAAAACTGTTCACCGACATGATGGCCTTCCCTTGGGAATCTCGCGCACAGGCGTGCGCGGCTCACGGAATCTCTATTGAATAGTGTAATGGGTTTCGGCGGGGATTGCGTAGTGGAGGTGCGTGGCAGGCATCAGAATTCCAGGCGCGCCTGAAATGCGATCATGCGCGGGCTGCTATCGCCGCCCAAACCAACCCCGAGCAGACCGGTCGGCGGAGAAGTTGTCCAGGTGAGCGCTCCAAAGCCTGTCTGTGTTGAAGTGTTTCCCGGAATGCCGGCCAGTACCATGCTTGGAAGCCCGAAGTTGGGGTGGTTGAAGAGATTGAAGAACTGGGCTTCCACTCTGAGCTTGACCCGCTCGGTCAGGGGAAACCATTTCGTAAGATAGAAGTCGTTCCAGAAGAAATCGGGACCGCGCAGGGCATTACGGCCCAGGTTTCCGAATTGGCAATGCTGTGGGTCGTCGCCGCCGTAACACTGCCCAGTACTGGGATCAACCGTCGATACGAATGCGTCCGGATTGAGCCACTGGATCGTGCCCGCTTGCGTTACCCCAGGGACGGGGTGATGCGCATATAGCGGGACGCCGGGAACAACACTTGCGAACTGCGGTCCACTGCCCTGCACAATGCCGTTTCCGTTGGCTGAATAGGGGGTGCTCAGGACCGAAAACGGCACCCCGCTATGCCAAAACATGGTCCCAGAAATCTGCCAGCCGTTTAGCGAGTGCGCCAACAAGCGATTCGAAACTCTGATCGGCAACTGATACACAAACTGCGCATTGAGATTGTGCCGGATGTCATAGTCGCAAGGACCATAATCGCGGGCCAGTTCTCCCGGCAGAGGGGAGAGAATCCCGCCCGCGGAAAACTGGAGGAACCCTCCGTTGGAAACGGTATCCATGCAGCGGCTCCAGGTGTAGTTGACCTGTCCTTGCAGCCCATGGCCGAGCCGCTTCATCGCGGTCAGTTGAAGGCCGTTGTAGTGACTGTTCTCGCCTGTGGAGAACTGGGTCACCGCGCCGAATCTTGGATCGGTCGGCTGCGTAGGGAACGGAGCAAAACATCCCTGGCAGGGTGTCCCGCTCGCCGTTTTCACAGTCTGGTATCCGTTGACCTGCGTCAAATACGGTTGATTCACAGCGCGTGTGCCGACGTATCGCGCTTGCAAACTGGCCGTCGATCCGAATTGATGTTCAATGCCCAGGCTCCACTCCATGAAGTACGGTGCATGCAGCTTGCCATCGGGTACTGCTGTGATCGCGACCGGTGGAAGACAAGGCGCCTGTGGCTGTGTCGAGGCGCAGGAGAGCAAGCCCTGGGGAAATCCCGAAGTAAAAACCTGATTCGCGGCCATGGTGGCGCCGACTGCACTGTTGGGCGCGCCCGGCGCAATGGCTGTCCCGCCCACCGTGCCAAGCAGACCCCCCTGAAACGTCTTATCGTAAGGAGGATTGGAGCCCACCAGGTCGGCCACAGTGCCGGGCAAGATGTCGCTGAAAATCCCAAAGCCGCTCCGGAGCACGGATTTCGGCTCGAACTGCCACGCTAGCGCGGTTCGGGGTTGCAAAATTGCGGTGGGCGAGGAGGAGAACAGATTGCCGAGATGAGTCTGGATGGCGGCGTTCAGCGGTTGATGGACATCGTGGGAGATGGAACTAAAAGAGCCACGAAGACGAGCGATATGCTCATGGGGATTCAGCGGGTTGGAGTTGAAGGTGTCGCGTAGTCCGAACGTCCAGGTCAGTTTGCGAGTCACTTTCCAGGTGTCCTGGGCATAGAGATCGAGGTTGAGAAAGTTGAAGGGTTCATTCGCGTTGGAAGGGAAAGTCTGGGAGGCAGTGTTGGCTACTCCATCGATAAATTGCTGCAGGTTCGCGTAGGTGACGGTTGGGACCATGCCCTGCCCGAGATCGTAGTCGTTCAGGCGGAAGATTCGGGTGTTCGTGCCGAACCGCAGCTCGTGCGCTCCATGGCTCCAGGCCAGATTGTCATTGATGAAAAACCGCGATGCGCGCCGGCCTTGAACCCAGGTGTTGTCCAGCCCCCCAATCGGAGTGAAGGCATTCGCGCCGCTGCCCTGCAATACGATGGGGAATGCCGCAAGCGTCTCCTGAAAGTTTTTGGGCCCAAACAAGCTCGCGTACCAGGAAAACGCAGGATTGAAATAGTTCACCAGATTTTGCGAAAAGACGTGGGTATATCCTGCCGCAAACGAGTACAGCGGTTGAGGAGAGAACGAGTCGAACAAGGAATTGATGGGATCGGTGTAGGCCGCTTGGACACCTGTGTCAGCCTGAAAACGAAACCAAGTCGTATCTTTCTGGTGGATGTTGTAATCGACGCGGACGGTCTGCACTTGTTCGTGGTCATCGCTGGAATGCGAAACGCTCTGCCGGTTCGCGCAACCATCCCCGGCGGCGCCAAGCGGGCAATCGAGTATCGCGGTGGGTGTGCCGTTGGCGTTTCCGTACAAGAGGAACATCTTTCTGTAGAAACAATACTCACTCAGCCCGCTGGACCCGCAATCGATCGTTTGATCCCCAGAAAGTCGCTGCAAGACGTATTGTTGGAATGCCGGGCTGGGAACAATCGTCGGCGTAACGATGGGCAGCGCAATGCGCACCCATTCGCTGTCAAAGAAAAAGAAGAGCTTGTCGTGCGCAACCGGCCCGCCCAGACTGCCCCCAAAATGATTCACCGTCGCTGCGGGCTTGTGATGTCCGGGCGTCGCATTGGTAAAGTAGTCCGCCGCGTTCAGCAGCGAGCCATTCCATAACTCATAAAGATTCCCGTGAAACTGATTGGAGCCGGACTTGGTTACATAGTTGACTTGCGATGCTCCATACCGCCCCTGATCCACGGAGTAGGAAAGAGTGTTGACGGTCACTTCTGAGATCGAATTCAATCCCAGCACGAGGTTGGTGGAGAGGCCGCTGTTGAGGTTGGTGAGCGGGTCGTTCGTTTCCAGTCCGTCGACTATGTAGCCGTTTGAGAGCGCGGGCAGGCCATTAAACTCCACGTTGCCAAACCCGTTGGTGCCGCCGACGAAGTCGTTGCTGCTACCCGCCGTGTTGATGATGGCTCCGGGGGCGAATTGCAGGGGGTAGGTTAAGTCCCCGCCTGGATTGGGCAGATTCTCCAGAGCAGGAGCATTCAAGTTGGTGGAGGTATTGGCATCCTCCGGGTTGATCAGCGACGGCTCCGAGCTCACCTCGACGGTTTCTCTTGCTTGAGCAACCTTAAGCCTGAAGTCGACGGCCTGCTTCTGGCCCAGACCAGAAAAGACGGTGTCGCTTTGCTGCGGCCTGAAGCCTTCCGCTTCAACGCGGACTGAGTAATTACCGGGCCTGAGCTGTGGGAAGTTGAACCGGCCCGCTTCGTCGGTTTTGACTCTGCGCGTCGCGCCCGTCTCGCGATTTGTGGCCGTGACGGTAGCGCCCGCCACAGCAGCATCGGTTGCGTCCGACACTTGGCCGACGATGGCGCTGGTGGTCTCCCCTTGGCCAGACGCGGGGGAGGGAGACAGTAATGCGACAACGACAAGAGCGAGCGCCATGTAATAAACTGCACGAATCATGGTTCAAGCTCCCTTGGTTCTTCCGCGCGGTCAACGGGCAAGTTAGCGCGCTCCGGTCCAGACTTGGTAGAGTACGACTCCGAACATGAAGACGAGATAAATCCTGAGGGCCCAGAACAGGACCATCTCAGTGCCGGTGAGCTGGCGGCGCGGGCAGTGATGCTTTTCTTTAGTCGAAATGAGCTGGTCGGGTTCGAGCGCCGCCACCACCGAGGCAAGATCTTCGCGGCCTAGTTCAGCGGCAGGGGCAGAATCAAACTTCGGTTCCATCTATTTCCCTCCAAGAAGCGCCAGGGCATGCGGAGCGACGACGCTGACCCCGAACAGCACTCCGGCCGCGATCAGTACAATCACCACGCCCAGGGCGAGCACGTTGGCCCACCAGGGGCTGATCAGTTCGCCCATGATTTCACGGTCGTTGACGAGCATGTATAAAAAAAGCAGCGCCGGTGGCATGGCCAGGACCGCAATCACGTTGACCACCAGCACGATGTAGACCAGAGGAATGCCTGGAATCAGGACCAATCCCGCCGCGGCTGCCGCTTCCAGAAGCAATACCAGATAGAACGACTTGCCCTGGTGGAAAGGAAGATTCAGGCTGTGGGGGCGGTGGGCGACTTCTCCGAACGCGTATGCCGAGGAGGTAGAGATGGTGACCGCAGCGACCATTCCCGCCTCAAACATGCCGAGCGCGAAGAGAGCGGCTCCCCAATGGCCGACAAGGGGCTGCAGGGCCTGGGCAAACTCGGCAGCTTGAAAGTTGCCCGCCGACATTCCGTGTGCGAACAGAGGGGCCGTGGCCACGATCGTGGCCAGCGCGGCCAGCGCCGCCAAGGCTCCTCCCAGCAGGGTATCCACGCGGCCGAAACGGATGTCGCGAGTGGTCAGGCCCTTGTCGGCGATCGCACTCTGCTGGAAGAACAGCATCCATGGAGTGACCGTGGCGCCGATGTCGGCGAGAAGGATTAACACGGTATCTTGCGTGACGCCGCCGGGCAGCGGCTTCCAGGTAAACATCGCGCTGCCGACAGCTCCCCAATGGGGATGGCTCAGCAGGGCCACGGGCACAAAGAGCAGATTGAACATGGCGGCAGCGAGAGTGACGCGCTCCCAGGTCCAGTAACGGTGTGCCATCAGTGCTGCGAACAGGACCAGCCACGCCCCCAGCACCGCGACCGCGGGGCGGACGCCGAAGAATCCCAGCCCCGCGCGGATGGCGATGAACTCGGTGACCAGAGTGAGGAAGTTGCCGAGCATGAGGTCGACCATGGAGAACCATCCCCAAAAGGGACCGAAGCGGTCGAAAATCAGCTCGGCATGGCCGCGATGCGTAGCGGCGCCCAGGCGCACGGTCATTTCCTGCACGACGCACGCCATGAGGAAAGTGAGCACCACGAATGGCATGAAGAAGCCAATGCCGAAACGTGCGCCGGTGGCGGCATAGGAGAGCATGCTGGGGCCGTCGTTCTCGCCCAGCATGACCAGGATGCCGGGGCCGATCAGCAGCCAGAGCAGCCGGGTCCGCGACCACAAGCCGCGCCGGGTGCGGGTTTCGAGGACGCGTTCGCGGTCGTGCGCGCGGTCAATATCCTCGTGGGTGATGACGACGGGATCGGGCGCGGTCATCCGGTGATTGAGAAAGTTAAACAGGAATCCCCCTGCGGTTCGATATTGGTTTATTCATGTTGCGAGACCGGCAACCAAAGCGAAGCAACGCCCGCCAAAATATTAGCGTTAGTATATACCCAACCGTAAACTATAGTTAACTATTTCATGGTGGATTTCAAGGGTTGATTTCGCCACTGATTGTGGAAAATTGCGGTGGAAAATGACGCTGGGGAACAAGCCCGGCATCAAGGTTTAGCGCGGGAGGCGGGAGCAAGCCAAACCCGGCCGGAAGCGGCGGGTCCCAGAGACACGGTTCCGGCGGGAGTGGCGAGAGTCAGGGTCTGGTCGTAGTTGCGCTCCAGCAGGCGCAAGCGGGATCCCGGACGAATGCCGCGGGTCTCGAGAAATTCAAGCAGGCGGCGATCGCGCTCGTAGATGCCGCTCACGATGTAGGTGTTCTCCAGTTCCGCGTCGGCGAGCAGGACCAGGCCGCGCTTGCGGCGGCTCGCGGGACTTTCCACCTCACTCAGATTGCCGTGCGGACACGCGCCGCCCGAACCCAGCTTGGCCAGGAGCTTCGCCTCGAAATCCGGGGAGACGGCGTGCTCCAGGCGTTCGGCCTCATCGTGCACCTTCCACCATTCCATCCCGAAGATTTCCGACAGCATGCGCTCAATCAGATGGTGGCGCAGGGTTAGTTTGCGGGCGATCTTGCGGCCGGTTGGCGTCAGGCTCACTTCGCCGCCGCCATCCACGCGCACCAGGCCATCTTTTTTCAGGCGGCGCAAGGCCATAGTCACGGCGGGCGGCGAAACCTTGTGCCAGTCCGCCAGACGCGCGGAGATGACCGTTTCTCCGTCGCATTCGGCCTCGAGAATGGACTTGAGGTAATCTTCTTTGGAGACGGTGATCACTGAAGAACATTATACGGCGGGCGGTTAATCACAGTTAATTGTCGATTGTTGATTTTTGATTGTTGATTGAAAACCTGCGCGCAAAAGTGGCTTTGGGAGCGCCGGCACCGAGTTTTTCAATCAACAATCGGCAATCACAAAATCAACAATGGATTCTCGTTTGACAGCACCGCGTCTCAACTTCTAACCTGAGTTTCTCTGGCCTTATGAAAGTCCTGGTCCTAGGTAGCGGCGGCCGCGAGCACGCGCTGATCTGGAAGTTGCGGCAATCACCGCGGGTTCAGCAACTTTACTGCGCGCCGGGAAACGGCGGCATCGCGGAAGAGGCGGAGTGCGTGGCCGCCGACCTGAAGAGCCTAGACTCCATCGCGGCGCTGGGCGCGCGTTTGCAGCCGGATCTGACGGTGGTCGGACCGGAACTGCCGCTCAGCTTGGGCGTGGTGGACGAGTTCACGCGGCGCGGGTGGCCCACGTTTGGGCCGACGCGCGCTGCGGCGCAACTGGAGTCGAGCAAGAGCTTCGCCAAGGAATTCCTGCAGCGCCACCGCATCCCGACAGCTCCGTTTGCCATTTGTGATTCGATTGAGCAGGTGCGGTCGGCGCTGGGGCATTTCCATGCGCCCGTGGTAGTCAAGGCCGACGGACTGGCGGCGGGCAAGGGCGTGGTCATCGCCAAGAGCAAGGAAGAGGCGGCCAGCGTCGCGGCGGAGATGCTGAGCGGCAAAATGCTGGGCGAAGCCGGAGTGCGGGTGGTGCTGGAAGAATGTCTGAAAGGCGATGAACTTTCCTTTCTGGTGTTCAGCGACGGCGAGCGTGTGGCGCCGCTGGTGGCGGCGCAGGACCACAAGCGCGTGGGCGACGGCGACACGGGTCCGAATACGGGCGGCATGGGAGCATACTCGACGGCCGACATTGTGGACGACCAGATGCGTGACTGGCTCGTCCACCACATCGCGCAGCCCGTGGTTGCAGGGATGAAGGCGGAGGGCGCGGAATTCAAGGGCGTGCTGTACTGCGGTCTGATGATGACGGCGCGCGGTCCCATGGTGCTGGAGTTCAACTGCCGCTTTGGCGATCCCGAGACGCAGCCGATTCTGATGCGGCTGGAGAGCGATCTGACCGACGCGCTGGAGGCCTCGATCGAAGGGCGCGTTAGCGAAGGGGATTTCAAGTGGTCGCGAGATGCGTCGGTGTGCGTGGTGATGGCGTCTGGCGGATATCCGGGGACCTTTGCCATGGGTAAGCGCATTGACGGACTCGACGATGCGGGCGCGGTGGACGGCGTGAAAGTGTTTCATGCGGGAACGTCGAAGCGCGATGGGACTTATTACACGGCGGGCGGGCGCGTGCTGGGCGTGACGGCGCGGGCGCGCGATTTGGAAACCGCGGTCGAGCGTGCCTATGATGCGTGCGCGAAGATCAACTTTGAGGGAGCGCATTATCGGAAAGATATTGCGGCGAGGGCGCTGAAATAGTTGCGGAGATTTCCGCCGGACAGCCGAGGGCGGCTGTCCCCACATGAGCTGTTGAGATCCGCACCGACCTTCTTAAGAGGAGAGCATGAGCAAGCCGCTGGTTTCGATTGTGATGGGCAGCGATTCCGATCTGGAGATCATGCGCGAGGCCGGCAAAGCGCTCGACGAGTTCGGCATCTTCTATGAGATTGACGTGACCTCGGCACACCGCTCGCCCGATCGCACCGCGGATTTCGCGCGCAAGGCTGCGGGGCGCGGGATTCGCGTGATCATTGCAGGGGCCGGCGGGGCGGCGCATCTGGCTGGCGTGATCGCGGCGCATACTTCTTTGCCGGTGATTGGAGTGCCCATTCCCTCGACTGCGCTGAATGGGATGGATTCGCTGCTGGCCACAGTCCAGATGCCTGCCGGGATTCCGGTGGCTACGGTTGCTATTGGGAAGCCGGGAGCGACGAATGCCGGGATTCTGGCGGCGCAGATGATCGCTCTGGGCGATGCTTCGATCGCGAAGAAACTTGAGGCTCACAAGGAAAAGCTGGCGCGGAGCGTGGAGGAGAAATCAAAGAAGCTGAAAGGATTGTAAAGCTTAGGATCTGCTTTAGAGTCAAAGTCAAAACCCCCACCCTAGCCCCAAAGAACGCGGCTAGGGCCTGCCCTGAGCTTGACCGAAGGGATGGGCCACCCGCTCGTTGAGTTGAGGTTGTTTGTCATTCCGAGCGCGGCGAGGAATCTGCTTCTTGCTGGCCGCGAACGTAAAGCAGGTTCCTCGTCGCCTTCGCTCCTCGGAATGACAAATTTAGAAATGAGGATCGTCCTACGTCAACTTCAGCTTACGTCAGCTTTAGTCCCTTCAAATACTCCCGGAACGCGCCGCCCAGGTCATCGCGCTTGAGGGCGAATTCGACGGTGGCCTTCAGGAATCCCAGCTTGTCGCCGGTGTCGTAACGGCGTCCCTCGTAGACGTAGGCGTACATTTTTTCCCTCTTCAGCAGCATCCGCATGCCATCGGTGAGCTGAAGTTCGCCGCCCGCACCGGTGGAAGTTTTTGCGAGGCAGTCGAAGACGGCGGGCGTGAGAATGTAGCGGCCGATAATGGCCAGGTTCGACGGCGCTTCCTCGGGCTTGGGTTTTTCCACCATGTTGCGGATCTCGAACAGGCGGCCGTGGAATCCGTCGGCGGGCGTGGCATCGAAGACGCCGTAGGAGGAGATCATCTTGCCTTCGATCACCTGCGCGGCGATCACGGAGCATTGTTTCTGGTCGAAGACGTTGACCATCTGTTTGAGGCAGGGGACGGGATTGTCGATCACATCGTCGGCCAGCAGCACGGCGAAGGGTTCCTCGCCCACCAGTTCGCGGGCCATCAGCACAGCGTGGCCTAGGCCGAGCGCCTCTTTCTGCCGGACGTAGGCCAGGTGCATCATGTCGGAGATGGCGCGGACAGTCTTGAGCAATTCAATTTTGTTGCGCTCCTCCAACATTTTTTCCAGTTCGTAGCTGACGTCGAAATGGTCTTCAATGGATTGCTTGCCGCGGCCGGTGATGATGATGATCTGGTCGCAGCCCGAAGCCACGGCCTCTTCAACGCCGTACTGAATGATGGGCTTGTCCACGAGCGGAAGCATTTCTTTGGGCTGGGCTTTGGTGGCGGGCAGAAAGCGCGTGCCCAGGCCGGCGGCGGGGAATACGGCTTTGCGGAGCTTCATCATGACGGTCGTTGGTCGTTGGTCGTTCGTCGCGAACACCAAACAATTGTACCTTGCGGGCATTCCTGGCTGGCCACTGGAAGTGCCAAAGCGTAGCATTCGTGACGAAGGCTCATTGCCTCCAAGAGGAGATCATTCATGAAACTGGTGCCCGCAACGCCGCGCCTCCGCTCCCTCTGGGTTATCACGATCATGGGGATAATAATCCTGATAGACGTCGCTCTTCAGTTTTACCGTCTCCGCGGCGGGATGGATTGGTTCGGCCGCATCGTGTGGGGGTTGGTCGCGGCCTACGCAGTGAGTATCTGGGCAGCGTACCGCCGACATCTTGAGGCCCTTTCCCAACTGAATGGTCAAATTGAGGGGAAGATTTCTGAGCGTTTGTCCACAGCTGCCAGTTCCTTGGCATTCTCCGGCTACATAGTGATTGTGCTCATGCAAATAGCTCGTCACTGAGACACGCCCCCACTCGCGTTCGATCCCACCTTGGCGTCATCCCGAAGCCCCGCGCCTTTCACCAGCGGGGCGAGGGATCTCGCGCGCAGCACACGCACGCGCCGCCCACGCGAGATCCTTTGCTCCGCCTGAAAAACGGCTACGCTCAGGATGACGCCGGTTCAAAATTCAAACTGCACTACTATCGTTGCTCGAGTTCGTTCCCACCCACATTCGATCCCACCTTTGTCGCCGCTTCCTCACTTGCCAGTTGCTCTAAAACCGTGCGCAGTGCGCGCAAGACTTCTTCCGCGGCGGTTGCTTTCAGAACGAACTTCAGCATACCGTCGGGGGTGAACTGGGCGCCACGCTGGGCGGAGACGAAGCGGGCCAGTTGTTCGGGGTCGACCGCGGCGTTCTGGCGGAACTTGAAAGTTATGGAATCGCGCTTGCGCTCAATGGCGTTCACGCCCACGCGCAGGCACAGCAACTTGAGCGAGGCGTAGTCGAGCAGGTTGCGGACGGCGGGCGGAGGCGGTCCGTAGCGGTCTTGCAGTTCCGCGCCTACGTCCCCGAGTTGCGATTCGGTCTCGACGCCGGCGACTCGCTTGTACATGCGCAGGCGCTGGTTTTCTTCGGGGATGTAATCGGCGGGAATACGAATGTTCAGGCCGAGATTGAGCTGAGTTTCCGCTTCTTCCGGCGCGGCTTCGCCCTTCATTTCGCGGACGGCGCGTTCGAG
>Ga0187818_10001068_pt1 | contig 10860 bp, 12 predicted proteins | sample NC_wetland_sal_i_14_FD_130581 | JGI IMG/M metagenome (GOLD analysis project Ga0187818, IMG submission 130581) | Wetland sediment microbial communities from Neuse River Estuary, North Carolina, USA - SO4_3 | ecosystem: Environmental > Aquatic > Freshwater > Wetlands > Sediment | place: USA...
ACCTGCGTGGAATCGTACGGACCGCCCGCGGTCAGGATGTAAACCACGGTCATGTCGGTGAAGGTGAAAATGATTCCGAAGAGCACCGCCACGTTCACGATGGGCAGGATCATGGGGATGGTGATCTGGAACATTGTGCGCCAGAAGCCCGCTCCGTCCACCGCCGCCGCTTCAGGAATGTCCTTGGGGATTGCCGTAAGCCCCGCGAGAAGGATCACCGTGGAGAAGGGAAGCAAGCGCCAGGTTTGCACCAGGATCACCGATGCCATCGCCAGGCGCGGTTCGCCCAGCCACATGGGTGCGTCGTAGGGTTGAAAGAAATGAAGCGCCACCAGCACCCAGTTGATGACGCTGTACAGCGAATCGAGCATCCACTTCCATCCGATGGCGCCCAGCGAGATCGGCGCCACCCACGGCAGCAGAACTAGGAAGCGCACGAATCCCCGCCCGCGGAACTTCTCCTGCAGCGCCAGCGCCAGGATCGTCGAACCGATCAGTACCAGAACATTGGAGACCACGGTAAAGATGATGGAGTTCTGCAGCGCCTGGCGAAAGCTTGCGCTCTCGAGAATGCTGCGGAAGTTTGCCAGGCCAACAAAGTGGAATCCCGGGCTGCCCACGCGCACATCGCTGAAGGCGTAAAAGAAGGCGAGCACAAAGGGAACGCCGACGATGGCCGCGATGTATAACAACGCAGGCCCGAACATTCCTAGGCCCAGCCAGGTGGCGCGGGCGCTGGGGGTGAGAAAGTAATGCGAGAAACGCCGACGCCCCGGGGGCGGCGTTCCGCCCACAATATCCGGTGGCGGCGCCTGCAGGGTGCCAGCCCCGGCAGGATCAACCGGATTCACTGCCATGCCAGCTCCCTCGCTTCTGTCCGCTTCTCGCTCTGTTTGTCGAAGAATTTCAGGTCCGCCTCGCGCACCGCAAAATCGTAAGATCCCCCGAGCAGGAAACCAGTCCCCGACGCCAGGCGCGAAATCACCTGTTTCCCCTCGAACCGGCCACCTTCCACCACGCCGTACAGAATCCACTCCGATCCCAGGTACTCCGTGTTCTTGATCTTGATACGCAGCTTGATAGCGGCGGTGGGAATGAGCTCTTCGGGGAACAGGTGCTCGGGGCGGAAGCCCACGATCACATCGCCGTTCTCCATCAGGTTCATCGGTGGCGAACCCAGGAAGGTCGCGACGAAGGTATCGGCGGGCTGGTCATAAACCTCTTTCGGGGTTCCAATCTGCCGCACCACGCCCTGGTGCAACACCATGACGCGGTCGCCCATGGCCATGGCTTCCACCTGGTCGTGGGTGACGTAGATGGTGGTAGTGCCGACGCGGCGGTGGAAGTGCTCGAGTTCCTCGCGCGCTGAGGCCCGCAGCTTGGCATCCAGGTTGGACAGAGGCTCGTCAAGCAGGAAGACCGAAGGCTCGCGCACGATGGCCCGCGCCAAGGCCACGCGCTGCCTCTCGCCGCCCGAAAGCTGGCGCGGTTTGCGCTCCAGCAGCCGCTGAATGCCGAGCAGCGCCGCCGCCCACTCCACCTTCTGCCGGTGCAGCTCCTTGGGAACTTTCTGCGCCTTCAGCGGAAAGACAATGTTGTCGTAAACCGAAAGGTGAGGATAGAGAGCATAGCTCTGGAACACCATGGCAATGCGGCGCTCCCGAGGCGAAAGCTGGGTGACCACTTTGCCTGCGATGAGGATGTCGCCGGCCGTGGGGGTTTCCAGGCCGGCGATCATGCGCAACAGCGTAGTTTTTCCGGAGCCGGAAGGCCCAAGGAAAACCAGGAACTCGCCTTCGCGAGTCACCAGGTTCACGTTATTGACGGCTCCCAGTTCCCCTTGTTTAAAGACCTTGGTCAGGCTCCGCGTCTCGACGATGGCCATTCGCTCCCCTGTTTACGCCCATCGCTCGAAGACTCGCCGGCACTCCTGCTGGGCGGCCTGGGCCGCATTCTCCGCAGTTTCCTGCCCGCGCGCTACCTTGGCAAACATGGTTGGGATGACCCAGGTCGTGAACGCTTCGTCGATGGCCGCTGAAGCGAATCCTGGATATCCGACGTTGGTCGCCCACTCCAGCACATCGCCCAGCACCTTGTATTTATCGTGTGGCTCCGCAGCGACGTCATATTGAATGATCTTCTGCAGGTCCGGCACGGTGGAGGGGAAGCAGGGAAAGTTGTACCACTTGCTGTTGTCGAAGGCCTGGTGGAAGGCATCGATGTAGTCGATCAGGAACTGCTGTGCGCCTTCCTTGTTCTCGGCGAAATTCCAGATCACGTAACAATCCATCACGTGCTCGGCCGCAATCCTCCGCACCGGCCCCTTGAGCGCCTTGGAAATCATGATGTGGCCCGAGATGGGCGAGTGCTCGCGCTCTGCCTGCCGGGTAATGGAGATCGCATTCATGACGTACGAGGTCTGGCCGGCCAGCATGGCGCGATTGTTCGACGATGGATCCCAGGTGAAGACCTCCGGCGTTTCCGTGTCCTGGTAAAGCTTCTTCATGAACTTCAGCGCCTCGACCGTCTGCTTGGAATTGATGCTCACGTTGCCATGCTCGTCCTGCATGGAACCGCCGAACGACCACAGCAGAGCCCGCGCGGCCATGCTGGTGTCCAGCTCCTGCGAGAGTCCCAGGCCGCAAGGATGGCCCGTCTTCTGGCGGATCTTCTTGGCGCCGTTATAAAGGTCGTCCCAGGCATCAGGTCCGTTCGGATACCCGGCCTCCTGCCACCATTCCTTGTACCAATTGCCAGGGTCAGGCACGTAGGAATCGGAGAACGCAAAGTATCGCTTGGTTTTGGGGTTGTAGGTGGACTTGTACGCCAGGTCGATCTTCTTGCCGTGGCGCTTTTCGCATTCCTGGTAGACGTGCGCCATATCGATCGTCTGCTGCTCAAAGGCAGCCGGTGGCGAGAGAAACATGAACAAGTCGTGGCCCTTCTTGGCCGAAACTTCGGCTGTAGCGCGCGTCTTAAGTTCGTTCAGGTTGATGTGATCGACGATCACCCTGGTGTCGTGTTTCTGTCCCCATTCCTTCGTGAACGTACCGTCGAACCACTTGTCATAATCCGGAACAAAGTGCGCCCATTGTCCTATCTTCAGCGTTTTCTGCTGCGCTTGCGCTTTCTCAGGAAACAGGAAATACGGGCCCGCGCCGGCAACGGCAGCGCCCAAGCCGGTGAGTTTGACGAAATCCCTGCGTGAGATCCCGTCTCTCTTTCTTGCCATATCATCCTCCTTCAAGATTCCATCCAGCACGGCACAGGATTACGCTGGTTAAGAAAACGAGTGCCTCCCAATCGTTATGATTAGTAAGTCCTTCTTTAGCGAGAGCGTTGTAATCCAGGGAACATCCGCGAACAGGAGCAGGGGTAGCGAGAAGGGCGAGTTCGCACCGCAGATTTCGGGGAAACATCGATCAGATGCCCCAAGGTAGCGATGTCTGCCTGGTGGCCCGAGCCCGAACCGTAACGATCCCCCAGTCACCCCGGGTCAGGCGGCAACCAACTACATCGCATAACGATATAATAAGATTCCTTCCGATGCAATCTATTTTTGAGGTGGGTGGTGCCCCGCGAGTCCTCCCCGTAAAATGATCAAGCTTGGCGGGTCAGGCTGAATTCGACAATTTGCGGGTGGTGCTGGTGGCGACGCGCAATCCTCTCAACATCGGGGCAGCCGCTCGCGCCATGAGCAATTTCGGGTTCCTTCAGTTGCGCCTGGTGACCCCCTACCCTGTAGCCTTTCGCGAGGCGCGTTCCGCCGTGGGAGCTTCGGCGCTGCTGGCAAACGCGGAAGAACACCGGAGCGTTGCCGATGCGGTGGCCGACTGTGCCCTGGTGGTCGGGACCACCGCGATCCATGATCGGGAATTGCGGCACCCGCTGCGGCGCCTGGAACATGGCGGGCGGCTCATCCGCAAGCAACTCGCAACCAGCCGCGTCGCCCTTTTGTTCGGTTCGGAGAAGCGCGGCCTCTCGAATCGCGATCTAAGCCACTGTCATTGGCTGATGCGCATCCCCACGCGCGAAGAACACGGCTCGATGAACCTGGGGCAGGCGGTAGCGGTCTGCCTGTACGAACTGGTGCGCGAGACCGGGGGCGTGCGGCCGGCTGGAAAACTGCAGCCCGCCACTGCCGGCGAGTTGGAGCGAATCACTGCCATGCTGTTCGACGCACTGCGCGCCAGCGGCTACATCAGTCCACGTAACACGGTCTCCGCACACGAAAAACTACGCCGGCTGGTGCGCCGCCTCGGCCTGCAAGAGGGTGACGCCGAGGTCTGGCTTGGTATGCTACGACAGATTGTCTGGAAGCTGGAGTCCGGTGGATAAGCTGACAGGGGAGACCGACGCGATGTGCGGCCTCCGGATTCGGTTCCAGCTAGCAGCGCGTCAATTGGTGGTCAGAGCTGCCGGTATCGGGTGTTCCTCGACTGGGGTGCTGTGTTCCGCATTCGCCCTGGAGCCGGTGTCGTCGTGGATTTCCAGGTGCGCATTGGGGTCTGGCCGGCCCATTTTGATGCTTCCCTTCATCTGGGCGCCATCCTCTATGCTGATTCGCTGGGTCACCACTTCGCCGATGACGTTTCCGCCGCGATGGATTTCCACGCGATCGCTAGCCGTAATGTTTCCCTGCAGTGTGCCGCGTACGATGACTTCACCGGCGTGCACGCTCGACGTGACCACCCCTTGGCGTCCGACACTGACGTGGCCGCCGGGCAGGGAGATGGAACCCTCGATCCGGCCTTCAATGTGAAGGGGCTCGGAACCGCTGACCTCGCCTTTGATCAGCAGCGATTTGCCGATGTAGGCCGTTTCCCCGCCGGCCGGCAAAGATGGGCCGCCCTGGTGTCTCTGCTGCTCCCCCCGCGGTGGCTGCGGGTTGCTGCTCGAATCGGCTGAGGTCCACATGGAATGATCTCCTTAAAGTAGTTGTAGAGCGCTATTTATCCCAGGCCCGGTCTCTTGACTAGGTATCGCAAGGCCATGGTCCAGGACGGCACCTAAGGGGCGACATGTCCGCGGCACAGGATGAGCCAACTTCAGGGCGCGGTGGCCGCGGTCGGCTGGACCTACGCGGAGACAAATATCAGCGACGCGGGCGCGTTTGCCGCCGAGGGAAGCGTCATTTATACTCGGAGTTTGTTTTGTCAGGAACTTTTGATCAGGAGCGCCATCGTTCATGCCGAAGCGCACATTCCAGCCGAACCGTCGCCGCCGCTCCAAGACGCACGGGTTCCGTGTCCGCATGAGAACCAAGGGCGGGCAGGCAGTGCTTGCGCGACGCCGCGCCAAGGGACGAAAGCGCGTCTCGGTGAAACCGGGCTTCCGCGAGTAGTGGCTGCCGCCATGGCGCGCCCTGAGGTAAGCCGTGTGCCCACAGCGGGCGGCGCTTCGGCGGAGTTTGCGCGGCAGGCGCGGCTCCGCAAGCACGCCGACTTCGACAAGGTGTACCGCACCGGCCGGCGGCTTTTTTCCGCGCACATGACGGTATTTTTCCTCCGCCGGGACGCAGGTCCAGCCCGCGTGGGCTTCACGGTTACGCGGGCGATGGGGACGGCGGTGGAGCGTAACCGCATACGGCGGCGGCTGCGCGAGGCCGTGCGGCTGAACCTGGGCGCGGTCGGCAGTGCGGTGGATGTCGTGATCCATCCCAAGAAGTCCGCGCAGGCAGCCGACTTCGCCGAGCTGCGGGAAGAGATCGCGCGGCAGTTCGAGAGGATACGGTCGTCGGCTGTTGGCTCTTGGTCGTTGGCCAAAGACGGAGAGTCGGCAGGTTCAAAATAGTGAAGTGGATCGCATTAGCGCTGCTGCGTGCCTACAAGTGGCTGGTATCACCGCTGCTTGGCCCGGCGTGCCGTTATGTCCCCAGTTGCTCGGAGTACGCCATGGAAGCGGTGGCGCGCTACGGCGTTGTGAGGGGCGGAATGAAAGCGGCATGGCGGCTGGCGCGCTGCCATCCCTTGTCCAAAGGCGGGTTTGACCCAGTTGTCAGTCGTCAGTTGCCAGTTGCCAGTGGGAACCAGCCCGATGTGGGCGACGTATATCTAATGGCGGCACGTACAAAACCGGGCGTTCCGGGGACCCCCTTGAAAGAGTCCACGAGTTGACCGACTTCCAGAATCCCCAGCACGAGCCCGGCAGCGAGAAGCGCATGCTGCTGGCCTTCGCGCTGACCATGCTCATCCTGCTGGCGATGCAGCCGTTCATCAGCCGCTACACTAAGCAGTCGCAGACCCCCGCCCCCATTCCGCAGCCCATCGCGGCCAATCCTCCGCCGGCAGAAGCGAAACCAGCAGCTCCGGCCCCTCCTGTGGGCGGCAAAGTGGCGGCTGCGGAGAGCGAGACCGTGGTGGAGAACGATCTCTACAAGATCACCTTCACCAACCGCGGCGCGCAGGTACGGTCGTGGATTCTGAAGAAGTACCACGACGACAAGGGCAATCCGCTTGAGCTGGTCAACACGGTGGCGGCTGCGAAGTACGGTTATCCGCTTTCGCTGTTCACTTACGACGAGGGCCAGCGCAAGAAACTGAACGACGCGCTCTTCGTGGCCAGTGCCATCGGCGAGCAGCACGCGCCTGCTTCACTCACCTATGAGTATTCTGACGGCGGAACCATCGTCCGCAAGAGCTTTAGCTTCGACCACTCCTACGTGGTGAAGGCAGAAACCTCGGTTTATGTGAACGGCGGCGCGGTGCAGGCCTATCCGGCGTGGCCAGCGGGGTTCGGCGACCAGGCGACGGCCGCCTCGTATGCGGCTGCGAGCATCGATTACCAGTCGGGTGACAAGATCGAGCGGATCGCCGCCAAGAAAGTGAGCGGCGGCAACACCCTCCGCGGGCCTTTCCATTGGGCTGGCGCGGCGGACCAGTACTTCGCGGCCGTGTTCATGCCCAGTACGCCGGAAGACGCGGTGATGGTCACTCTGCATGAGCAGTTGGAGATCCCGCAAAACCCGGAGAAGCCCGATCCCACCAAGACGACCAAAATCACGGTGCTGGGCGCGGCCGTGGGCAACGCGAGCGGTCGTACGGAAGAGCGCATTTTCGTCGGGCCCAAAACTCTAGATGTGCTCAAGACCGTGCACGCTTCCCTGAGCAAGGAGGAGCTGGCGCGGCTCGCGCCCGCGGCGCGCGCATCGGCGGAAGGTCCCAACCTGGAAGGCCTGGTGGATTTCGGCGAGTACCTGGGGTTTATCGCCAAACCGCTGTTCCTGTGGCTGAAGTGGACGCACGATCACTGGGTGGCGAACTGGGGATGGTCAATCGTCATCGTGACCCTGATCATCAACGTCGCCATGTTTCCGCTGAAGTGGTCGAGCATGAAGTCCTCGCTCAAGATGGCCAAGATTGCCCCCCAGATCAAGGCCATTCAGGAGAAGTACAAGAAGTACAAGCTGTCGGACCCGCGGCGGCAGGAGATGAATCCGGAGATCTCGGCGCTGTACAAGAAGGAGGGCGCCAACCCGGTGGGCGGGTGCGTGCCCATGTTGCTGCAGATGCCGTTCTTGTTCGCGTTCTACCGCATGCTGGGCGTGGTCGTCGAACTGCGGCACGCGCCCTACCTCTGGATGAGCGATCTATCGTCGCCCGACCCGTATCACCTCCTGCCCATCGGCATCATCGTCACCATGTTCCTGCTGCAAAAAATGACCCCGGCCGGCGGCATGGATCCGGTGCAGCAGAAGATGATGTCGTTCACCATGCCGGTGTTCCTGGGAGTTATCAGTTGGTCGCTTTCGGCGGGGCTGTGCGTGTACTGGGTGCTGGGGAACGTGATCGGCATCGTGCAGCAGATGATCGTGAACCGGACGAAGTTCGGCCGCGAGATGCGCGAGCACATGGAGAAGCAGGCGCGCAAGAAAGCGCACAGACAGTAAGACAGCCCACGGCGGAGAATTTAGCTGCCTATCCGTATAATCTCACCGATGCCCCTCGAGGACAAAGTCGCGGCCGCAAAACGGATCGATCAGTTGCTGCGCGAGGTCCTAAGCGCCGCCGGCTTCCTGCTGAAGTACCGCATTACCGTGGATCCGCCCGTCGAAGACCGCGATTGGGAACGCCCGCAGATCCTGGTGGCCTTCTCCGGGCCGGATGGGCCACTGCTGCTGGAGCGTGGCGCCGAGTTGCTGCGTTCGCTCGAGCACGTCACCCAGAAAATGCTGCGGCTGGAATCGGAAGATCATGACAAGGTCGCCTTCGATTGCATGAACCACCGGGCCATGCGCCTGGAGGAACTGCGGCTGGCCGCCAGCGTGGCGGCGGAGAGGGTGCTGAAGAACGGCGTTCCCTACGAGTTCGCTCCCATGAGCGCGCGCGAACGCCGCATCGTCCACCTGGCATTGCGCGACCATCCGGAGCTGAAGACGGAAAGCCGCGGCGAGGGGCCGGGGCGCTGCGTGGTGGTACTGCCCAAGGCCGCCAAGCCGCGGACGAAATAACGAGGCCTCACCGGCCCCCGGCGCGCCCGAACCCTCCGAACCCGCCACCAAAGCCGCCGGCATGCGCTTCACCGCCACGGGGTCCGCCCTGCGGAGCAGCGCGGAATCCGCCGCCCATCGCCGGACCATAGGGCCGGCCGCCGCGGGACCAAAGACCGCCATGGAATCCACCGTCCCAGTCCGGACCGAACCGACGGTAGAAGTGTCCGGAGTAAAACGGGACGCGGTACGCCCAGAACGGGGAGTAGAATCCCCAGCCGAATGGGCTATACAGGATTCCGTCCCCCGGGATAAAAGTGTAAGCACTGAACCATGGGTCCCAGTACCATCCCGCGCCCCACCAGCCTGGCCCGTACCAGCCGTTGACAATGTACGTACGCGCCTCATCCACGCTGGCTTCCGCCAGGTACTCGGAGCGCAAGCTGCTCCAGCGGTAAAGATCGTTGTCCGCCTCGAAATCTTTCTTGTCGAACTTGCGCGGTTTCAGCGCTGGATTATCGAGCGCAACCTCATGGCCGCCCTTGATCTTGATTCTTGCGTCCCCATCCTGCAGCATGGCTTGGCCATCGAAGACGCGCACCGCACGCTGATCGGCGTTGAAATCGTAAACGCCTCGTTTCTGAAGCTGGGTGGTCGTGCCGTCCTCCAAGACCCGCAGGTCGTTCTGCTTGAAAATCTGGTCCACTTCGACCTGCGCTTCACCGCGCTGGACTTCGACTTCCGTGTTCGTGAGGCCGGGGGAGATCATTTTCACCGAGCTGTTGCTGCCCACGCGAAGAAACACACCGGGCGTAAGCAGGATCTCCACCTTGCCAGCTTGGGTCGTGAGCGACTGGCCGGGCTGCAGCTCAGCCGAGCCCACGGATTTGGAACTGAGAGATTCATTTCCGATCGATGCCTGCCCTTCGACGTAATTCAGGGATCCCGGCACGGTCTGCGAAGGCAGACTTGCCCTCGCGGGCAGCGCCGGCAAGCCCAGCAGAAGTGCCGTTCCGAGTGTCGCTAGCATTTGCGCTTTCATGGCCCATCCATCCTTTTCCCACTATGCTGATTAATTAGATGAGATTGGCGCCGGGCGCGATGCCGCCTCGCGATGGTTGAACGCAAACCAGATATGCAGCCCGGGGGGGCGGCTGGGATCTATTTGATCCTCGGCTGAAAGTAAGAGAACGCCAGCCGGAAAACCCACACCATGAACGCTGCCGCGGCGAAGCCGGCCAGCACGAACGTGGCCCGGTGGATTTGTCCGGTGATCAGCCGGCTCAGGAACGCCAGCACGAACCACAGCGGGACAAACAACATCGCGCCCAGCGGTGCCGCAAACAGCGCCGCGATCGCCGCCGCCTTCACCGTTGCGAGCTTTCGAGCCATCGCGCTGAATCCGTGTTCATCCGTGGAAATCCGTGGCTGCTTTTTCCGTCTTTCTCAGCCGCCACAGCGCCACAACAAAAGTAACCACCAGCACCGCCGCGCTGGCCGGTAATCCTACCTGACGCAGGAACAGGTTGGGCTCGAAGCCGGCTCGCGGATCGACCCTTCCCAGGCGCGCTTGCGCATAGAAGACGACGCTGCCGAGCAGCAGCGAGAGCGGCGCCGCGAGCGCCGCCGCCACCACCGCCAGCAGAGCGCTCCTCGCGATCGCGCTTGCCCAATCCGTCTTCGGCACGCACCTAAGCTACAATACTTCTCGTGTCCCAGGCAGCCCAGGCCATAACCAAGCCAGCTTCAGAGGTGATCCGCCAGGCGCAGGTCTCGCAGGCGCCGAATGGCGTGTGCTTCGCCAGCATAGGCCAGATCTCGCTCTCGCCCAGTGACCTGGAACGCACGGTCGCAGCCGTGCCGGGCGCCATCGCCGCCGCCCTTGAGCGCAAGGCCTACTACTTCGTGCCGCTCACCGTCAGCCAGGGAGACGAAACCCTGATCGCCGACCGCTACGACGTGGCTCTGAGCGACCAGGCCGTCTGCCATCGCAACCTCGGCGTGGGCGACTCGCAGTACGTCTTCATCTCCACCCGCCTGACCGAGGATAAATTCTCGGTCGCCTTCGAGTTCTACATCAACGTGGGGCACGCCTTTGTAGAGCGCGCCGGTGTCGCCAAATCGTTCGCCGATCTGGTGTGGCGCCAGGCGCAGGAAAAAGCCCGCGGCGAGACCTCGTTCGACGCCCACGAGCTGCGCAAGCTCTCCACCGGCAGCGGCCCCGACGCCGAGAAGGCTCGCAACGACTACTTCTCCGCCACCTTCGCCGACGCTATCGCCATCTACCTGCTCACCCTCTCGCTCGACGTGGACTACTTCGAGTTGCGCGAGCGCGAGTACCCGCTGCTGGCCCCCGCGGCGCTGGCCGAGCGCCTGCGCGCCGTCGCCGAACTGTTTCCGCCCAATCCGGGGTTCGAGTTCGCGATTTACTA
>Ga0187818_10001069_pt1 | contig 10858 bp, 8 predicted proteins | sample NC_wetland_sal_i_14_FD_130581 | JGI IMG/M metagenome (GOLD analysis project Ga0187818, IMG submission 130581) | Wetland sediment microbial communities from Neuse River Estuary, North Carolina, USA - SO4_3 | ecosystem: Environmental > Aquatic > Freshwater > Wetlands > Sediment | place: USA: North...
AATGGCGGACGTGCACATTCAGAGTGCCCTGGTGAAGCGATACCTGCACGGCATCATTGCCGATGTTGGTGAGAGTCAGGCTGGTCTCGGAGTTGATGCGCAGCAAACCCGTACCCAGATTCAATTCGGCGCGGGAATTTTTGTCAGCCCAAACATTGTCGGCGTTAGTGAGCGGGCGGTTTGCTTCCCCTTGCACCCAATCGCTAACACCGTGGGGCTGAACTGAGACCTGTCCGCTCATGTACTGCAAGCGGGCAACCCGGCCCGGAGGGTCCTGGGATTGGTCTGCTGAGGGACCTTCTGCCGTCGGACCTGCTGCAGATGGGAGGTCTGCTGAAGGGGCTTCTGGCTGGTCCTGCGACCACGCAACTGCGGCTAGCAAAGCGACGCACAGGAATGCATAAAACAAACGCCCGAAAGATTTCATGGCTCGTTCTCCTATGGAACATAGCCAAATACTGCTGTGTCCCTGGGCCGACAATGTCCGCTCTTTCCCCCGACTGGACACCCCGGCCTGTTACTGCCATTACTATAAACCCGAATGTGCGCCACCAGTTGCGCGGGGAGTTCGCGGCTCAGAAGTGGCATCCAGCGCCAGATCTAACTGGTCCATGTCTGCTGTAAGCCCAGTCTATTCAATAGAATGCAGGCGGAATGCATGGCAGGACGGGATGACTTGGGGCGACCGTCCAGCTCAAGCCGGGCGTGACGCGGCGCCCTCAGAGCTGGCTCAAACCCCTGCCCAGCTAACACCTATGAGGGACGCTTCCTACACTTTGGAGCCATTGGCAGAAGCTGCGGGCGAGCACAAAATGGATTCACTCATTGAAGTTTGCTCCCCTCTTAAAGATCTCGACACAAGGTATGTGCAGAGGAAAAGTTTGATTCGGAAAACTACTACCAGCGGGTCCGGGAAATCAGAGAAAAATCCGGTTGAGAACCACCGTCGTCGCGGGCGGGTCAAGGCGGTTTTACCGGTGCGAGTTTCAGGCAGCGACAGTTCGGGAAAATCCTACAGTGATCTGGCGCACACATTGGACATCACCGAAACGGGTGTTCGTCTGGGCGCGATGCAACGTGAACTCGAAGTGGGCACGCAGCTGACCCTGCAATACAAGCAGCACCGGGCTGAATTTCGCGTGGTGTGGACGGCCCCGCTACCCAAGCTCAAAGAGCGCCAAGTGGGACTGGAAGCGGTCGTGCAAAGGGACATGTGGGGTTTGGGTGCCGAGCAGAAGACCCAGTCCGAGCCCCAATCCCAGACCCAGAATTCACCAGCCAACGACACGTCGCCTCGCGCCGGCGCCTGAGCTATCTCATCTGAGAGCCCTAGCAGGTTGCGGAAAAATTCATAAATTGGCGTTTAGGTTTTGAAAGGGTACGGCTTCCAGCCGCGCCGCCCTCATCTCTAAAGGACTTACGGCACGGCTCGAAGCCGTGCCCTTTCAAAACTCCAGTGCCCCGAGGGTTTTTCCGCAGCCTGCTAGGTACGCCTCGCTGGTTTCGCAATCCAGAAAGACTCCGATTAATCATGAGTTTTCGTCGGCGACTGCATTCCTTAGGGTGCCAACGCCTTCTACTGTCACCTCGATGACATCCCCACTGAGCACCGGCCCTACACCCTCCGGGGTTCCGGTGGCAATCAGGTCGCCGGGGAGCAGGGTCATGACGCCGGCGATGTAACGAATGATGACATCGAGCGGAAAGATGAAATCGCGCGTATTGCCGTGTTGGCGGACTTCTCCATTGACTCGTGTTTCTACGGTCACGCCCGCCCAGGGATCGATCTCGTTGGTGACCAGGGGCCCGGCCGGACAGAATGTGTCGAAGCCTTTTCCCCGCGTCCACTGGCTGTCTTGCTTCTGCAAGTCGCGCGCCGTAAAGTCGTTCAGCGCGGTATAGCCCAGGATGTAGGGCCGAACGTCCTCTTCAGGCGCGAGCTTGTAGCAGGGCTTTCCCATCACCACGCATAGTTCTCCCTCAAAGTCAGTGCGCTGAGAAATCCTTGGCCGCCGAATGACTCCGCCGGGAGCCAGCAGGGACGACGGCGGCTTCAGGAAAAGAAGTGGTTCCTGCGGAACCTCGTTTCCCAGTTCCGCGGCATGTGCCCGGTAATTGCGGCCCACGCACACAATCTTCGAAGGGCGGACCGGAACCAGGAGTGGGGCTTCGGAAACCGGGATGCGGGCGATCCCTTTGGTCGGCAGATCCTCCGGGTCGGCGCCTTCGTCCGGCGGCTTGAGAATCAGGCGGGTAATCTCATCCCTCCCGGCAACGGATTCGATGAGGCCATACTCAGCCCGGCCTTGCAATTGGAAGCGGCAGTATCTCATAGAGATTTGCGTGGACCCTCTGAAGATTACTCTGCGCGGACGAGGTCAACCAAAGGAAAAATGTGCGGGGTAAGATTTAGGTCAGGTGAATTCCCCCAAGAAGCCGTTGCCCAAACCGGATTCCGCCATCCCATCACACCGCACCGTGACGCCAGTCATCGCAGCCGAATCTCTCGCGGTGTAGCTTCAGCCTGAGGTTCCTGAGTCCTTCCTCGCACGCGGGCCCCCGCAAGACCCAATCAAGGCAACTCGGAAATTATCGGGTTTCCCCCGACCCCGAGCCTGCACCGTCATTGCTCTCTGGTCCTCCGCGAAACCCTAACAGTAACGAATCGTGACGAGCCACGCAATGTGGCGGGAGCCAAATATGAAAGCTACGAAAGTCACTTTGTTGCGTCGCGTGACGGGATTGTGTCCCAACGCGGCACTGATGCTCACAATATTGTTTCTGATCGTTGTGGCCACAACCGCAGCGGCGCAGACGGCTGTCTTTGTACCCGGAAATGCGTCGGGTTGTTTTGGCAACGCGGATCTCGGGTGTCCTGTACCGCTCGTTGCCGCTCTCACGGTTAGCGGTCCGGCGACGATTACCGTCACTTATGTGAGCGGCACGGTGGTCTGGGAGGCCAACGGCGAACCTACGGGTCCGGATGGCGCGCGGGCCAACTTCAACGGCTGGCAGTCGCCCCTTCAAGAGGCCCATGGCATTGCGGGTGGATGGATACCCAATCTGGCCGCTCTCATCGGTGTCTTCGTTCCTCAATCAAGAGTCCAAGACGCGGGTTTCAGCGCACTTGATGGCACCAAGGGCGTAACCCCTGTTGGCATTATGCCCAACGGACTTTTCTTTATCGGCACGGGCAAAACTTTCTCAGTGAATGTGGCGGGGACGCTTTACCTGGGCATCAACGATCCGGGAGTGAATGACAATAGCGGAGGCTTCAACGTCACGGTCACCGGATCTTGATGCGTGGTCATTCGTCTTCTCCGGCGCTCTCCGCATTTTAGTACCGAGCGCCCATTACCGGGCACCCCGGGCCGGAGAAATCGCGTAGAGCTGGGCTTGGAGCTTTTTTCTCGGGACGCAGAGATTTCATAACAGTCACGCAATGTGGCAGGAGCCAAACATGAAATTGAAGTCCTTTCGCAGCAGTGCGGCACTCATACTCACAACGCTCATCCTGATGGTCGCGGCGGCAACCGCGCAGACCTACACCGACTTGTTCAATTTCGATCGCACTTCCGGCGTTTATCCCACGGGGCTTCTCGCCCAGGGGCGAGACGGCAACCTTTACGGGACAGTGTGGGAAGGCGGCACTAACCAATGCGATGGGGAAGGCTGCGGGGTCGTGTTCAAGATTACGCCGAGCGGAACGCTGACGGTTCTTCATAAGTTCCATGGCGTCGACGGCTCTACTCCGAGTGGATTGACGCTGGGGACGGACGGCAAGTTTTACGGCACGACTGAGGATGGTGGCGCCAACAGCTACGGCACTATTTTCAAAATTACGGCGGGGGGGACCCTGACGACTCTCTATAGCTTCATGAACGGCACGGACAGTGCATATCCTCACGCGCCTCGATCTAGGGGATCGACGGGAATTTCTATGGCACATCGACGGATGCTGCCTACGAGATTACTCCCTCGGGAACCTTCACTTCGCTCGGCCCCTACTTTCCCGACGCCCCACTGCTCCAGGGGACCGACGGGAACTTCTATGGTACAAGCGTCAATGGCGGCAGCAGCAGCAGCGATTACTCCGGCACGGTCTTCAAGATGACGCCAAAGGGAGTTGTGACGATTGTCTATTCTTTCGATGGCACGGACGGGGCGTGGCCGCAGGCCCCCTTGATTCAGGGTAGTGACGGCAACTTCTATTCGACTGCCTCTGGAGGCGGGGATTGCGGCTATGGCGACGGGTGCGGAACGCTGTTCAAACTAACACCACAAGGCGCCATCACGGTGCTGCACAACTTTGGCGACCCCAATTACCCGAACGACGGCACTTACCCGGCCGCAGGGCTCGTCCAAGCCACCGACGGCAACTTCTACGGTGTCACTGGCGGCGGTGGGGCTGCGGGTTCGAATGGTGGAGTGCTTTTCCAGATCACCCCGGCCGGAGCCTACTCTATCCTTTACAACTTCGATGGCACCCATGGCGCATGGCCACAATCTAGCCCCATGCAACATACCAACGGCAAGATTTACGGGCTGGCGTGGGGGGGAGCCTCGGGCGATGGTGTTGTTTACAGCTTTGATATGGGCTTGGGGCCGTTTGTCCGTCTCGTGTCCGCCTCGGGCAGGGTCGGACAAGCCATGGAAGTTCTCGGGCAGGGATTCACCGGCGCAACTGCCGTTTCGTTCAACGGAACCGCCGCCATTTACACCATCGCCTCTGACACATTTTTGGGAACCACCGTCCCCGTCGGAGCCACCACCGGGTTTGTGACGGTGACCACCCCCAGCGGCACGCTGACGAGCAATCAGGAATTCCGGGTGACGCCACAGATCCTGAGCTTCACGCCCCCAAGCGGCCCAGCGGGAATGTCAGTGACGATTACGGGGAACAGTCTCACGCAGACCACAAAAGTGACCTTTGACAGCATAAAGGCGACCACCTTCACCGTCGATTCTGATACGCAGGTCACGGCGACTGTGCCTACAGGAGCAAAGACGGGACTCATCGGGATCACAACGGCAGGCGGGAGTGCCCCGAGCCCGACAACTTTCACGGTCACGCCGTAGTGGAGTGCACGATAAGAATTACGAAGCCGCCTCCTTGGGAATCTGAGTGAGAACTCGAAATGCCCTTGCGGCGGCTTTTCCGTTGCGTCAGGGCTTGGTTTAGAGGCTCTAGGTTTGTAATGAATAGTCCGGGTTAGGGGACGTACTTCCTGGGGACGCGTTTCGAGATTCCGCAAAGAATCTCATACAGCACAGTGTTGGCGAGGGCGGCATGTTCGCGGGCATCCACGCTGAGGCTGTCGCACGACCCCAGTAGAATGGCCTCATCGCCGACGGCAATTCCGGGAAGGCCGGTGACGTCCACCAAAGTGAGGTCCATGGAGATGCGGCCGACGATGGGCGCGTAGTGCTCACGTACAATCACCCGGCCACGCGAGGAAAGGGCGCGGTTGAAGCCGTCGGCATATCCCACCGGAAGTACCGCGATGCGCGCCGGAGCCTTGGTGACGTAAATTCCGCCGTAGCCCAGAGGCTGGTTGGCGCGTACGTTACGCAGGGAAAGAATCCGTGTCTTCCAGGTCAGGACCGGCTTCACCCCAAGCCGCAACCCGCTGCCGCTGACTTCGCGGCCCGCACGCTCAAACGGCAGGTAATAGCCGTAGAGCGCGATGCCCGGCCGCACCATGGTATGCCAGGAGTCGTGGCGGGAGATGACCGCTCCCGTGTTGGCGACGTGAATCAGCGGCGGCGTGATTCCCTCGTTCTGCAAAAGACGCCGCACCTCATCGAAAGCGCGAAGTTGTTCCTGCACCGAGGGTGCGTCGAGCACTTCGGAGGAAGCCAGGTGGGTCGAGAGGCCCTCGACCTCCAAATGCGGAGATGAGTGCAGTGCGGCACAAATCCGGGGCAAGTCCTCGGGTGCAGCACCCAGGCGGCCCATGCCGGTGTCCACTTTCAGGTGGATGGGATGGCGCACCCCCAGCTCGGAAGCGGCCTTCTCCAACAATTCGATCTGCCCGGCTTCCCAAACCGTGGGAGTCAACTTCAACCGCACGATCTCTTCCTGCTCGCCGCGCCAGAAGCCAGTCAGCAGCAGAATATTTCCGCGGATGCCGGCCTCGCGCAGAGGAATGGCTTCGTCGAGGGAGGTCACGCCGAACCAGCGCGCGCCCTCTTCTTCGAGCGTGCGGGAACAGTCGACAGCTCCGTGGCCATAGGCGTCGGCCTTCACCACGGCGCAGATAGTCACAGCGCTTCCGATGTGTCGCTGCACGATACGAAAATTCTGCCGCAGCGCTCCCAGCGACACTTCCGCCCAGGTGGGCCGGGTCGCCACCCGCTTTGCAATTTCGATGGTAGCCACTTAGGCGATTATAACGGTCCCATGCATCGCCATCAGGTTACCGGTGTACCTCGTCCTCAACGGGGAAAGGACACCGCGCCTTTGTGGGCTACCCACCGGTGAGCGTAAAGTTCACTGTGATCTGGGTCTCCACTTCCACGGGCTGCTCATTCAAAGAATACGGGCGGTAACGCCACTGCCGGACGGCATCCAGAGCGGCCGGCACCAGCAGAGGATGCCCGCTGAGCACCTGAAGATTTTCAATGCGGCCCTCCCGGCTGATGACGGCGCGCAGCACGACGGTTCCTTGAATTCGCGCCTGGCGCGCCAGCTGGGGATACTCGGGTTGCACGCGATGAATGAGATTGCCCTCCATCACATGCGAAACCCGAAGCGGCCGGGCGGTTGGGACCGGCGGCGGAAGTGGAAGCGGATTCATCCCCTCGCCGATACTGCCCCATACCGGGTTTTGTGCTCCAGGCGGGCCCGTGCTGCCCGGAACGCCCGGCCCTGACGGCAACTCCGGCGGAGGCCCAGAGTCATTGAGAATTGCGATGGTTCTGGGGATCGATCTCGGCATCAGCAGGTTCGGGCCCAGCATGTTGCTGGGGGATGTAGGCGCGGCATGCGGCGGCGTTGCTGGAGCGGGAGCAGGGGGCGGCGCCGGGGCGACGAGTGCAGCCATCAGTTGCAACTGTGGCAGAGCCTGGATATAGAGCAACGGCAGCAACAATAATCCACCGATGGCGAGAGTCTGCACTGCAAAAGAAGCCAGCGTAGTCCAGCCGCGGTGAGAGCGATTGGTCCACAGTGGGTCGTCCAGAAAACTGGTGAACATGGTGTCCTCCTCATTTGGGGGCTTTCCTCCAAAGACACCACGCAGCCCTGAGGCAGACACCAGCCAGAGAAAACTTTGGAAACAAAAAAGGCCGCAATTTCTGCGGCCGGTTGGGAACTTTTTCGGTCCTTCGGGTGTCGCGGATTATTTTGGCGGTTGCGTTCCAGTCGCCGGTTTGGTGGCAGCGGGCGCTGCGGGCTTGGTAGTCGTAGCAGCCGGCTTGGTGGTCACCGGCCGCGCCGGGGCCGGCACTCCGGACTGCACGTTATACGCATCGACGATTGCCTTGGTGATGTCGACCCGTGCCGGGTCGGCCCAAAGCACCGGTCCCTGCGGCCACGGATTCGACGTATCCATAATTACACCGAAGCCTTTGTCACCAGCGTACTTCACAATGATGGGCGCCATTTTCTGCAAGATGCGTTGGGCGATCTCATTTTGCTGGTTCTGAGCATCGTCACGAGCATCCTGAACGGAACGTTCCAGCAGCTTTTGCTTTTGCTCAATTTGCTTCACCAAATTGGCGCGCGCATCTTCGCTGAGCTTGTCGCCCGCGGTGTTGAGCTGCTTCTTCAGACTCTCGACTTCGTCGTTCATGTTTTTCAATTCGGTCTGCTTGGGTTCCAGCTTCTTACTGAGAGCCTCAAAATCACGCTGACCTTCGTTGCTTTGAAAGATGGCGGCCTCGATGTTGATGGTGCCCAGTTTCACGCCCGCGCCAGCGGCGCTTGGGTCAGGAGCGGCGGCGGCGGCAGAATTGGCCGCGCTGGGAGCCGCGGGTAATCCGGCGTCACCGGTTTGAGCCAGAGCTGTGATGGGGAGAACGCACAACAAGACCAGAAGAAATTGAGCGAACTTGCTTTTCATGGGGTTGGTTTTGGACTCCTTGGAAATTGTTCCGGGAATTTTGCCTAGACCTTTTCTACGGACCACGCTGGCCTACGCTGCACTTAACGGGACTGCGTCTCTAGTAAAAGGCAAACCTTCGTGCCAGCGCATCGCGCTCCGTTTGAAAGCGCGACGACTACCCCGTACCTTTCGATTGTCAGGGTGCGGATGCTTACTCATTATAGGAACACCGCAGCCTCAGCGTCAAACTCACCCTAGAACGTGGTTGCCACGGTGAAGCGGTAGGTCTTTCGCGGTTCGCGCAGCAAGTATTGTGGTGAATAGGCATTCTTGGCGACCTGGAAGGTGTAGTCTCCCGCGGCGCCAGGGGGAAACATGGCGCGCGTGATCGGTACCGGCGAACTGGCCGTGGTATCGAGACGCACGGGGTTGTAGGCCCAGTAGATGCGGAAGGGCGCATTGATGACGGGCAGGAAAACCTGCAGCTCCAGGCCGGTGGACATTCTGGGGACCCAGTTGGTGCTGCCCAGCGGCTTCAGGTACTGCGAAAAAGTTTCCTTGGTTCCTCCCACACAGTTGAATCCGATATCGAGTTGGGGACAGCCAAAAATCGTGCTGTTGATGGTATCCAGTTGGGTGGTGGAGATTTTCAACTGAGAGTCGCGGAGAATCGGTTCGATTCCGGTATCGACGAAGGTTGCCAACGTCACCGGTCCAGCGATGGTGTAGCGATATTCCAGGTTGGTGACCACGCTCAAGTCACCTCCGGGGAAGACGATCTGGTCGACCGGAACCGGAATGGTATAGCCGCCCTGCAGCGGATTGGCGGGATTCTTGGGGACGATGGAGCCATCGGGATTCCGCAGCGGAGTCGTGGTCGTGGTTGGCAGGAACGCCACTGGCGACACGGAACGGATGTCGAAACCGCGCAAGTCGTTTTCGCCGCCATCATAGAAGCGCTGGAAGGGTGGAGGCACCAGCCCACCGTAGCCGGTCAGGAAAGAGCCCAGGACGCGATAGCCGACGGTATTGCGTTTTTTTTGCACCGGAATCCAGTGCGTGTACGAGATCACGGGACGGATGGTGCGAACTGTTCCTCCCAGACCGGCGATTTCTGCGGCCACGGAAAAAGACGTCCCGCTGTGGGGAAACAGCGCCCGGTCCAACGTGACCTTGGAGTAGCTGGGAACAATCTTGCTGGTGATGATGCCGTTGAGCGCGCTCGGTCCGCTGATACCGCTAAACTCGAGAAAGTCAAATAGCGTTTTCGAGGCCGTGGTGAGGGCCACAATGGAGGAATCGTCAAGCTGGTAACTAATGCCGATCCGCTTGAACGATCGGTGGATGGGATGAGAAAGATTGACGGTGAAACCCTTGCTGGACTGAGTGTAATTCTGCAGGTTCTCTTCCAGAGCGGAAGGCAAACTGACCTGCTGGCCGCTGAAGATCGCGGCCTGCCGCGCCTGATTGTAATTGAACTTGGTCCCGTACACGGTGAAACCAAACTGTAACGGCCGGTCGAACAAATAAGGTTCGGTGAAGCCGAAGGTGACGCTGCGCTGGAGATTGCCAAGGTTGGCCTGAACGGTCAAAGTCTCACCTTTGCCAAGAAAATTATTGGTACTGTAACTCAGGCCGATGAAAGAGCCCGCCAGGCCACTGACGCCACCGGTCAAGCCGATGCTGTTCTTCCCTTTTTCCTTCACCTTCAGAAGCAGATCGACCGTGCCCTCTTTTTCGTTCAAATGGCGCTCGGTAACGCTGGGGTCCTCGGGTTTGAGGTTGTCAAAGAATCCCAACTGGTTCAGGCGCTGCAAACTGACTTCCCAGAGTTGCTGGTTGTAGACCGATCCTTCTTCCAGGAGAATCTCGCGGCGGATCACCTTGTCGCGAGTGGTGGTATTGCCCTCGAATTCTATGCGCCGGACATAAAACTGCTTGCCCTCATCCACATCGATATCGATGAAGATCAGCTTCTTGTCTTCATCGAAGTGAGTGTCAGGGATGGCGGTGAAGTTGATGTACCCGAACTGGCCATACGCCTTGTTAAGAGATTCCAGACCCTTGGCGATCTTGCTGCGGTCGAACACATCGCCATCTTTGATGGGGAAGAGCGTACGCAGCGCTTTGGTGTTGCTGAGCGCTTTGTTGCCCTTGAAAGTGATTTCACCCAGGCGGTACTGGTCTCCTTCATCGATCGCGAGGGTGATGTCGACGGCTTTCCCCGGGCCAGCCTGCAGCAGCGGGATATGAAAGCCCTTGTGGCCGCTATCGTGGATATTGGTCTTGGGTTCGCTCACGCCCGCCTTGAAGTAGCCGCGATTCTGGAACTCATTGCGCACGCGCTCGGTATCTTCCTCCAGCTTGGTGGCGTCGTAGGTGCGAGCGAAGATATTCTCCAGGAAGATGGAGTGGGGAACACCGATCGGACGCAGATTCTTCATGGCGCCGCGCAGCATACGAGTCTTGACGTGCTGGTTTCCGGTGAAAATGATCTTGCCTACCTTGACCTTCGGTCCTTCTTTGATCACAAAGGTGATACTTATCGCGGCCGGAGGGATGGGTCTGATTTCGGTGCGGATGGTGGAAAACTGTCTTCCGTGCTCGGATAGCAACTGCTTGATGGTGACTTCAGCTTTCTTGACCTTGGTGGGATCGTACTGGCTTTCTACGGACAGTCCAACCTTGGCTTCTTTGAAGCGGTCCAGCACATCGCTCTTGGAAACCGAGTTCAGGCCCTCGTAGTTGATCTCCCGGATGGTTGGCCTCTCCTTGACAGTGACGAGGATCAGCCAGCCCTTGGCGGTTTC
>Ga0187818_10001070_pt1 | contig 10856 bp, 8 predicted proteins | sample NC_wetland_sal_i_14_FD_130581 | JGI IMG/M metagenome (GOLD analysis project Ga0187818, IMG submission 130581) | Wetland sediment microbial communities from Neuse River Estuary, North Carolina, USA - SO4_3 | ecosystem: Environmental > Aquatic > Freshwater > Wetlands > Sediment | place: USA: North...
AAGGCATCGAAGCGGCGTATAGAACCGGCCGCGGCAGCTTCACGATGCGCGCCATGGCGGCGATCGAAGAGGTGGGCAAGGACCGCGAGAACATCGTCATCACCGAAATTCCATACCAGGTGAACAAGGCGAAGCTCATCGAGCGCATTGCGGAGTTGGTGCAGAACAAAAAGATTGACGGCATCGCCGACGTGCGCGACGAATCCTCCCGCGAAGGCATGCGCATCGTCATCGAAATCAAGCGTGGCGAGGAATCACAGCTCATCCTGAACAATCTTTTCAAGCACACGCAGATGCAGGAATCGTTCGGCATGATTCTGCTGGCGATTGTGGGCGGGCAGCCGCGCGAATTGGGACTGATCCCGCTGATCAGGCTGTTCATCGAGCACCGCGTCGAAGTAGTGCGCCGGCGTTCGGCATACGAGCTGCGCAAGGCCCGCGAGCGCGAGCACATTTTGGTGGGCTACCAGATTGCGCTGGACCACCTGGACGACGTGATCCGCATCATTCGCGGATCGAGCAGCCGGGCGGACGCGAAGGAAAACTTGCTCAAGTATTTCACCGAGCAGGATGTCACGGTCACGGAAAACGGCAAGTCCAAAAAGCTCGCCGGCGTCAAGCTCGACGGACGGAAGTACAAGGTCGGCCCGCTAGAGGGAGAAGCGGTCACGCGCGGCGCGGCCTTGGGTCTGACACCGGTGCAGGTGGACGCTATTCTGGAATTGCAGCTCCACCGGCTCACGCAGCTTTCGGTTGATGAAATCCTAAAGGAATTGAAGGCCATCCGCGAGCGCATCGCCGAGCTCGAAGAAATTCTTTCGAGCGACAAGAAACTAAAGCAGGTCATCACCGGCGAACTCAAGGAAGTACAGAAGGCCTACGGTGACGACCGGCGCACGCAGATCGTGGACAAGGTCGATGAGATCAAGCTCGAAGATCTGATCGCCGATACCGACATGCTGATCACCGTCAGCCACGCCGGGTACATCAAGCGCACCGCGGTGGAGACGTACCGGCATCAGTCGCGCGGGGGCAAAGGGCGCATCGGCGCGCGGACGAAGGAAGCGGATTTCGTCGAGTACCTGTTCATCGCTTCGGCGCACAGCTATATTTTGCTGTTCACGTCGAAGGGGCGTGTCTACTGGCTGAAAGTATACGAATTGCCGGAAGCCGCGGCGGCCACGCGGGGCAAGGCGATTTCGAGCCTGGTGAAGTTCCAGGAAGACGAAAAGCTCACGGCGCTGGTGGCGGCGCACAACCTGGAAGAAGAAGGGCGTTTCGTCTTCATGGCCACGAAGAGCGGCACGGTGAAGAAATCGACGCTGATGGAATTCTCGAATCCGCGCTCGACCGGCATTATCGCCATCAACCTGGAAGAGAAGGATGAATTGATCGGCGCGAAGTTGACGGACGGCAAGCAGATGATTTTCCTGGCGAGCCACGAGGGCCAAGCGATATTGTTCCGCGAGACCGAAGTGCGGCCGATGGGACGCAATGCCGGCGGCGTGAACGGAATGGATCTCGATAAGGAAGACTACGTCGTCAGCATGGACGCAGTGCAGCCGGATTTCGAGATCATCGCGAAGGAACACGCGCAGACGTCGCAGAATCTCGAAGAGCTCGAGAACGAGCACATCAAGGACTCGCTGACGTCGCTGATGCTCACGGTTGCCGAAAAAGGTTTTGGCAAGCGCACGCCGCTGGCGGAATACCGGATCACGTCACGCGGAGGCAAAGGCGTGGTGAACATGAAGACCACGGACCGCAACGGATCGGTGGTGGCCACGCTGCAGGTGACGGAAGAGTCTGACGTGATGATCATCACACACAACGGCAAAGTGATCCGCGTGCACGCGAACGAGATTCGCGAAGCCGGGCGCTCGACGCAAGGCGTGCGCTTGTTGCGGCTCGATGACGACGACTCCGTCGCCGCGGCCGCGGTGCTGCAAGAGGAAAACGAGGAAGAAAAGAAGTAGCGCGCCAGAGGCTCTGTTCCGCTTCGGAAGGGTGCACCCTTGTCCCCCATGCATCTCCGAGTAGTTGCCACTGGGTTAGGCCCTCCCACACGTCCCGATTACTCTTGCGAAGTCTTGCCAAAGAACTCTCGTGCAGGGAGATTTCTGAGGATTATCTTGGAAAGCAGCCCAGTCGAGGAACGCCTTCGGGAGGCTGCGTGGTCACCGAGAATATGAACAAAGTTTGCGCGGTGTTGACAGGCGCCGCGAGGAAAGTGAAAAAAGAGGAAGATCCTGGAATTTTTGTCGCGGGCATGGATTCCGACGAAAAGCTTCACTTAACGGCAGTGGTGATGGGGATACGCACGTCCAATCGGCATCAAATAGGGATTTTGGTGAATGCGCTGCGCGAACAGGATGTGAAGACGTCCTATTCAGCGGTGGGGATGTGCTGGAACGTCGAGCTGAACGACAACGATACGGGAAAGAAGCAAGAAGCGCTGTACGTGTGCCTGGAAGACCGCTTCGGGAACGCGGAGGATTTGATCTTTGCGTGGAAGAAGAAACGGCTTGGCGGATTCGAGCTGGAGCATTCCACCTCGAAGGTGGTCGAGCCACGCGTGTACGGGCCGAACGGCGACGAACTGGTTGCTTTGGTGAAGGAAAAAATCAGAGAAACCGTGCGCGCGGCAAAGTAGACGTCAGCGTCCCAGACCAGCGCCGCGGCGGGTAACGCGCCGGGCATAGTGTTACAATCCACGGCCTATGAAAATTCTTCGGCGGCTGTTTGCGCTTCAGCTTATCTTCGTTGCGCTCCTGTTTTTCTTTCCTTCGGCGGCGATTCCACAGAAAGCGAACGGGCCGTATCTCGCTTACGTGGGGACGTACACCACAAAACAGAGCAGCAAGGGAATTTACGCGTACCGTTTCGATGCGACGACCGGGCAGCTCACGTCGATCGGACTTGCGGCGGAATCGGCCGATCCCGCGTTTGTGGCGGTGCATCCGAACGGAAAATATCTGTACGCGGTGAATGAGATCGACAACTTCAACGGGGCGAAGAGCGGCGCGGTGAGCGCCTTTGCGATCGATCCGAAGAGCGGGACATTGAAGCTGCTGAACCAGGTTTCGACGCACGGGGCCGGGCCGTGTTATGTGTCGCTGGACAAAACGGGAAGGTTCGTGCTGGTGGCGAACTACGATGGCGGAAGCGTGGCGTCGTTTGAGGTGCAGGACGACGGAAGCCTGAGCCTGGTGAAGGGATTCGTGCAGCACTCGGGGTCGAGCGTGGACAAACAGCGACAGGAAGGGCCGCACGCGCACTGGATCGGCGTGTCACCGGACAATCGGTTGGCGCTGGCGGCCGATCTGGGATTGGACGATGTGATGATCTATCAACTCGATGCAGTCAAAGGGGCGCTCATACCGAATAACCCGCCTTTTACGCAGGTGAAACCGGGAGCGGGGCCGCGGCATTTTGCGTTTCACCCGAACGGAAAGTTTGCGTACGTACTGACGGAGATGGACGCGACGATTACCGCGTTTTCGTATCAGGCTAAGAATGGTTCGTTGAAGGCGTTGCAAACGATTGAGACGCTGCCGAAGGATTACGCGGGGCCCAAAGAAGCGGCGGAGCTGGTGGTGCATCCGTCCGGGAAGTTTCTGTACGCGTCGAATCGAGCCGGAGTGGATAGCATCACGATTTTTGCGATTGATGGGGTGAAGGGAACACTGAAGGAAGTTGGCCGCGTGCCGACGAAAGGAAGAACGCCGCGCAACTTTGCGATCGATCCGAGCGGTGCGTTTCTTCTGGCAGCGAATCAAGACTCCGGAAACATCGTGGTGTTTCGCATTGATGCGTCAACGGGTGGATTGACGCCGACAGGGCAGGTGGAAGAAGTGCCGTCGCCGGTATGCATCACATTCGTCCCCGCGGAATGAGATGATCGCGCTAGAATCCGCGTCCAAGGGGGTGACCTATGCTCTCGGTACGATTCCTCCTGGCGGTTGTGGCGTCTGGAGTGGTGTCGATGTTTACGGACTGGCTCTTCATGGGGTTTCTATTTCACGGAAAATATCTCGACACGGCGGAGATCTGGCGCAACAAACCTGGGCAAAGCGAAACGCGGAGAATCCTCGCATCCTCGCTGTTGGGTGTGGTGAGCTGCGCCGCTTTCATTTACCTGTGCAGCTGGACGGGCGCGCTGACCACTCGCAGTGAACTGCACATGGCGGGGGTGGTATGGATTGCGGGGCCCGTGCCAATTATTTTCAGCAACATCCTTTGGATCAAGATGAATCCGCTTCTCGGCGTGTCTCATTCGCTGGGATGGCTGGCGCGCTTTGCAGTAAGCGGGCTAATTGGCGGCTGGGTGTTGGGTTAGCGAGAGGTTACGGGGTCGCGGGAAGTGGTTTGCTACAATCCCGCGTTCAAGTTAGAACCATCCGGGAGAAACAAATGATTCAGGGAAACAGGGTAAAGGTGCGCGCAAGGTGCAGCCTGGCCGCGTTTTTGTTTTTGGCGGCGGCGGGCGGGACAGCTTGGGCCGACGAAACGGCACCTGCGCGGGACCCGAAACAAGCGGTGGACGAGGCCTACACAGCGAAGATGAAAAAGTACACGACTGCGCCGTACTTCACGTCGCCGCTGGTGGACTATTTGCCAGCGTCGAAGACAGTGCCGACGCCGGAAGCAGTGCTGGGCGATGTGGCTGGAGCGCCTGGAATTTTGCCGTACGCCGCGGACGTCTACAAATACATGCGGCTGCTGGCGAAGGCCAGCCCGCGAGTGAAGGTGTATTCGATCGGGACGACCGAAGAAGGGCGGGAGATGATCGCGGTGGCGATCTCTTCGGAAGAAAACCTGAAGCACCTGGATGAGAACCGAGCGCGGTTGGCGAAGCTGGCCGATCCGCGGACCATCAAGATGGATGATGCGGAGGCGGACCGCATCGTGGCGCAGGCCACGCCGGTGTACTACATCACGGGAACGATTCATTCCCCGGAGACGGGTGCGCCGACGGCGCTGATGGAGCTGGCCTACCGGCTGGCGGTGGATGAGAGCGCGTATATTCGCGAGATCCGCGAAGGCACGATCACACTGATCACGCCGGTGGTGGAAGTGGACGGGCGCGACCGCATGGTGGACCTGTACCGGTGGCACTTGTCGCACCCGAAAGATTTTTATCCGCCGCTGATTTACTGGGGCAAGTATGTGGCGCATGACAATAATCGTGACGCGATGGGCGTGACGCTGAAGCTGACCGAGAACGTGCTCAACACCTATGTGGGATGGAAGGCGCAGGTGCTGCACGATTTGCACGAGTCGGTGCCGTATTTGTACGACAACACGGTGGGCGACGGGCCGTACAACGCGTGGATCGATCCGATTCTGGCGGATGAATGGCAAATGATCGGAGCGCGGAACGTGGCGGACCTGACGAAATTCGGGATGCCAGGGGTATTCACGCACGGAAATTTCGACACGTGGTCGCCGGGGTATCTGATGTTCATTGCGGCGATGCACAACGGAATTAGCCGGCTGTATGAAACGTTTGGGAACGGCGGCGCGGATACCGAGGAGCGCACGTTGGAGCCGGCGGAATATGCGCGGACGTGGTATCGGCAGAATCCACCGCTACCGAAGGCGTTGTGGTCACAACGCGACAACAACAATTACGAGGAAACCGGGCTTTTGACTTCTCTGCACTACTTCAACGAGAACAAGAGACTTTTTCTGAAGAACTTTTATCTGAAGGCGAAGCGGTCGGTGATGAAGCCGGGCGCAGAAGGCCCGGCGGCTTACGTGTTGCCCGCTGACGATCCACGCTCCGAATTGCAGGCCGAATTGCTGCGGGTGCTGCAGAAGCAGGATGTGGAGATTTCGCGGGCGACGGCGGCGTTCAGCGTAACGCTGCCGGCGAAGAAGGCCGTGAAACCTTCGAAGCGCGAAGAAACGAAGGACAAGGGAAAGGAAGCCGAAGGGCCGACGACCCGCGAGTTTCCCGCCGGCAGCTACATCGTGCGGATGGATCAGCCCTATTCGCGGATCGCCGACGCGTTGCTCGATCACCAATATTGGAGTCCCGACGATCCGCAGAAGACGCCGTACGACGATACGGGCTGGACGTTTGGCGAGTTGTTCGGCGTGCAAGTGACGCGCGTTACCGATGCCAAGGTGCTGGGTGCAGCGATGGAACGCGTGAAGGATGTGCGCGCGCCGGGGGGCGTGCAGGGGGATGGCCCGGTGTTTGCCATCAACAACAACGCCGAGCCTGCACTGGCGACGCTACGCTACAAATTGCGTGACGCTTCCATGGAGGCGGCGGAAGAGCCATTCGAGGCGGGAGGAAAGGAGTTCAATCGCGGCGCGATCCTAGTGCGCAATGTGAGTCGCGGAGACCTGGACCGCGCGGCGGCGGAGGCGGGATTACGGGCGGTGGCGCTGGGCACCGCGCCGAACGTGAAGACGCATCCCGTGCGCGCGGCGCGGGTTGCGTTCGTGCATACGTGGTTGAGCACGCAGACCGAAGGATGGTGGCGGCTGGCCCTCGACAACATGAGCATTCCGTACGATTACATCAGCACGCAAACGGTCGGGAAGATCGATGATCTGAACGCGAAGTACGACGTGATTCTTTTCCCACCGATCGGGTTCAACGCGTCGTCGACGGCGATCATCAACGGCTGGCCCACGGCGTGGGGAAATCCGCTGCCGTGGAAGAACACGCCGGAGACGCCGAACCTGGTGGGCAAAAATGATTCGACCGACGACCTGCGGCCGGGGCTGGGCTGGGAAGGGGTCGCGCACCTGCAAGCGTTTGTAGCGAAAGGGGGCGTGCTGCTGACGGCGACGGACACGGCGAGGTTCGTGCTATCGATCGGGCTCGCAGACGGAGTCAGCGTGGGAACGCCGCAGAAGATGAATATCGTGGGCGCGGTGGTGGGCACGCGAGTCGTCGACGGAGCGAGCCCAATTGCTTACGGATACGACGAGAAGGTGCCGGCGTACTGCGACAACGGGCCGATCTTTTCGCTCAGCAGCATCGCGTTGGAGCGACAAAGGCGGCGTCTGGGAGGCGAGATGCATTCACGTCCGACGGGCCGCGGCACGATCGATGATCCGGACTTCACGGTCGGCCGGCCGGGGGTTGAGGTTCCCGAGGGGCCGAGCGCTGAGACTTGGGAAAATCCGCCGGTGCTGGACGAGCAGAAGATCAACGGATTCCGGGTGATTCCTCCGGAAAACCGCGCGCGCGTGGTTTTGCGCTATGCGGATAGCCATGAGTTTCTTGTTTCTGGATTGGTGGAAGGGGCTGACGAAATCGCGCAGCATCCAGCGGTTGTGGATGTGCCGTCGGGGAAGGGCCACGTCGTGCTTTTCTCGATTAACCCCGTTTATCGGGGGGAAACGCGGGGGACGTATTCGTTGGTGCTGAACACGATCTTGAATTTTGACAGCTTGAATGCGGGGCGGAAGGTGGCGGAGAAGTAGGAAGTCGGCTGGCTTCGTGCGGGAGCACTTTGAAGTTGACGCCGGGAGGGGCCCTTCGAGGCTCAGGGTAAACAAGCCCCTGCCCCTACAAACCCGGGAAGAAGGTGCCACGGGTCGCGCTGGCGTTTTTGCTGGGTTGGAGTACAATCCCGGCCACTATGGCGAGACGCAGTGCGAAAAGGCCGACCAGCAGGCGTGCGTCGCGGAAGCGGGGTTTAGCTCGAGACGGAAAGCTGCCCAAGGACGCGGTTACGCTGGTGGTGATCCTGCGAGCGCGGCAGGGGCAGGAGCCGCTGCTGGAGGCGGAGTTGCGGGCGCTTGTGGGGCCGACTCGGCGGGAAGAGGGTTGCTTGACCTACGATTTGCACCGCGGGGCGGACGCCCCCGACACGTATTTACTTCACGAGGTTTGGCAGAGCCGCGAACATCACCGCAGTCATACGCAGACGCCACATTTTATTCGATGGAATGCTCGGAAGGATGCTTTGCTGGCGTCGCGAGAGGCGACTTTCTGGAAACAGGTGGTTTGAAGACTGGTTGCGGTTCCGGCTGCGGGGCAGCGTTCATAAGTCACCGAAAGTTCCCAAATCAAGCTAGATGGATGAACACCGTGTTCGGTCGCCGCCGCAGTCCAAAGTGGCGTCAGCTTTCGGGAGGGGCGAGGTAGTAGCCGGGGCGGGCGCGGACTTTGAGGTTGTTCTTGACGACGGTAACCTTGATCTCGTGGTAGCCGGCTTCGTTGGTGCCTGTGGGTGCGTAGGTCACTGAATATTGGGAATGCAGCTCGCCGCCAATTTCATCGATAGCATTTTCGATCGATCGGTTTTTGAAGGTGGCTAAGTGCACGCCACCGGTTCCCGCGGTGGCCAACTCCAAGGGATTCGCGGTCATTTTGTCTTTCACATGCTGCACGGCCCAGATGATTGCCTGGGTCAGATCGCCACTGCCGTAGCGGGCGTCTTCGGTCGTAGGTGTTTGCACGGTGCCGGGCTGGGGCGGGCGGCCGAACGTACCGGGCGGCGTGGGATGCGGGGTTGTATCTCTCGGAGCGGCCTGCAATTCGGCGCGGGTGGTGGAGAGACCCACACTGTAAATCGTTACATTCGAAAGCTGGGCTTGCCGCAGGACCGCGCCGAATTGCGTGTCGCTGCCGACGTCGATGGCCTCCGACAGGATTAACATGACGCGGCGGCGCCCCGGCTTGTCTGCCGCAGGCTGTGGTTGCCCGCTTAGCATCTCGACACCAACGGCCATGGCATCGTAAAGCTTCGATCCGGACGTGCCCGTCTGCAAGCGCGTGAAAGTGCTTTCGATGCGGTCTTGACTCGCGGTGAAGTCCTGGAGTTTGTCGACGGAATCATTGAAGCCGAGGACGGCGGCCTCTCCGCTGGAGCCCATGACCGTTTGCGTCAGCAGAATTCCGGTCTTGCGCATTTGAGAAAGCAAAGGCGCCACGCGTGAACTGGTTTCGACGAGAATCACCAGGGAGAGAGGGTCGCCACCCATGTCGAAATGCGTGATCTTCTGTTCGACGCCATTGTCGGTTACGCGAAAGTCTTTCACGTCGAGCGTATCGACCATACGGCCCTTGGAATCGCGTACGGTGACTGGGGTGGTCACGAGCGTGACGCGGACGCCGATTTTGGGTAAAGGCGGAGGCTGCTGCACCGCAATGCCGGGCTGTGGAGCGATGGGTCCCGAAGGTGACTGAGCAGCCAGCGACCACATGGCCGCCCAGCACGCCACCAGTGGCAAAATCCGAAGTGCAAGCCGGTTCATCGCTGAGCCTCCGTAACCAGTGTATCCAATTCGACGCAGTTGCGGTGACAGACGTTGCCGCGGCTCGCGGCAATTCCTAGAATGAAGGATTGGCACTCGGGAGAACCACTTATGTCCGCAGGGCAACTCAAGCTGAAGCCGACCCACGCACCCAAGGCCCCGCATCAGGATCCGGCGTTTCTAGAAAGTACGGCCGCGCGGCCTATTCGAATCCTAGCGGAGTACCTGCATCCGTTGGTGCAGCTCAAGAAGGAAGGCATCGGGGACACAATTGTGATGTTCGGGTCCGCGCGCATCGAATCGCGGGAAACCGCGCTGGCTCGCCTGGGGCGGCTGAAAGATAGACCGGTGGGCAAGCTTACGGTTTCCGATCGCGCGAAACTCCGGGCGACGCTGCGCGATGCGAAGAGCGCGCTGGAGATGTCGCGGTACTACGAAGAGGCGCGAGAATTGTCGCATCGCATTACGTCCTGGGCGCTGACGCTGGGGGCGAGGCCGCAGCGCTTCGTGATTTGCTCCGGCGGAGGACCGGGCATCATGGAAGCTGCGAATCGCGGGGCTACGGAGGCGGGAGGGAAATCCATCGGTCTGTCGATTGAATTGCCGAACGAGCAGTTCGCGAATCCGTACATCAGTCCCGAGCTGAGTTTAAACTTTCATTATTTTTTCATGCGCAAGCTGTGGTTTGCGCAGATCGCGAAAGCGCTGATCGTGTTTCCCGGCGGCTTCGGAACCATGGATGAGCTGTGGGAAATGATGACGCTGCTTCAGACCGGAAAGCTGCCGAGGCACAATTTGATTATCATCTACGGCCGAAAGTATTGGGACGAAGTGCTGAACTTTCGGGCGATGATGCGCTGGGGCATGATCAATGAGGAGGAGTACAAAATGCTTCAGTTTGCAGACACCGTGGAGGAGGCTTTTGAACGCATCTGCAGCGGCCTCCAGAAATACCACATGGAGCTCGATTCCGACACGTAGGCCATGCCTTGGTAAAACCCGGGCCGTACAGGGTTCTCCTGACGATTCCCGGGAACACAGGGTATGGCGACGATTCTTTGTCAAGCTTATGCTGTCCGCAGCACCCTCGGTAGGTTCAATCGAAGAGTCACAGGAGAACGAGATGGAAACTCAACATCGTGCAAGGTTGGTGGAACTAGGGAAACTGATTCTGACTGGCGCTGCGCTGACCGCATTCCTGGTTCTTACCGCAGCGCCTGGCGTACGGGCCGACGAATCCGAATGCCAGCACCGTGTTGCGAAGGCCGATCACCATCTTCACGATGCTATCAAGCATCACGGCTGGGACAGCAAACAAGCGGAACATGCGCGGCACGAGTTGCGCGATGCTCGCGAGTATTGCTGGAGTACGTATCATCGCTGGTGGGATGAAGATGAGCACCGCTGGCACGCCGATCGTGACTGGGACGACGACCACGGCCACCCGCACTGAGCCTATATTATTATATCGTTAGTTATTTATTCAGGACCAGGTGGAGCGCAGCGTTTTTCGCTGCGCTCTTTTATTTGCGGTGGCCGGACGAAGGTCCGCGTGAGGCGAAAGTGCCGCGACATTTGTACTGGATGCGTGTTCTATACGCAGGACGCAAACCTAAGTAAAGAGTCGG
>Ga0187818_10001071_pt1 | contig 10856 bp, 11 predicted proteins | sample NC_wetland_sal_i_14_FD_130581 | JGI IMG/M metagenome (GOLD analysis project Ga0187818, IMG submission 130581) | Wetland sediment microbial communities from Neuse River Estuary, North Carolina, USA - SO4_3 | ecosystem: Environmental > Aquatic > Freshwater > Wetlands > Sediment | place: USA...
AACAACATGCCCGAGCCGAGGAGCTGCACGACGTCAACGGTGTGGATGGCCGCAAAGCGCGGCAGCCTGGCCACGTTGCCGAACCCAATGATCCCTACGATCAGTGGAACAACAACAGCGGAACCGAACCGCTTGCGTGAATTTGCCATCGCGCCTCCCGTTAGAAAAACTTTCGTCCGGGTAATTGCGGCGACAGTACTTGGCGGAGCCTTTGATGTCAAGAAACGGCTCACTGAGGCAAAGGAACTTGAAAGGACCTAAAGTTGCTTTCGGAGAAATTCAAAAACTACGTACCCAATCAGTCCGGCAACCACGGCAATTGCGAAATTGGCGACCGAGAAAATATCTTTGATGGCGAAAGCCAGGGTCTTTCCCCGCCCATTTGCTTGAGTAAATTCCCCCATCAAGAGATTGGTATAAAACAGGAAGATTATGAACCCGATCTCAACCATCGCTCTCCATATCGGGGCCAATTTTCTACGGTTATTAGGATTCGGAAACATTGGTTAACTATAGCAAGAAACCATTTGCGCAGCGCCTAATCAAGAAGCAAGGAAAGGTGGATGTCGGGCTAAAGCGACCCTTGACCCTGGCCGTGGCTCGCGCGGTGATGAGGCAAATTGACAATAGTCGTTACAACGAATAATATCAGCTCATGCCTGCAAAAAAGAATCCGCCCGGCCGCGCGGCGTCGCTCGAAGGCGAGGTCTTCCTCGCGCTGCTGCGCGCGGCGGATTCGCTGCTGCGGCAACTGGAAGAGCTGCTGAAAACCTCGGGGCTCTCCCACACGCAATACAACGTGCTGCGCATCCTGCGGGGAGCGGCGCGCGGCGCCGAACGCGAAGCGAGGCGAATCGAAAAAGGCGCCGCTGCACGTTCAGAGAATGAAGACGGCGGACTTCCCTGCGGCGAAATCGCCGCGCGCATGATTACGCGCGACCCGGACATTACGCGCCTGCTCGACCGGCTCGAATCGCGCGGCCTCGTGGAACGCTCGCGACAGAAGCAGGATCGCCGGGTCGTGCAGGCGCGCATCACTCCCGCGGGCGTGAAGCTGCTCGGCGAACTGGACGCGCCCGTCGAAAGATTGCACCGCAAACAAATGCGGGCGATTCCGCGAGGGCATTTGCAGCAGCTCTTGAGACTCCTGGAAGAAGTTTCCTCCGCCGCGAACGCTCAGCAATAAAAAAGTAGCGGCCGGTAAACAAAGCTAGAGGCGGGGCAGAACAATTCCCTGCTGCGCTTGGTACTTCCCCTTCTTGTCCTTGTATGAGATCTCGCAGTCTTCGTCGCTTTCAAAGAAGACAACCTGGCAGAGGCCCTCGTTCGCGTAGATTTTCGCGGGCAGCGGCGTGGTGTTGCTGATTTCGAGCGTCACGAACCCTTCCCATTCCGGTTCAAACGGAGTGACGTTGACAATGATTCCGCAGCGCGCGTAGGTGGATTTCCCCACGCAAATCGTGATGACGTTCCGCGGGATCCGGAAATATTCGATGCTCCGCGCCAGCGCGAAAGAATTGGGCGGAATAATGCAGACGTCTCCCTTGAATTCCACAAACGACCGCGCGTCAAAGTGCTTCGGGTCCACGATGGTCGAATTCACGTTGGTGAAGATGCGGAACTCGTCGGCCACGCGGATGTCGTACCCATAGGAGCTGAGGCCGTAGCTGATTTTGCCTTCGCGCACCTGGCGATCCTCGAACGGCTCGATCATCCTGTGTTCGCGGGTCATGCGGCGTATCCAGCGGTCGGGCTTGACGGTCATCGCGGTCTCCGGGGGTCGTCTAATCTTCTGAAAAAGCAGCGCATATTAGTACGCGGGGGGCTCGCTTGACAACCCGCGGGTCCGTGTCTAGCATAGGGCGCCAATTGACGCTCCGGAGGGCCGTGTGATCAAGGTTGACATCGTGGATGCCGTCGTTAGCAAGGCAGGCGTGACCCGTACGAAGGCGGAAAGAGCCGTGGACACCGTCTTCGTCGAGTTGAAAAACGCGATGGCCCGCGGCGAGCGCATCGAGCTGCGCCGCTTCGGTGTCTTCAGCGTCCGCGCGCGCAAGACCGGAATCGGCAGAAACCCACGCACCGGCAAGGAAGTGATTATCCCGCCCGGAAACGTCGTCCGCTTCAAGCCCGGCAAGGAACTGCAGGAGCTGTAACGCCGTTCTTTGCCACGAGCACGAAGCAAATTGAGCGTCTCTTACTTGGTTGCCGCTTCCTCCCGCAAATCCCACGCGAAGCGCGAGAAAACACGCTAGACTGAATCTCCGATGAGCTCCGTGAACGGCAACGGCCGCGTCCCGGTGGAGGTTGCGCCGGAGGAGACACCGCGCGCGCACATGCCGCGCCAGGTGTACGCGCCGCCGGGCAATCAAGGCAGATCGCTCGCCATCGCGCTGGCGCTTTTGGCGCTGACAATCGTGACCACGCTCGCGGCCGGCGCGGAGTTCGGGATTGCGTACGCGCGCGGCCAAGCTCCCGCCTTCGATAGTTTTTTCGGTGTTTACGCGGAGGCCTATCATAATCCGCGCGTGTTGCTTGCGGGGCTCTCTTTCGCGGTCACACTGCTTGGGATATTGCTCGCGCACGAATTGGGCCATTTTTTCGCGTGCCGCCATTACGAACTTTCGGCGAGCTTCCCCTATTTTTTGCCCGTTCCGACGATGATCGGCACGATGGGAGCGTTCATCCGAATCCGTTCGCCGATTATCAATCGCAAATCGCTTCTTGACGTCGGGCTCTCGGGGCCGGTGGTGGGATTTGTTTTGGCGATCCCGGCGATGGCGTTCGGGATTCTGCACTCGAAGATCGCGCCGGGCGCGAATGCCGCCGCGCCTTTTCAATTCGGCGTTCCGCTCGCGATGCGGATACTTCTGGCGCTGCTCAGGCCCGGCGTCGAGGCGGGCGATCTCCTGCTGCATCCGGTGGCTCGCGCGGCGTGGGTGGGGCTCTTTGCGACGTCGCTCAACTTGCTGCCCGGCGGACAGCTCGACGGCGGGCACATTCTGTATTCGCTGGCGAGCGGCGCACATAAACGCATCACGCTCGTCCTTGCCGTGGCGCTCCTACCGTTGGTTTACTACTGGCCCGGATGGGGTCTCTGGGCGATTCTTCTGCTCGCCATCGGGTTCCGGCATCCGCCGCTGCTGGATCGCCGCGAGCCGCTGGACCACAAGCGCCAAGTGTGGGCCTTGGCGGGCCTCGCCATTTTCGTTTTGAGTTTCATGCCCGTGCCAATCGTAACGCCCGGGCACTGGTGGAGTCTTTCGTGAGCGTTTCCGTCCCATGACCACGCTCATCCGCACTCTCAAGCTCGCGGACATCTATTCGCTGTTCATCGGCTCGGTGATTGGCTCCGGAATTTTTCTTGTGCCCGCGGTCATCCTACGGCTGGTGCACGGCTCGGTCGGACTGGCGCTCGGAGTGTGGGTTGCCGGAGGATTGCTTTCGCTTCTCGGCGCGCTGACCTATGGCGAGCTGGCGGCGATGAACCCCGCGGCGGGCGGGCTCTACGTTTACATTCGTGACGCCTTCGGCAAGTTGCCCGCGTTTCTTTACGGTTGGACGCTGTTCCTTGTGAATGGCGCGGGAACGATGGCGACGCTCGCCGTTGCGTTCAGCCTGTACCTTAAAGAAATAGTCCCGCTTTCCTCTTTCGAGATGAAAATCATTAGCGTTGCGATGATAGGCGTGCTCACTTTTGTAAACGTGATCGGGACGCGGCACAGCGCGAACCTACAAAATGTGACGACGCTCATAAAAGTCGCAGCCATCGCGGCGATGTGTGGCGCCCTGCTCTATCTGGGACGCGGATATTCCGCCAGCTATGCCGCGCTATGGCCCGCGCACTTTAACGGCACGATTGCCGCGGGCTTCGGGCTCGCCATGATTCCCGTTTTGTGGGCCTATGAGGGCTGGCAGTGGGTGAGCTACTCCGCCGGAGAGATGGTGAATGCAAAGCGCGATTTCCCGCGCGCGTCGCTGGCGGGCGGGCTGACGCTCATCACAATTTATCTTGTGCCCGTGTGCGCTTACCTGGCGGCGCTTGGGCCGATGGAGGCCGCAAAGACAGACGCGATTGCGGCAGCGGCGGTGTCCGCGATCTGGGGAGCGAATGCGGCGAAGCTCGTTGCGTTGATGATTCTCATCTCTGTTTTCAGCGCGGCGAACAGCACGCTTTTGATGGCGCCTCGCGTTTTCTACGCAATGGCCAAAGACAAACTTTTCTTCCGGCAATTGGCGGAAGTGCATCCGCGCTTCCACACGCCTGCGGTGGCGATTATTACATCCGGCGTGTGGGCGTCCGTTCTGGCATGGACGGGAACGTTTGAACAATTATTGGCGTATGTGATTTTCGCGGGATGGATTTTTTACGCGCTGGCCGGCGCAAGCCTTTTTGTTTTCCGCGCGCGAATGCCCGAGGCGGAGCGACCTTACCGCGTGCCCTGGTATCCGTTGACTCCAGCTCTTTTCGTGGGCGCTGCGTCCGTGGTGGTATTGAACTCGCTCATCGCGGATTGGAATAATTCGCGATGGGGACTCCTCATCATATCGCTCGGCCTGCCGGTGTATTTGTTCTGGAGGAAGAAAGGTTGAACCGATCAGACAGCAGTTGATGTCTATATCCGTGTACGGAGTATTCCGATGAAAACTACTTGTGCGTTGGTGATTTGCGTCTTCACGCTGTCGATGATTGCAGTCGGTTCACGCTCGTCCGCGCAGAATTCGGACCTGACGAAAGACTTCCTAATAAATCCGAATCGTTCGTTCGTGTACTTGAAATTCGATCACATTGGCAAGGGGATACGGTTCGGTGAAGGTGAGCCAACCACACGTCTATGGCTTCGGATCGTGAACAACTGCAGAGTCTCGGTCGTCTTTACCACCTTCGGCGTACCGGATGGTAGTCCGAAGGGCGAGCAGGGAGTAATGCATGAGGTTGTCGCCAATGCGCCACCTGAGATAGTCATAGATTATTCACCCTTTGACAAGCGGATTGGTCAGGTGCAAGAGCCGCCGGGCAAACCGGAGGAAGATGCAATGCCGCGTGGATATTTTTCCCACCTTGCATCAGCCAGCAGTATCTCTCCTGGGGAAGAAATTCTCTTCAGCGTCCCGATAGATCACATAGGCAAACGATGGCACATGGAAATTCCATTTCACTTTGACCTTCCGCCCGGGAAGGGTCCCCGCGCTGACCATGTCGGCGGGCAACCAAATATGGCGATTGCATATTCTTTGTACGACCTGCCAACCAAGGTTCAGCCAGAAGTTGAGCACTATCGCGACAACTGATAACAATTCGGCATCCGGACAAATCCCCAAATCGATGAATCAGAAAAGACTGAGGGGATCGACGTCGAGGATGACGGCATTATCGGGGATGTTTTTCTTCGCGCAGAAATCGAGGCAGCCGGTCAATGCGTCGTGGAGCGCCGCGCGGCGCGGGGATTTCAGCAGGAATTGAAAGCGGTGCTCGCCTTTTAGTTTTGCGAGCGGCGCGGCGGCGGGGCCGAGCGCGCGGATGTCGCCTTTATTGAGCGGCGCGAAATATTCGTCAAGCTGGCGCGACCAGCGAATCGCATTCTCGATTTTGCGGTCGCGCACGAGCACGGTCGCAAGCGCCGCGAACGGCGGGTAGTGCATCAATCGCCGGAAGCGGACCTCCTTTTCAAAAAAGCCCTCGAAATCCTGGCGGACAGAGTCCTGAATCGCGTAGTGCTCCGGATAAAAAGTTTCGACGAGCACTTCGCCGGGCAGATCGCCGCGGCCCGCGCGTCCGGCGACCTGCGTGAGCAATTGAAACGTGCGCTCGGCGGCGCGGAAATCGGGCATTCCGAGACGCAGGTCGGCGCTGACGACGCCAACGAGCGTGACGCGCTGGAAGTCGTGGCCCTTGGCGACCATCTGCGTGCCGACGAGGATGTCGGTCTTGCCTTCAGCGAATGCGCCGAGGATTTTCTGGTAGGCGCGCTTGGTGCGCACGGTGTCGCGGTCGAGCCGCGCGATGCGGGCCTGCGGAAAAATCTCGCGCAACGATTCCTCGAGTTTTTCAGCGCCCTCGCCCACGAAATAGACATATTCGGAGCTGCATTTCGGGCAGGTCTTCGGAACGGCCCGCGAGAAACCGCAGTAATGACACACGAGCCGCTGGCGCGCTTTGTGAAACGTGAGCGCAATGCTGCAGTTCTCGCACTGCACGGTGGCGCCGCACGCGCGGCACAGCGCGAACCAGGAATACCCGCGGCGGTTAATGAGGATGAGCGCCTGCTGCTTGGCGGCGAGCCGGTCCGTGATGCCGTCACGAAGCGCCGCGGAAATCGCCGAGGCGCGATGCGTCTGCTTGAAATTCTGGCGCATGTCCACGGTCTCGACGCGCGCGAGGCTGCGATTGGCGACGCGTGATTCGAGCCGCAGAAGCGCGTACTTTCCCGCGCAGGCATGCTCGTAGGTTTCCATTGAGGGCGTGGCCGAGCCCAGCAGGACGGCGGCGCCTTCGAGCTTCGCGCGGAAGATCGCGGTGTCGCGACCATGATAGCGCGGCGATTCTTCCTGCTTGTAACTGGCCTCGTGCTCCTCATCCACAATGATGAGACCGAGATTTTCCGCGGGCGCGAACACAGCCGAGCGCGTGCCGACGACAACACGCGCCTCCCCGCGCCGCACGCGCCACCATTCGCGCGAGCGCTCCGCGTCCGGCAGGGCGCTGTGCAATACGGCGACGCGGTCGCCGAACCATGCGCGGAAAATACGGCCAATCCAGAGCGTAAGCGCGATCTCCGGCACCAGCACGATCGCCGAGCGTCCGCGCGCGAGCGCTTCGGCGACCCCGCGCAAATAAACTTCGGTCTTGCCGCTGCCGGTGACGCCGTGAAGCAGTCCCACCTTGAATTCGCCGCGCGCGAGCCATTCGCGCAACTCAGCGACGGCGCGCTCCTGCGCGGGATTGAGAACGTTGGAAGGAGCGGAATAGCCTGCGTCGAAAGAGTCCTCTTCCGCGCCGGCAGGCTCCTCCCACGAAGTGAGCTTGCCTTCGCGAAGGAGGCGCGCCACAGCGGCGCGCGATGCGGAGGCGCGCGCGAGGAGCTGCTTCAGCGGAAGCGGGCCGCTTTCTTCGGCGAGCACGCGGCGGATGCGGTCTTCAGCGGCGGACATGCCAGCCGTAGCCGCGCGCTTTCGTTTTTTGCCTGGCGGTTTGGAAGGCGCGGAGAAATCGGATTTCAAATCGGAAGCGCCGCCCGGGGCCGCAAGATTCCACGCGACAATCCACTGCGTCCGGACCTTGCGCGACCTGGCAATTTCTTCGGCCTCGAGCTGCCCTCGACGCAAGAGGCGCGCCGCGGCTGCTTCTCCGCCGGGCAATTTGCGCAAGCGCGAGGCCGCGAACGGCTTGCCTTCAATCTCGATGAGTTCGAGGAGCGCCCGCTCGGAAATTTCCGTTTCACTGCGGCCTTCCATGGCGGCGAGCTCCGCGAGGAGTGCGCGGCCCGCGAGCGTGATGCGCAGAATCCGCTCGGCGCGCAATTCCGTAAGTGGCGGCAGCATGGTGCGGAAGACGTCACCCGGCGGCGCGAGATAGTAAGAGCCGACCCAGCGGCCAAGTTCGATGAGCTTCGCGGGCAGCGCGGGCAGCGGATCGAGTACGTGCGCGATTTCCTTGACTTGCGATTTCTTATTTTTCGCGAAGGAAGGCGGCTCGTCCGTGAGCGCGAGCACGACTCCGACCATGACGCGATTGCGGAACGGCACGGCCACGCGCGCGCCGGGCTCAACAACGCCCTCGAACGGCTCGGGCACCGCATAGGTGAAGGCGGTGCGCAGCGGGACGGTGAGAGCGACTTCGCAGAAGCGCGGCATGGGAGGGAAACTATCCTAACAGGTGTAAAGGGGAAAAAAACCGCGCGGCGTCAGCGTTTGGGATGGCGGGCGGCTTTGAGGCCGAGAACGGCCATCACTTTCTTGAGATCGGTCCAGACGTCGCTTTTCGCGGCGGGATTGCGCAGCAGGTAAGCCGGGTGATACGTCGCGAGCAGGCGCGAGCCTCGAAAATCAAACCACTGCCCGCGGAAATGCGAAATGGATTTGTTCGTGCCGAGCAGCGACTGCGCGGCGACGTTGCCGAGGCAGACGACGACCTTCGGCCGGATCACCTCGAGCTGGCGCAGGAGAAACGGCGAGCAAGTGGCGATTTCGTCGCGCTCCGGCGTGCGATTTTCCGGCGGGCGGCACTTGACGACGTTGCAGATGTAAACGTCCGAGCGCTCGAGGCTCATCGCGCGGATCATGTCCGTGAGGAGTTTTCCGGCGCGGCCGACGAACGGCTCGCCCTGCACATCTTCATCATGGCCGGGGCCTTCGCCGACAAACACAAGCTCCGCTTTGGGATTCCCGACGCCAAAGACAATATTGTTGCGGGCTTCGCAAAGGCGGCAGCGGGTGCAGTCGCCGATGTCGGCGCGGATGCGCTCGAGCGTGTCGTCCGGCACGCGCTCGAACGCCTCAAACAGCGATGGGCCGTGCGCGACGGGCAGGACAGTGACTTTGGATGCATACGCGGCGGCGCCCGGCGAATACGATTTCATCGCGGAAAACCGGGAATTCGATTGCGCGGGCGGCGAATTCACCGGCGGTGAATTCACCGGGTCCGGACGCGGCGCGGCTGTTGCGAATCTCTTTGCGGCTGCTATCGAGGACCGTCCGCTCGCGCGATAGCGGTAAAAACCGCCGATGCGGAGATCGTTGAAGTATTCCAGCCAAGCCGCGACGCGCTCTTTTTCCGGCGGGACACCTTCAGAGGCCATTCGGCAAGCTCCGAGACATTTTCAGGGAAACGTTCATTGCTTCACCGGCGCGGCTGTCGAGTGCGGCGCGCGAAGGCGCGCAACGATCTTGACAACCTCATCGAGCACGCGGGTGGCGACATCGAATTTGCTCATTTTCGGCAAGCGAATCTCCGGAGCGTCGCGGAAAAACAGCGTGACGGCGTTCGTGTCGCCGTCAAACCCGGCGCCGGGCTCGGTTACATCATTCGCCACAATCAGGTCCGCGCCCTTTGCGCTGAGTTTCTTGCGCGCGTTCCCGGAGATATCGCTGGTTTCCGCGGCAAAGCCGACGATGACGCGGCGCGACTTTCCGCGCGCGGACTCCGCGCTTACTTCGGCAAGGATATCCGGCGTGGATTGGAGCTCGATTGTCAGTTTTCCGGCGGCACGCTTGATCTTGGAGGGCTGTGGCGAGGCCGGGCGAAAGTCCGCGACCGCCGCGGCCATAATGACGATCGTGGCATCGGCGAGATGCTCGCGCACGGCGCTGCGCATCTCCTCCGCGGCGCGCACGCGGATGAATTCGGCGCCTTCGGGCGGATTCAGCGCCGCCGGGCCGCTTACCAAAATCACGCGAGCGCCACGGCGCCGAGCAGCATCGGCAATGGCGTAGCCCATTTTCCCGGAAGAGCGATTCGTGATGTAGCGCACCGGGTCGAGGTCTTCGCAGGTGGGCCCGGCGGTCACGAGAACCGTTTCGCGTTCGAGGTCGTGCTTGATGGCGAGCGCGTCAAAAACGGCTGCGGCAATCGCCTCCACACCCGCGAGGCGTCCCGCGCCGACCATTCCGCAGGCCAGATAGCCTTCGTCCGGCGGGACGATGCGCACTCCGCGCGCGCGTAGCGTTTCGAGGTTCGCCTGCGTGGCGGAATGCTCGAACATATTGACGTTCATGGCAGGCGCGACGATGAGCGGAGCCGTGGTGGCGAGCGCCAGCGTGGAAAGAAAATCGCCGGCAAGACCGTGCGCGAGCTTCGCGATCATGTCGGCGGTGGCCGGAGCGATGACGAGCGCGTCAATCCGCTGCGCGACGGCGATATGCTCGATGGCGCTTTCCACGTTCGCGGGGCCGGCGTTCTCCGCGGCGAACATATCCGTGATGACCTTGCGACCCGTCAGGGCGGCAAAGGTGAGCGGCGTGATGAACTCCTGCGCGTGGCGTGTCATGACGACCTCGACTTCGAGGCCCTCCTGCTGAAGACGGCGCACCAATTCCGCGGCCTTGTAGGCCGCCACGCCTCCCGTAACTCCAACGGCAACGCGCATGGTTGTGTCCCGCCGGCCTCAGCCCTTGCGGCGCTTGCCTACTTCTTCGGGCTTGCTATATGCCGGGATGTCAAACTCGAGCACGGAGTTATTGAGCTCTTCCATCGCGATGCGCGTGTACTTGAGTGAATGGGGATTGGCGATGAGCGGCCCCGCGCCGAGCATCAACTGACGGGCGCGGCGCGCAGCGATCACGACGTAGGCAAATCTGCTCTCGGGTGGTTGATTCAGGGCTACCATCACTGGCTTGAACCTCCAAAAGTTTTCAGGATTCGTTCGACGGCCGGACGGGCGATCTGGCTGCGGCAACGAGCGCCGAGGCCGATGGCCTGAACTTCACGGCCGGCGCGTTCCAGATCGTCATTGACCACGATATAGTCATACAACGAAAAACTTTCCATCTCGAGCCGGGCCTGGCGAAGCCGGCGCGCGATTTCGTCGGCGGAATCCTGGCCGCGCTCCCGAATGCGGCGCTCCAGCTCTTCGCGCGAAGGCGGCAAGATAAAGATCGAAACCGCGCCCGCCACCTTCTTGCGGATTTGCGCGGCGCCCTGCACGTCAATTTCGAGCACGAGGTCCAGCCCGCGCTCGCGCGCCTGGTCCAGCCACTTCCGCGGCGTGCCGTAAGAATGCCGCCCGAAGAGACGCGCATGCTCGAGAAAGGCGCCCTCGCGCACCATGCGCTCGAATTCGTCTTCGGAAATAAAATCATACCATTTTCCGGGGCTCTCCGTAGCTCGGGGCTGGCGGGTTGTGCAGGAAATGGAAAAC
>Ga0187818_10001072_pt1 | contig 10854 bp, 9 predicted proteins | sample NC_wetland_sal_i_14_FD_130581 | JGI IMG/M metagenome (GOLD analysis project Ga0187818, IMG submission 130581) | Wetland sediment microbial communities from Neuse River Estuary, North Carolina, USA - SO4_3 | ecosystem: Environmental > Aquatic > Freshwater > Wetlands > Sediment | place: USA: North...
CCCCACCCGCTCCCCCCGCTCCAACACCGCCACCCGCCGCCCCCCTTTTCCGGCCTCAATGGCGCACATGAGGCCAGCCGCCCCCGCTGCCAAAATCACCACATCAAAGTCACCCCTACTAACCTGATCGATCGAAGATGCCGCCCTAAAGGGACGGCGCTACAAAACCTTAGATTCTTCGTAACTTGGGTACGTGCTAGCGTACCCAGGTGGATTTCCGACGCAAGAAAATTCGACTCGCACCCGACGCCTACCGAGGCATGCGACTTTACTTCGTTACGATATGCACCGAAAAGAGACATCCCGTTTTTGCGAAAGAGCCCGTCGGCAAGTGGATGGTTGCCTGGCTGATACGTTTGGCGGCGCGGCACGGCTTTGCTGTGCACGCCTACTGCGTCATGCCGGACCATGTGCACCTCTTGCTTGAGGGTTTGAACGAAGGTTGCGATTTGGCGCGATTCGTTTCGGCCTTTAAGCAACACACTGGATTTGCGTATCAGCAGAAAGTTGGGAGGCGGTTGTGGCAGACGGTCTATTACGACCATGTGTTGCGAAAAACGGAAGAGATGAACAGGGTCGCGTGGTACATCTGGATGAATCCGGTTCGCAAGGGACTTTGCTCGGCGCCGCAGGAGCATCCGTTTTCGGGTTCTCTCACCCTTGATTGGAAGCAGAGAGGCGCTCCGTCGGATCTGTGGTCGCCACCGTGGAAGTCAAACGCTAGCAAGTCGAAGCCCGTCACCCCGTAGGACTCGAGACGCACGCTGACGGCCCTTGTCTTTTGTAGCGCCGTCCCTTCAGGGCGGCATCTTCGATCGACACGCACCCCAGGCCGCAACGATGACCTCCCTCGATCGGCACCTCCTTCTCTCCGTGCTCCCTCGCCTCCGACCCCCTCCGTCACCGAAACCTATCCCCTTCCCCTTCAACAACCTACCGAAAGTGATGGTGATATTCCCCGTGAAAGTTCACCCTGACCATCGAAGGGTTGAGCCGCAACCCGGTTCGATCCCCTCCCGACACCCCCGGCCTCAACGTCGTTGCCTCCTTATCTCGTTACCTCATTACGTCATTACTTCCTCTCGTTGCATCGCCCTTTGTTTTCAAACGCTTCCAAACTCCTTTTTTGACAACTCCTTTCTTTTGAAATTCATACAAACTGCCCCGGGGGGTCCAAGTGCGAGATCCAGGCGAACCTCTCCCCTCTCCGATCGTTACCTCATTATTTTATTACCTCGTTACCTCCATCTCCCGCACACAGGAGCACGCGCAACCCTTTTGGAATCAATCGGATACTTCACAGTTCCCACGACACCCCGGGTGTACCCCAAAAGCGAAACCCAGCGAAGCTTCTCCGCTCTCCCGATCGTTATTTCATTACTTCCTTAGCTCATTACTTCATTTTTCTATCCGGCCTTTATCTCTCGTATATCCTTTGGGGGCCAAATGAAGGATTGCCCATGACCCTGCCGCGCCTCCGCACGTTCCTGTTCCGCTTCTACGCCGTCGCCATTTTTACCGGCTTGCTGCTGGCCGCCACCGCCGGCGCGCAGGAACAAAAACCCAGCCCCGCCGTCATCCTCGTCTCCATCGACGGTCTCAAGCCCGAGTACGTCCGCGACGCCGACTCCCATACCCTAAAAATCCCCAATCTGCGCCGCTTTCTGCGCGAAGGCACCTACGCGACCGGCGTTCACGGCATCGTTCCCACGGTCACCTATCCCAGCCACACCACGCTCATCACCGGCGTCCCTCCCGCCAAGCACGGCATCTACGCCAACAACACCTTCGATCCGTTCCGCAAAAATATCGGCGGATGGTATTGGTATGCCGAGGACATCAAGGTACCCACCCTGTGGGATGCCGCGGCCGATGCGGGTCTTTCGACGGCAAACATTCACTGGCCCGTCAGCGTTTCCGCGCGCATCACCTGGAACCTGCCGCAATACTGGCGCGCCGGCACGCCCGATGACCGCAAGCTTCTCCGCGTCCTCGCCACGCCCGGCCTGCTCGACGCGCTCGAAAAAGATCTCGGCCCCTACGCCGACGGTATCGACGAATCCATCACCGGCGACGAGAACCGCGCCAAGTTCGCCAAACGCCTGATCGAGTGGAAGCGCCCCGTGTTCGCCACCGTGTATCTCACCGCGCTCGACACCGAGCAGCACCACTCTGGGCTCTTCTCGCCGGAGAGCCTCGCCACGCTTGAGCGCATCGATGCCGCGCTCGGCGGCGTCCTCGACTCCATCCAGCGCACCTACGGGGGTCGCGCCGTCGTCTGCGTGGTTTCCGATCACGGCTTCGCCGCCACGGACAAAGCATTCAACCTCGCGGTCGCGTTTCGCGACGCCGGCCTCATCGACTTCGACGACAAGAACCAGGTCAAATCCTGGAAGGCCACGATCTGGGGCGCGGGCGGCTCCGAAGCCGTCGTTCTGCACGACAAAAACGATTCCGCCGCCAAGGCGCAGGTCGGGGCACTCCTCGCCAGGCTGGCTGCCGACCCCGCCAACGGCATCGATCGCATCGTCGGCGAAGACGAACTGCACGCCCGCGGCGGGTTTCCTGACGCCGCATTTCTCGTGACGCTTCATCCCGGTTTCGTCAGTGGCGAGGGGACCTCCGGCGACTTGGTCACCTCCAGCACCTACAAAGGGATGCACGGCTACTGGCCCGATGTCCCGGACATGAATTCGTCCTTCTTCATCCTCGGTGCGGGGATTCCGCCCGCCCGCTCTCTCGGCCAGATCGACATGCTTTCGATCGCGCCCACGCTCGCGCAAATTCTCGGCGTCCGCCTTCCCGCCGCCGAATCCAAGCCGCTCATCCCGTGATCACCCGGACTCACCCCGCGGCCGTCACCCCTCCGAAAAGCAGTTCAATTGACCTGTATCGCCTCTGCCTCTACGATGAAGGGGATGAAAACAAAAGTACTCGGATTCGCCCTGCTTCTCTGCTTGCTGCCGGCCGCGGCAGCGGCGCAGACCGTCGACGAGATCGTCGCCAAGGTGCTCACCGCGCGAGGCGGCCTGGTGAAGATTCGCGCTGTCAGGTCCCAGCGCGTCTCCGGGATCATCTCCTTTGGCGCCGATGCCTCGGGCCCGTTCGTCGTCGAGCTCAAGCGCCCGCTCAAGATGCACATGCAGATGACCGTGCAGAACTTGACCATGATCCGCGTCTACGACGGCAAGGTGGGCTGGGCCAACAATCCTTTCGCCGGGAAAATCAATCTCGACGCGATGACCGACGAGGACCTGCGCAACATCTCCGAAGAAGCCGACTTCGACGGGCCGCTGGTCGATTACAAGAAAAAGGGCAATCAAGTGGAATTGGTCGGGAAAGACAAGGTCGAAGACAAAGATGTTTGGCGGCTGAAGCTCACCACGAAAAACGGCGACATCCGCTATTACTCCGTCGACGCCGGCTCGTTCCTCCTGCTCAAGTGGGAAGGCCAGCGCCACGCGGAGGGCAAAGACTTTCCGGTGGAGTCGTATTTTCGCGACTATCGCGACGTCGAAGGCTTGAAGTTCCCGTTTGAGATCAATTCCGGCAGCTCCGCCACGGACCTGACGCAGAAGATCGAGATCGACAAGATCGAGCTCAATCCGCAACTGCCCGATTCGGAGTTTACGAAGCCCGCCGCGCCCGCGGAAAACGCCGCGCCTGCGCCCACGCCGCCCGGTGCGAGCTAGATCGTGGAGCACGATGAACGCAGCATCAAGTTCACGCGATTGTTTCGCGATGCACGCTGATCGCGAACGAAACCCTTCCCAGACGCCCGCGGGTTTGTGCACGAAGTGCGCGCACGCGCGCCGCATCGAGTCCGCGCGCGGTTCGACGTTCTTTCTGTGCCAACTGTCGTCCACCGATCCGCGCTTCGCCAAGTATCCGCGTCTGCCGGTGCTCTCCTGCCCCGGCTACGCACCGGCCGAGAAGAGAACACCATCCTGAATCGCTAGCGCCGCTCCACCTGAGTATTAAAGACGTTAGATACTTATATGGTAATCTAAGGCACCTTTGCGATTTCGCGAGGCTGCCTATGTCATCCCTCTCAAAGCTGTGTCTTTGCGCTTTGCTTTTGCAATTCGGAATCGCCACCGGTGCGAGAGCCGACAAGCTGGAAATTACCAGCGCACCGGCCGGAGCCACCGTCGAAATTGACGGCGTGGCAGTGGGAACGACGCCGTTCGAAAAAGATTTTCCCGGCGGCTACTTTCATCGGACAAAAACGCCGCTCGGTTCGCGGCTGGAGCACGCGATGGTGGCGCGCGTCAGCCTGGCGGGCTACGCGACGAAGGAATTGCAACTGAGCGAGGGCCCGATGAATTGGGTGGGGCTGAACGGACGGAATCATGGCGAATACTGGCTGCTGAAGAGCAATCATTTTCACGTACAGCTTGATCCGATCTCGGCGGTTTTCACCGGAAACGTCGCGGCGAAACTTTCGAAGAATGGCGGCGCCGATCTCGAAGTGGAACTGTCACTGGAAGAGTTGGTCGCGCGGACCAAGCCGGCCGTCGTGTATTTGAAAGGGCTGCAGAAGGCGGCCACGGGATTTTTTGTGAGCGACACCGGAGTGATCGCTATGAACGCGCATGTGGCACGTGGAGAGGAGTCGCTGCTCACGCTACTGACGGGAGGCCAACAACTCGAGGCGAAGGTTGTGTACATCGACGCCGATCTCGACATCGCGTTGGCGAAAGTCGAGGGCAGCGGATTTCCGCATCTCACGCTGGCGGATGCTTCGACGGTGCGCCAGGGCGAGAGTGTTTTGGCGATCGGCAACCCTGGCGACGCGATGTTGTTCAGCGTTACGAAGGGAATCGTCAGCGCGGTGGGAAAATTTGCGAGTGCGGGTCCGGGAACGTGGATTCAGACCGATACGCCTATTAATCCGGGCAACAGCGGCGGACCGCTGCTGAATTCGCGCGGCGAAGTGGTGGGCATCAACACGCAAAAACTGGTGAAGAAAAATGTTACGGGAATTGGATTCGCGTTGAGCGCTACTGATCTGCTGGCAGTGCTGCATCGTTTTTATCCCAGCGTGTCGCCCGCAGTCCGGCCTGCTGCGTCCGTGGGCACTGCGGAATCGTCCGACACGAGCGCAGTCGCAACGTCGGCGATCACAGCGGTTCGAAGCGTGACGGCGCCGGTGGCGGAGGGCGCGGGCATGAACGCAGCGGATGAACCGCCGACTGAACGTGCGGCGCAAAGGGCTGGAGGTTTCGGGACGATCACGATCACGTCCGAACCGGACGGCGCGGAGATTTATGTGGATGAGAAGTTTGTGGGGAACAGTCCGGCCAAGCTGAAGCTTCCGGCGGGCACGCACGCGATCGTGTTGAAATGTCAGGAGTGCCCGGATTGGAAGCGAGAGATTGAGGTGATGAAAGACAGCCAAGTGAATTTAAAGGCCACGCTGCGGGCAGAGTAGCGGGCGAGTGGACACCGCGGAAAGAACAAAATAACGCAGAGACGCGGAGAGCGCTGAGGATCGCGGAGAAGAGCGGAGGCGTGGAAAGAGATTGGGGCGTACGGTGGGGGCTTGATTGCGGGGGTGGGGGCGGTGTGCTAGCATCCGCTGGCTGGAGAATGGACCAGGGAAAAGTTTCGTTACGCCTTCGGCCTCGCGCCTTGCGGGGACCCAGGTAGAGGCCACGTTCTCCTCACTTAGCGACAGCGAAGCAGTCGGTTGCGGCGGCCGCAAAAGCGGCCGGCCTCGTCGCTGCAGCGCGGTCTGCTAAGGCCGCACCGAAATGACATCAGGCGCAGGCCCGCGCCTACCACCTACAGGGCGGACCTCGCCAGTTCGACCTCGACCTTGACGTCGGGGTCAGCCGGAACAGGGAGGTCTTTATGAAGAGCTATCTCACCAAGGACATTCGAAACGTGGGGATTGTAGGCCACGGCGGCACCGGCAAGACGCAACTGGTGTCGTCGTTGTTGTACGCAGCGGGAATGACGCCACGATGGGGAAAAGTGGCAGAGGGAAGCACGACGACGGACTGGGATGAAGAAGAGGTTGCGCGAAAGATTTCGATTCAAACGGGGCTGGCGTACGCGGAATGGCCGTGCACGCTGTGCGGCGGCGGAAACGTAAAGATCAATTTCATCGATCTGCCGGGATATTCGACGTTCATCACGGAAGCGAAAGCGTCGCTGATCGCCGCGGACTCCGCACTGATCGCGGTGGATGCGCACGTAGGCGCGCAGGTGACGACGGAAAAAGTTTGGGACTATTGCACGGAATACGACATCCCGCGGGCGTTCGTGCTGACGTGGATGGACCGGGAGCTATCGAGTTTTGAACGGTCGATGGAATCGTTGCAGGAGGTATTTGGGCGCAACGTGGTGGCGCTGCAGCTCCCGATCGGCACGGAGCGCGGATTTCGCGGGGTGATCGATCTGGTGGGGATGAAGGCGCACATGTACAAGCCGGACGGAGATGGAAAGCCTTCGATTGAAGAGATACCCGCGGCGCTGGCGGACGAGGCAAAAGAAGCGCACGAGAAGCTGGTGGAAATGATCGCGGAAGGCGATGACGAGTTGATGGAGGAGTTTTTCCGGGAAGGCACGATTCCGATCGAGGACCTGATTCCGGGAGTGCGCAAGGCGATCGTGGCGGAGAAGATTTTTCCGGTGCTGATGGTATCGGCGCTGCACAACGTGGGGACGGCGAGCTTGCTGACGTTTATCGCGGATGTGCTGCCGCATCCGGACGAGCACTCGCAGGTGGGTTTCAAGGAGCCCAACGGCAAAGCCGAGCGGATCGAACGGAAGTACGACGACAGCCAGCCCGTGTCGCTATTTGTGTTCAAGACCCTGTCCGATCCGTTCACGGGGCGCATCAACTATTTCAAGGTAAAGAGCGGCGTGTTGAAGAATGACGCGACGCTGCAGAACTACAACCGATCATTGCCGGAACGCTTCCAGCATATTCAAGTGGTGCAGGGGAAGCAGTTGAGCGAGGTGCCGGAACTGCACGCCGGAGATATCGGCGCGATCGCCAAGCTGAAGGAGACGACGACCGGCGAAACGCTGGGTGACAAGGCGGCGCCCATCTTCTACAGCCACGCGCAGTTGCCGGAGCCTTCGATCACGTTTGCGGTGGAACCCAAGACGCGCGCGGATGAGGACAAGATCGGCGTGTCGATCCACAAGATTCTGGAGGAGGACGCGGCGCTGCGCTTTTCGCGCGATCCACAGACGAAGGAGTTTTTGCTGGCCGGATCAGGGCAGCAGCACATCGAAGTGGTGGTGGCGAAGCTGCACAAACGCTATCACGTGGATTTGACGCTGAAGCCACCAAAGGTGCCGTATCGCGAAACGATCCGCGGCAAGGCGGACGCGGAAGGGAAGCACAAGAAACAATCGGGAGGGCACGGGCAGTTCGGAGTGTGCCGCATCAAGATGGAACCGGTGGAGCGCGGCAAGGGGATTGAGTTTGTGGATGACGTTTTTGGCGGCGCGATCCCGCGGAACTGGATTCCTTCGGTGGAACGTGGGATTCGCGAAGCAGCGGCGCGCGGGTACCTGGCGGGTTTTCCGGTGGTGGATTTCCGCGCCATTTTGTATGACGGGAAATATCACGACGTGGATTCGTCCGACATTGCGTTCAAGATTGCGGGGTCGCTGGCATTCAAAGAAGCGATGAAGCAGGCGAAGCCCGCGTTGCTGGAGCCGGTGATGCAGGTCGAGGTGTATGCGCCGGACCAGTATTCGGGCGACCTGATGGGTGATCTGAGCGGGCGGCGCGGGCGGATCGCGGGGAGCGAAACGCGCGGTCATAACGTGATCATCAAGGCGCAGGTGCCGCTGGCGGAGATGCTGACGTACGCGAACGACCTGATTTCGAAAACGCAGGGGCGGGCGAGTTATTCGATGGAGTTTTCGCACTACGACTACGTGCCGAATGAGCTGGCGGATAAGGTAATTGCGGCGCATAAGGCGGCGCACGGGGAGCAGTTGGTGGAGGAAGAGGCGTAGAAGTCAACATCTTGGGTTGACGGAGGCCACTTCACGATCGCGGCCCGCGGCGTTTGCCTAGCGTGCGATGGGTCGTCCATTGCTTTGGTGCTCGGGCTGTCTTTGAGATCCTTCCGCGATCCTTATCGGATCGCCTCAGGATGACAGGCACTTTGACGCCATGGCGGGTTGGTCTGCGACAAATACTTTGACCGTTAAGAGAGAGTGGAACGCCGGGCTGAAGCCCAGCGCCTACATAAGCTGTCGCCGAACGCGGCGGCTTGAGCCAAGACGCAGCGGCGGGAAGGGCGAGCCCCTCCCCTACAAAGTTCATCATGACCCAAGTTCACGGAAGCGCCTGCGGATGCGTGTGCGCGACGACGCTTAGGAGAGGCGTGGCAGGAACATGCCGGTGTGCTGCTGATGTTCGGCGAAGCGGGGGCCGAATTCCTGGGCTAGGAAGGACTCTTCGCGGCGGGCTTTGATGTAGAACGAGAGCCAGGTGATCGCCACGGCAAATAATCCGCGGACCTCGCCCACGGCGACGGCGGTGCCGAGAGCTGCAAGCAAGATTCCGGTGTAAATCGGATGACGAATGGCGCGGTATGGGCCGGTGCGAATCAGTTCGTGGCCCTCTTTCAGGGTGACGACGCCGCTCCAGTTGGCGCCCAGGTGCCAGCGGGCCCAAATGGCGATGCCGACACCTGCGGCGGTGAGCAGAACGGCGATCTGTTGCACGGTAGCGGTATCGGGAACAAAGCGCGTGCTCAACCAGCCGTAGTGCGCCTCCGGACGATACAAAAGAGAGAAAGCAACAAATAGCGGAAGCACGTAGAGCAAGCGCTGGAGCCAGGACTCGCGCTGTTTCGTTTTCTTGCGCTTGAGTGCGGAGACCAGCCAGTACAAGCCGAAGAGAATCCAGAGGCCACAAATGATGGGGGCGGAATTGATTTCTGGAATCACCGCGAAGGCAATTGCGATGAAATAGAAACTGCCGGAACTCATGCACGCCCCCTGGAAAAATGTACGACTTCCCTGACCCACGTCAAGCTGTTCGATCAACGCCACAATTGTGCCACGGTAACGCCAAATTGGTGCTTGCCGGGGAAAAAGGGGCCGCCAAAATGGCGGCTATTATGAAGAACAAACCTTTGCAGAAGCATTTCTCACACGGGCCGCAGACGCAGGCGATCCACGCCGGAGAAGGCGTTCGACACGGGGTCGGCGCGCCCGTGGGTGCGCCCATTTGCCGGACGTCCACGTTCACGTTTTCGTCGACGGCGGAGATGAAGCGGTGGGCGGAGGGAAAGAGCAAGGCGTACATCTATACCAGGTACGGGAACCCGTCGCTGGCGATCGTGGAACGAAAGATTGCGGCGCTGGAGGGAGCGGAAGCAGCGGTGGTGACCGCTTCTGGCATGGCGGCGATCTCCAACGCTCTGCTCAGCGCGTTGCGGCAGGGCGACGAGCTCATTTCTACTGCGCAGGTGTACGGAGGAACCTACCGGCTGATGCGCGATGTGTTTCCCGGCATGGGGATCACGGTGCATCAGGCAGGAACCGATCTGGCAGGGATTGAGAATCTGGTGACGCCGCGGACGAAAGTTTTGTACGTGGAGACGCCGACGAATCCGACGGTGCGGCTGGTGGATCTGCACAAAGCGATTGCGTTTGCGAAGAAGCACAAGCTGATCTCCATCATCGACAACACATTCGCGACGCCGGTGCTGCAGAACCCGATCGCGCTGGGCTACGACATGGTGGTGCACAGCGCGACGAAAGCGCTGGCCGGGCATTCCGACGTCATCGCTGGCGTGGCGTGCGGGAGCAAGGAGTGGATGGACCGCATCCAGCACATGGTGATTTACCTGGGCGGGTCGATGGATCCGGAAGCGGCGTTTCTGCTGAATCGCGGGATCAAGACGCTGGGGTTGCGCGTGAGGCGCCAGGGCGAGAACGCGATGGCGGTGGCGAAATATCTGGAGAAGCATCCGAAGGTGGCGCGGGTGCACTATCCGGGGCTGGCATCGCATCCGGATCATCGCTTGGCGAAGCGGCAGATGCGGGGATTCGGGTCCATGCTGGCATTTGATATGAAGGGCGGGCTGGCGGCGGCGCGGCGCTTCTGCGATCGAGTGCGATTGTTTTTGCTGGCGGCGAGTTTGGGCGGCGTGGAATCGCTGGTGGTTTTGCCGGCGTACACTTCGCACTACAACATGACGGTGGAAGAGCTGGCGAAGGCGTACGTGACGCCGGGGACGGTGCGGGTGTCGATTGGGATTGAGGATACGGAGGATTTGATTGCGGATTTGAGGCAGGCGCTGGGGTAGCGGCGGGGTGGGTTGGGAGGAAGCCTGCAAGAAACTAGAAGTACGTGGCGCAGTTGAAGTTGAGATTCTTCGGGCATCCTTGTCGGATGCCCTCAGAATGACAATTGAAAGCCGGCAGAAACAAAAACGGGCGGGGCGCCGAAGCGCACCGCCCGAATTGTGTTTTTGTGAAGTGGCTTTAGAGGGGTTGGACGTTCGAGGCCTGCAGGCCCTTGGGGCCCTTGGTCACTTCGAATTCAACCGCTTGGCCATCGTTCAACGACTTGTAGCCATCAGCCACGATCGCGGAGAAATGGACGAAAACGTCCTCACCGCTCTGGCGCTGGATGAATCCAAAGCCCTTGCTCGCGTTGAACCACTTCACTGTTCCTTGTTCTTTACTCACTGCTTTACTCTTTTCTGTTGACCGCGTTGCGATCACACTTGAGCCCGGCCGGGTTGGGGCCAAACTCATTAAATTAAGCTATCTGGTGCCTCGACTCCGAACCCCTCAACAGAGTTACGGGCCGCCAATGGGGCATAAAAAAAGGCCGCAAGTTTGACCTTGCGACCGCTTTAC
>Ga0187818_10001074_pt1 | contig 10848 bp, 5 predicted proteins | sample NC_wetland_sal_i_14_FD_130581 | JGI IMG/M metagenome (GOLD analysis project Ga0187818, IMG submission 130581) | Wetland sediment microbial communities from Neuse River Estuary, North Carolina, USA - SO4_3 | ecosystem: Environmental > Aquatic > Freshwater > Wetlands > Sediment | place: USA: North...
GAGAGAAAAGAAACAGCACTTGAGTAGGTTTTTTATGGTTGGCATGTGACAAGAAGTTAATTGAAAGCTTGATTGAAAATCAACGACGTTATCAAATCAATTCGGGCATAGTCCGCGTTCGTTCGGATTTATGGACCGCTCTCTGAAGGAATCCCATTTTACTTCTTTCGGCGCAAGCCCCCTTGTGAAAGCAAATTCACGTACCTTTCGAGACGCGCCGACGCCACGGTAATTACCGCGATTATTGCCGAGGCGATCACGATGAACTCCATCATGTTCATCGCGCGCATCCGGCCGCCGAAGTACGTCGCGTAAGGTTGATGGACCAGATAGAGCCCGTAGGAGTAGACGCCGACGTAGGCTAGCGCCGCTTCGACTCGCCGCATTGGACGGCTTAGCCGGGCCAAATTTGCGAGGATCACGAAGAGCCCTGTACCGATCAGCGCGTCGGTAAAAATATAGGTGAACGTCGAGTAGAAGCTGTATAGACCGGCGGTGTAGATCGCGACGCCGCCCAGCATCGCGCCCGCGCTGAATAGATGGTCCTCGACCCACTCCCGGTTTTGCCGGTACGCAAGTCCCACCACCATCCCGAACGCGAATTCCCACAAGCGCGATCCGCAGAACGCCGAGATCACCATGCCGTTGGTCCGAAATATATTGAACAACAGAATATACCGGCACAGCACAGTCTCAGCGGCACAGATAAGCAGGAACCATCGGACACCCGCCTTCTGCAACAGACGGAAGAGCAGCGGGAAGATCAGATACAGCTCGAGGATCAGGCCGAAGAACCACCAAGCCGGATTGAGGTACTCGATCATTCCGACCGGGAATATCCGGTCGCCGAGAAAGCTCAGAATGAAGCGATAGTCGATCGGGTCGTAGCGCGCTTCGAACGGCGAGATCACGTAGACCAGGTGCGCGACCCAATAGACCGGGTACAACCTGAGCACCCGCGAGCGATACCATCCGCGCCAGCCATGCTCGGGACTCCCGGTCTTTGCGAGAGCATAGGTGAGGCCGAAGCCGCTCATCACGACGAACACGCCGACGGCTTGGAAACCGAGCATCGTGACGCCGACGAAAATCGCGCGGCCTACGCACGCGAGCATCGCGACGGCCGACGCCGGCGCGCAGCGATCGAGGAAGGTCGCAAAGTAGTGAGGACTCCACGGCAACGGGAACCGGCCCTTCGAGTATTCTTTGAAAAAATGAAAGAAGACGATCCAGAGAATCGAGAATCCCCTCACCACGTCGAGCCACAACAGGCGCGGCTGCGCGGATGGGCCGGGCTCGGCCGCGGTAGTGCGAAGCCTGGGGTCAGTCCCCTTCGCCGAGGTTTGCATTGGCGCTCATGGGATCGCAGCCTGCCGTCCCTTCCGAAACTCCATATGCGGGCAAATGGAGGAAGTTTTCAACCTGCCGGTGTTGGTCGCGGCCGCCCCCGCAGCCAGCGGCCTGTCGCAGCTGAGGTAAAGCGGCGAGCCCGTTGGCCCGCCGCTTGGTTTTCGCGCTGATCGCGACGACTTACTATTTCGCCTTGGCGCTGATCTTAACCTTGATCGGCTTGTTATGCGTCGGGTCGTCGCTGGTAACTACGACACTATCGCTCGTCGATCCCTTGTTCGCCGGCGAATACGTGATCGTCACCACCTCTTGCCCTCCCGGGCCAAGCGAGAACGGTCCTCCGTTGGACTCCGTGAATGGAGGATCGTGAGCCGGCGCCGTGACGTTGACGTTGAGCTGCCCCGTGCCGGTATTGGTGATCGTGATGCTGCCGGTCGCGCTCGCACTCGGAGATGCGCTCAAGCTCAGCTTCTTCGGGCTGACCATGATGCGGCCGCCGCCAGGCGTTGCAGTCGCAGTCGGCGTGGCAGTCGCGGTCGGCGTCGCCGTGGCGGTCGGCGTCGCCGTGGCTGTCGGGGTTGAAGTATCCGTTTCGGTGGCGGTCGCGGTAGGCGTCGCGGTGGCTGTCGCGGTCGCAGTGGCCGGCGTTGTTCCCGTTCCGCTCAACGAGACCGTCTGCGTGCCGGTGAAGGCGTTATCGGAGATCGTCAGCGTGCCGCTTTGCGTGCCTGTCGCCGTGGGCGCATAGGTCACGCCGATCGAGCAGTTCGAGCCGCCGTCCAAGCTGATACCGCAATCGTTGGTTTCAGAGAAAGCGCCACCGGCTGCGATATTCGAGATGTCGAGCGGGGCGCTGCCAAAGTTCGTGAGGAGTACGTCCTGCGCGCCGCTTACTGTTCCAACATTCTGACTTGTGAACGTTAGCGTCGACGGAGACACCGTCACCGCAGGCACCGGCGATGGAACGGGTACCGCATAAATTCCGCCGGTCTGGGAGACAAAATTCGACGTGCTAAAGCCTGCGCCGGTGGCCGGGTCGTCGAGCATCGCCAGGCCGGCCCCACCCGACGACTCCGTACCCGCGATGAAGGTCGTGCCTGCAGTATCGACCGAAAGCCCCTGGATAGCAGTACCGACATTGGTCGAAACCCAATTTGCGCCCGTCATATCATCGACGCGGATTACGCTGTTGCCGTCGGCCACCTCAATTCGTCCAGTGGGATCAAATGCGACGTGCGCTGGTGAGCCGAACGTATAGATATAGCTGCCGATAACCGGCGACTGGGTCAGCGTGGTCCAGTTGGTCCCGGTCATATCGTCGATGCGCACCAGGCGTCTGTTGCCCCCATCGGCGATGTAGATCTTGCCGGCGGAGTCGACCGCGACTCCCTGTGCTCCGCTCAACTGATTCGTTCCAGTTCCGGAGAAACTGACCCAGTTCGTGCCCGACATATCGTCGAAGCGCACGATACGGTTGTTGCCGGGATCGGCGACGGAGATTCTTGCGCTGGAGTCAGTCGTGATGTCGGCCAGGCCGCCCGTGCTGAACTGATTTGCTCCGCTGCCGCATGTGCCGAAGGTGGTCCATCCGGCGCCGGTGATGTCGTCCATGCGGTCGATGCGGCAATTGTAGGTGTCAGCCACATAGATGCGCCCGGAGGAGTCAACGGTGAGGCCGTGTGGGCCATAGAATTGCTTGGGTCCGGTGCCCGTGCCGCCCAGTATCTGCTGATTCGTACCCCACAGGTCATCTGCCTTAACCAGCCGAGAAAACGAATAGTCGGTGATATAGACCGGGGTGTACGCGGAGTTGACGCCCGCCGAGCCGCAACATGCCAGGGCCGATCCGGAGCCGATCTGCGCCCTGAGCGGACCAATATGCTCGCTGGTCTCGCCACGGATGGCTCCTGAGACTCCGTTGAGAATTTCAGTCCCCGTAAAGTTGCCCGCGAAGCTGTAGTAGTAGTGGATGTTGCCGCCTCTTCCTCCGCCCGAGGCAGTGAGAACCAATGCGGCGGTGCCGAACGGAGCTGAAACCGACGTCGTGCCGTCGTTCGACTGGTAGCTGAAACTGCCGCCGGAGCAATTGTAGGTGATGGCGTAGGTTCCGCTGGCTACGGAGGTGATCGGACAATCGATCGAGATCGTTCCGGCCGGGTTGGCAACGGTAGCGCCCGACACGACGAAGTCCGTCCCCAGCATCATCGTTCCGCCCGTGCTGTTCAGCAGCAGCTGACTGGCGAAGGCGCGTGGCGCCAGAGAGATCAGGACGATCGCCAGGAGGAGCGAGGTCGCCATTGGGCGCATCGGCAATCTCGGTATGGTGGAGGATCGTGCGAGGGCCCGCGCGACCGATTCAACGGCGTGTTGAATGTTCAAATTTCCCCCAGGAAGACACTTAAGATTCAATCGATCCGGATTGTTCCCGGGAAAAGATAACCGTTCATCGGCTCTATGCAAACTCACCATACAAAAGATTTCGTTTTTCTATGAATTGATACGATTCGCGAAATCGTGTGAACGCGACCAAGAAACGTCTCCGGCGGCGGCTCGGCGGGTAGTGCCATAGCGGCGCCCTTTGGCTATTTTGAGGTTGAAACGCGCGGGTGATCGTCCGCCACGCGGATTCGACGAAGGTTGAGGTTACAGCGATGCCATACGCCGAAGGCCGAATCTTCAACGACGCCGACAGCCACATCATGGAGACTCGCGACTGGCTGATTTCTCACGCCGACCCCGACATCCGCCCGAAGCTGCGTCCGCTGGCGATTGGCTCGGGCGGCAGGATGGTCGAAAAGGCGATCGCGCACGCGGCCGACCGCCATCGCGATCCGGCCGCGGTCGCCGACGCGGAGCAGAACCTGATGCTGCGCAAAGGATGGGAAGCGCTGGGCGCTTTCGATCCCGCCGAGCGGCGGCGCGCGCTCGATCTGCTCGGCTTCAACTCGCAGTTGGTCTTTACGACCTTCGCGATCACCCATTTTTGGGGCGAGTTCGACCAGGTTCAATCGACGCCCGAGGTCCTGTACGGCGGCACGCGCGCGCACAATCGCGCGATTGTTGACTTCTGCCGCGGCGACAAGCGCCTGCTCGCGGTCGGCTTCGTGCCGCTCGACATCCCCGAACTGGCAGAAAAGGAAATCAACGAGGCGATTCGCTTGGGCTGCGCCGCGATTCACATCCCCTCGCTGCCGCCGGGCAAAAAGTCTCCGACTCATCCCGACTTCAACGGCGTATGGGGCCGCCTGCAGGACGCCGACGTTCCTTTCATGCTGCATGTCGGCGGCGGCGGCCGCGCGATCCCGCGCGCATTCCATCACAACGATCGCCCGGTGACCGATTTCCTCGGCGGCGGCGAGAACATCCGCTCCAAGGATTTCATGGCGATCCACGTGATGCCGGAAATTTTTCTCTCGACGATGGTGCTCGACGGGATCTTCGAACAATTTCCGCGGCTGCGGGGCGGATGTATCGAGCAGGGGGCGATGTGGATCGTGCCGTGGCTGCGGCGGCTGGATATCGCGCAGGAGACGTTTGTGAAATCGGAAGAATATTTGCGCTTGCCGATGAAGGCATCGGATTACGTGCGGCGTAATCTGCGCTTCACGCCCTATCCGCATGAGCCGGTCGGATGGATCGTCGAGCAGGCGGGCGCGGAACTGTGCATGTTCTCGTCGGACTACCCGCATATCGAGGGCGGGCGAAATCCGCTCAAGCGCTTCGAGCTGTCGACGCCGAATCTTTCGGAGGCCGCCAGGGAAAAATTCTACGCCGCCAACTTTGCCTACCTGATGGGCTCGCACGGCGCCTGATTAGGGCCGGCGCGAACGGTGAGATGGCTCTTCAATGGTGGCAGCGCGCTGTCTTCTATCAGATCTATCCGCGCTCGTTTGCCGATTCGAACGGAGACGGGATCGGCGATCTCGACGGCGTTACCGCGCATCTCGACTATCTCAATGACGGCACGCCGAACTCGCTCGGCATCGACGCCATCTGGCTGAACCCGATCAATCCGTCACCGCTGGACGACGGGGGCTACGACATCAGCGACTACTGCGGGATCCACCCGGATCTGGGCGATCTCGCCGCCTTCGATCGCCTGGTTGCCGAGGCGCATCGGCGGGGCATCCGCGTGATCGTCGACCTGGTGCCCAACCATACTTCGAATCAGCATCCATGGTTCATCGAGTCGCGCGCGTCGCGCACCAATCCCAAACGCGACTGGTACCTCTGGATTCCCGGCCGGCCGGATCGTCCGCCGAGCAACTGGCAGAGCTTCTTCGGCGGTCCGGCGTGGAAATACGACGCCGCCACCAGGTCATGGTACTTGCACACGTTCCTCGAGCAGCAGCCCGACCTGAATTATCGAAATCCCGCAGTGGCCGAGGCAATGCACGACGTCATGCGCTTCTGGCTCGATCGCGGCGCCGACGGTTTTCGCGTCGACGTGATCCACGGGCTGATCAAGGACGACCAGCTTCGCGACAATCCGGTCCGGGTCGAGCACGACGCCGACATCCCGTGGTACGCGGCGGGCACGCAAGATCCGCTGTACTGTTCGGACCGGCCCGAGGTTCACGAAATCATTCGCGGGTTCCGCCGCGTCACCGACGGTTACCAAGATCGGATGATGGTCGGGGAGACGTGGCCGCGCGAGCAGGAACGGCTGGCGGATTATCTGCGGCCCGACGAACTTCAGCTCGGGTTCAACTTTCGCTTTCTGCTCGCGCGCTACGACGCGCGCCGCTTCCGCGCCGCGATCGAGCTGACCGAAAAGTCCTTCGGACCCGGCGCGTGGCCGACCTGGACGCTTTCGAATCACGATTTCCCGCGCCATATTTCGCGCTACTCGCACGGTGGCGACAGCGAGGCACGCGCGCGCGTCGCAGCGGTGATGATTGCGGCATTGCGCGGCACCCCCTTCATTTACTACGGCGAAGAAATCGGGATGCGCGACGCGGAAATTCCCGTCGAGCGCAGACGCGACCCGGTCGGACGCGACGGCTGCCGCTCGCCGATGCAATGGTCCGGCGCGCGCAATGGCGGATTCTCCACGGGCGCGAAAACATGGCTGCCGTGCGGAGACTTCAAGGCCGTCAACGTCGCCCGCCAGATGAAGGATCCGCGCTCGATGCTCTCGCTCTATCGGCGGCTGATCCGGCTGCGCAAAACGGCGCCGGCGCTGGTCGAGGGCAGCTATCGCGCGTTGGATGGCGCGCCCGAGGATTGTCTGATGTTCCATCGCGAAACGCCTGCACAGCGTCTGGTCGTGGCGCTGAATTTCACCGCCGAGCCGCGCAAGATCGATTTGCCCGCGGGCAAGATTATTCTGAGCACGATCGCGGCGCGCCGCGCCAAGTCCGCGAAATCTTTCCGGACGCTTGCCCCGAACGAGGCGGTGATCGTGGAAACGAGCTGAACTTTCGCGTTTGCGCGCCGCCACTTCGGTTCATAACATCAGCGCCATGCACAAGCCGCGATTTCTCGATCAATTGGCGATGGAACTTGGCGATCGCGACGCCTTTACCGTCGCCTCAGCCCGCGGACGCCGAGCGTTCCAGCCGGAGCACGTCGAGGCCAAATGGGCGCGCGACCGCGCCGCCAACATCAAGCATATCAAGCTCGAAGTGACGCTCGACTTCGAGAAAAAAAGAATCTCCGGCACCGCGACGCATCGACTCTCCGCGATCGCCGGCCCGCTCGATCGCCTCGAATTCGACGCCGCCGAACTCGAGATTCGCGCGGTACGCGCCGGCGGCGACGGGCGCGAGCCCGCCAGCTTTGAGACGTCCGACGGCAAGCTGCGGATCGGGCTGGCGCGTGCGCTTGGAGCGGGCGAAGAAATCGAGATCGCGATCGATTACGCGGGTCAGCCGCGCCGCGGACTCTATTTTGTCGGCCCCGACCAGGCGTATCCCAGCAAGCCCGTCCAGGCCTGGACGCAGGGCGAAGACGAGGACTCGCGCTACTGGTTTCCCTGCTACGACTACCCCAACAATCGAACCACCAGTGAAGTCATCGCCACGGTACCGGAAAAATTCACCGCGATTTCCAACGGCGCGCTGCTCGGCAGCTCTTTGGACGGCGCGGCGAAAACCCGCACCTTCCACTGGCGTCACGACGTGCCGCACTCCGCATATCTGATCACGCTGGCCGCCGGCGAGTTCGCAACGATCAAAGACCGCGCCGGCAGCGTCCCGGTCACCTACTACGTTGCGCCCGGGCGAGAGGAGGAGGCGCGCCGCGCATTTGGCAACACGCCGAAGATGATCGAGTTTTTCGAGCGCGCGATCGGCGTTCCCTATCCTTACGCCAAGTATGCGCAGGTCGCGGTCAGCGACTTTATTTTCGGCGGGATGGAAAACACCTCGGCGACCACGCAGACCGCCGACACGCTGCATGACGCGCGCGCGCATCTCGACTTCAAGAGCGACCCGCTGGTCGCGCACGAACTTGCTCATCAATGGTGGGGCGATCTGCTGACCTGCCGCGACTGGGCGCACGCGTGGCTCAACGAGGGTTTCGCGACTTACTTCGAGGCGCTGTGGTGCGAGGAGAATCTGGGCGCCGACGAGTTCGCGTGGAATCTCCGCCAGGATCGCGAAGGGTACCTCGACGAGGACGCCAATCGCTACCGCCGCCCGATCGTATGCAACCGCTACCGCACGCCGATCGAATTGTTCGATCGCCATCTGTACGAAAAAGGCAGCCTGGTCCTGCACATGCTGCGCCGTGTGACCGGCGACGATCTGTTCTTCAAGTCGCTCAACCTCTATTGCACGCGGCATCGCGGCGCCAACGTGATCACCCAGGATCTGCAGCGGGCGTTCGAGGACACCACCGGACGCAACCTGGATTTTTTCTTCGACCAGTGGGTGTACAAGGAGGGCCATCCCGAAATCGAAGTCTCCAGTTCCTTCGACGAGAAGAAAAAACTGCTCAGCCTCACGGTCAAGCAGACGCACAAGACCGGCGACACAATCGTTTCCGCGTTCAGCTTTCCCGTCACAATTGCGCTGATGGACGCCGAGGGCCGCGAAACGCGCCACCGCGTCGAAATAAAGGACCGCGAGCAGATCTTCAACTTCGTCCTGGACAAGGCGCCCAAGGCGGTGCGCTTCGATCCCGAACACGACATCCTGAAGACGCTAAAGCACAAGCGCGGACGGGAGGCGCTCGAAAGCGAGCTGCGCCACGCTCCGGAAGCGATCGGGCGCGCCGCAGCCGCTCGCGAGCTGGGCATCGAGGGCAGCCCGCAGGCCACCGCGGCAATTCGCGAGGCGATGCTAACCGACAAGTTCTGGGGCGTGCAGGCCGAAGCGGCAGGCGCGCTCGGCGCGATTCGCACTACTGGCGCGCTGGACGCGGTGCTCGAAGCGCTCAAGCTGCCGCATCCCAAGGCGCGGCGCGCGGTGGTGCGGGCACTCGGCAATTTTCGCGGCGATGCGCGCGCGGCGTCCGCGCTTGCCGCCGTCGCCGCCGGCGGCGACGAAAGCTACTTTGTCGAGGCCGAGGCGCTGCTTGCGCTCGGCAAGACGCGCGATGAACGCGCGTTTGCCCATCTAACCGAGGCTTTGGGGCGCGACTCGTATCTCGAAGCGATCCGAACGCACGCGATAGCCGGGATGGCCGAGCTGCGCGACGAACGCGCGATCGAAGTGGCGCGGGAATTCTCGGCGTACGGCCGGCCGCCGCGGGCTCGCGTGGCCGCGATCGGCACGCTGGCGCGATTTGCGGCGCTCAAGGATAACCGCCGCGCCGAGATTTTGGATTTCATGACTCCGCTCGCCGAGGATCGCGAGTTCATGGTGCGGATGCGTATCCCGTCGGCTTTCGCCGAGATCGGCGATCCGCGCGCGCTACCCGCTTTGCGCCGGCTGGCCGATCGCGATCTCGACGGCCGCGTGCAGCGCCACGCCAGCGACGCGATCGCATCGATCGGCGAGGGCCGCAGCCGCGTCGAGGAAGGCCAAAGATTGCGCGAGGACCTCGACAAGCTTCGCGAGGACAACAAGAAGCTGCAGGAGCGGCTGGAAAAAGTCGAAGTGCTCGCGCGCGACAAGCCGGTCTGAACGCCGCTTGCACATCAAGCGAGCGCGCGCAAAAGAACAGCGGCGGGCCATCGGCCCGCCGCCTTCGATCTGACGATTGACTGTCCCCGCTTACGCGTCGTAGTAGAGCGCGAATTCGTACGGATGCGGCCGCAGACGAACGGCGTTAACTTCGTTCGCCATTTTGTATTCGATCCAGGTGTCGATCAGGTCTTCGGTAAAGACGTCGCCCTTGAGCAGGAACTCGTGATCCTTTTTCAGGTTGTTCAGCGACTCATCGAGCGACGCGGGCATCCTCGGCACCTCGGCCAGCTCGGCCGGCGTGAGTGCGTAAATGTCCTTGTCGAGCGGCTGGCCCGGATCGAGCCGGCGCTGAATTCCGTCGAGCCCCGCCATCAGCATCGCCGAGAACGCCAAATACGGGTTGCAGGTCGGGTCGGGGAACCGTACTTCGATTCGCTTGGCCTTGGGCGACGGAGAATACATCGGGATTCGCACCGAGGCCGAGCGGTTGCGCGACGAGTACGCCAGGTTGATCGGCGCCTCGAAGCCGGGCACCAGCCGGCGATACGAGTTCGTGCCCGGACAGGTGAAAGCCGCCAGCGTCGGCGCGTGATGCAGGATGCCCGCGATGTAGTGCATCCCCAGCTCCGACATCCCCGCGTAGCCGTTGCCCGCGAACAGCGGCGTCTCACCCTTCCAGATGCTCTGATGGGTGTGCATGCCGGTGCCGTTGTCGCCGAAGATCGGCTTGGGCATGAAGGTCGCCGTCATCCCGTGGCGCACGGCGACGTTCTTGACGATGTATTTGTACCAGGTCAGCCAGTCGGCCATTTTGGTCAGCGGCTGAAAGCGCATGTCGATTTCAGCCTGGCCTGCCGTGGCGACTTCGTGATGCTGTTTCTCGACGCGGATACCGACCCGCTCCATCTCGAGCACCATCTCGGTGCGGATGTTCTGCAGGGTGTCCACCGGCGGGACCGGGAAGTAGCCGGATTTGTTCTTGACCTTGAAGCCCAGGTTCGCGCCGCCCTTGACCCCGCCCTCGCGCCCGCTGTTCCAGTTACCCTCGTCCGAGTCGATGTAGTAGTAGCTGGAATTCTGCGTCGTGTCGTAGCGCAGCGAGTCGAAGATGAAAAACTCCGGTTCGGGTCCGAAGAACGCCGCGTCGCCGATGCCGGTGGTCTTCAAATAAGCTTCGGCCTTGCGCGAGACATTACGCGGGTCGCGCGTGTAGTCGGCGCGGGTGATGGGATCGGAGATGTTGGCGATGAGACTCAGCGTGGGGTCCTTGGTGAAAGGATCCATCACTGCCGTATCCGGATCGGGAATCACCAGCATGTCGCTCGTGTCGATCGTCTGCCAGCCGCGAATCGACGACCCGTCGAAGCCCAACCCTTCATCGAAGGGCGCTTCATCCTTGAACTCGGAGATCGGGGTGGTGAAA
>Ga0187818_10001075_pt1 | contig 10845 bp, 8 predicted proteins | sample NC_wetland_sal_i_14_FD_130581 | JGI IMG/M metagenome (GOLD analysis project Ga0187818, IMG submission 130581) | Wetland sediment microbial communities from Neuse River Estuary, North Carolina, USA - SO4_3 | ecosystem: Environmental > Aquatic > Freshwater > Wetlands > Sediment | place: USA: North...
ACCCCCGTATCGAAGCCGTCGTCGCCGAAGCCGCCTTCGCCAGCCTCCGCGAAGCTTCCTATGACTACGCCGGACTCCGGCGTTATCCGTGGCTGGGAAAAACGCTCTTCGCTCCCGGCACGTGGACGATGATCTATCACGCGGAATCCCTGGCGCACCTTCCCGCGTCCGAAGTCGCGCCGGAAAAAGCTGTCGCCGCCCGCCCCTTCCCAGTTCTCCTCATCTGTGATGGAAATGACGTCGCGCTTCCCTGCCGCCACACGCGGCGCATCTACGCCGCCGCTCGAGGGCCCAAACAACTGTGGGTTGTGCCCGCAGCGTTCCACACCGCCGCCCTCGGTTACCAACCCGCCGAATTCCGCCGGCGCGTGCTCGCCTTCTATGACTCCGTGCGATAAGGCGCGCTCCGTAAAAGAAAAAAGCCGCCTCGCGGCGGCCGCTCATTTTTTCCTTCACGCAGCGTCCCAAAAATCTCTACGTCACCTTCAACACCATCAGGACTCGATCGTCCTCATGAACGCCTCCGCGCGAATGCACCTCGACTTCGTCCAGTATGCGCCCCAAAATTTCCTGCGGACTCTGCTCGCGGCACTTGCACACTGCATCCGCCAGACGCGGGCGCCCGTATTCGTCGCCGGCGGCGTTCATGGCCTCCGTGATGCCGTCGGTGCAGGCAACCAGCAGATCGCCCAAGCCTAGCTCCACCGATCCGCAGTCATAGCGTGCATCCGGGATCAGCCCCACCACCATTCCACCCGTTTCCAGCCACTCGCGCCGCCCATCGGCGCGCACCACCACCGGGGGCACATGCCCGCAGTTGACATAGCGCACCAGCCGCCCTTCGTTTTCGATAAAAGCCAGGAACATCGTCAGGTACTTGGTGTTGCGCCCCAAAGATCGCGATGCCCGTGCCCCTTGCAGAATTTTCTGGTTGATGGTGGCCGGCAATCGCTCCAGAGGCTCGGCGTGATCCGCCAGCGCGTGCAGCGTGGCCTGCACGTTGGCCATGACCAGCGCCGACGCGGCGCCTTTCCCTTCCACGTCCGCCACGGCCACCAGCAGCGCTTCCTTGCCGCCCGCGTTCACCGGCAGAAAATCGTAGTAGTCGCCGCCGACCATCTGCGACGCCCGGTGCGACACGCAAATCTCCACGCCTTTCCAGACCGGCGGCGCTTCCGGCAGAAACCCGGCCTGGATTTCGCGCGCCAGCGCCAGGTCGCGCTCCATCTTTTCCTTTTCGATGCGCGCGCGATGGAGTTGCGCTTTCTCCAGCGCCAGCGCCACATGCGCCGACAGCGCGTCGAGAAACGCCTCGTCCTCGCCGGTAAACCCTTCGGCTTTGTTCAAAAGCTCCAGCACCCCGATGATCGCGCCCGCATCGTTGCGAATCGGCAGGCACAGCAGTCGCCGCGTTGTGAAACCCAGCTGCTTGTCGATGCCCGGCTCGAAGCGCGCGTCTTCATAAGCGTTCTCGAGCCGCACCGCGGTTCCCTCGCGCGCTACCCAACCGGCAATGCCGCGGTCCGCAGGAAACCGGATCACTTGCTGCTCCAAACCCAGGCCCACCAGCGACCAAATTTCCTGCCGCTCGTGGTCCACCAGAAACACCGTGCCCCGCTCCGCGCCGGTCTGCCGCGTGGCGATTTGCAGAATGATGTGAACCAGTTCGCCAAGATCGAGCGTGGAGTTCAAGCGCTTGGTGGCTTCCACGATGCTGGAGAGCTCCTCCATCGCGCCGCGCCGCTCCGCCAGCGCCAAAACCACTGCCGCAAAACGCGCCAGCACGTCGAGCTGCGCCCGCACCGATTCTCCCAGCGGCGCGCTGCCGCGCGCCTCCAGCACCCGCACGCGAAAATCGTCGCTCCCCAGCGCGCCGGTCCACAGCGTCGCGTCTCCTCCACTCTCCTGCTCCGCCGCGACTCCGCGCTCGCTCGCCTGCGGCCCTGGCGGCGGCAAGGTGCCGTCCTGCGCCCAAACCTCGGCAGCTCCGCCCTCGATGCGCCACAGACGCGCGCCGTCTATCTCCGGATGGGCCATCGCGGCGCGGACTACGCGCGCGGCAATTTCATTCGTGGGAAACCGCCCCTCCAGTTGGCGAAGCCCCTGGAGCAGCTCCGGGAAGAGCTCTCGAGTTGCGCGGCGAGCCGAAGTGTCGCTCATGAGGAGTAGCGCGGGCGCGGGTCACGGCGCTGTGGCGTAAGCCTAGCAGGACTGGTGCCCGTTGGAAAGCCCGCAGGTCGCCCCGTGACGGCGCTTCAATTGAATGAACCCAGGCATGCTGTTTGCCGCCAGAGCGCCTGCCCACCCAATCCTGTAGGGGCGCAGCATGCTGCGCCCCACTCGCGTTTGGCTATCCTGAAGCGTAGAGAACGGCGGATTGCAGGTTGTTTTGGATTAAAAAAGGCTTTGTTGCGCGTTGGTTGCGTGCGACGAAGCCGTTTTTATTTTGCAGACCCAAGGCGGAGGTCCAGAGGTCAGCGCGCAGCAGCGAAATAGCCTGGGGAGTGGTGATGCGCGAATGGGGCCGCCGAGGTCGAAGCCGCTGCCAGCGCGGACGGGGCAAGGGGCTGTGGGCGAGATGGCAATGTTCCAAAGCCAACAGCAGCAGCGCGTAGACGAAGACGAAAAAAGTGGCGGTGGTGCGCACGGCGGAACCGCTGCGGACCTGAGGCTGCCCGAAACCCAGCAGAGTTTTTTCGTCGCGAAAGTTGAGTTCGATCTCCCAGCGCCACAGGTAGGCTTGTAGGATTTGCTGCGGCGCTAAGGCGGGATCGCTGGAAATCAGGTAAGCGGGATTGCGATAGCTGAGGTGGGCTCCTTTTCTGAGCCGGTAGGCAATCGGGCGGACGATCAGGAGCGAGAGTTGGCGCTCGCCGCCAGCGTGCTTCCAGCGCAGGGGCTGGATGAATTTGATGTCAAAGTCGTGGACGTTTCCGGCGGCAAAGGCTTGTACGGTAGTCCACGGAATGGATTCATCGCGACGCCATTGTTCGGGAGTGGGCCGGAGCTGGCCATAGCAGCGGTGCCGGCCCCGTCCGTGGTTTTCTTCTTCGGCGGTGGGCAGTGCATAGAGGCGAGCGTCTTTGCGGATGCGGCCGATGAGGGTGGTGCGTGGAGGCAGATCGCGCAGCACGGTTCGATTAGTGAAAGTGGCGTCGGCGCAAACCAGCAGCGGGCGAGTGGCGCCGCCCGCGACTTGGTCGATGGCGTGCCGCAAAACAGTGAGGCGTTCGGCCCCGCGGCGGCTGATGGTGGCCGCTGCCGAGAGGGTCCGCCAGTCTTGCCACTGCTGGGCAGCGGCGCGGCGCGAGGGCTTGCGCGGCGAAGGTGCGTGCAGCAGATCGACGGGGATGGCGCGGGCCGAACTGGCGGAGGCGGCGGGATGCTCGGGCAGGGCCAGGGAAATTTGTAGGAAGCGACTGGCCCAGATGAAATTATCGGCAAAATGCGGTCCCAACGGATCGCGCCGCCACGAGGTGCCGACAATACGATGCCCGCGCTTGCGAATCAGCGTGTCATCGAGCAAGGCCACTACGGGGCTAGCAGGTGGCAGAGTTTCCAGCACTCCGTTCAGTGGGACTCGCCACAGAGCCTGGGGATCGAGACGCTCGCGTTCAAACAGGCGATAAGCCGCCGACCAGTCGCGGAACTGCAGCCCGGCGGTACACAACAAGCCGGATAAGGTGTGGCGGCCCAAACAGGTCAGGGCAGACAGACCAAGCGCGCGTGCCCGTTCCGCGGAGCGCTGCTGTGCGAAAGCCATGCGCGCATGATCGAACAACACATTCCAACAAGCCATCACGCCTTGCCGCGTTTGGTTTTTTTTAGCGTCGCCGCGGGAATCTTGCGACGACGGAGCAGTAGACGGTTCTTGTCTTCCACGATCCACTCGACGATTTCCCCGCGTTGAAACTCCATAGCTTGGGCAACGGCGGAGGGGAAGTTGATATACCACTGCTGGCTGTCCTTGCGCTGAATGAGTTGCACTTTGGTGGGAAAACCCATCAAGAAGTTCCTCCTGTACTCTAGTCATATAACTAGATATAAGGAAACACAAGAGGAAGCTCACAAAGAATGTCGTGGGTTCACTATGGGAGGAGGATACTTTTCGGACTAGTTAAAGGGCCAAACGCGAGAGGGGCGCAGCATGCTGCGCCCCAAACGCCCAGGCGTACGCACCGCCATTCCGGTCCAAGCACTAGCCGACGTGCATGACCCGCGGCATTCGCGGACCCTCGCTCCGTCCCGGCGCTCTCTCAATGCAACAAACTTGCCAGGCCGCAACCAGCCCGCACGATCGATTTTCAGGAATAAAAAACGGGCTCTACTGCGCAGCCCTGTGCTGCACCGCCCTCTGCTGCACCACCCTCCGTTTCACGGGATGATGGCGCGCTTCCCAGTCCTGGCTCAGCCGCCGCGCGGTTTCCCGCAAACGCACCGCCAGGGCGGCGATGGTTTCCAGCCGCTGCTGCCCTCCGTTCGGCAGTTGGCCGTCGTTCTTCCTCCGCACTTCCGCGAGCAGCAGTTCCGCATTGCCCAGAATTCCCGTCAGCGGATTGTTCAGCTCGTGGCGGAGAACTTCGCCAAAGGCTTCCCCATTCGCCTCTTCGGCGGGGAACCTTGACAGCGCTCCGGCCGGTGCGTACTTGGCTTGGCGCAACCGCTGCTCGACCAACCCGAGGCGCCACCGTCAGGCTTCCCCCGGCGCGGGCCACAAAGTCGGCAACGCCCTCTGCGACCAGCGCCGTGAGTTCCACCTCGTGATGCGCGCCGCCAATCACCACGACCGGCGCATACGCAGCTAGCGCGGCCACGGCGGACTCCAGGCATGGGACGCGTCCTGCTTTCTCTTCCGGCCCCAGCGTCACCGCCGTGTCCTCCATCAAGATGACGGCCGGCGCCGCATCCACAATGATGCGCCGCGCGGCCTCCACCGTGCTCACCGCCGCCACACGCCGCCCTTCATCTTTCGCTTCCAGCTCTCGGCGGGCCGCCGCGCACAGCGCCGCGTCATCGCTCACCAGCAGGATCATTTGTCCGTGATTCGCCGTCATTTCATTTCCTCGCTACGTTGGTTCTCGCCACCAGCGCGGGCGACGCTTCGCGGGGGCCGGTGTCCGCAAGGACATGCCGTACTTTTTCGGTCAGCTCCTCCACCCGGAAGGGTTTCGCCACGTGCGGCAGGTGGTAGCGCTCCAGAAATTCATGCGCTTGCGCGGCCACCGTGTCTCCGGTGACGAACAGGAACTTCTTCCGCAGTGGATTTCCCGTGCTCGCCAGGCTCTTGTAGAAATGCTGGCCGTCGAGTCCCGGCATCTTCATGTCGCAGATCACCAGATCGTAGGACTCGCGCCCCGCTCGCTCGAGCGCCTCGCGTCCGTCCAGCAGCACGTCGACCTGCAATCCCTCGTCTTCCAGCAAGTCGCCGACCAGTCGCGCCACGGTCGGCTCGTCTTCCACCACCAGCACTCGCGCGCCGGCCCACGAAGAGAGCGGGGCGGCCGGCGGCTCCGCGTGCGCGGGCGCTTGCCGCGCCGGCAGCGATTCGCGGCTCCCGGCTGGCCCAGCCACTCAATCACATTGACGAGCTGCGCCTTCGCGCGGTCGCTGCGCGCCGTGTCCGGCGCAGCTGCCGGTTCGAGCGACACAGCCAGCCCTCCTCCCGGCAGCGCAGTGCACCGCAGCCGGAACCGCTATCCCATGTCGAGACTCGATCTGGCTGGCGTTCCGAACTGGGCAGAAAAGGCCCAAGGACGCAGAAGCATGGTGGGAGAGAATGAAAAGGAAGAGAGTTGCACAGCAAAAGTGCCGGCCTGCAAAGGACCAGAGGGCAGTAAGGGAAAGGCGAAAAAACCAACCTGCAAAGTTTGCGTTAGAACACTGCCTGCCTCGCATCCAGTTCTTGTTCATCGGCTCGTGTCTTTGCTCCACGCTTCTTTCAGACCTTACCTCGCGGCTCGGCCCTTGCGCTTCGCTGTCACTTCACCTCCATCTGGTTGTGAAGAGACTTGCACCTCCAAGCTGTCGATCATGCTCGGCACACCAAAAAAACGGGCCCTCCGAAGCTTCCCTCGGAGGGCCCGCATCCTCATTTGTTGTTTCGTCTTACCGGATAACCTCAAGTCCGGAGTTACCGCTCACTAGTTCGCCCGCGCTTCGCGGGGTCCCCGGCTTAGTACGTCGCACCCTCCGGAACGAAGATGAATTCGACGCGGCGGTTCTCCTTCTCCGCGCCCTTCTCCGCTGAGGCTTGGCCCGTCCGCGTCCTGCTGCGCGACGCGTCGATGCCCTTCTCGCCGAGGTAGGCCTTCGCCAGATCCGCGCGGCTCTGCGCCAGCTTGGCCGCCTTCGGCTCCTTCGGATCGGCATAGCCCACGATCACGACCTTGGCGCTCGGATCGTTCTTCAAGCGCAGCGCCACGTCGTCTCCGACGCGCTTGCACAGGTTGTCGAAGCGCGCCACACCTGCCTTCGTGTAGCCGCATTCGCCGATCTTGGTCGCTTGCGGCGGCGGTGGCGGCTGTTGCACGTCGACGTTCGTCGACGCATCGGCCTTGTCGCCCCGCGAATCGGTCACCGAGCAGTTCACCTTGTAGCTCCCCGGTGAAAGGCCCGTGGAATCCCACGTTGCCGTCGGACCCGTGCCAGTCACCTGCCCGGCCGCCGCGGAATAGCTGTAGGTCAGATCCAGGTTGTCCGGGCTGCTGGCCGTCGACGTAATCGTCGAGCGCTCCCCCGGCTGGATGGTGCTTGGGTTTGCCGAGCAAGAAATCGTCGGCGGATGATGCGGTCTCTCTTCGACGCGAATATCGGCCGCGCACGATGCCGTGCCGCCCTTTCCGTCGTCTACCTTGGCATTCACGGTGTAGGTGCCCACGGCCACGCCCGTGGAGTTCCACCTCGCGTCCGGGCCGGTACCTTCCACCGTTCCTCCCGTCGCCGTATAGCTATAGGTCAGCGGCAGGCTCGCCGGACTGCTGGCGTTCACGTGCACCGCCACCGGGTCGTTCGATCCCGCATACACCGACGTCGGGTTCACCGAGCAGGCTGCCACCGGAGGTCCCGTCGGCGCCGGCGGCGGTGGTGCCGGGAAGCCCCAGCGAATCACCAGGCCGGTGCCCAGCCGAAGATTGTTCTGCCTCGAGCTGGCTCCGAGAGCCGTGCCCGACGCGTTGGTCATCAGGTAGTCGATCTGCGCGAACCGCCACGCGATGTGCTTGGTGAACACCACGTCCACGCCGCCACCCGTCGCCAGCGCGAACGAGCTTTGCCGCGGCCCGCCGGTCACTTGCCCGTCCCCGCGGAACCCCCCGACCAGGAACTCCGCAAACGGAACGAAGTAATCGAACCGGCGTAGGTTCAGACGGGGCCCGAACAGGTAGCTCAGGAACCCTCCCTCCGCGTTGGCTCCGCTAACGCTCCTACTAAAGCTGTAGTCGCCGATCTCTGCAGTCAGCCCCAGCCACTTCGAGGCGTTGTACGTGAACGAGCCCGTGCCGCCATTGCTGTTGAACGAAGCAAACGGAGAGCCGGGGTGGAAATTCACGTAGCTGTACATGGCTGCGAGTTCAAACCGCGGCACCAGCCTTCCCGGTGCGCTCTCGTCCGTCGTAGAGCCGGAGGCCGCCGGAAACGGGGTCGCCCGCGGAGCCTCGGGCAACGCAAACAGGTTCCGCGGCGTTGGCGCGGTGGTCGTTGCAGCCGGCGCATTCGTTGTGGTGCCCGCTGCGGTGCTTGTCGCGGCGTCTTCGCCGGAAGTTTTCGTGCCGTCATTCGCGCCGTCCTTGTTCTGCTGCGCGCATACCGGCAAAGCCAAAATCGCGCTTATCCCCACTATCAGACACAACCTGAACATCGTAGTCCTCCCGAGGCTCTTTCGTTGGAATTCACGCTGGTTCACGGGTCCGCCTATTTCTCCCAGCCCGCTGCTGCTGGCGGACCGCGTCAGACGCATCGCAGCCCATGCTCCGTTTCCGCTCCCTAACCCGGTTGGCGTTACGACTCCCCTAGCACCTTGGGCCATCAACCAGGGGGTTTACTTCACGAGAAGCATCAAAGCGGTGCCCATAGCCTAATCGAGAGTTCCCCTTTTCCGCAAGCTTTTCCTCGGCAAAAACGGGTAGGCCGCCTTTGCCTCGGCAGACGCATCCAGGGCAGCGAAAACTTGGATGCATTTCGACCTGCGCTGAACGGCAGCCCTCTCAAAGCAAAAATAAATAGCTCGACGGCAGCCCGAAATTTCATGCACAGCCCAACCGAGTTATCCACAGGCACAACAATCTTTTGACAGATCCCTCTATAGACGCGCACAACTCTCTTCGCCATGATGGGCGTGTCACACATCCCCGCAAGAAGTTTGGGCCAAGTCTATGAACAGGAAAGCGTATCTCAAGGACCCTTACATCGATTCACCGCCGAAACCATTTACTCGCTGGGACTACCTGCTCTGCACTCTTGTCTTTTTCCTGCTGGCCATCGCCTCGGTCCCGCAAATTCCGGCCCTGATCGTCGGCACCGGCAAATAAAAACCCTGCGCGTCACCGGGCGCGGCGCATCGCCGGCGTTTTTTCGCTTCGGTGCGTATGTCGCGCCGCGGCAATCACTCCCTAAATCAGCCGGAACAATAAAATAATATTCTATTAGTCCAGATGCCTCTGGCCGTACGGTATTAACCGCTAACTAAAGGAGCCCATATGCTGAAGCAAAAGAGTCCTCGAACCCCTCGCGGTCCTCGCAGAAAGCACCACGTGCCAGGCAACGCTCCAAATCCGGCCACTCCCCCGCCGGTAGACAACGGAAATCCCATCCCCACATCCGGCCCGCAGTTCGCCGAACCTGTCTCTACCCCAGACCCAACTCACTTCATCGTGAAGCACGGATCGGACAAAGCTGCCTACACCATTCTTGATTCCGAAAAAGGCACGCTCAAGCCGCGGCCCTTTCCCATCTTTAAGGACAAAGAACCCAGTATGTCTCTAGCCGACGCCATCGGCAGCAAAGGTGCCGCCGTCCTCGCGTCGATTCAGAAAGCCGGTCAGATCGTTTTTCATGCTCTCGGTGACACCGGCAACGTCAGCAGCGCGGCCGCCGAGAATTCCGTCACCGACAAGTTGGTCAGCGACTTCGACGAAGCCGACCCTGCCGCCGTCCCTTCCTTCTGCTACAACCTGGGCGACGTGGTCTACAGTTTCGGCGAAGCCGAATACTACTATGACCAATTTTACGACCCTTACCGTGACTATCCCGCGCCCATCTTCGCGATCGCCGGCAACCACGACGGCATGGTCGCTCCAAACACGACCACCCCGTCGCTCCAGGCCTTTCTCGCCAACTTCTGCACCTTCGGCCAGCCGTTTCACCGCACGCCGCAAGCCGGGGGTCTCTCCCGCACTGCGGGAGTGCAGCCCGGCGTGTATTTCACCCTGGAAGCGCCATTTGTGCGCATCCTTGGTTTGTATAGCAACTGCCTCGAGGATCCCGGCGTCATCTCCTCGCAAAAAGGCGCCGCGCAAAGCTATCCCTATCTTCCGGACGCCCAGCTCGACTTCCTGAACGCCGCTTTGGGCCGCATCAAGTCGGAGAAGTTTGCGGGCGCCGTCATCATCGCCGTGCATCATCCTCCCTACGTGGCGGTCACGCCCACCGACCAAGCAGCCGGCAAGCATGGCGGCAGTCCCTTGATGCTCGCCGATATTGACAAGGCGTGCCAATCCACCGGTGTCTGGCCGCACGCCGTCTTGTCCGGCCACACGCACAACTATCAGCGCTTCACGCGGTACTTGGCCGGGCGCGAAACCCCCTTCGTCGTCGCGGGCAACGGCGCCCACGCTCACGCCGCCATGACCAAAAAGGGTGCTCCCGCGCTTCGCACTCCCAACCAGGAGGATCCGCTCTCCAACGGCAACGATAAGATCATCTTTGAAAATTACGACGACAAAGAATTCGGCTACACCCGCATCCTGGTCAACGACAAACAATTGCGCATCGAATATCACCCGGCATCCGACGGACAGGGCGTGAAAACGCCCGACGACTCCGTCACCGTAGACCTCGCCACCCGCAAACTCGTCGTTTACCAACCGCCCAGCTAAATTAGCAGGCTGCGGAAAAAGTCCCGTAGCACAGGCACTCCTGTCTGTGCGCTTCAGCTGGTGCAATTGATTCAAAACAGACCCAAGGCGCTCTAACGCCAAGACCCTCTCAGAACGAACTTTTTCCGCAGCCTGTTTCGTCACACTTGTCATTTCGTCATTACAATCTCGAACCCGATGCCATCTCCTTGGATGTCGACGCTGCGGAACTTCGCCTGTGCCAGCATCTGCTGAAACTCCTCCTTGGTATAGGCGCTCCTGCGCAGCATCACCCGGAACGCCAGCTTCGTCAGTATTTTGTTGACCGTGGTCAACCCCATGGCGTCCACATGCTGATTCCACACGTCCGGTGAAGCGTCTCGACTGAGATCGATGATCAAGCCGCGCCCGCCGGGCCGCAACACCCGGCTCATTTCCTGCAAAGCGCGAACCGGCTGCCCGAAGTTCTTGAACGCTGCGCGGCACAGCAGGAAGTCGAAGCTATCGTTCGCGAAGGGCATGCTGGAAGCATTGCCTTGCCGGAAGTCCACGTGGACGCCCGCTTCCGCCGCTTTCTTGCCCGCCATTTCGACGAACGTATGGCTGATGTCGAGCCCAGTGACCGAGTAAGGACCAAGCTTCGCCAGTTCGATACAAAAGTAGCCCGGCCCCGGCGCGACTTCCAGCAGCGCCCCGCCGTACGGCAACTGACCGGCGATGCGTCGCGCCAGCTCTGCAAATTCCCCGAGCGACTTGCCCGTGTTGGCCGCATACC
>Ga0187818_10001077_pt1 | contig 10840 bp, 7 predicted proteins | sample NC_wetland_sal_i_14_FD_130581 | JGI IMG/M metagenome (GOLD analysis project Ga0187818, IMG submission 130581) | Wetland sediment microbial communities from Neuse River Estuary, North Carolina, USA - SO4_3 | ecosystem: Environmental > Aquatic > Freshwater > Wetlands > Sediment | place: USA: North...
CGTCCGCAAAGGAATCGCGAAGCCTATCGGATCGCTCACCCAGATGGGCACCATCCGGCTGGGCAAGCGCACTGACGCCCGCTCCCCCAAGATCAAAGAATTTGTTCCGCTGGCCTCGCTCGACGATCTGGTTTTCACCGGCTGGGACATCTTTGAAGACGACATGTACACCGCGGCCGCCAAGGCGGGCGTCCTGGATCGCGAGCTGCTCGGCCAGGTGAAGCCTTTTCTCAGCTCCATCAAGCCGCGCAAAGCGGTGTTCGATCACAACTACGTCAAGAACCTCGATGGGCCCAACATCAAGAAGGGCAAGAACAAAATGGATCTTGCCGAACAGCTGCGCGCCGATATCCGCGAGTTCAAGAAAACCTCCGGCGCTACCCGCCTGATCACCATCTGGTGCGGTTCGACGGAAACCTTCATTGAGCCCTCCGCGGCGCACCAGTCGGTGAAAGCCTTTGAGAAGGCGCTCACGCAAAATGACGAGAACATCGCCCCCTCCATGATTTATGCCTACGCAGCGTTGAGCGAGGGCGTGCCCTTCGCCAACGGCGCGCCCAATCTTACCGTTGACATCCCGGCCATGCACGAACTATCCCGCAAAAATAACGCGCCTATTTGCGGCAAGGATTTCAAAACCGGCCAAACCCTGATGAAGACCATCCTCGCCCCCGGCTTCAAAGCCCGGCTGCTAGGTCTTGCCGGATGGTTCTCCACCAATATTCTGGGTAATCGTGACGGGGAAGTGTTGGACGATCCCGGGTCTTTCAAAACCAAGGAGGAGTCCAAGCTTTCCGTGCTGGAGCACATTCTCCAGCCCGAACTCTATCCCGATCTCTACGGCAACTTCACCCACAAGGTTCGCATTAACTATTATCCGCCGCGTGGTGATAATAAAGAAGGTTGGGACAACATCGATATCTTCGGCTGGCTCGGCTATCCCATGCAGATCAAAGTCGATTTCCTCTGCCGCGACTCGATTCTGGCCGCGCCCATCGTGCTCGATCTGGTACTGTTCATCGATCTGGCGCAGCGCTGCGCGGAACTACGTGGAATCGGGATTCAGGAGTGGCTGAGCTTCTACTTCAAATCCCCGATGACTGCGCCCGGACTCTACCCCGAGCATGATCTCTTCATCCAGTTGATGAAGCTGAAAAACACTCTGCGCCATCTGCGCGGGGAAGAGCTGATCACGCACCTGGGGTTGGAATATTACGACTAGCGCATTACTCCACTGTGAAATCCTTCTTACTGACCGTCGTGCCACCTGGGTTGGTCACACGGATTGGCCCAGAGGTCGCGCCTTCAGGTACCGTAGCCAGTAGGTAGCCAGCGTTGAGCACCTTAAACGTTGCGCTCACTCCGTTGAACGTGACTGCAGTCGCGCCCGCGAAGTGAGTTCCGTAAATCGCGACCTGCGCGCCCACCTTGCCGCGCGATGGACTGAAGATCACTAACCCCGGCTTCGGCGCAGCCAGACCCGCATCCAAGGTGAAGACTACACCGTTGGCCGTCTCACCCTGCTGAACCGTACCACCGAGTTGCGTAACACCGAATAGCCTCCCATCGCTGCCTTGGACCAACGCCGCGTCCGGATCCTCACCTTTGGCGCCGTCGAACGTGACGGTCTGCAGCAGCGTGCCATTCAGCGAAAGGCTGACCACTTCTACGGTATTCAAATCAAAGTCCGCCATAACGCACCAGAGATTCGAATCGGACGCTGGCGTCAAATACTGCACCTCGTCACCGTACACCGACTGCGGAAGGAGGATATCTTCAAAATTACTCCCGGAAAGGTTGCTGGCGAACAAGCTCGGCTCAGCTTGATCTTCATATCGGCTCAAGCCGCCGTAAAGCTTGCCGTTCGGGGCCTGAACCGGCGCACTAACCAGAGTTTGGCCGTAGACGATAGTTTGAAGAACAGTGAACTGGCCGGAAGGCGTGAGACGATAAAGAGTCGTCAAAAGCTCCTCCCCGCCGAGGGTAGTACCATAGAGGTTGCCGTCAGAGGCTAGGTTCATTCCCAATGTCATGGGACCTTCGACCGTGGCGTTGAGCGCGTGTAGGAGCGTGTAAGTACCGCTCGGAGTAACACGGAACAAGCTTCCGCCAGTAACGTTCGTGCCAAACGTGCCGCCATACAGATTGCCGTCTGCGCCGAGTACAATGGTGGTGGGTCCGTAGCCGTTATAGCCCACGTTGTCGTTTAAGACTCGAAATGTCCCCGTCTTACTGATCTTGAATACCAGCCCCGTGTTGTTGGCCCCGCCAAGCAGAGTCGTGCCGTACAGAAACCCGTCATCGCCCTCGACCAAGCTGTTTGGGAGATCGCCGTTAGAGTACTTGCCGTTCGGGTCAGCCTCGAACGTGTAAAGCAACGTGAACTGACCGCTTGCGGTGATCTTGAAAACTGTGCCTCCATCCGATGCGTTTCCGGCGCCGCCTACGAGCGCTGTGCCATAGAAATTGCCGTCGGCAGACTGGAGCAGCGAATTCGGATATTCGCCGTCCGGGCAGACCTTGCCGGTTGAATCGCAGGCGAAGGCGAAGAGTTGAGTAACGGTTGGCGCGGACGGTTGCGCTTGCAGCCCGATCGCGAAGAATAGAGCCAGGAATGACGCGGCAATCAGATTGAGGGCGATCTTCACGGTAAAGTCCTCTCTACAACGGGGTTTTCCGCTTTGGTGTGTGAGAGTGTACGCAACATAGATAGCCCGCGCCGAGTCGTATTATGTCAGCCGTTTGTCACGGGTTTGTAAAATGTCAGTCTTGGATTTCTTCTGCGACAGGCAAGGCAGAAACACACATGGGGAGGAAAGACGCCGACCCGATATCCCTATCCTGCAGGAGACCAGCTGAGTAACCGGTATACCGAACTTCCGAGCACTACGCCAGCCTCTTCTCCCGCCGGTACTCGTCAAACTTCTCGAGGAAGCGGTCGATGTCTCTCCTTTGCAAATAATACGGCGTCGAAAGCCGCAGCTTCGAGGGTTCACCGCCGCGGATGCGAATTTTGTGATTCGTCCACAACCACTTCTCCAAATCCATTCTCTGCACGGAAGGAACATTCACCGTGGCGATGGCACAGCGCAGCGCGGGGTCAGGCGAAGTCCAGGAATCTGCGCCACGCTTGATCATCGCCGCCAGAATTAATCGCACAGCTCCCGATGTCGCCGCTCAATCCGGTCCATGCCGATTTCGTTGGCCATCTTGATCGCCGCCCGCAATCCCCACAGCGCCGGCACATTGGACGATCCAATGCGCTGAAAGCGTTCCGCGCGAATCTTGGGCTCATCCCAACCTTCCGTCGCGATGGTATTCCAGAGCCGGTCGATCACTTCATCGCGCACGTACAGGAATCCCGAACCTTTCGGCGCCTGCAGCCATTTGTGTGGGCTCGAGGAATACAGGTCGCAGCCGAGGTCATGCACATCCAGACGCATCATTCCGGTTACGTGCGCGCCGTCGACTGCCGACAAAATCCCCTTCGACCGGGCCAGCGCGCACAGCTCTTTCGCCGGCAACACCACGCCCGTCGCCGTGGTGATGTGGCTGAAGAACAGCACCCGCGTTCGTGGGGTGATGGCGTCGCTGAAAAGGTTCAAGACTTGGGCGGCATCCTTCACCGGTTTGGGCAGGGCTACTTTCTTGACAACGACTCCGTAGCGCTTTGCCCGCAATTGCCAAGGCTGCTCGCCGCCGGGATGCTCCTGGTCGGTCATCAGGACTTCCTCGCCGGCTTTCATTTCAATTCCGTTGGCGATATAGCTGTTCGCTTCGGTGGCGTTGCGGAGCAGGGCAAGCTCATTGCGCGTGCATCCTACAAACTCCGCCAGCGGATCACGGAATTCATTCCACGCGGCATAGCCCCAGATGGGATAGTCCTCCGGATCTTGCTGGTCCATTTTTTCCGTGGTGTTATAGCCCTCGAAAATTGCTCGCAGAACCGGCGCCGGACTGGAGCCGACGGTGCCGTTGTTGAGATAGACCTCGTCCTCAGGGATCAGAAACTGTTTGCGCAGCTCGGCCCAGTAAGCATCCGGGTTGCGGTTGTATTGAGCCGCGTCCGGCAATGATGGTGGCACCTTTTCCAACTGAGCGAGCAAGCTCGGGCGCAGGGTGAGCGTGGCTGCGAGCCCTGAAGTCGCAGAAGCAAGAAACTGGCGGCGATCGAGCAAGTGCACCTCCCAAGGGTCCGCCGCCCGTCCCGGCGGCTTTTTCACGGGCCTTTCCTCCAGCAGCCAACCCGATCCACTGACACGGCCAAAAGCGGGGACGCGCCATGTTACGACCGCACACGAGTGATGGCAAGTCACGCGCATCCTTGCGTTTGCACGCCCTTCAGTATCTGACCGGGGCCTCGGGACGCAGATAACCTTCCACCCTTGTCCTGCGTCTCACTTATAGGGAAATCCCCCGCAAGGGTACTTCCACGGCGGGGTATAATCCAGGTAGAGCCCAATGAGGCGGTAGGGGAGTTGCGGATATGAAGTTCAGAGTCTCGATCTCAACGGTTGCGTTCCTGGTGTTTGCTCTGGCCCCGTTCACCTTTGCCCAGGTTCCCGGTACCACTAACCCCGGCCAGACTAACCCCGGCCAAACGGCTCCTACCGGAGATCCGGGCATCTCCAGCGGTTCACCCCAGAGCGGAAGCCAACCGGCTTCCAATACTGCCGGTTCGCAGGATCAGAGCCAACCTCCTGCAGTACAGCCCGCCGATCCCGACAAGGTGAAGCACAACGGTGGTAAGAACGACGTGGACGCGGTCGGCAACCGCAAGATGGGAGGCCGCGGTCTGGGAAACTGGTACTCAATTGAGAGCGACATCAAGATGGGCCGCCAGTACGCCCAGATGGTCGATTCCAGCTCCAAGTTCATCACTGACCCGGTGGTCACCGAATATGTCAACCGTCTTGGACAGAATATTGTTCGGAATTCCGACGCGCAGGTTCCGTTTACTTTCAAGGTCATCGACTCAGACGTAGTGAATGCCTTCTCGCTCCCCGGTGGTTTCGTGTACGTCAACTCCGGCACTATCCTGGCCGCAGACGAAGAGGCAGAACTCGCCGGCGTGATGGCGCACGAGATTGCGCACGTTTGCGCGCGCCACGCGACTCGCCAGCTGACCCGCGCCCAGTATGCCAACTTCGCCACCATCCCGCTCATCTTCGTGGGTGGCGGAATCGGCTATGCCGCTTATGAGGCCATGGGTCTGGGCTTGCCGGTAGCTTTCATGAGCTTCCAGCGCGGCTTTGAAGCGGAAGCCGATTACCTGGGCTTGCAATACGACTACAAGACGGGTTACGACCCGCAAGCCTTCATCAGCTTCTTCGAGAAGATTCAGGCACAGGAGAAGAAGAAGCCCGGCTTCATGGACAAGACTTTTGCCAGCCATCCGCAGACGCCCGATCGGATTGAAGCGTCACAGAAGGAGATCGCTACGATTCTGCCGGCTCGGGCTGAATACACGGTAAGCACTTCGGAATTCGACGAAGTCAAGGCCCGCCTGGCATCCATCGAGAACCGTCGCAAAATTGTGGACCAGAAGGACGGCAACAAGCCCACTCTGCGACGCGCATCTTCTTCCGCCGACCAGAGCGGTAAGGACCAGGGCAACACCGACGACGGTCATCCGACGCTGAAGCGCCGCGACGACCCCAGCAACTAGCCAACGAATGATCGAGGACGGGCGTCCCCCGCCCGTCGTAATTTGCAGAAGCACGAAACAAGGCCGCGACTTGCGTCGCGGCCTTCTCGCTGCTCCCAAGAAATTGATCTTACGCGGCTTCCTTGGTCGCCAGAGATTGCCCATAGTGGCGCGCTTCGGAGGCTGTGCCGATGGTTTTCATCTCATTCCAGTCGTAGGGAAGTTCCTTGCCGCAGTCCAGGCAGACGACATACGTCCCGGTCAGGGAAGCCGCCTTGCTCCGCCCGGAACCGGGCCGAACCGTAATCGGAAAGCTATAATGGCCATGCCAGCAACCAAAGAAAGCATCAAACAGTTTGCCAATCATCCCTCTACCTCCCCACAACCTGGCCCCACTCGGTCCGTCCGGAACCTTGCCGTCCAAGTCCCCTACACCTAGTTAGATTCACTGGCGGATAAAAGGGTTCGTCCACGGCTATAAGCCATAAACCCGCCGCCACGAGCGTAGTTTCGGGGATGTGTAAAGGATTGCGAAGACAACCGAAATTTTCAGGAAATGCGGCGGGCTAAACCCGCTCCGGCCCGGCCTTTTTCTTGGCGTGGCACTTCGAAACGATGGCGGAACGCAGCCGGCTGCGAAGGTCTTCAGGAAGTTCATAAAGCTGGGAGTCGCGGTAAATTTCAATGGTCTTCTTGGTGGTATCGCAAACCACGTAGCAGTTGTGGCACCAAGCCAGGTGGTCTTCCAGTTCAGCCTTGGTACGGTCGTCGATGACCCCGTCGAGGTAATTGGTCAACTCTTGCAGAAATTCAGAGCACTTCACTGGTTGCCATCTCCGCTGTCATGTTTCGAGTTCCCATCCGAGTTGTCTCGTCGTCGGAAGTAACGGCTGAGCCGCTCCCGCAGTTGCAGTCGCGCCCGCAGCAGCCTCGACTTCACCGCTGGAATGCTGAGATCCAATGCCTCGGCAGTTTCCTCAGTCGAGAGACCTTCTACGTCGCGCAAAACAAAGACCGTGCGAAAACTCGCAGGCAAGCCCTGAATGGTGCGGGTCAAAATATCCCGCAACTCCGCCTGACTGTATTGCTGCTCAGGGTTAGGGCTCCAATCCGCAACTTCGCGCGGCAGCGAGTCTTCTTCGGTCTTAACGTCTTCGTCCAGTGAAACCGTGCGCTCCGGCCGGCGACGGCGCAACTTCATCAGCGCCTCGTTGACCGCGATCCGCACCAGCCAGGTGTAAAACTTCGACTGGCCCTGGAACTGATTCAGATTCCCGTACGCCTTAAGGAACGCATCCTGCACCACATCTTCCGCGTCTTCCCGGTTCTGTGTGATGTGCTGCGCGATCCGAAATACGTTCCGATCGTAACGTCGCACCAGTTCTTCAAAGGCTGCAACGTCACCGCCTTTAGCGGCCTGAACTAGAGCCAGTTCATCACTGACAGGCTCACCTATTTTGGGTTGGATGGTACTCATTCTGCATCCGATGCAACAATTTTCGCGCTGAGGCCCCAGGAAAACGTCTATTTTACTTGGTAATTGACCCCTGCGCGTAACTGTTTTGACGTTACTGTTCCTCGCTGGGTTGGCGTGGATTTCCAAATTGCTGGCAACCCCACAGTAGAGCAGGTACTAAGGTCACACTGTAACCTCCGCCGACTGGCCCTATAATCAAAACTTTGCAGGGAGAATCAGGCAGAACCGCGCCCCCGCGGCTCGAACCAAGGCGAAAATGGCAGAAACACCCGGTGTTGAGCAGGTCGTCGAGAGAGCGGTGAGTGCGGTGCTGGAGCATCAACTTCCGCAACTGCGAGAGCAACTGGTGCGTCAGGTTCTCAGCGAAGTGCAGCCTTGTCTTGGCAACTCCGCCAGCCCCGGCGAAAGTAGCGCCGCCGAGCTATTAAAAGCCATCTCCGTTATTCACGCCGGGAGCACGCAAAAGGAAATTCTGCGGGCGTTGCTCGAGGGCACCGGACACTATAGCGGCCGAGCGGCGCTGTTTGTCGTCAAGTCGGGTTCCGCGACCGGCTGGCAGGGACACGCCTTCGAAAACAAGGACGACATCAAGGACTTCGCGCTCGATATGAGCAGCCCCGGGCCCGCCCAGGTTATGGAAACGCGCGCTCCGGTCACCATCGGCGCGTCCGCAATGGACCCGAAATTCATTTCGCAATTCGGCGCTCCCGCGGAGGACCGGCTGTTCCTACTCCCCTTGCGCTTGAAAGACAAGATTGCCGCGCTGGTTTACGCTGACACTGGCACGGATTCGAGCGGAAAGATGGACACGGCCGCTCTGGAAGTTCTGGTCGCCGCCACCAGTGCCTGGCTCGAAGTCGCGTCTCTGCGGAAACAAGCTGCGAAAGAGGGAGCGGTTGAAACCAGCGCGGAGAGCGCACCCGCGCCGGTGCAAACCGTTTCATCTTTTTCTGATCCCTTTGCTGCTCACGCACCCAAACACGTCGTAACGCCTCCGGTGGAGACTGAGCAGCCCGCGCTGGCCGTAGCCAACGCCGAGTCAACGCCGGTCGTCTCAGGAACCACTGCTGCTGCTGCCGCGGCACCCGCCCCCGATGCCTTTGCCCAAATGTCGGTAGAAGATGCCGAAGTCCATCGCAAGGCGCAGCGCTTTGCCCGCCTGCTCATGGACGAGGTCAAGCTCTACAATCAGGCCAAAGTCGCCGAGGGCCGCAAAAACAAAGATCTCTATGACCGCCTGAAGGAAGATATCGAGAAGAGCCGGTCAACCTACATGAAGCGCTACGGCAACACTGCCGCGGCCACGGCTGATTACCTCAACGCCGAACTGATCCGCAGCCTGGCCGAAGATGACGTCTCTTTGCTCGGCCCAAATTTTCGCCGCTAGCGTCGATCACGGGTGAACGAAGTAACCGTGGAAGGACACGGCTTCAGGCGTGCCGCATGCGGAGCAGGGTTCGAGCGCGCCGTACGGCGCAACTACAACGACAGTTGGAAAGCCGCGCCGCAACGAACCCAAATCGAAAACAGGGCGCACCCTCCGCTTCCGGCAAAAATAGAAGATAATTAAACCAGTGGTAGTCTTTAGGAAATCTATTCTCACCCTGGCTCTGGCAGCTGTGAGCAGCTGTGTATTCGCTTCGGCCCCGGTTCAATCCCCCACCCAAACTACCCCGAAGAAAAGAACAGCCGCCAAACCACGCAAGCGGCCGTCTCCACGGCTTCGCCGCATGCGCCAGGCCTTTGTTGCGTCTGCAACTTTGAAACCGATGGCCCGGCAACTGATCCAGGACCGCACGCCCGCAGGCTATGCCGGCGTGCAGGCCTATGCCGTGCGCCACGCCAAAGAGGACGCCGGCGCCCTGGCCTGGTTGGTCATCGGATACGCGCGCATTCTGGATCACAACTATGTCCAGGCCATCGATCCCCTGAATCGGGCCAAGCCTCACGCCGGCGACCTGGGTGATTACGTCAGCTACTACCTCGGAACCGCTTACCAGCAAACCGGCCGCCTGGCCGAAGCCATCGCCACATTCAGCGCTTTCGACAAGTCTTATCCCGACTCGCTTTTGATCCGCGATGCCCACGTGGTTTATGCGAATGCATTGGTGGCCGACGGACGCGCAGGGGAGGCGGCAGAACTGCTGGAACAGGATCGTCAGCCGGTGCGCGCCGACCTCGAGCTGGCACTCGGCCGTGCCTATGAAGCCGACAACCAGCCCGCAAAAGCCCTGACCATCTTTCGCAATCTTTACTACACCATGCCGACCAGCTGGGAATCGATCCAGGTGCAGAGTGACCTTATCAAATTGGCCGCGCCTTCCAAGTTGCCACCGCCCGGTCTCGAAGCCCGCCACACGCGCGCCGATCTCCTCGCCAAGGGCAAGCAATTTAGCGAGGCAGCGAATGAATATCGAGACTTACTCGGCGAGGTTAGCGCCGATGACCGTCCCACCGTCCAGATCGCGCTAGCCGATGCGCTGCGCCACAGTGGCCAAAACCGGGAAGCCAAAAAACTTCTGGAGTCGATGCCCGGCTCGTCGGCGGAGGTCAACGCCGCCCGTTTATTCAATCTGGCGGAAATCGCTCGCAGTACCAATGACGACGATGGCTTCCTGCGGATTGTCGACGAGCTGCGGCAAACCTATCCGACCAGTTCCTGGCTCGAGCAAGCGTTACTCTCGGCGGGAAACATTTACTTGCTCCGCCGTGATTATGACAAGGCGATTGATTCTTTTCGCGAATTGCAACAGCGGTTTCCCGACGGCGGCCGGGCTTCCTATGCTCACTGGAAGGCAACCTGGTTAAGCCTGCGCAAGGGAAGAAATGCGGAAGCCAAACAGGGGTTCGACGATCAAATCGCCTTGTATCCTACCTCGTCAGAAGTGCCCTCCGCGCTCTATTGGCGGGCACGATTGGCCGAAGAAGATAACGATCCGGCGATGGCCCGCGCCTACTATCTGAAGCTTTCCCAGCGCTACCGCAATTACTACTACGGAGAGCTGGCACGCCAGCGGTTAAGCAAAATCAAGAAAGACGCCGATCCGACGAACTACGCTCTGCTCGACCGAATCCCGCCGATCAACATCCTCGATAAGATTACTTCCGATCCTGTCCCCTCCGATAATCTGCGGGTGCAGAAAGCCGAACTCCTGGCCAACGGAGCGCTGCTCGATTTTGCCGTCCGTGAACTGCGCGCCGCCGCCGAAGAAGAAAAAGGGAACTGGCTGGCTGCCGAGACGGCTCGTCTCTACCAGGATTCCGGCCGCTACGACATGAGCATTGAGGTCTTGAAGCGAGCCGTACCCAATTATTTTGCACTGGACCTGCCCAGCCTGCCACGCTCCTATTGGGAGGGACTCTTTCCTAAGCCGTATTGGATCGACCTAAAGCGATTCTCCTCAGGCAACGCTCTCGATCCTTATCTGGTGGCTTCACTCATTCGCCAGGAATCTGCTTTCAACCCCAACGCCGTGTCTCGCGCCAACGCTGTCGGGCTGATGCAACTGCTACCTAAGGTTGGCAAAGGCGTTGCCCGCCAGGAAAAGATGAAACGCTTCAACCCCTCGCAGCTCTTCCTGCCAGGAGTGAATATGCAGCTGGGCACACGCTACTTCCGCAGCATGGTCGACAAGTTTGGCAGCTTTGAGTATGCCCTCGCCGCCTACAACGCCGGTGCCGACCGCGTGCAGGACTGGTTGGGCCAAGGTCAATAC
>Ga0187818_10001078_pt1 | contig 10838 bp, 8 predicted proteins | sample NC_wetland_sal_i_14_FD_130581 | JGI IMG/M metagenome (GOLD analysis project Ga0187818, IMG submission 130581) | Wetland sediment microbial communities from Neuse River Estuary, North Carolina, USA - SO4_3 | ecosystem: Environmental > Aquatic > Freshwater > Wetlands > Sediment | place: USA: North...
GCCATGCGGCTGGGCTTCAACTGGGAACTCGGGCCGTTCGAACTTTGGGATGCGGCCGGCGTGGAAGCGACCGTCGCCCGCATGAAGCAGGAAGGTAAACCCGTGGCGGCCAACGTGGAGAAGTTGTTCGCTGCGGGACAGAAGTCCTGGTATGCGGACGAGCCCAAAGCCGCGTCCGGCCGCAAGTACTGGCAACTGGCAAGCGGAAATTGGCAGGCAGTCGAAGTGCCCGCAGGGGTGTGGTCGGTCACGGTCGCAAAAAAATCGAATGGCGCGGTGAAGAAGAATTCGGGAGCATCGCTGGTGGATCTGGGTGACGGCGTGGCCTGCATTGAGTTCCATTCCAAGATGAACTCGCTGGGCGCCGATATCATCGGCCTGATCAGTCAGACCCTGAAGCCAGGCGGAGCGGGCGACGCATTCGACGCATTCGTCATAACTAACGACGCCGCGAATTTTTCCGTGGGCGCGAACCTCATGCTGCTGCTCATGAGCGTGCAGGAAGGCGAGTGGGACGAAGTGGATCTGGTCATTCGCCAGTTTCAGGGAATGACGCAAGCCATCAAGTTTTCGCCCAAGCCAGTCGTGTCGGCGCCGTTTGGGCTGTGCCTGGGTGGTGGGACGGAAATTTCGCTGCATGCTGCAGCGCGGCAGCCGCACGCCGAGCTGTATGCGGGACTGGTCGAGGTGGGCGTGGGGCTGCTGCCGGGCGGCGGCGGCTGCAAGGAAATGTTGCTGCGCGCGGTGGACGCGGCCTCGGTATCGCGTGGTGGGGTCGCAGCGCTCAGCGGTTCTCAAAAAGAGGCGCTCGCGGGCTCGGTCGAAATGATGGAGGCCATGAAGAAAACGTTTGAGACCATCGCCACGGCGAAAGTAGCGACGTCGGCGCACGAGGCTCGCGGACTCGGTTTCATCTCGGATAGCGACCGCATCACCATGAACCGCGAGCGGGTGCTCTCCGACGCCAAGGCGCGGGCGCTCGAACTGGCGCGCGCCGGATACGAGCCGCCGCTCGCGCGCACCGACATTCCCGCGCCCGGGGAGAATCTGCTGGCCGCGCTGAAGATGGGCGTACACCTCATGCGGCAGGGAGACTTCATCACCGACTACGAGGTCAAGCTGGGCGGAAAGATCGCGGAAGTGCTCTGCGGCGGGAACGTCACGCCGGGGACACCGGTGAGCGAGCAGTACATCCTCGACCTGGAGCGCGAGGGCTTCAAATCGCTGTGCGGCGAGAAGAAGACGCAGGAGCGGATTCAGTTCACGCTGAAGACGGGCAAGACGCTGAGGAATTAGGAGTAGTGATGAAGAAAATCAACCGAAGATTCCTGCTGGTTGCAGTCGCGATTGAATGGTCCATCATCCTGGCCGGCAGTCTGGGACTCGCTCAGACCAATCCTCCGAAGGAAGCTGCGCCCGATGTGCCGGATGCGATCGCTGTGCCCGCAGGACTGGAGCCGGTTTTGTTCGTGCATGGTTCGGGATCGCAGATCTACACCTGCCAGGCCGGCGGCGACGGCAAGGTCGCGTGGACGCTCAAGGGACCGGATGCTGAGTTGAAGGATCGGAACGACAAAGTCATTGGCCAGCACTCCGCTGATCCGTCGTCGAAGCTGCCGACCTGGAAGCTGAAAGATGGCAGCGAAGTAACAGGCAAGGCTGCGGCTCAGGTGGACTCGCTCGATGACAGCTCTGTTCCGTGGCTGCTGATCCATGTGGTCAGCAATGCAGGCAAGGGAACACTGGCCAAGGTGACGATGATTCAGCGTGTGCACACGCACGGCGGCAAGCCGGGAAACGATCCGTGCGATGAATCCCACAAAAACGAAGAAACGAAAAGTAAATACACGGCCGACTATTACTTTTATGCCCCAGCGAAGTGATGCCGGACGGCGTAAACCTTGCAGGGAATGTACTGCATCTAATAAAGAGCTCGGCCGCAATGGAGAAATGTTATGCGTGAAGTCGTTATAGCCTCGTCCGTTCGCACGCCCGTAGGACGCGCCTACAAGGGCTCGCTGCGGGCTACGCGTCCCGATGAACTGGCGGCGGTTGCGATCAAGGGCGCACTGGAGCGTGTGCCGCAACTTGATGCCGAAGAAATTGAGGACGTGATTCTCGGCTGTGCCATGCCCGAGGCCGAGCAAGGAATGAACGTGGCGCGCATCGCTTCGCTGCGAGCGGGGTTGCCGGTCGAGGTTTCGGCGCTCACGATCAACCGGTTTTGCTCGTCCGGGCTGCAGGCGATCGCCATGGCGGCCGAGCGCATCATGAGCGGAGGCGCGGAAGTGATTGTTGCCGGGGGGACTGAATCCATGACGATGATCCCCATGGGCGGGCACAAAATATCACCCAATCCCTGGCTGGTGGATCACTATCCGGATGCATATCTGACGATGGGGCTAACTGCGGAGCGGGTGGCGCAGCGCGGCGGCATCACGCGGCAAGCGGCGGATGAATTTTCACTGCACAGCCATCAGAAGGCGCTGGCGGCGATTCAAGCCGGGAAATTTGATGACGAGATTGTGCCCGTGCCGGTGAGTTTCAGCACGCCGAATGGCGGAAAGCCCAAGCGGCAGGAGATAGTTTTCAAAGTAGACGAAGGCCCGCGCGCCGACACTTCGCTCGAAGCGCTGCTCGCGCTCAAGCCCGCATTTCACGCCAAAGGAACGGTGACGGCGGGGAATTCGTCGCAGATGTCGGACGGTGCGGCCGCAGCCGTGGTGATGTCCGCCGAGCGCGCAAAAGCGCTGGGCATCCGGCCGCTGGCGCGCTATGTTTCATTCGCGACCGCGGGATACAAACCGGAAGAAATGGGACTGGGCCCGGTGTTTGCGATTCCCAAGGCATTGAAGATGGCGAGGCTGCAACTGTCGGACATCGGCGTGATCGAGTTGAATGAAGCCTTCGCGGCGCAGTCGCTGGCGGTGATCAAGGAAGCTGGCCTGGACCCGGAGAAAGTGAATCCCAACGGTGGCGCCATTGCGCTAGGTCACCCGCTGGGCTGCACCGGGGCCAAGCTGACGGCGAGCGTCCTGCGCGAAATGAAGCGTCGCAACGCGCGATACGGGATGGTGACGATGTGCGTGGGTGGCGGAATGGGTGCGGCGGGGATTTTCGAGAACCTGGACTAAACCATTAACCGCAGAGGACGCAGAGTTCGCAGAGGAAGATAGAGCTATAATCTCCTTGCAAGGAGGGTTTATGCGTCGCGCCCGCCTTCTGTTCGTTGTGCTACTCATGTGCGCCTCGGCTGGACTCACTCAGGATCACCAAGGACATGTGTACACTGGGCCCATCATTCCTCCCATTCGGCTGCCCATCCTCGACATCACTCCCGCGGCCAGTTCTTCTGAGCCGTGGAACGTTATCCCAATCCAGCCGCAGAACACGGACCCGACGCAGACGCTTGCAGTTCGCGTTGACCGCTACAAAATCGACTATTCTCAGATGGACAAGTACGGGAGAATCTTCCCGCCCTATCGGATTTGGACGGGTGGCGATTTGTTGATTGAACGCGCGAACCACGATTCCGTCTGCTACGCGATCCGCAGCTATGTGGTGGCACGCGATGACAAGAATTCCGACTCGACGCACCCGGTACGCTCTTCAACCTGTCAACCGGCACGCCGTTATGGCCTGAAAAACGTGCAAGTCCGGCCCGGCTCGTCCGATCGCTGAGCATCCTCGGCAACAATTCTTTACTCTATCTTTACCTAATTGCTACGCTGCTTGACACGATTCGGAGTACATTCTCAGTTGACGCCAACGTCCGACGAAACAGGGCGTCCTGCCCTGCGGTTCGCTCGGTTGGTCGGAGGTGCTTTATGCGGCTCTCCGTCCTAGCGGTCTCGTTGATCCTGCTGTTCTCGCAGACAATCGTGGCACAACATTCTTCGGGCGGAGGCGGCAGTTCTGGTGGTAGTTCTGGCGGTTCCTCCGGTGGCGGCTCTCATGGCGGTGGCTATTCCGGAGGCGGCGGTTCTCACGGTGGTTATTCGGGAGGCCACGGCAGCGGGTCGGGCTCGCACAGTTCGGGTTCGCACGGTTCCAGTGCAGGCGGTGGAACGCATTCCGGCGGTCAGGCGTCCCGTTGGCACACGGGACGCTCGGTCCACGAACCCGGTTTCGGCCGTGAGCGGGTGAATGGAACAATAAAGGCTCAGCCCAGGAGGAGCTTTTTCTCTTTCCTCCGCCATCCCTTCCGGAAGCATCAGCCTAAGCCGGTAGCTCATCTATGGCACGGAATCTGTCAGAAGGGTCCGTGCAAAGTCTGTCCGGCCGGACAGGCCAACATTGGAGGCCGATGCGTGGGAGGGTCGTTCGCGCGCAACAAGAACTTCTGCTCGAGCCGGAGGGTCTGGAGCGGCGACGTTTGCTTGCAGCAGACGCCCTTTCTGGATGCCTGCAGCGGGCTGCGCGTGACGCTGGCGCAGCAGGCACAGCGGATGCAAGCAGCCGAATCGGCGCGACGCGATGCCTGCGCCACGGGCGCTACGCAGGAATGCTCAGAGCTTACCAACAAGGCGCAGAGCGAGGCCAGCCTCTACCGCGCTCTGCAGGAAAGATTGAGGCAGTGTGAGCCGGGGTCGTTTGCGGCGTCTCCATACGGCGGCCAATCGTTCGGGATTTATTCGCAGGGATGGATTGATCCGCTGCGGATCGATCTCGACCAACAATGAAGAAATGCGCCCGCGTCCGCTCAACCAGAGCGCCTGAACCAGAGCGTCTAGACCTGGGCTCCAGGCTGCCGGCAATTCGGGCATGAAATCCCCATCCAACGCGGAGTTTCCGCCCTATCATTCCCTTCCTTGCCGCATTAGAATTGACAGATATTTTCCGCTGCACGCTGCGCGGGGACAGCGGTTCCTTTGCGAGGGATAGAGATGGCAACGAGCACGACAGTTCCGAAGACCAGGATTTCCGGCGGCAGTTTTCTGGTGGAATCGCGCCGGCCCGAAGAAGTCTTCACGCCTGAGGATTTCAGTGAACAGCACCATCTCATCGGACAGACGGCGGAAGAGTTTGCCATGAACGAAATTGTGCCCAACGTGGAGAAGATTGAGCACAAGGATTTCTCGGTGACGCGCGATCTGCTGAAGAAGGCGGGTGACCTGGGCTTGAGTTCGGTCGAAATCCCGGAGGCCTACGGCGGGCTCGAGATGGACAAAGTCTCGGCGGCGGTGATCGCCGATCACATCGCCAAGTACGCCGGATTCGCGACGACCTGGGGCGGGCACACCGGCATCGGCACACTGCCTATCGTTTATTTCGGCACGGAGGAACAGAAGAAGAAGTATCTGCCGCTGCTCGCCGCAGGCGAGATCGTGGGCGCGTATGCCCTGTCGGAATCCACCTCGGGATCGGACGCGCTGAATTGCCGCTCCCGCGCCACGCTTGCTCCCGACGGCCAGCACTACATCCTGAACGGGGAAAAGATGTGGATCACGAATGCGGGATTCGCCGACCTGTTCACCGTGTTTGCCAAGGTGGACGGAGAAAAGTTCACGGCATTCCTGGTGGAGAGAACTTTTCCCGGCTTCTCGGTGGGCGCGGAAGAACACAAGATGGGAATTCGGGGATCGTCCACCTGCCCCATCATTCTGAACGACTGCAAAGTCCCGGTGGAGAACCTGCTGGGTGAAGTCGGCAAGGGGCATCTCATCGCTTTCAACATTTTGAACGTCGGGCGATTCAAGCTGGGCGCGATGTGCGTCGGCGGAGGCCGGGTCTCGCTCGGAAACGCCATCGCTTATGCCAGGCAGCGCAAGGCTTTTGGCAAGGTGATCGCCGACTTCGGACTGGTGCGGGAAAAGATCGCCAACATGGCGATGCTGCTCTACGTGGGCGAGTCGCTGGTTTATCGCACGGTGGCCATGATGGATGCCGCGTTGAGCGACGTGGATAAGTCCGGGGCCGATGCCGCCAGGCAGACGCTGAAGGCGATCGAGGAGTACGCGGTCGAGTGTTCCATCATCAAGGTGTGGGGCTCGGAGATGATCGATTACATCGTGGATGAGACCCTGCAGATTTACGCCGGCTACGGGTTCGTGGAGGAGTATCCCGCGGAGCGCGCCTACCGCGATGCGCGCATCAATCGCATCTTCGAAGGGACCAACGAGATCAACCGGCTGATCATTACGGGATTCCTGCTGAAGCGCGCCATGAGCGGACAGTTGCCACTGCGTCCAGCCATCAAGAAACTGATGGAGGAAGTGCTGTCGGGTCCGTCGGCGGGCGAAGAAATTGAGGGCGCACTTTCCGGGGAGCGCAAGATCGTGGATCAGGCGAAGAAACTGGGGCTGTTTGCGGCTGGCGCAGCTACGGAAAAGTACATGATGGCCCTTCAGGACCAGCAGGAGATTCTGGGAGCCATCGCCGACATAACCATTGAGACTTACGCCATGGAGACAGCCGTGCTGCGGGCACAGAAGATCGCCGAGAGCAAGGGCGAAGCAGCCGCGGCGCTGCCCATTGCGATGACGCGCGTCTATCTTTCGCAGGCGATGGAGAAAGTCGAGTCCGCGGCGCGAAAGGTAATTGCCGCAGTGGCCGAAGGCGACATGCTGCGCACACAGCTGGCCATCCTGCGAAGGCTGGCGAAGTACGAGCCCTTCAACACCATCGAACTGCGGCAGCAGATTGCACAGAAGATGATCGAACAGGGGAAGTTCACTCTGGCGTAAGAGCAAGAACCACAACCACAGAGGACACAGAGTGCACTGAGGGGCCCCTTGCTTCTCTGTGCCCACTGCACCCCACTGTGATCTGACTCCTTCTCACATCCAGGGTTCTCTGGTACAACTTTTCCATGAAACTCAGAACTGTCTTGGTCCTGACTGTCGCGGCTCTCTGCGGCGCCGTATCTTCACCGGGTCAATCAAGCGCCACGCCCGTGAAGGGCACCGCGGCTTTCGACGCCGACGGGACGGCGCACATCACGCGCGTCGTGCCCATGCCTGACACCATTAGTCCGGAGGCGCAGCAGTGGCTGGCTTCGCTCACGCACAGCACTCCCGGGCCGGAATCACTGGCTGAGCGGCGCAAGCGAACCGACGAATGGCGCAAGTTCGATTCGGCGGAGGCGCGAAAGTACTATCCGGCAAACGTGGAAGAGACGACCATGGCGGGCGTTCGCACCGACATCATCACACCGGTCACCATGCCCGAGGCCAATCGCAACCGCGTGCTCATCAATCTGCACGGTGGAGGGTTCAACTCAGACTCGGGATCTCTGATTGAGGGAATTCCGATCGCCAACCTGGCGAAGACCAAGGTGGTATCCGTGTATTACCGCCTCGCGCCCGAGAATCCCTTCCCGGCCGCGGTTGACGACGTGGTTGCGGTCTACAAGGAACTGCTCAAAACCTACAAGCCGCAGAGTATCGGAATCTTCGGCACATCAGCCGGAGCGATCCTGACCGCGGAAGTGACCGCGCGGCTCAAGCAGTTGGGACTGCCGCTTCCGGCGGCGATTGGAATTTTCTCCGGTCTCGCCGACTTCAGCCGCGCCGGCGACTCATGGCAGTTGTTCACGCTGAATGGATTTCCGGGCGAAATAGAGCCGATGGATCCCAATCATGCGCACGACGATCAGTATGTCGGCAAGACGGACCGCAAAGATCCGGTGCTGTCGCCGCTGTTCGCCGACCTGCACGGTATGCCACCAAGCCTGCTGATCACCAGCACGCGCGATCTGCTGCTGAGCAGCACAACAATTTTTCATCGCGCGCTGCTGCATGCCGGGAACGATGCACAATTGGTCGTATTCGAGGCTCTGCCGCACGCTTTCTGGTATCACTTTCAGTTGCCAGAGACGAAAGAGGCGCTGGAACTGATGGCGAAGTTTTTTGACGAGAAGCTGGCGCAATAGAACCTGGTAGCCTCGTGACGGATGACCTCGTTGCAACGAATATCTCAGACGGAGAACTTATGATCCGAAAGCACCTTCCCCTTTTTGTCTTACAAGTTGCAATTGCTCTGACAGCGCTCATTTTCTCCCTGTCGATTCCGGCCCGCTCTGACGTTACCTTGCCGGCGTTGCTCGCCGATCACATGGTGATTCAACGTGGTCTTCCGGTTCACGTCTGGGGCATGGCTGCGCCGCATGAGAGTGTCTCCGTCACCTTCCGCGGCGAAACGAAGGCGGGAACCGCCGACGACGACGGCCGCTGGAGTGTTTTTCTTTCTCCGGGCGAGGCTGGCGGCCCCTTCCAGTTGAGCATCAAGGCCACGAACACGATTACGCTCGGCGACGTGCTTGTCGGTGACGTCTGGGTCGCCTCCGGCCAGTCGAACATGGAATTCACCCTGGCCCATGTCGTCAATGGCGAGACCGAAGTCGCCGCGGCTCAATATCCCAAGATTCGCTTCTTCCGCGTGAAGCACAAGCCAGCGGACTATCCGCTGGAAAATGTCGAATCCGAGGGTTGGGCCGCGTGCACTCCGGAGACGGCTGCCGACTCCTCCGCTGTGGCCTACTTCTTCGCGCGCAATCTTCAGCAGAAGCAGGGTGTTCCCATCGGCCTGATCGAATCGTACTGGGGAGGAACCGCGGCCGAGGCGTGGACGAGTCTTCGCGCTCTCGCTGCCGATGCCTCTCTCATGCCCGTTTTCGCGGCGCGCGCAAAAACGCTGGCCACTGAATCCATTACCGCCTTGCGTCTGCAACGATCGGAGCGCGAGTTTCAACAGGCCAAGGCAGAAGGTAAGCCGCTGCCCGACCGGCCTTGGCATCCCGACTTTGCAGCATGGGCTCCGGCCGCGCTCTACAACGGGATGATCGCGCCTCTGACTCCGTTCACGATTCGCGGCGTCATCTGGTATCAGGGTGAATCCAACTCGGGGCCCGACCGTGCGCCGCTTTACGCGCGCCTTTTTCAGACCATGATTCGCGATTGGCGCAATGCGTGGGGCGAGGGAGATTTTCCATTTCTTTATGTTCAGATCGCCAACTGGAACACTGCCCCTGAAGATCTGTGGCCAGACGTCCGCAATGCGCAGCGGCAGGCGCTCGCGCTCAAGAACACCGGCATGGCCGTCACCATCGACATTGGCGATGCGGTCGACATTCATCCCAAGAACAAGCAGGATGTCGGTCTGCGACTCGCGCTGGCAGCCCGCGCGATTACGTATGGAGAAAAAGTCGAGTGGTCCGGCCCGCTCTACCGCCAAGTCACGCAGGAGGAACATGCGCTGCGGGTCTGGTTCGACCACGCCAGCGGATTGGTGGCGAAGGGCGCGGAGGTTACTGGATTCGAAGTCGCCGGGGCGGATGGGAAGTATTCTCCGGCGGAGGCCAAGATCGAAGGCACATCTGTCGTTGTATCGAGCTCGGCGGTACAGACTCCGATTTCAGTTCGCTACGGATGGGCCGCGAACCCGAATTGCAATCTGTTCAATAAGGAAGGACTTCCGGCCTCGCCATTTCAGGCGCCGGAGTGAGGGTGTCGGCAGGCCGAGACGATGCGGAATAGATTACCGGCCTCAGGGCGGGCCGTCTGGTGTCACTTCGAGTTTCCGGAAACTAAGGAGGCACCAGAATTGACGGCGAAGTTCTTCGACGAGAAGGTTGAGCGATAGCAGGACCTTATTTGTTCAGGACCCCGTGACTCACTATTTCTCCAATGATATGAACGAATGCTTCTGTTCTCTCCTTGCTTGGAGCCGCAGCCAGCCAAAGTAACTTCCGACCGTAATCCAGAACATCAAAATGCCATAACCAACCAAATCAACCCAGTATGGGTTTGCTCCGTTCGCGCACGAATGAACCCCAAGGTTGAGACCTGCAACGATGGCGAATGGAAGAAGGATGATGCAGATCACGATCACCGCTGAGAGATACCATCGGACCATTGCGGGGGGCTTCTCCGCTCTGAGAATTGCACGCGCGGAGTCGACGTGCCATCCCACGCAATACCAAAAAACAGCGGCTCCCAGAACTAAGCCTGTCTGAGTAAGCCACTCGAGTCCCAAGATTGCACCGGGCAGAGCGAGAGGTAGCCCCGCAAGAACACCTGGGATAACGAAGAACGATTCGGGGAAAAACGCGGGTGGCGGCGGTGGCGCTCCGATCATGAAGCCGTCACTTGCCTGAGAAACCGTGGAAGCAGTCTGGTAATGAAGTGCGACTGCGAGGCACCCGCACAACGCCGCTATCCCAAAGGCCACAAGGAATCGGAGCGAAACCGGCCGCTTCTGCCTCATGTGATGACTCTATCCAACATAGACACCGGCTTAAACACAAAGTTCCTGGACCCAGGTTACCCAGGGCATCACTCTCCCCGCTCACCTAGCTCCTCCTTATCTACTCTCCGGGCGGGATCAGCATGTAACTCACGAACGCGACGCGCTTGCTGTCAGGGGACCAGGACGGCACGTTGATGGTTCCCTGCCCACCGAACAATTTCGCCAGCACGGTGATCTTTTTATCGCTGAGCGACATCAAGCGCAGCATTACGTCTTTGTTTTCGGGATGGCCGGTCACGCTGGCGTCGTAGGTGAGGAAGACCATCCATTGACCGTCAGGAGAAATGTGCGGGAACCAGTTATTGAGATCGTCGGAGAAGACTTGCTCCTGCTCGCTGCCATCCGGTTTCATGCGCCAGATTTGCATGTGGCCGGTGCGCTCGGAGTTGAAGTAAATGTATTTGCCGTCGGGCGAATATTCGGGGCCGTCGTCTAATCCTTTGGCGGTGGTCAGCCTGGTTTCTTCTCCGCCCGCCGCCGGGATCGCGTAGATATCGAAGTCACCGTTGCGCAGGCCAACGAAGGCGAGAGTCTTTGCGTCGGGCGACCAGCCATGCCAGTATGAGGGAGACTTCTCGGTGATGCGCCGC
>Ga0187818_10001079_pt1 | contig 10835 bp, 13 predicted proteins | sample NC_wetland_sal_i_14_FD_130581 | JGI IMG/M metagenome (GOLD analysis project Ga0187818, IMG submission 130581) | Wetland sediment microbial communities from Neuse River Estuary, North Carolina, USA - SO4_3 | ecosystem: Environmental > Aquatic > Freshwater > Wetlands > Sediment | place: USA...
AAGCGCGGCGCGCTGACGATCGACACCGTGCTGATCTACGCCCAGCGCGGCCACGGCAAACGCTCGTCATTCTATTCCGACTACACCTTCGGGGCGTGGTCGGGCGACCGCCTCGTGCCGGTCGGCAAGGCCTATTCTGGCTTCACCGACGAGGAATTGCGCCGTCTCGACAAATGGGTGCGCGACCACACAGTCAACCGCTATGGACCGGTGCGCGAAGTGACGCCCGGCCTCGTGCTCGAAATCGCCTTCGACAGCGTGCACCGCTCGAAGCGCCATAAATCCGGGGTGGCGATGCGCTTCCCGAGGGTCCACCGCATCCGCTGGGACAAGCCGTTCAGCGAAGCCGACACGCTGGAAAGCCTGGAACGAATGGTGACGTAAACAAGAGATGTCATCCCGGCGAAGGCCGGGACCCACTTTTCGACCATCTCGGGCGCCGATCGGTGGATCCCGGCTTCCGCCGAGATGACAAACAAAACTACTGCAATCGCGCGATGCCCAAGGCGGTGCCGAAGCGGGTCGCGCAGTCGAGCGGGTTGCCGTATTTGCGGTGCACCGCGGTGTGATGGGCGCAGGCGAGCAAGAGCCGGTCGCGGTCCCAGCCCTGGTTCTTCCCGTAATCCTCGAGCAGGACCTGCCCAATCTCCTGGTTGTGCGGGTCGTTGCCCATGCGGCAGGCGAGCAGTGCGAGGCGTTGCACCAGCGGCTTCCTGTCGGCGCCGCTCTCGATATAGGCCTGGGTCCAGGCGGTGCTGTCCGGGCCGTTGAGCGCCAAAACGGCGGCGTCGACCCGGTCGAGGATTTGCTCGGGCGTCAGCTTGTCGGCGCCGGAAGCGGCGCGGATCGCGATCGGGGCGGCATCGCCGATCCCCTTCTGGTGCCACGCCGCGCGGTTGATGTAGGAAGCCGCGAGATAGAGCAGCTTGACCTGGTGCTTGTGCTGGAAGTTGTCGAAGAACCAGGTCAGCGAGTTCAGGTACTCGAAGCAATGCTGCGGCAATGAGAAATTGTTTGCGCCTTGCGTCTCCAGGATCACCTGGGCCGAGGCGAGTTGGAACGCGTCGAGGATGCGGCGCGGGCTCTTGCCGGCTTCGAGGTACTTCGACAGCAGTTCGAGGAAGCCGGGCTCGGGCTGACGGATCAGGGCGTCCTCGAGGGCCTGCGTCTCGTCGCGGTTCAGTAGTTCCTTGTTGTTGGCTAGGATCGCCAGCTCTTCCTTCGAGGCGCCGCCATAGGGGATCGCCGACACCGTCTGCTTTTCGAGGAAGATCTTGATGACGTTGCAGGCCATCTCATAGGTCGAGTACCAGCGCGGGCCGACCGCGACATCGAGCGCGCCGGCATAGACCACATTGTGCGCGTTGTCCCAGCCGAGCACGTTGCCGAGATCGACCGTGGCACGAGCGCGAAAGGCTTTGTGGCCGGTCGTGTAGGAACGGTTGTAGAGCGCCCTGTCCTGCACATCCATGAGGCCGGCATGGCAGAGCTGGGCGAGCACCGCCGGGCGCTCTGCCGGGTTTGCCATGAGGCCGAGGAACACGCGATATGCCTCGATGACGTTGCCGCGATGGACCAGCGTCATCCAGTGGTCGAGGCGCTCCTGAAGCGGACCTTCGAGCGCCTCCGGCTCCTGGTCGGGCCAGACGATTTCCGGCATCGGCGGCGGACCGGGCGGCATCGACCAGCCGGGCGCGCGGGCGTAGTGGCCGGGGGCCTTGAGGATCTTCTGGTTCCAGATGTCGAGCCCCGTGGGGATGTACCAGATGGTCTGCGCCAATGGCAGGGCGGCGCAATCCTCGGGCACCATCCGGGACAGCTGGGTGGCGGCGCGCGCCGACAGGAGGCAATGGTCGTTGTTGACGAAGTTGACGTAGCCGTCGTCGATCCGCTCGTGATAGGGCACGTGGGTATAAGGCGCGTGGATCCGCACCGCCTCGGCGATCATCTCGGTCATCGGCCGGCGCTGGCGCACCAGATCGTAATAGACTTCGCTCGCCCCCTGCTGGTCGCGCGCCAGAATGCGATCTTCCAGTTTCGCGTAGAGCGCCTCCGGCTTCGGCGCGTTCGTGATCGCACCCTGCACATCGTTGGGCATTGCCGTGAACTCCTGTCTCAGCTCGCCGGGCCGCGCGCGGCCTGCACGGCGGTCACAATAGCCCCGACAATCCCGGCGCGGCAACGCCGGCGGGCCGAACCGCCGGAATTGTTCTGGCTGTCATGCGCACTTCGTATGGCCCCGCCAGCGGCGGCATCGCGAGAAGGTGCCGCACTTGTCGCGGTCATTCCGGGGCGGCGCAAAGCGCCGAGCCCGGAATGACAACAGCGCTAGCCGCGCGAGTAGCTCCGGCAGACCAGACGCAGGCGATTGGTGATCTGCTCGCGAACATTCTGCGGCATCGGGGTCGATTCGCTCGCCCGCTTCCATTCCGGCGAGTCGACGACGCCCGGCGATGCGAGATGATAGAGCGCGATGTATTTCGGGTTGCCGGCGCTCGTCCGGAAACGGCGCGCGCACAAGACCCCAGGGACCCGGGCGAGGGCCGGGACGTGCTCGGTGTCATACCACGCGTTGAACGCGGTCTCGACCGCCGGTGCCGGGGTCATGCCGACGAGCAGAAGCCCGCCGGCATTGGCGGGCGCCGTCGCGTCGCCCGGGAGGATCTGCTCGCCTTCATAGCGCAACAGGCGCTCGACCTTGGCGGTCACCCGCTTCGACCACGGCGACAGGTTCTCGCCGCCGATCGCCCGGTAGCCCGGGCCTTGCAGCACCGCGAGGCTCTCGAGATCGTAGGTCGCGACCGACTGTCTCGGATTGTCGACGCCGATCCACCGCTGCAACGTCAGAAAGCCCGGAACCCGCTGGCGCTCGGGGATGTGCTCAGTGTCGTACCAGTCGTTGAACTCGTCGGCGGCGACATTCGTGAAATCCATCGCCGCGATCAACGCACCCTTCGCCATGGCCGTTCCTCCTCCTCTGGCATTCGGCAGATTTCTACGCCAACAGGGCTAAGCTGTGCACCCTGTCATTATCGAAGGAGGCGAGGGATGCGAGCGGGTCGACAACTTCTTGCGCTGGGTTGCGCCGGGTCGGCTCTGCTGGCCGCGGGCTTTGTTCTCGGGCAGCAGAGCGCACCGACCGATTATAAATGGGTCAGCGAGGCGGTTCTCGCCTCGATTGATCTCGCTCCGGAGATCGACAGCGTCGCGGACCGGGAGCTGCGCCTCAGCCGGGCAGTCGTGGCCACGGGCGGCCACGTCGGTCTGCACAGCCATCGGGGCGATCCGACCATTGTCTACATGCTGAGCGGGGCGCTCACCAACCACCATGACGATGGCACGACCGAGATTTTTCAGCCCGGTCAGGTCTTTGCCGAATTCGGTCCGCGGGCGCACTGGGTCGAAAACACCGGATCGGCCCCGGCGATTTTTATCGTCGCCAACATCCATCGCCGCCAATAGCTCGCACGCGCCGATGGTTATAGGCGAGCATCACGACGGCGGGCGTGTCTGACGGCAAAAATCTCGACATCGGTCGCGCGCCGTCGATACGAGACAATGTAGTCGCCGATGATCAGCCGGCGGGTGCCCGGGCTGAGGCCCACCGCACCCGAGTTCGGAAACTCGGACAAAAGCTGCTGCGCGCGTTCGAGCGCTTGCAGAAAACGCTGCGCTGCCGGGGCACTGTGTTCGGCGAGATAGGCTGCGATTTCCTCGATCTCAACACCAGCGCGAGGGGATCGGAAAACGCGAGTTGTCATTTTTTGCCCGCGCGCTCGGCCTCCGCCCTCGTGATAATCTCCCTCACCCGGCGCAGCGACTCCTCGAACGGAACGGTTTCACCCCGGTCGAGCTCCGCCAGGCTCTCGGTGTCCTCGACGATCTCCGCACCCTCCCCTTCCTCAAGGTACTGGCGCAACGCCCGCACCATGACCCACGAACGCGGACGGTCGAGGGCCGCGGCAAGTTGGTCGAACGCCTCGATCAAGTCGCTCGGGAGGCGCAGCGAAATGTGGCTCAGCACCCTATGGTCGTCGGGCAATGATGCCTCCTGTAGCACATCGGACCGCTTGGTAGCACACGGTCGAACAAAGAGGAAAGGCTGCCCGCACCATCGCCGCATCATCTGGACCGCGGGCCTCTGGCCCGCAGGCGGCCGGGACGGCCACGGTCCCGGGAATGGCGGTCCCTCCTGCTATGGCGCCTGGGCGTAGAGCTTCAAATCGCCGACCAGGCCCTCGTCGCGCTCGATCGCGTAGTCCGGCAATTGCAGCGGGCCTTTCTTCTCCTTGACCAGCAGCAGGTTCGGGTCGCTCGTCTCGAAGATGCGCAGATGGCGGCCCTCGACGGCGATCTCGGCGAGCTTGACGGTGAGCGGCGCCAGATCGAACCGGTCGCTGGCGTCGACCAGCTCAACCAGGCCCTCCGCCGTGATTCCGGCCTCCTTCAGACGCTGCTGGTAGGCGGAAACCGCGGCGGCCTTCTGTTGCGCCTCGGCGGCGCGCGCCTTGGCGGTCTCGGCGGCCTGCCGGCGATACTCGTCGAATTGCGGCTTGAGGCGCTTGACCAGCACCGCGGCCGGCACGTCACGGGTATCGACCCACACCTTGGCGCGGGTCCAGGTCCGGGCGAGCCAGGCGCGGAACGGTTCGCTCGGGATCTCGCGCAGGCGCTCCTCGCGGATCGTCGCCGCCCAGCGCTTCTGCTCCGGCGTGCCGGAAAGCTCGGGCCATTGCCGCTCGGCGCCGGCCGCGGCGGCGGGCATGCGCGCCGGCGGCGCCGGCGCCTCGGTCGCGAAACGTTGCTTCAGGAGCGCGAACTGCCGGCGGTATTCTTCTTCCCACTCGTCGCTGTCATCGCTCGGCACAAAGCCAAGCTTGTCGTGAAGCGCGCGCGAGGTCGCCTCGATCGCCGCTTCGCGGAGCGCGTGCAGATCCATCTTCCCTCCCGACGCCGTGAGCCGCCGCGTTTCTTGGGCGGGCGATATTACCGGGAGCGGGCCGGCGGGCGAAGGAAAAGGCGGCAGATCATCGTCGACCCGGCAAGGCCGCGCGGCGGCGGACGAGGAGGACGAGCAGCACCGCGCCGGCCGATGCGGCGGTGTACATCGCAAAGGCGTCGAGATAGCCGATCATCGCCGCCTGCCGGCCGATCTCCTTGGACAGCCGTGCGAGACCAGACAGCGTATCGGTGCTCCACCCGCCCATCACCCACGGCAAGGTCAGCCGCTCGTTGAACGGCGAGATCATCTCGCTCAAGCGGCTGTAATTCTGCGCTGTCACCCGCACGATGTCGGCGACGCACAGCGAGATGAAAAAGCTCGACCCGATGTTGCGCATCAGGTGGAACACCGCCATGGCCTCGGGCCAGAACCGGCTCTCCAGCGTCGCGAAACTGGCGATCGTCAACGGCACCCAGATGACGCCGATCGCGATGCCCTGGAGGATGCTGTTGGCGACCAGGATTTCCATCGACACATCGAGGTTGATGCTCATCAGCCACAAGCCGGAGATCACCTGCAACCCGAAGCCGATGCTCATCCCGATGCGCGGGTCGAGCCGACCGATGAACATCGCGACAAAAAACCCGATCGTTGCCCCAAGGCCGCGCGCCGCCAGCACCTGCCCGATCAACGTGTCGGGAAACCCGGCATGCTGCTGCAAGAGGGGCGGCAACAGCACCATCGGGGTAACGTTCAGCATGCCGAAAACGCCGACCAGCGCGAGACCCAACGCATAATTGCGGTCGAGCAGCAGCCGCAGGTTGAGGAATGGGTGCTGCGCGGTCAGGCTGTGCGCGAGGAAGATGTAAAAGGCGAAGAAGGCGGCGATCGTCTCGAGCCAGATTTCCGGCGATTCGTACCAGTCGAGCCGCTGGCCGCGCGACAGGACCAGCTGCAGGCAGGAGATCGCCGCCGAGAGGCTCAAAAAGCCGATCCAGTCGAGCCGCACGTTCTGCCGCGACGGGTCGGGCAGCATGCTCAGGCGCAGGCCGACACAGGAAACCAGCCCAACCGGCACCAGTCCGTAAAACGCCCAGCGCCAGCTGTACATGTCGGACATATAGCCGCCCAGCGCCGGGCCGATCACCGGGCCGATCACCACCGTCATGCCGTAGATCGACATGATCAGCCGATGCTGGCGGCGCGGGAAGACGTCGAACAGGATCGTCTGCGACAGCGGGGTCACAGGCGCCCCGGTCGCCCCCTGCAAAATCCGCCAGAGCACCAAGCTCTCAAGCGAATCGGCGGCGCCGCACAGATAGGTGAACAGCGAAAACAGCGCCATCGAGCCGACCATCACGCCGCGCCGCCCGAAACGGGCAACCAGCCAGCCGGTCATCGGCGTCACGACCGCGGTTGCGAGGATGTTGAAGGTCATCACCCAGGCGATCTCGTCCTGGGTCGCCGACATCGCACCCTGCATCTGCGGCAATAGCGTCGAGGCGATCAGCAGCGTCGTCGAATAGAGCGTCGAACCGAGGATGATCGAGAGCATGATCATGATCCGGCGCGCGAGCGTCGTCGGGTCTTGGGGCGCGTCGTCAGTCATCGTCATCGGTGCGGCGTCGAGCTTCTGGTTTGCTGCACGATAAAAGGTATGCTAAGCAATCATAACCTAGACACCTAAATGCGGGGAACCCCCTTGTCGAGCGAGGACGAGCGCCATATCGGGTTTCTGATTTCCGATGTCGCGCGCCTCATGCGCACCGCCTTCGATCGGCGCGTCCGCCGCCTCGGTCTGACGCGCTCGCAATGGCTGGTGATCAACCGTCTGCACCGCCGGCCTGGCGCCACCCAATCAGAGCTTGCCGACATGCTGGAGGTCGAGAAAGCCACCGCCGGGCGCATGGTCGACCGCATGGAAAAGAAGGGCTGGGTCGCCCGTCGGCCCGACGCCAGCGACCGGCGGGTCAACCGCCTCTTCCTGACCGCCGAGGCTGACCTGATCCAGGTCCAGTTGGCGCAGATTGCCGACCGCACTGTCGATGATGCGCTGGAGCTGCTGTCGGTGCGCGAGCGGGAGCAGTTTTCCCTGTGGATGCGGCGGGTAAAACGCCGGCTCCAGGCGATGCTCGACCCCGAGCTCGCCGCGGCGATGGAACCGGCCGAGGAACTCAGGCCGTGATCGCGCCCCATCCGAAAATCGTTCGCCTCGCGCTGCTCGTCGCGGTGCCGTTCGTGCTGGTGTTGATCGGCGGCGCGCTGTGGCTGCAAGGCGGTCGCACGGTCGGCACCGAGGATGCCTACGTCAAGGCCGACATCGCCCAGATCGCGCCGGAGGTGTCGGGACGCGTGATGGCGGTGCTGGTGCACGACCACGAGCCGGTCGAGGCCGGCGCGGCGATGGTTAAGATCGACCCGGAGCCGTTTCGCCTCGCACTCGACAAGGCCGAGGCGGAACTCGACAACGCGCGCACCACCGTCGAAACTGCGCGCGCGCAGTGGCTGGAGACGCAGAGCGAGCTGGCCGAGGTCGAAAGCCGGGCCGACTATCTGGCGCGGCAAGCCGCGCGCCAGCAGGCGCTGGCGGCCACCGGGGTGGCGTCCGTCACCAAGCTCGAAGAGGCGCAGAACGCGGCCGTGGTCGCGCGCGATCGCATTGGGGTCGTCAAACGCCGCCTGACGCGCATGCTGGCCGCGCTGGTCGGCAACCCCGACATCGCCACCGACGACCACCCGCTGGTCCGCGAGAAGCGGGCCGAGCGCGATCGCGCCGCACTCGATCTGGCGCGCACGACGATCGCAGCGCCGATCGGCGGCACCGCGGTCAATGTCAAGCTGCAGCCGGGCGACCAGGTTCGCGCCATGACGCCGCTGTTTGTCGTGGTGGCGAAGACGCGGCCCTGGGTCGAAGCCAACATGAAGGAAACCGACCTGACCTATGTGAAACCCGGACAGAAGGCCCGGGTCGTGCTCGACGTCTACCCCGATGTCACCTGGGCCGCCGAAATCGACAGCATCAGCCCGGCGACCGGGGCGGAGTTCGCAATCCTGCCGCCGCAAAACGCCTCGGGAAACTGGGTCAAGGTGGTGCAGCGTCTGCCGGTCCGGGTGCGCCTCCTGCCGCATGCCGGCGAGCCGCCGCTGCGCGCTGGGATGACCGCGACGGTGACGATCGATATCGGCCGGCAGCGCAGCCTCGCCGATCTGCTGCACGGCAGCGCGAGTGCCGCAAGCCGCGAATAGTCTCGATCAGCGATCGTGGCGCCTCACGCCACGAGCTGCACGACCTCGCCGTCCGGGGTGCGGCCCTGGGCGCGATACTGGCCGATCTTTTCGAAAAGCGGCCGGTCCGAGCACAGATAGAGCACGGCGTCGCCGGGGCCCCGGTTGATGTGGCGCCGCCACAGAAAGTTCGGGATCACGAAGATGTCGTTGGTCTCCCAGTCGAAGCGCTGGCCGGCGATCTCGGTCGTGCCGGCGCCGTCGAGCACGATATAGAAGCTGTTGGCGGTCTCGCGCTTCCACCGGGTGGCCTCGCCGGGACGCAACAGCTGGGCCGAATAATCGAGGGTCGGAAACACCGCTTCCCCGGTCGCCGGGTTGACGAAACGCACGGTGATGCCCTCGTAGGGATCGCCTGCCTCGGCGCGCATCGCGTCAAGCGCGGCGCGGATCGCCGCCCCGCGATAGTGAAACACCGGCGAAGTGTCGTGGCCGATGCCGCGGCGGTGCGCGACAAAGCCCGGCAACAGCCCGCCCGCGCCGTAGAGCTGCGCCGAGTAGCCGTCGCCATGGACTGGCCTCTGGGCGCGGGCATTGCCCTCGCGCTCGCCGGGGAACTCCTCGTCGATCCAGACGCTATCGAGGAATTCGAGGAGCGGGAAATCGAGAATGTCGGCCCACACGACCGGCGTCGCGCCGTCGTTGCCGTGATCGTGCCAAGTGCCGTTCGGGGTCAGGATCAGATCGCCGCGCGCGGCCATGCAGCGCTCGCCCTCGATCGTCGTGTAGCCGCCATTGTCGGAGAGGATTGTGCGGCTGGCGTTCGGGGTGTGCATGTGCACCGGCGCGACGTCGCCCGGGTTGTAGATCGACACCGCGCAGCGGATCGTGCTCGCGACCTGCAGCCTGCCGCCGAGGCCGGGGTTGACCAGGAGGAATTGCTGGCGGTCGGCGAACTCGATCGGCGACACGTCGGCGGTGCGCGCGATGTCGGCGATGCGGCCGAGATAGGGGCTGATCTCGCGCCACCGCCAGCGATGCGGCGCCGCCTTCATCTGGTTGGCGCCGACCCGGCCCTGGGCAAGCGTGCCGCCGGCGGCAAGCCCGCTATCGTGGAACCACGGGCGCTGCGCCGGCGCGTTGGCCTGGGTGCGCAGCCAGATATTGAGCCCTTCGGCCTCGCCGTTGAGCCGTTCCATTGCCGCGCGCGCCGCAGACGGCAGTGCCGCGCGGGCCGGAGCGGATTGCGTGCTTTCACCGGACACGGCACATCTCCCGAAAATCTTCGGGTCAAGATAGCACAAGCCCCGAACACCCACGATGCAGCGGCGCTTACCAAACCGACATGCGGGGATATACTCGGCCATTCAGGGGAGACAAGATATACTCGGCCATTCAGGGGAGACAAATGGTCGAAACCCGGCCCGCCCAGCGCAAGCTCGCCGCGATCCTCGCCGCCGATGTGGCCGGCTATTCGCGGCTGATGGGGGCGGACGAGGAAGGCATTCTGGGGCGCTGCTGCCCACGGTACCCAGGGCTTCGCGCGTGCCTTTGGCGGCCGGCCACGGGAGGCGGTCGTATCCCTGCAAACTGCAATCAGGCTCAGTCCGTTCGACCCGATGATACCGCTGTTCCTGCAATACCTCGGGCGCGCCTGTTATTACATGGGTGATTATGCGGCGGCATTGGCGACCGCGCGTATGGTGTGCCGCTCATACCCGAATTTTCAAACCGCGTACCGCGTGCTGACCACCGCCCTGGGCCAAACCGGCGAGCCCGCCGAAGCGCAGCGGGTCATGGCGGAGGCTCTCGCGCGCTTTGGCGAGGCTTTCCGCTTCCTAATGCGGCCGGTGGGGATGGTCCAAGAGGAGGAGCTGCCCAAAGATCGCGAGCACATGCTCGAAGGCTACCGCAAGGCCGCGGTGCTCGACTGAGCATGCCCGGCGCTTGCCGGTCAGTGCGGCAGGATCGCGGCCAGACCCAGTTCGGCCGCGACGATTCGCAAGCGCCTGTCGCGCGTCCACAACCTGGTGTCCGCCGTCAGCCGGACGGCCGCCAGCAGATGGGCATCAACATAGCCGATGCCGCGCCCGAACAGCGGTTGCCGATCGATGAGGCGAAGCACTTCCTGATCCGAAGCGACGGTCGCCTGAGGTAATCTCCGCAAGGCGCGCAGAACGACCTCACGCTGTCGCAGATTGCCAAGCGCGAGTTCACCCACGATAAAGGGATGCCCGAGAACCGCATCGCCGTCGAGCAGCGCGGTCAGCCTCTCATCGTCCGCCCGCAGATGATCGATCCAGACCGAGGCGTCGACCAGGATCACTTGCAGCTCGTCCGCCGCCGCCGAATGGGTTTGAGATCGGGTTCGCTGCCGCCGAGACGCGCCAGCCGGCGCGCAGCCTCGCGTTGGATCAACGCCGTGAGCGCCGCGCGGACCAGAGCCGATTTCTCGCGTATCCCGGTATAGAATTCGGCCTCGGCCAGCAACTCGTCGTCGAGCGCGATTGTCGTCCGCATGTCTGCCGCTCCATTCCCGGCGGCACGGCTTCTATCATCATTTGATGTCGAAGTCCATGCCGATAGAGGAGGCGGCCACGAGGCGGACAGTTCTGTCAACCGCTCAGCGCGACCCGCGGCGGCACCCGCGCGCCCCGGGAACGAGCCC
>Ga0187818_10001081_pt1 | contig 10829 bp, 10 predicted proteins | sample NC_wetland_sal_i_14_FD_130581 | JGI IMG/M metagenome (GOLD analysis project Ga0187818, IMG submission 130581) | Wetland sediment microbial communities from Neuse River Estuary, North Carolina, USA - SO4_3 | ecosystem: Environmental > Aquatic > Freshwater > Wetlands > Sediment | place: USA...
CCGCCAAATGTAGCGGCAATTCAGCGTGAGTTCGTACAGTTCGGGCGGCAACGCGGCGCTGTTAGCATTGACCAGGTTGGCGAGTCCCCAGTAGTTGATCGACTTGCCGCTGCTTCCGGCGCGAATCTCCGGACCCTGCGCACCCGTTCCGAACTCAAGATCGTCCTCCTTGGTTTGTAGCGCGAAGGCGCCCAGGCGCTTCATCTCAGTCTTTAGCCTCTGCGCCGCACCGTGCACGGCCGAAAGCCCAGATACCGCGAACTGGCTGGCGTAGGTCCCGGAGAACCCGGTGTGCACATTGCGCTCGGTGTCGAAGCCGGTGCGCACCGTGACCAGGTCAGGATGAATATTCAGCACGTCGGCAACCACCTGAGCGGCGGTGGTCTCATGCCCTTGGCCTTGCGGACAGGAGCCAACCGCGACTACGACCTCACCATAAATGTCGAGCTTGCAGTTGGCGCCCTGCGAGTTCCCGGAGTAAGGCAGGCCCGGGTTCACGATTTGTGACTGACCGAAATTGTTCGTTCCTGAATCGAGGGTCGTCCCAATGCCCATTCCGATCAGCCGGCCCTCTTTGCGGGCCACCGCCTGCTTGTTCTTCCATTCGTTCCAGCCGATCTGTTGCTTGGCCACTTCCAGCATCTTCGGATAATTCCCCGAGTCGTAAACGCATCCATTCGGCGTGGTGTAAGGGAACTCTTCGGGAAGAATGTAGTTGCGCAGGCGCATCTCGTCAGGCTCGATGCCCAATTCGTGAGCGCAAATGTCCACCACCCGCTCCAGAAACCAGAGGTGCTGCATGCGCGAGTATCCGCGATTCGGGCCGACCGGGCATTTGTTGGTAACTGCCTGGGTAAAATCAATGCGCGCATTCTTGAAGCGGTAAACGCCGGGAAATACCTGCGACCAGATCACGCAGCCCAATGGTTCATACCGCGGATAGGCACCGCAATCATCAATGTGCCGTGACACGAGCGCGGTGATGACGCCGTTCTTGTCGAGTGCCACGCGAGTATCGCGAAAAGTCCGCTCGTTTCCGTGCGCGCTCGAGATAATGTGCTCCGACCGTGTCTCCACCCACTTCACCGGACGTCCGCCGGCCTTCTTCGACGCCAGCGCACAGACCGCCATCTGCGGATAGCTGGTGATCTTGATGCCGAAGCTTCCGCCGATGTCGAAGGTCTCTACACGTATGCGGTCGATGTGGACCTGCAGGTGCGCCGCCAGGAACTGGATGGCAAACGAGGGGAACGAATTGTTACAGGAGTAGTAAATGTAGTCGTCTTTTCGATCCCACCGGGCGATGACCACATTGTTCTCCAGCGGCGTGCTGGAGAAACGATGGAAGTGCAACCGATCGATATTTAAGACATAGGCGGCCTCTTTGAATGCCTTGTCGACATCGCCATATTCGAAGACGCCATTCCACACTTTATTCGTGCCGGCTTCGTCGTGAAGAATGCTTTGGTCGGTCAGGGCCGTTTCCGCGTCTACTACCGGATCGAGAGCCTCATACTCGACCTCCACGAGTTCGGCGCCATCATCCGCAAGGGCAGGCGATTCGGCGACGACCGCCGCTACGGGCTCACCCTGATATCGCACCTTGCTAACGCCCAGTGGGTAGTCTTTGATCCGGGCAAAGGGTTCCGGACCGATTTCGATAAAAGGCTGCGTCTGGGTAACAATTTCGGCACCGGTCAGCGTGCATACGACTCCGGGGAGAGCTTCAGCGGCAGAGTTGTCGATGCGCAGAATCCTGGCGTGCGCGTAAGGGGAGCGAACAAAACGCAGGTAGAGCATTTCGCGCAGCTTAATGTCGTCGGCAAACTTGCCGCGCCCGCGCAGTAGTCGGTTCTCCTCCTTGCGAGGAAGGGCTTTGCCGACCCAGTTGCGCTTTTCGTTGTCCGGATTCACGTCTTACCCTGCTCGCTGTTTTGATCCAGTTCCGATGAGCTCGGCTCAAGCTGGACGGGCGAGACGCCTGTCCTTAATTGGTCCGCGTCAATTGCTTTGAGCGCCGCTTGCAAGCCATCGATCAATCTTTGTACGTTCTTTTTCCCTAACGGCTGCAGCAGGCCGCCGGCCACCGAAGCCAACCGTCCAAAAACCTGAGCTTCGCCCTGCCATGCCACCTTGGTGCCGCCGTCTACCTGTGACAGATCGAAACCCGCGGTAAACGATACGCCTCCACCGGCCACGCTGCCCTGCCCTTTGTACTGCGCTCGCTTGGGACGTTCCACCTGCGCCAGTTCCATCTTCACGTGCGCGATTCCCTTGATGTGGGAAATACCCACCTTCACTTGTACGGTGAATTGGCTGGCATCCTGCACCGACATGCCCTGGAACTCAGGAAGCAGTGGCGCAAACTTGTTGGGATCGATCAGGAAGTCGTAGACCTCTTCGGCGCTGCGCTTGACCTCGAACTCGCCGTCCAGCTTGATCGCCATAGCTTCAGGCCCCTTTAATACTCTGCGCGGCCATTTGCATGGCCTTGAAGATGTTCTGGTATCCGGTGCAGCGGCAGGTATTGCCGGCAATCGCCTTGCGCATGTCCGTCTCGCTGGGCTGCAGGTTTTTGGACAGCAGTTGCAGAGTGGAGAGCATGATGCCGGGCGTGCAATATCCGCATTGCAATCCGTAAGCATCGCCGAAGGCCCTTTGAATGGGGTGGAGTTGGCCGTCTTTTTCCAGACCCTCCACCGTCAGGATCTCGGCTCCGTCGGCTTGCACGGCAAACATGGTGCATGACTTTACCGCGGCTCCGTTCAGCAGGACGGTACACGCGCCGCAGTAAGTCGTGTCACAGCCCACATGGGTTCCAGTGAGATCGAGTTGCTCGCGCAGCATTTCTACCAGCAGCACGCGTGGTTCGACCTGTAATGAATGGGGCTTTCCATTCACCGTGACTCGAATGGCGACCTCCGCGATGGCTTCAGGCATAAATATGACTGACTTCGACACGTTCGCCGCGAGCACGCCGCACGGCAATTTCGATAGCGCGTTTGACCAGCGCAGCTACCAGGTTGCGCTTGTAATCGGCCGAGCCGCGCATGTCTGACTGGGGATCTGCCGCCGCCCGCGCTGCTTCCTGCGCAGACGCGAGCGTCTTCTCGGTAATGGATTGGCGGCACAAGGCGGCTTCGGCGTCTTTCGCCTTGATCGCGGTCAGGCCGACACAACCCAAAGCAATGGCGGCATCCTTGCAAACGTCACCCTCCATCGTAAGCTGCACAGCGGCGCTGGCAGTCGGGTAGACCGGCGCAGCACGCTTGAACGCGAGGTAGGCTCCCCCACTTCCCTTGGGCGGAAGCTTTACCACTACTTCGCTGACCAGTTCATCCTGCGCCAAGACTGTCGTATACGCGTCTTGGATGAAATCGGGTAATGGCACGGTGCGCTCGCCGGTGTTGCTCAGGCAACGAACTTCCGTCGAGAGCGTCATCAGGACCACCGCCCAGTCGCCGCTCGGATCAGCTTCCGCAAGCGATCCGCCGATCGTGCCCCGATTGCGCACCTGCACGTCAGCGATTCCCGCAGCACAGTCGTGCACAATTGGAATTCTCGCTGCAGGCGCGGACGCCTCGATCTCAGCATGGCGAGTCAGCGCACCGAAGCGAAGCGCACCGTTGTCCTCGCGGATGTAGGACGTACCGGAGATGAAGTTCAGGTCCACCAGATGGGAGGGATTGGCAAAACGCAGCTTCATCAGCGGGATGAGGCTTTGGCCGCCCGCCAGGAGCCTGGCCTCATTTCCCAGTTGGTGGAGCATGGTCGCCGCTTCCTGCAGCGAACTGGCTCGGTGGTAATGGAACGCTCGCGGATACATTTGCCGACTATCCCTGACCCCGGCTCCCCATCACGGAGCGATGCTCGTCCCGGGCGAATAAGCTTAACAAAGGTTTTGATCGGTCGGCCACCTGCTATATCTCTAGGGCAGTTAAGCTAAACGCGACTTTTCGCCGGCCCGATCTCCCGGTATTGACCTCGAAAATAAAGCAGCGGGTCGCCTTCCCGCACCACTACCTCTTCCACTTCAGCAATAAAGATGGTGTGGTCTCCGGCATCCTGTGCGGTGTGCAACCGGCACTCCAAGTACGCCAGCGCACCGTGCAGCACGGGAGTCCCATGGATCGTCCGCTCAAATCGTGCTCCAGCTTCCTGCTCGGCGTGTTCATGCGTCGCGATGGGACGGGCGTAGTACTCGGATATCGCCCGCTGGTTCTCCGACAAAACATTCACTCCGAAACGTTTCTTGGCATGCAGGTGAGCATGAGTTCGCGCCTTATGGTCAACGCAGACCAGCACTAGGAGCGGATCGAGCGACACCGAGGTGAAAGCATTTGCAGTCATCCCGTGCACTTCCCCTTCGTGGTCGACGCTGATGACCGTAACTCCAGTCGCAAAACTGCCCATTGCTTTGCGGAAGTCAGCCTGGTTGACCGTCATGAACAGGATTGACCGGCATGCTCGTGAGTCACCGGGAGCCTTACAATCCAAACCCCAGCGATGAATTGTAATCCATTACAATCTTCTGGGGTTTGACCTTGAGTGCCAGATCGACAATGCGAGGGCCACAGAGCTCTTGGGAGCTGTGGGGCGAGGATCTGCAACTTGACCTGCCGCTTAGTCGCGAACGTGCCTGCAGGCTCATCCGCTGTTCGGACGACCAACTTCCGGCGCTGTTGACTGCGGCTCTCGAGGCCAAACAACGTTTCAAGCGGGATGAGATTACCTACTCGCGCAAAGTTTTCATTCCTCTTACCAATCTCTGTCGCGACTATTGCGGGTATTGCACGTTCCGGCGCGATCCCGGTCAGACCGGCGCGCACACCATGAGTCCGGAGGAAGTGCTCGGAGTCGTGCGGGCTGGAGAAAAGCTGGGGTGCAGCGAGGCTCTCTTCAGCCTGGGCGACAAGCCCGAGTTGGCATTTCCCGAAATGCGCGCGACTCTGCAGCGGCTGGGATACAAATCGACCCTGCACTATCTGGAAGCCATGTGTGAACTGGTATTGCGTGAAACCACCTTGCTGCCGCACCCCAATCCTGGACTGTTGAGCGCAGAATGGATCGCGCGGCTGGCCGCGGTTTCACCAAGCATGGGGCTAATGCTCGAAACTACCAGCACGTCTTTGCTGGCGGCCGGTGCAGCGCATAACAACGCACCCGACAAGGTCCCCGCCAAACGTTTGCATACGATCGCAGAGGCGGGCAAGCAGAATGTGCCTTTTACCACCGGGCTGTTGATTGGGATCGGGGAAACCCTCGAGGATCGCGTAGATACGCTGCTTGCCATCCGCGAAATGCATCGCCGTTACGGGCACATTCAGGAAGTCATTATTCAGAACTTTCGCGTCAAGCCCGACATTCCCATGCGGAACTGGCCCGAGCCCACGCGCGACGAAATGCTGCGCACGATTGCGGTGGCGCGCTTGCTGATGCCCGAGGTCAACCTGCAGGCGCCGCCGAATCTTTCCGCGCCATACTATGAAGATTTGCTCGATGCCGGCATCAACGACTGGGGCGGAATCTCCCCCCTCACTCCAGATTTCATCAATCCGGAGAAGCCGTGGCCGCATCTGGAGCAGTTACAGTCACGAACCGAGGCCAAGGGCTACTCTCTGCGTCAGCGCCTTCCAGTTTACCCGGAGTTCTTGCCTGGAGTCCTCGCCCACTCCGGTTTGCTGTCCGAAAAAGTGCGAGCGGCCGCCGACCCGCAAGGCTGCGCCCGGAGGGCCGCATGATCGTGGTGCTCACCGGCGGTACAGGAGGCGCCAAATTCGTGGAGGGTTTGCGGCAAGTCGCTTCTTCGGATGAACTCACGTTCATCGTGAACACGGGAGACGATTTGGAGTGGTGGGGACTGTATGTCTCTCCGGACCTGGATTCGATTACCTACGCCCTAGCCGGCCTGCTCAGCCGGGAGCGTGGTTGGGGCGTGAAGGGCGACACCTTCTTTTGCCTGCAGGCGATGGGAGAGCTGGCCGAACCGATCTGGTTCCATGTCGGTGACCGCGACCTCGCGGTGCACTTGCTTCGATCCAAAATGTTGGCCCAAGGAAAAACGTTGACCGAGGTCACGACAGCGATTTGCAGCAAGCTGGGGGTTCAGGCGCGGATCCTGCCGATGAGTAACTCGCGAGTGGAAACCCGGGTCGACACGCCCATCGGCGAACTCCACTTCCAGGAGTATTTTGTGCAGCGCTGGTATCAGGACCCGGTCAAGTCGGTGCGTTTCGCTGGAGCCACGGAAGCTGAGCCCGCTCCGGGCGTGATTGAGTCGATCCTCTCGGCGAGCTCCGTCATTCTCGCTCCGAGCAATCCGGTTACCAGCATTGGCCCGATTCTCTCCGTCCCGGGCATCCGCGAGGCGTTACGCGAGACGCCTGCCACGGTAGCGGCGATTAGTCCGATCATAGGGGACGCCGCGGTCTCCGGCCCGGCCGGCATTCTGATGGCATCGCAAGGCCTGCCGGTCTCGATCGCGGGAGTCGCGCAGGCTTATGAGGATATTCTCGACATCCTGATTGCCGATCTCGGCGATGCGCAAGCCGCCAGCCGGCTCAATAGGCCGCGATTGCGCGTGCACTGCACCAACACCATCATGAAAACAGCAGACGACAAAGCCAAACTGGCGCGCACAATACTGGCGCTGCTCACGGCGGAGACGGCAGCCCGCGGCGTAACGGATTAGTTATGATTCTCGTCCCGGTCAAGAATCTGTCCAACGCGAAGCAGAGGCTGGCGTCCGTGCTGGATCAGGGCAGCCGGACGGAACTGGCGCAGGCGATGCTATTTGACGTTCTCGAAGTGCTGGCCACATGGACTCTTCGGCCCGCAGTCAGTATCGTAACCAGCGATCCGTTCGCCGTCAGCCTGGCGCGACAGTTTTCCTTCGACGTGATCCCCGACAATGCGAACCGCAGCGAGACCGACGCCATCGAAATGGCGACTAAAGTCTGCGAAGCACGCGGAATCGACAGCACTTTGGTGATTCCAGGCGACATTCCGCTGATCCAGTCTGAGGAACTCGAAAAGATTCTGAAGGCGGCGCCTGCGTAAGGCTCTGTGCTGGCCCCGGCAGCCGACGGACGGGGCACCAACGCGGCCTTTCGACGACCCGCAGGATTGTTTCCGCTTCGCTTCGGCAACGACAGCTTCAAGCCTCATCTAGCTGCAGCGCGCGCGACTGGGAAGTCGTGCGTGGTTCTGTCGCTCCCGAGCATCGCGCTTGACGTCGACAGCCCTTCCGATCTGCGGCAATTGGCGCAAGCGGCCGGCGAGACGCGATCGCAACGGCTGGCGCGGCAATGGGACCTGACCGATCTGTCCCTGGCGGCGAACGAATAATGAAGCGCGCAGCTCGACCTCTGGAATTGCAGGTAATCCCCGTCCGCTTCCCGGATGAGATCCAGCCAGGCGACTCGCTGGTGGAGAAACTTCTGCGAGCGCTCAAGCATCCCGAGCTATCTCTGAAACCAGGCGACATTTTGATCCTCAAGCACAAGATCGTGTCCAAGGCGGAGGGGCAGCTGGTGGAACTGAACGGGATCAAACCCTCGGCAAGCTCGCGCGCATGGGCGCGGCGCTATAACCTAGACCCGCGCGTCACAGAACTAGCCTTGGCGGAAAGCAGGCGCATCGTCCGCCGGAAGCGCGGCGTGTTGATTACGGAGACGCGTCACGGACTGATCTGCGCCAATAGCGGCGTCGATGTTTCCAACGTCGATGGTGGACGCCGGGCGCTGCTACTGCCCCGGGACCCGGACCGCTCGGCCGCGAAACTTCACCGCCAACTGAAAAAGCGCCTGCAGCTCTCGATTCCAGTTATCATGACGGATAGCTTTGGACGGCCGTGGCGTGAAGGACTCACGGAAGTGGCGATCGGCGTGGCCGGAATGCAGGCTCTGCACGATTTTCGCGGCGAGCGCGATCCCCACGGTTATTTTCTGCGGGTGAGTATCGAGGCCGTGGCTGACGAACTGGCTTGCGCTGCCGGCCTGGTCTGCGGCAAGCTAGCTCGGACGCCGGTATGCATTGTGCGCGGGTTCGAATATCGGTCGGGTCGAGGCAGTGCTCGCGATCTGATTCGTCCCGCCGCCACCGATTTATTTCGCTGATTGGAGAAAAGTTGTGGCCCGTGTGCTGACACAATCCGAACTGGAAGACTTCCCTTCAATCGAGTGGGGCGGGATTGCGGAACGAATGAGTTCCGCGCCGCGTGCGGCTCTTGAGCAGGTCATGGGAAGTCTGGATGGGGGCACGCTCAGCCGTGATCAGTGCGGATCGCTCGCCAATGCCGAGGGCGACGACCTGCTCGGCCTGCTGGTCGCGGCGAATTTCCTGCGCCGCGAGCTGGTCGGGAATCTAGTGACCTATGTTGTCAATCGCAATATTAATTTCACCAATGTGTGTTTCGTGGGCTGCAAATTCTGCGCCTTCAGCCGTGGTCCTAGGGAAACCGACACCTATTTTCTGAGTCTCGAGCAGATGGCCCAAAAGGCCATCGAAGCCTGGGCGTTGGGCGCAACCGAGGTTTGCATTCAGGGCGGTCTGCCGCGTGATCTGCCTCCACTTCACTACCGCGACATTCTGCGAGCCGTGAAACAAGCAACGCCGCGCATGCATATTCACGCCTTTTCCCCGATGGAGATTGTCTACGGCGTGGAGCTCACGGGCATGGCGCTCGGCGGCTACCTGCGCATGTTGCGGGAAAACGGTCTCGATACTCTGCCAGGCACCGCGGCGGAGATTCTGGATGACGACGTCCGCTTTGTGCTCTCGCGCAACAAGCTTTCAACCGAGCAGTGGAAGGAAGTGATCCGCACCGCGCATGGCTGCGGGATTCGTAGCACGTCGACGCTCATGTATGGACACGTGGAAACGCCCGAACATTGGGTCAATCAGTTGCTCTTGCTCCGCGATATCCAGCGGGAGACCGGGGGCTTCACCGAGTTCGTTCCTTTGGGGTTTGTCCATCAGAACACGTTGCTGTTCCACCAGGGGATTGCGCGGCCAGGACCAACTTTGGCCGAGCATCTTAAGATTCATGCTTTGGCGCGAGTTCTGCTTGCGGGCAGCATCAACAATATTCAGGTGTCGTGGGTGAAGCTGAACCGCCGCCTGTCGAAACTTTGCCTGCACGCCGGCGCCAATGACTACGGCGGAACCTTGATGGAGGAAAACATCTCGCGTGAAGCCGGTGCTACCGCGGGGCAGTACACCAGCCCGGAGGAATTTCAGTCGCTGATTCTTGAGGCGGGCCGCATTCCCGCCGAACGTAACACCACCTACACGCGAATCAACATCAAGTTGCGTACCGAAGAACTCATCGCCGAGCAGGCGCTGGAACCGGAGTTCGCCTAGCGATGACGCGGCCGATCGCGGTCCTCGGAGGCACTGGCCCGGAAGGCTTTGGGCTAGCGTTGCGCTGGGCACAGGCGGGCGAGACGGTAATCATCGGATCGCGGGATGCGCAACGCGCGCAGAGCGCGGCTGACAAAATCAAGCAAAGAACCGGTCCGTCCGCGAAAATCTCCGGCGCTGAAAATATTGCGGCCTGCGCTTCCGCCGACTTGCTGGTGCTCACCATACCCTTCGAGAGCCACGCCACCATGCTCAAACAACTCAAGCCCGCGCTACGGTCCGGCAGCATTGTTGTGGATGCCACGGTGCCACTGGCGGCGAGCGTGGGCGGCCGGGCCAGCCGTACGCTCGGGGTTTGGCAAGGATCTGCCGCGCAGGAGACGGCCGAACTCGTTCCCACGGGCGTCGCCGTGGTTGCCGCTTTTCAGAATGTCGGCTCTGAGATGTTGAATGCAGAGGGTCCGGTCGATTGCGATGTGATCGTGTGCAGCGATGATGCAGAGGCCGGACGGACGGTGCGCAGTTTGGCGAGCCGGATCCCCGGCGTGCGCGCGATCGATGGCGGCAAGCTGGAGAACGCGCGAATCCTGGAGCAAATTACGGCCCTTCTGCTTGGGTTGAACATCCGCCACAAAGGGCATTCCGGGATACGCATCACCGGTTTGCCTCCGGCTGCATACGGTTCACAGTAAGGAACCGATTCCGTGTCCTGTGTGGTTAGCTGACCGGCATGAATCCCGTTTCCGACGACCGCCCCGCCATCGAGCTCGGCAATGTCTCCTACCGCCTGAACAGTGGCAACGACATCCTGGTCGACCTGAGTCTCAAGATCGGGCGCGGCGAAACGCTGGTGCTGCTGGGCCGTAGCGGGTCGGGTAAAACCACCACGCTAAAACTTATCAACCGTCTGCTCAAACCGACTGGCGGGGAAATCCGGGTCGATGGCCGCTCTATTTCCGAGTGGGATGTTATCCGGCTGCGCCGGAGTATCGGCTATGTCATTCAGGAGGTCGGCCTTTTCCCTCATTTCACCATCGAGCGAAACATCGGCTTGGTTCCCAAGATTGAAAATTGGCCAGCCTCTCGAATTAAGGAGCGCGTTCAGGAATTGTTGAGGCTGGTGGGGCTCGATCCCCAGATTGCTTCGCGCTATCCCCGCGAACTTTCCGGCGGACAGCGCCAGCGTGTCGGCGTGGCCCGCGCTCTGGCCGCCGATCCTCCCATCCTCCTTATGGACGAGCCTTTCGGCGCAATCGATCCTCTCACCCGCACCGAACTGCAGCGCGAATTCCTGGAACTGCAGAAGCGGTTGGGGAAAACCGTCGTCTTTGTCACTCACGACCTTCGCGAAGCGTTGCTGCTCGGCACGCGGATTGCGCTTATGGAAGCTGGTAAATTGATTACCATCCAAACGCGCGCGGGATTCCTGGCTGCTTCCGAACCGCTCGTGGTCGCCTACAGGAACG
>Ga0187818_10001082_pt1 | contig 10828 bp, 6 predicted proteins | sample NC_wetland_sal_i_14_FD_130581 | JGI IMG/M metagenome (GOLD analysis project Ga0187818, IMG submission 130581) | Wetland sediment microbial communities from Neuse River Estuary, North Carolina, USA - SO4_3 | ecosystem: Environmental > Aquatic > Freshwater > Wetlands > Sediment | place: USA: North...
AACGTGGACGCATGAGGAGTGACCTCTCGCAGCAACCCGCACTCGATGAAAAGGCGCAGATTGTTGTAAACCGTGGCGAGAGAAATGGATGGAATGCGACGTCGGACCGCGGCGTAAATGTCTTCTGGGGAATAGTGTCCGTGGGAAGCGATGACGGCCTCATAGACCACCTGACGCTGGTGCGTGACCGCCAAACCGAGCTTCGCGGCCAGCTCACGGAACTGTTCATGGGTGAGGCGCATAATTATCGGATGAGAATGATTATAAAACGACCGAGAGCCGTGTCAACCGAAATCTTTCCTTTGACCTCGAAGACGGCGGTCGGCCGCAAGACCAGCTGTGGCTCAGCTGCCACGACCGGCATCGGGACCCGCTGCTGGATGGATTGTCGGCAAACCTTACCTTGAGATTACTTCCCGCTTGCCCGTGATACAGACACAGGCACAGTGGCGCACTGACGCAAGTGGAGTGTTTGATAGAAAGATGCGAACTCGGCGATCTAGAATGAGCGATCTTAACGCACAATAGAAAGGCTTATTCGTAGCGAAGCGCTACGATCGGATCGACGAGTGTTGCGCGGCGAGCGGGAATGTAGCACGCAAACAGCGCAACCAGAATGAGCAGGGCCGCGACCGCAACGAACGTCAGCGGATCGTGTGCCGTCACGCCAAACAGCAGGCTGGTCATCAGTCGAGTCAACGCGAAAGCAGCAACGATTCCGATGGCCACTCCCACAAGCGCCAACTTCGTACCCTGCCTCAGAACCATTTGCAGCACGTCTCCGCGCTGTGCGCCGAGGGCCAAACGAATTCCAATTTCGCATTGGCGTTGGGACACGGTATACGACATCACGCCGTAGATGCCGATGATTCCCAGCGACAGTGCCATCGTCGCCGCAATTCCCAGCATCACCAGAGTAAAGGACGTTCGCGCCATCGATTTGTCGTACACGTCCCACATTGTCCGCACCGACGCCAGCGGCAAATTCGAATTTACCGACCACACCGCCTCACGGACCTCGTTTAGAAAACTCTCCGTGCCCGAGCGATCGCTACGTATCACAAACGTTACCGCCCGAGTTGCACGTGCTTGTCCCGTTCCAAACACATTTTCTACTAGTGGAGGCCAGTACACGATTTCCGGCGCAGTCTCTTGCACACCCTTCTCGCGAACGTCCTGGGTCACACCAATCACTTCGTGCCACCGCGTCTTCGGAAACTCGCGCAGGTGCTTCCCGATCGCCGCCGACGGCGTGCCCCACATCTCGCGGGCCAAATTCTCGGAAATCATCACAAACGGTTGGAGTCCATAGATTTCACTCCACGTCATTTCGCGCCCCGCAACCAATCTTGTCCCAGCCGTCTGCAACAAACCGGGCGAGATATATTTGTACAGCCGCAATGGCGCTATGGTGTTCTCGGCATAGACCTTGTCCTCAGCAAAGATCTCATCCCAATCCGAGTCGAAGCCTTCCATGGGCATTTCGCTCACGAACCCCGCAGACTTCACGCCCCGAATCGCCGCGAGCTTATCGAGAATTTCGTTCTGTGTCCGCGTGACTCGTTCCGGCTCGGCCACCAATGAGCCGGGAATGGAAATTCGCACAAGCTGCAAATGCTGCGGATCCGCCAATCCCGGATCGACGTTTCGCATTGCTTCGAATGTGCGAATCATCAAGCCAGCGCTCACCAGCAGGACAAGCGCCATCGCCACCTGTCCCACAACCAGCAAATTTCGCGCGCGATGCCGCTCCCTGCTCGCACTCATCGTTCGCCCTGCGCTGCGCAGAGCCGCCGCGGTTCGCGGCCCCGCGTATTTCAGTGCAGGAAACACCGCAAACAACAAACCCGATAGCACAGAGAGAACCAAAGTGAATCCCAGCGTCCTTGCATCGAGCGAGACTTCGCTTAAGCGAGGCAGATTCGACGGACCCATCGCCACAAGAAAGCGCACACCGGCATACGCTAAACCAATGCCCAGCACCCCGCCCATCAGGCCAAGCATTACGCTTTCGACGAGAAGTCCGCGCACGATTCGCGCCCAACCCGCACCGAGTGCCGCGCGAACGGCCAACTCCTGCTGACGCGTCTCGACTCGCACCAGCAACAAGTTGGTCACATTCGCGCAGGCAATCAGCAGTACCGCGCCAATCGTCCCCATCACCACCCACAGCAGCTCGCCTACGTTGCCGATCACTTCCTGCTTCAACGGACGAATCATTGGCCTGATTTTCCAGGTCTCGTAAATGTGCGGATTTGTACCGGGTCCGTTCGACCATGAATCCATCCAGACCGGTAGCATTCGTGCAATGTCCGCATTGGCGTCTGCGATCGTTGTGCCTAGCTTGAGCCGCGCGATTCCGTGATATCCGAATCCCGCAAGAATCTGCTTACCCCGGTCAAAAGCCAACGGTACGATCACATCGAAATCTGCGCCGACGAATTGAAACCCTTCCGGCATCACTCCCACAATTTCTCGTGGCTGCGAATCTAGCATGATGTTTTGCCCAACGACTGTTTGGCTTCCGCCGAAGCACCTCTGCCAGTAGCCGTAGCTCAGCATCACTCTTTCCGGACCACGCGGCACTTGGTCCGTCTGCAAAAGCCAACGCCTAGCTGCCGGCGGAACGCTAAATGCCTGAAGCACACCATCGCTCACGCCAACGGTGCGGACCTGCTCTGGCTCGGCAAGGCCCGTAACATTTGCGGTGCCAGTAACCCACACGCCCAAGGACTGAAAAGTCTGGTTGTGCTCGGCGTATGTGAAATACATCGACGGCGAAAGAAGAAGACCATTCTCAAAATCCGTCAATCCTTCCGCGCCCGGAGCGACCTGATGCAGCGCCACCAATTCCTCCGGCTTCGAATAATGTAGTGGCCTAAGCAGTACGCTATTCACAACACTAAAAACCGCAGCATTTGCGCCGATACCTATGGCGATCGTCAACAACGCGACAGCCGTGAACACCGGACTGTGGCTCAGTGCCCGCCGCCCATAACGAATGTCCAAGAAAACACTTTCCACGGATGGCCATCCCCAAACTTCGCGACAGTTCTCCTCGATCAGTCCCACATTCCCAAACTCCCGCCGCGCGGATCGCCTCGCTTCTTCCCTGGACATTCCCCCTGCAACCAGTTCCTCGACTTTCTCGTCGAGATGCGCCTGAATCTCTTCCGATAACTCACGGTGCAGCCGCCGTCGCGAAAACAATTGCCTGAGCCAATTCATAGTTCACCCGGCGCCAAAACTTGCGTAATGCCTTTCAGCATGCGCTCAAAGCTCGATACTTCACGCTCCAGATGCTTCCCGCCCGCCGCCGTCAACTTGTAGATCCGAACACGGCGATTTGTAGCAGAGATACCCCATTCAGCTTTCACAAAACCTTCCTTGAGAAGGCGCTGGAGAGCTGGATACAGCGAGCCTTCTTCGATCCGAAGCACGTCATTCGAGGTTCGTTTGATTTGCTGGACGAGCGCATAACCGTGCATGGGCTGCCGCTTTAGCGTTCGGAGAATCATCATCTCCAGCGCACCCGGGAAGAGGTCTCGTTGGATCGGTTGTTTCATGCGGGCGGCACCGTCTCCTGATTGTTGCAGGCTTTTCAGCTCAAGGCCTAGATCAACATAGTATTAGGCCGCCGCTGTAGTCAAGTGAAATGAATGGGAGGGCTAATCGTCGAAACGAGATTGCGTGTACCGTATATACGACATTCCGGGCGGATCGTCGGCCAACCGGAGGTTATCCGCAAACTGGCTTCTCGGAACTCTAGGGCCCGGCATTCGCCGACTCCACGCTTCCCCATAAGAGGACATCGCGTTACTAATCGACTTTATCTTTGTAGCGAGGTTCAATGTGATTCAGGACCAAGGGGCTTTGGCACGAGTTGCCTGAGCAGAATGCAGCACTCCGCGTTCGCGCACAAGATCAGCCATAAGCGGTAGCCCAGCCCAGGCTATTATTCTGAAATGTGACTGAAAAGCCAGACATACCCCCCAAAACCCTGCTTCGCAAGGGTTTTCTCCGATCCTTTGTTCGATGGCTTGTCATCGGTGCGGTACTTGTTTGGTCGCTTGCCGCGCTGATCCTTTTGGCCAGCCGGTGGATCGACCCACCGACAACCGCGGTGCACATCCAGCGCCGCTTGCAGGCTTGGATTCACCACACTCCGTATCACGAGCGCTACAAATTCATTCCGCTCACCCAAATCTCGCCCGATCTCCAGCACGCAGTAATCGCCGCGGAGGACGCGCGCTTCTACCAGCACCATGGGTTCGATTGGCACCAGATCCAAATCGCTGCGGAAGACGATTTGGAAGGCGGTCGCACTCGCGGGGCTTCCACCATTACGCAGCAACTTGTAAAGAACCTATTTTTCGGAACGGGCCGCTCCGTCCTTCGCAAGGGCGCGGAGTTCACACTGGTACCGGCGGCCGAATTCGTCCTCGGCAAGCGGCGCATTCTGGAGATCTATCTCAACGTGGTCGAATGGGGCCCCGGTATTTATGGTGCAGAGTCGGCGTGTCGTTACTACGACGGAACCGCGGCTCGGAGTATCGGCCGGGAACAGGCAGCGCGGCTCGCTGCGATTCTGCCGGCTCCGCTGAAGCGACGTCCCGAGCGCATGAATAACTACAGCGCGCTCATCCTTGAGCGGATGCGCCAAATGGGTTGGTAATCGCGAGCAACATCTTGCCAATGCAGCGCGTTTGATTTCTCTCACGTTGGGCTCTGCCCGGATAGTTGCCGATTCGGAAATTCCACCGAAAGAGCGTATGGCCGGAATCGACACGGTACCATTCCTGAAACACCTTGGAAAATTCGCACCGAGAAACACCCGTGCCGTCACTCCACTCCCGCAGGTCGGCCAACCGGAAACGGGCTTCGAGGAGATTAAAGGGTGACCTCCTCGAAGAGGACTTCGGGCTCTTCGGCGGCTTGTGGGCGTGAAACGGCCAAGCGTTGGATCTAGTAGCATCGCGTTCAGGGTGCCCCTTGGAGGACCAGATAGCTGAGGCGATTGCCAGGTTCGATTACCCGCCAGTGACCTACGATTTCATCGCTGGGTGCGAGCTTTCCTTCCCCAGCATGATCGATCTCGATCACTAGCCTTGAATCTCCTTTACACAACCACGGGAAATTTCCAGCGCGAAGTGTACGCTCTTTTGCTTGCAGGATACCCCAGCGGTGCTCACGCACGTTGGCGTACCTTGCACGAAATCGCCGTTACAGCCTTATTTATCGCGCAGGAAACGAAGGAAACTGCTGAGCGATACGTGCATCATCGTTTTGTTAAGTCCTGCGAAGACGCGCTGCACTATCAACAGTACGCCAAGCTGAATGAAAAGCCGCTTTCTGAAGATGAACTTCGTAGAATTGAGGCCGACTACAAGGCGGTACTCGCTCGTTATGGGGCCGAATTTCGAGGTAGGTACGCTTGGGCGGTTCCGGCACTGCTGCGCCGCGACCCAAAGTTAAAGGGCGCGAAAATCGGTTTCGAGCATCTGCAAACTGCCGTCAGTATTTCGCACTGGACTCCGTATGACCGGATGGCGAGTCATGCAGTTCATCCGAGTGCTACCTTCATTCGCTTTAGTCTCGGAAGCGACGAAGATGTCCCAGTAATTACTGGCAGGGCCTAGCAATGCTGATCTCGCTGAGGCGGGGCAGGGAGCGGTCCTTTCGCTGACCAAAGCGACAAACCCAAAGGCGAATGTGGTGCATGGATCCTCCTTTCTCGATCAGTGACATCCCAGTCGTCTACAACGAACACCTGGTTGGCTGTGTCTGGCGCGCCAGCAGCAGAATCTGCAGAGCCATGGCTATTTGTTTCCTGCCAACCCTGCAGGACTCCGATTGAGCCGTGACCCGATATTCACCGGTTGCGGTGGGAGCATGGCACGATCGCGGCGGCGTCCGCTGGGTGACGGCCCTTGGTATACGCCCTTTGCGACGTTCGGCTTTGAGCGCTCGGTCATGTCGGCCAAGCGGATGCCTTCGTAGCCTCTGCGGCGTGCCACAATGCGGTAGTCAAATGCAATGTTCGAGCGTCCGCTGCGCAGCTCGCGGACCTCGAAGCCCTGCGACGTTTGGTTCGCCAGATAGAGTCCTTCGCAATCGCCTTTGGGCGTCAGGAACACGTGATACCCCATGTCGGTGTTGACGGTCTGGGCGAAGGTCGGTTCTAAGTTGATAGTTGCCGAGCCGTTGGAAAGCTGGCCGGAGCCGAAGTCCTCAAACCAGTTTTCCGGAGCCTCAACCGCATAGAGCGCCACCTTACGGCTTCCACCGTCGACCGGGACTACGGCGGACTTGGAGCCAGTGCAAGACAGATTGCCGTCCGAGTAGATTGAACAACTACCGTAACCGCCGGCTACCAGGACCTGAGAACCCGAAGCACCGTCGTTCTCAAAATACGCGGTGGTGAATGCGCTGTTGTTGTAGGCAATCACTGAAGTACCATCGTCCGTGGTCGCCAACACGCCCCAGCCGCCCGACACACCCGTGTCGCCCCAAACGCCGGTGGAAGCAAATAGATTGAAACCCTCCGAACTGAAGCTATTTGCTTCCCCGTAGATGCCTACGGCGTCGGTGCTGGTGCTGAGTCCCCAGACACCAATCGCTTGGTCGGCAGTGGAAGAGTTCGCGCCCCAAATAGCGGCGAAGTCTGAGCCGCTGACGTTTTCGCTCACGACCTGCGGCGCTGTGAAGGTGTTCACGGCCCCCAGTAGCGGCACCACCGAGGGGTCGATCGCCAGGGTGCCGCTGCCCGTGATGGGACCGCCCGTCAGGCCCGGTCCGCTGCCAACGCTGGTCACCGTGCCGGTTGCCGGGTTCGTGCATGCCCACGCGCCGCTGACGAATTCGAGAACCTGGTTGGCGGCGCAGGTCGTCAGGCCGAGACTCGTGCTGCCGCCCAAGGACACCGCTCCGCCTCCGCTCAATGGACTGTTGGCAGTAACCGTCACCGAGGAATTCGCCAGCATGGAATTGCTGACTCCACCAGTAGCAATACTCAGCGACCCGCTACCCGTGATGGGCCCGCCGGTCAGTCCCGCACCGCTGCCTACGCTGGTCACCGTGCCGCTGCCCGTGCCGGGGAATGTTTGTCCGGCGGCAAAGGTGATCTGCCCGTTGCTGGCAAGCGAGAGCCCGGTCTCCGTCGGCGTCTTACCGTTAGCCCCGAACAACAAGTCCAGCTTGCCCGACGGCGAACTGGTATCGTTGCCCACCGGTTCGGCCAGCCAACGGAAGTCCTGGCTCTGGGCCCCGGCCGTGCTGCTGTTGTAGACCGAGGTCACTGAATCCAGCGGTTGCGAGTTGAAGCCCTGGGTCGCAGTCGCCGTCCCGCTCGCCGGCAGCAGCGCCCCGGCTTCGGTCACCAGCCCGGTGAAGTTTCCCGTTCCTCCCGCGATCGATCCCGTCGCGCTGAGATTGCCGGTGATGCTCTGGTTGCCGGTGAAATTGTTGCTCCCACTCGTGGCGTATGAGCCGGCGGGTTGGTAGGCGCTTGCAGGCAGACCCCCGAGATCCAGCGCATTGTTGGCCGTCGCCACCGCGCCTTGCACGTTCGCACCCTGCAGGTTGGTAAGAGCCGAGCCGTTGCCGGAGAACGATGTAGCCGTAACCGTACCGTTCACCGTCTGGTTCGCGGTGAACGTGTTGGCCGTGGCAAGTTGTGGAACCTTGGTGGTATCCAGATTCAAGGTCACGTTGCCACTGGTGCCGCCGCCGAGCAGATCGCTACCCGCGTTCACGCCGGTTATAGTGCCGCTGCCCGTGCCGGGAAATGTTTGTCCGGCGGCAAAGGTGATCTGCCCGTTGCTGGCGATGTTCAATCCGGTCTCCGACGGTTTGGCAGTGCCTTCGCCAAACAGCAGGTTCAGCGAGCCACTGGCGCCGCTCGTGTTATTGCCGGCCGGCTCGGCTTGCCACTGGAAGGTCTGCGTGACCGCGGTCTTGGTCCCGCTATTAAACACAGAAGCAGACTGGCTCAAGGGCTGCGAGTTCTTGCCCCCGGTAGATGTGGCGGGCCCGGTCGCTGGCAGCGCCAGCGTGCCCAGAATCGACACTGGACCGCGCAGGGTCGCGTTGCCCTTCACATCCAGCGTGCTGGCCGGCGTGGTGATGTTGATGCCGATCTTGGCCGTCGGCGAGGTCCCCGACTGGAACAATGCCGAGTTGCCCAGATCTCCAGTGCTGTCGGTCCACAGAGGAACAAAATCGGTGGTGCCACTGCCCCCGACGTTGGGATTTACGCCCGCGGCAGGCGCACTGCCCGACGACTCCGCCACTGGACTCCCGTTCGGCGGCGCGGCCAGCACGAAGGCCGAGGGCGGCAATCCGCCCACCGTTTGTGCATCGACCGCTTTCAAAGCGTAAGGCACGCTGAGCAGCATCACGCGCGGCTGTTCCGGTTGTCCCTGCGCCTGCACTCCCAGCCAGCGCGCCTCCCCGGAAACAAACAGATCCGCGGGCAATCCCTGGCTGGTGGTCGAACCCAGCATCACGCTGTAGTGCCCATTCCTATCGGGCTGCACGTTCTGCGCCTCGATCCACAGCGGCGCTCCGCCTTGCTGGTCTTGATACAGGTAGAAGCTGACGCCAACCATGCCAGTCAGTGGCTTGCCGTTTATGTCCGTTAAGACCCCACCGAAGTTCACCCACATGGGCACGACGGAGTTGGCTGCCGACGCAGCCGGTTGAGCCAGGGTCGGTAGGGCACAGCAAATCAGCAGAATCGAACAAACCCAAACCCGAGCGCGAATCATAAAGCCTCCTTTGTCGCCGAACCCCAAGGTTGGCAACCCCACAACTCGCCTTCTACTTGAAATACTTCGGGGAAAAAGCGGGAATTGGCTCACGGCCTAAAGACTTTTTTTCGCCTGGAGTTCAACCCAAGGCAACGTGGCACAGGCAAGTCAATGAAGACCGTGGAGTTGCGGTGTACTTAAAGGATTGTTGGTGAAAAATCTCGATATCACTCACTGCAGCTTCGCGTACTCCGCCTTGGCTTGCTTCAGGATGGGGATGTCGCGGTCGGCGTCTTTCCAGAGTGTGAGGAAATCCTTGTAGGCGGCGAGCGCCCGGACGCGGGCAGCGTCGGCATCCGCACCCTGAGAACTTCTCGATTGCAAGGCATTCGCCCGCGCCACGCCCAGATGCGCCAACGCTCCCGTCCAGCAGTTATCTACAATGCCATTGTGATCGAGAAGCTTCTGGAACTCGCCAACCGCGGAACTGCTCTGTCCCGCTGCCAAATAAGCCTCACCGCGAATGTAGGTGTGATAGAGGCAGGACACATAGTTGGTGAACGGGATTCCCCCCAACTCAATGGGTGTCGCAGCTTGCAGATCACTAATGGCTTGGGCTGGGTTCTTCCGGTTCAGCGTCAATTGCGCTCGAATCGCTGGCAGCCAGAGCGACTGCATCTGGCTGTCGAGCGGAAAGCGTTTGTTGAGGTCTTGCACCAGCGACTCGGCTCTTGCTGCATCATCCGCCATCGCAAATGCAAGCGCCGCTTCGTCCTCGACAGCTTGACTCTTGGGAGCGAGCTTCAAAGCCTCTGCCGCTGCCTGCTTCGCTTCCACAGCGTTGCCGAAGGCGGCTTCGCGCAGAGCGGCATTTTCTTGCCAGATCGCTCCGCTTTCCTTGCTGTCAGCGCGAATGGCGGAATCTATAGAACGCTTGGTCAGTTCCCGTGCCTTGCGCAGATGACCCGCATATGCCTCGGTGTCGGATGCGAGCGAAAGCCCTTCGTGCTCATAATCCGGCTTGCTCGCAAGCCACTTTTGCTGTTCCGCCATTGCCGGGGAATCCGCCCCAAGAAAAGCAAGAATATAGAGATTAACGTGGAGTAGGTCATCATCCAGCTGTCGCGCCTGCGCCTCGCGGATGGACTGCCGCGCTTCGTCGAAACGCTGCAAGGCGAGCAGGCTGCCGGCGAGGCCCACGTATGGACCGGCATAATCCTGGGTGGCGAAGCGGCGGCTTTCACGGTACGCTTCCAGCGCCTTCTCCCACTGCCCCTGTGCGAGGTACAGGTTACCCAGATTGAGATATGCTGCGCTGCTTCGCGGGTAGATCGCAATCCACTCCTGTTCCGTCTGTGCAGCTTTCTCCAGTTCCCCGGTCACCTTGTCGTAGTAATTGGAAGTGATCATCAGCTTTTCGCGCTCGCTGGCATGCTCCCGCAACTCGAATGCCTTGGTCAAGTACTCACTTGCCCGCTCCGGTTCGCCAAAACCGTAGTAGGTGGCACCTGCTGCGTTGTAGCCCAGGGCAAAATTTGGATCAAGTTCGATGGCGCGTTGATAGTAAGGCAACGTTTCGGCAATGCCCTTTTCTCTCGATGCCTTGTTGCCAAGACTGTACGCTTTCAGAGCTTCCAGTGAAGGCGTGGTCGCCTCGGCGAGAGGAACGTCGAACTTCTGCACCATAGCTAGGGATTCACCTATGTCGCTGCGTAGCTTGGAAGCTGCCTTTCCAAGCACGTCCAGTACCTTCTCTTTGGACGCTGCCGTAACCTGCTCCTCGGCCAGCGTGTCTCCCGACTGGCAATTCACCGCCTTGAGCCCCAGCACATATTCACTGCCCAGACTGCCGATGGCTCCCGCAATATAGGCTTTGCTGCCCGCCCGCTGGCAAAGGTCACGAGCCACGTCGGGCGTGAGCTTGGTGTCGGGTAGGCGGGTCATGAGCTTCAGCGTTTTCGTCACGCTGCTCTCGGAGAGCACGTTTAAGAACGGTGACTGGCTCAAAGAGACACCCAACGCCGTCTTGAGCGTGTCATCGAATATCACGTCCCCGGTGCTGTTGGCAAAATCGGCGA
>Ga0187818_10001083_pt1 | contig 10810 bp, 15 predicted proteins | sample NC_wetland_sal_i_14_FD_130581 | JGI IMG/M metagenome (GOLD analysis project Ga0187818, IMG submission 130581) | Wetland sediment microbial communities from Neuse River Estuary, North Carolina, USA - SO4_3 | ecosystem: Environmental > Aquatic > Freshwater > Wetlands > Sediment | place: USA...
AACGAGATGCACCGACGGTTGTCGGTCTCGAGTCGAAGTAGGCTTGATGCGCCATCACCGGCACTTCGACCGATCTCCCGATTTGGCTCCCTACCGGCGCGGAAGCTTGGTCGTCGGAATCCTTTATGTCAAGCTTGCGAATCCAGCCGTAAAGTCAGATGCGGCAGCGGATGAACAGCCCTCTCTTCCCTAACAGCAATTGAAGGACAGGAGGCGTCATGGTCTATTTCGAAGACACGGGGACGATCATCGATGCCCCGGTCGGGTTCGTCTGGGATTACCTGGAATCGGAGCATCACGGGCCGGCCCACTCGAAGAGTGCGCGGAATTTTCAGGTCAAAGAGACCGTCGGGTCTACAGCTCTGGTGTCCGCGGAGCGCTATCTCAACGGAAAGTGGTCGACCTTCGTCAGCAAGTCGAGCGACTTTGCCCCGTTTTGCGTTTGCAACGAAGAGGTGGAGGGCGACTTTGCTGGGACGAAATTCGTCCTTCTCTATCGTCCCAAGGGGCTTCAAACCCGAGTCGACGTCTACGGGGATGTCCAATCGACAGTTTTCGACCCGGATGAAGCCAAGAAGATCTTTCTGAAGCTCCTTGAGAATGCGTATCTGGACGACGTAGCGGTGATTTCTGAACTTCGTAGGAAGCAGTCTCGCTGAAGGTCCATCCCGCTAGGGTAGCCTGCCGCTGGGGCAAGGGATCGGAAGTGTGATGCTGATCGCACGGAACTCTCGATCTCCGCTCGGTCACTCTCCGAGAGGAGCAGTCCGCGCGAGAACGATTCCGAGCCGAACCAGAAGTTCATCGGCACGCTAGAGTCGGTACTGATCGCAGGTCCGTATCATCGTGGGGCAGCCACCGGAGAAAACGAGACGACTCGCACGATGCGGCCCGCGTCGTCGAACTGAACGCAGTCTATCCCGGCGAGGGGCGGACGAGCTCCTCCGAAATCGGTCGTCCACGCCTGGAGAAGTGAGTTGTGATGCAGTGACACGATGCGAGAAAGGCAATGACCATTAGGGAACTGCTTCCGAAATTGTGAGATCTCCCTGAACTGTTTGTCGATCCCACGATACTCGCTGAAGGGGCTCGATATCTCAATCTCCTGTGCGCATGTCTCTTCGAGGAGTCGGCGTCGATTCGCCGGGTCGTGGACATTCCATGCCTCGATGAACTTCTCGAACACTGCGGCCAAGTTGGGGTGGGCATCAGCCATTGGGTCCTGCGACCTCGCGCGGTGATTAAACTGTTCGGTCGAACCCTACAGCGGTCGTGGTGTCGTCGGTGCAATGTCGAGCGCACCCGGTCCTGAGCCGCGACAGAGTCTCTGGAAAAGCACCCGGTGTCTAGAAAACAAATCCCCGAAGTCCACCGCGTGGTCCGGTGGATGGCGCGACGTGCGCAAGTGAGTCCCGGGTCGCGCTCGTCGCACCGGGGGCGTGACCATGAGGTTCGCGTTTCACGTGAACCAAACCAGTTCCCGAATCAGATTCGCCACGTTGGGTGTTCCCCAGCCCGTGGCATCGTCCCACCCGTGAGTGGCGTCGAATCCTACTGTGCTGTTGTAAATGGTGTCGTTGCCGATCGTGATATCGTGGAAGGCGTGATGATAGAGGTAGGGGACGTGTCCGATGAGGTACAGTGCGGGGTTGATGAACCCGATCGGACCCTGGTGGTACTGCGCGGCCATTTGGTCGGCGAGCGCGGCGATGCCGGCCCACTGAGGCGAACCGCAACTAGTTCCGCCGGTTACACCGAACCCGCCCTGGGAGGGAATCGCGCTCCAATAGGTGATTACTCCACCGGAAACCGCCGCATCGTAGGAAACATCGGGCGTCCCCCTCGATGCGAGTCCGAGACCGAACTGGTAGAATGGTGTCTTGAACAATAGGCTCGGAGCGCCCCCGGTCGCGGCATCGAACGCTGGCTCGTTCCAGACCTGCTCCCCACCGTATCCAACGGGGATGCAACGAGCGCTGGCGCCGGGCGTCGAGGAGCTCAGCTGGCACGAGGGTGTGTTGAGGAATTTCACGAGTCCGGTGCTGCACGTCCGGCTCGTACCGCACGACGGGAGGGTTGTTCCAACGTAGTACGGATTGCCCTGGGTCCCGCCGACGGACGTGACCCACGGCGACGAGGCAGGATAGATCGGGTTCGCGGAGGTGAAACCGCACGGAGAAGGGAAGAGGTAGCACAGAGCCGAGTTGTCGGCGCCCCAATCTCCGGCGGCGGCGAACACCGTCGTCCCATCGCGGGCGGCCAGGCGGTAGGCGGCTTCGCCCACTGCCAGGACTCGGTGAACATACGCCGGGCTGCAGTCCCCCGTTGGGTTATCTGTGGGGATGAAGCACGTTCCGTCGATCATGTCCAGCTCGGGATCGCCCCAGCTCTGAGAGACGATGCTGTGGGGGAACATCTTGACGGCGTCCAGCACCGCTTGTTCTAGGGTGAGGTCATCGTCCGTCGTGGCTACGAATAGGACGATGTGGGCCCCCGGCGCCATCGCGTGCGAGTACTGGACGTCCAGAGCGATTTCCCCCGACCAACTCAGTTGGTCCGGGTCAGAGGGGTTGAACTTGGGGCACGTGCCGCCCTGACAGACGATTTGAATCTTGGTCGCGGGGAGGCCGAAAGCATCATCAAACGTGTTCAGGTCGTGCTGAACCCTGGGATAACCGAACGGGTCGACGATGACAATGGTCTGACCGGAGCCATTGAGGTCGGAAGGATAGTTGTAGGCGACCTTGAGGTCCCGAGGCGTGTAGCATAGGAGGATGAACGGCTGGGTCGGAGTCCCGTAGTTGCAGTAGGGATTCGGTTGAGAGCTCGGAAGAGTGCGACCGAGGAAGACCGTAGTGTAGTCGAAGGATGCTCGGGAGACTTGGAGGTGAGCTGAGCCGCCACTACTGGCCGAAAGGGCTCCAACACCTACTGAGCTCGACAGAACGACGACGAGAAGGCAGACAACGGCCACCGCCGGCCACGCGCGCCGCATGGTACCGCGGATGGCCCAACAGTATTTGGATTCAGTTATACGACGCGCCGGAGGAGGCTCCTTCGGACAAGGTGGAGACCGGAGGCCAGGACTGTTGGCCCAAACAAAAGGCCCGAAGGTTGGGGCGGGAGATCTCGTCGCCGAGAGCGCTCTAATCCCTACGCAAGGGGCCGGAGGGCCTCGAGCGCTTGTCCTGCCCGGGGAACGGCCGCGAAGAATGCGACTGTGCGTCCCCGGGTAGGCCCCCCGCGAGTGCGTAGGGCACAAAGCGAGGTCGATCCGCTCAGTCCTGGGTCAAGCAACTCCCGCCTTCAGCCTGCCGGCGACCTCACGAATCAGGGGGCTCGAGTCAGGAAAGCACATGGAGGCGAGGAAGAACGAGCAATGTTGATTACAAGCAGTCCCGACGAACGAAGTGGTTGGAGGGATTGAGCGCTCCAACGTTGTAGGTTGCAGCAGTTAAGGAATTATGCCACACGGGTCGCTTCAATTTCCCCGGTTCGAGTGCCGCCTGTCGCGCCGCATCGATGGGCGGGAGGAACGACTCTAGAATCGGGCTCAGGGAAGTCTCGCACCCAGAGTTGATAGTGACCTATCTCTCTATGACCTAGCCACATACTCCTTCAGATCACGCGAACTCCATGACCATCAACCTTCGGCTAAGCCTAACGGTCTTCAAAGTGGGATTCGCCGCCGAGAGCGCCGGCGGCTTCGTCGCCCTCCTTTCCGGTTCGTCGAAGCTGCCCTTCGGTGGTCTTCTGGTGCTCCTCAACCCCGCGTTTACCGCCGTCGGGATCCTCTTCCTCTGGATCGGTCGGCACGAATGGAACGAGCTCCACCGCACGCGCGTGGGTCACGCGAACGTCGCGTTCGCTGCGAGCCTAGCGGCGACCGCGCTCGCCGCGGCCCCCATCGGCATCCTATCGCTGTACGGGAACCCGAGTCCGCCCTCGTGGCTGGGAATCGAATTCGGAGCCGCGATCGCCCTCGTATTTGCCGTGACGTTCGTGACCTACGCCCTGGTGGCCGCCCACCTAGTGGGGCGCTTGGGAGAGGTCGCGATGGCGCTCGGTCTCGGCTGGGCCGTCTTGCTGTCCGGATTAATCGGCATCGCTCTCGCCCCGAACCTTCAGCCCATCGTCCACTCAGTGGCGGCACGTAATCCTTCCGTGGGCGTCCTATTCCAACCGATTACCCTGCTTGACGCGCTCCTCGCCTTCAGCTATCTCGCGTTCTTCGTCGCGTTCGTCGACGCTCACTATAGGGTTGCGAAGGGGTTAACACCCGAAGGAGGAGTGGCGACCCTATCGGCAGCTCCTGACCCTCCCAGATAGAACCGCAGCTCGGACCTCTTCCCCCATCCATTGCGCCTGGCCATCGAACCTTCCTGATTCACCGAACAGTCGAATGGTCCGGAGGGCGGGACCGACCGGCTCGACGACCTCACTCCCACCGATAGGTGGGTGCAAGTACCATTGCGACTACAGCCCTCCGATGCCGCTCCGGATCGTGATGCGCGCGATTTCGGCTAGGTGCGAAGAACCAAAATCTCCCCCGGCTTCGGGGGCAGATGCCGCTGCCCGCGGCTCGTCACGTCGTTGTGAGGACCCCAGCCGTGCCATCGCCGAAGCATCTTGACGCGGATGGGCAATCGTGCGCCCTTGAAGCGGCGACGATAGAAGTCCAGCGTGATCGCGTGCTCCTCAAAGAGCACGTGCTCATTGTATCCGCCGACGGCCTCGAACGCTTTCCGGCGAACTGCCGCGAATCCCGACATGAAGATCTTGTATCGGAACACGGCGGTCAGAACGTTCAGCATGGTGCTCTCGACCCGCATCATGAACACGTTCACTGAACGGCTGGGCCAGTATAGCGCCGCGATCGCAAAGTCCCAATCGTCCGTCAACCACTCCTCCCAGTTCCATTCCGTTTCCAGCTGGACGTCGTCGTCCACGAAGACGAGGACGTCTCCGGTAGCTGTGGCCGCTCCGATATTCCGGGCATGAGCCGCGCCCCCCGGAGTCGTGACGACGATGAACTCGAACCCTCTCGGCAACATTTGGGCGATCCGTTGGATGTTGCTCGGGTCGGACGTTCGCATTGGCGTGATGAACGATATCACAAGCTCACCTTTCGTGACGAATCTCTCCGAACGCACCGACAGACGGCTCAGCGCCCGCCTGGTATGAGTTTCGTGTCCTCAACCTTTCGTAGTCGGCCAGTCGGAAGCCAGCGATAGCCTTGGAGGGCCGCGGGACATGCCGGTTTCGTAGCGAGATGTCGGGGGGCGCATCTGTCATCGCACTGACTCCAGCGAACGAGTTCGTGCAACGTACGTTGCACACACTCGACAATAGCAAGCGAGACCCGGCCAGGTATGTTCCATAGTGGGCAGCTATCCGCGCAACTGTAATCTCAATCTTGGATACTGTCTATGTTGTGGGAATTGGGTGTCCGGGTTGCGGGGGGCCGAACCCTCCCGGGACCGTAGTGTGTCAGTGGTGCGGATCGTCGATCCCTCAGCCGGCTGCCCCGCCGGTTCAACCCAGCCCGGCTACGGTTATCATTACCGAACGGGGACCGAGTCCGGGGTGGAGACGCTCGCCGGGGGGAGTGGCTGGAGTCATCGTCTTCGTCGCGTTCGTGATCATTATTCTAGTTGCTGCGATTTCACTGAACTTTTCTATGTCCATGTCGGGATCAGGACCGTCCGTGGACATCACAGGCTTGAACGTGGTGTCATCGGACAACGCCTGTGCTTTGAATGGAGACGATTCCGGGAATATCAACCTCCATCCCCCCGGCGGCGGGATCCCATTCATCCTGTGGGGGCTACCTGGGCCCGGTGGCAGCCTTCCCTGCACCGTCCAGAGCGTATCGACCAACACGCCCGGGTTCTCTCTTTTCGGAAGTCTCCCCTACACAGCGACGTCATTTCCTGGCTCACTCGCCATCTCGATGTTCACGCCATCGTCGTTCAGCGGTGTGCTCAACGTCACGTTCACCTAGCGGAATTACCGTGCTCGGTGTGCAATGCGAATTGCACCCACAATTCAGTCGAACTTGGGTTCATCCTGATTCGACCGACGATCGAGCGCGGAGTCTCAATCCCCTCAGGCTAGGCGAACGCCTTCCCAGGGGCGCTCCAATGATTCCGAGTGGTGACCGCCCCGGTCGACGCGTCGACGTGCGCAAGTACGCCAGCGAAGCGCCCCCAGAAGTTGATTTCCAACGAGTACCAGAAGACGTCGAAACCACTCGGGCTGAGCCGAACCTCGGCGAAGTGGTGAGTTTCGCCAAGAGCCCAACTCGCGGCGAGAGCGAGAGGGTAGCTGCGCGCTAGTGCCCCAGCCACGTCCCCGATTTGCGGAGAAACGGTTGAGTCAGCCGGGAACTCTACCAACCTTCGCGGAGACGTGGATCCCCGAAGCAGGCTATATCGGGCGTACCAGAGCCGGTGCCGCCCGAGGGTCGTGTCCTCACCGAACAACACAAAATCCAGGGGGTTCCCCTGGGGGATCACCGCGGAGTAACCTTCGCGATGCTGGACCACTCCGGCACGCCAGCGACCCAGTATGCGGATGAGGAAGTAGAGCAGAACGACGACGAGCAACCCCCAAGTGGTGAGGGTCCAGAGCTGGATGGGCACCCGTCCCCGCTCGTAGAGCATAAGCGCGTACGCGACCACCGTGAAGGCCATGGATCCGACGTTTACGATCCGGTCTACGTCGAAGTGGTACTCGCGGGGGGAGAATGGGGCAAAGATGGGTACCGACCAATGGTCGAGGGAATCGAGGAACACGTGCGAGAGCCCCCCGACCTCGAGAGCAACGAAAAACGCGAGTGGAGACCCCTCCCCGAATTCGGGGCCCAAACCCCGCGCCATCAGCGGCGGGACCACGAAGCAGCCGACCGCTGCAAGGACCGTCACCCCGAGAATCGAATGCGAGATTCCGCGGTGACGAAGGAGCGGAAACCGCCGGGACAGCGGGTAGAGTGCGATGTCCAGGTCAGGGAGCGCCCCGGCGATCGCGGCGGCCACGACGTACGGGAGGCCTGCCGGGCCCCAGATGCCAAATCCGAGGAGGTATCCAAGCAGGAGGTGGCTGAACGGATCCATTGGCAACTCCGCCAGCTATCAGTCAATGGTTAAACCTCGCACTTCGCGGGCAGGGCGCATCGGACCCATGCCACGCTACGGCGAGGTCGAGGCGGCGGCCTCTCGGGGGTGAGGGTAACCACGGTTACGCGGAGTTCGATTCTCAGGACGAGCTAGGCCTCAGAGTTGCCGCCGTCGCCATATGGGATCTCAGCCGACGAGCAATTTCGATGTCGGTGATTCCGTCGGCCGAAAGCACCTTCGCGTGCGACGATCCAGCCTTCGCCCAACGGACCGACGTATGCGGGAGCTCGAGCCAATCCGCGATCAGGATTGCCACGGCCCGGTTTGCACGACCTCCGGTCGGTGGCGCCCGACAACTCACAACCCAACGCTTTCGCCACGGATCCCAGCCGAGTGCGTCCGTGCGGCTGCCGGGTTTCACCCAGAGCGAGAGTTGCGCCATTGGCTGGCCTGACCGGTCAAGGGTGTTCCGGGGGGTCGTCAGTTTCGACCGCTTGCCCCCTGCCAGCGTGCAAGGTTGACTACAACCCCTGTCCCGTCAAGGCCCGTACCGAGATGATTCAGTGCGACGAAAACCTGCACGCACATGGGTCATCCAAGCAATCAGTGGTGCTCTTCGCAGTCCTTGAAGGTCGAGCGACGAGCAGCTGGTATCCGGGTCTCCCGGAGGGCTTAAGCTCGATTCGGAGGTCCCTCCGGCATGCCGACGTACATCGTCCTCGGACACCTAACGGCCCAGGCCAAGCGCAACCAGGCAGAAGCCCTCAAGGCCCGAGACCAGATTTTCAGCCAGTTCCAGAAGAAGGGCGTGAAGATCACTCCGTACATGACACTCGGACCGTACGATGTCGTGAACATCGTGGAGTCTCCCTCGGAAGAGCTCGCGATGCAGTTCCTTATGGCTGCGGGGGCCGCCGGAAACATCGAGACCACGACCTTGCGAGCTTTCTCCGCCCAAGAGATGGAGAAGATCGGGCGCGCTTAGGGTGTGACGGAGCTGCCCGCCTTCCGCTGACTTCCGGGCCCTCGCCTTCCGCGGCACGGGCAGCTCGGATTCAAACCTGCCGGGATTCCCGCCTCAGCGATCCACCTAGCGAGCTCCGTTCCACCCTAGTGTGTAGATGTCATCCGTTCGGTTGACAGGTGTGACCTGGGTCCGGGCCGCCTTGCTACTATTCTCTCGCTACATTCGAACAAGTCAGTTAGGTGCCAGAGATCTTGCGCCCACTCGAGACCGGTGATCCAGGGCGGCACATTGGGCGCAAGTATCGGTGCGCAGACTCCTGCGTTCGACCCGAATCCAATGTCGATCGCACCCAAGGTACGTTTGAGAGGGGAGGGAGGAAGGTTGCCTGCAATCATGGTTGCACTCACCGCAGGGGATCGAGAATACTAGACGCCGAAGAATCCTTTTGCGCCGTGAAGGATTTCATGGAAGGTGATTCCCACATGGTACAGGAGAAACGCCCCGACGAGTAAGATGCCGAATCCCAGGATGAGATCGAGCACCACACCCCCGCGTCGGGTGCCTCGGAGTCCACGACCCAAGTTCACGGGTTCCACCTGGCCGCTTTTGTAGCGGGGCGGTCCGATAAGAATCTAACACCCACCGGTTATACCTCCAGCGCCGAGCGCGACGGTGGCCTCCTCGCGGATATGTACGAGTGTTGCAGCGCCCTGGGTGCAAGCACGATTGCAACCAGCGTCGCGATTCAATTGACGACGGTTGAAGGTAGCCCTCCACTGAACCCGTCAATCGCTGGCACAGGAAAGGTTGCTTGTTGGAAAAAGGGCTCTTGTCCTCACACGCCCAACTTTTTGGGCGAGGTTGTGTTACCCAATCAAGATGGTGAAGCGCAGTTGGGAGGGCGCCGGACTTGAGGTGCTGCGGGCGAACGACTTTGAAGCCACCCACCTCAAGCGCGACGGGACTTACGCGGTTTGCTTCGGGGCCACCTGGTGCCGCCCGACGCGAGGTTTCGTCCCCAAGTTCGTCGCTCGAAATGGACGTCTCCCTGCCAAGCTCGCAATCGCAGACATCACGGACTGGAATGACCCGCTCTGGGACTCATTTCATATCAGAATCACCCCAACGATGATGGTGTTCCGAGACGGGGCGCCAGTGGGTAGGTTCGACGGCCGGCGGTTCATCGGTCTAAGGGACTCGGACTTGGAGCGATTGACCGACTTGTTGAGGCGACTGGGGGGCTCGGCGCCCGCCGCTGCGGTCTCTCCTCCGTAGGAGTGGGTGCAAGAGAGCTTGCAACCAATCGTAACCGGCCGTTCTCCGGTTCAATTCGGCGCATTTTCCATTACAACCCTCGACACTGCACAAGCCAGAAGTGGAGATGCGAAGCGCGTTTCACCCAGATTCCGCAATAGCACTTCGGGGAGCAGGTTACGCTGTGGTCAGCCGGAGCTTATCGGGAGACGAGGCAAATCCGGTTAGGTCCTAGCATGCCGCATTCGAATGAGCTCGCGGGACGGTCTTCGGAACCCAAGCACGTATTGGTAACGGGAGCGACCGGCCAACAAGGAGGGGGCCTCGCCCGAATGCTCCTCCAGCGCGGACACCACGTCCGAGCCATGACGCGGAAGCCCGACGGCGCGGCCGCGAGTGAGCTTAGGAAGATGGGTGCCGAAATCGTCGCCGGGGATCTCGGGGACCGCGCATCGGTGGCGCGAGCGGCGAAAGGAGTCGACGTCGCGTACCTCGTGGCCACACCCTACGAACAAGGCGTAGAAGCTGAGACGCGATTCGGCACGACCGGGCTCGATGGGATTCACGCAGCGGGAGTCCCCTACGTGGTCTACTCTTCAGTTAGCGATGCGGATCGAAGGACAGGCATCCCTCACTTCGACAGCAAGGCCGCGATCGAGGAACACCTCAAGGGCCTCGGCACCGAGTACGCCATCGTCGCTCCCGTCTTCTTCATGGAGAATCTGTTTGCTCCGTGGATCGCCGCGGGTTTTGCGCAGGGAGTCCTCGCCACGGGAGTTCTTCCGGACCTGAAGTTGCAGGTCATTTCGCTGCCCGAGATAGCCGAGTTCACCACCCTTGCCGTCGAACAACCGCGTTCTTTCCGGGGGAAGAGGATCAACATCGCGTCCGACGAACCCACGCTCACCGAGATCGCCCGGCAGCTTTCGGAGATCACGGGCAGAAGACTAGCGTACCACGCGATCCCCCTCGACGAAGTACGGAAGCAAAGTGAGGACTTCGCCAGGATGTATGATTGGTTCAATCGAGTTGGCTATAGCGTCGACATCGCGAAACTGAAGCGCGACTACCCGCAGGTCCACTGGCGCACGTTCCGAGAGTGGTCCCGCATGCAGGACTGGTCACGGGTCCTTCCCGCCTCGCCCAAGGCTTGAGGGGTTCGGGGCTCAGTGCGTGGCGGCAGTTGCCTAGCTGCCGCTCCCGCTCAAACGCAAGGGCGCCAGAAATGTGCAATGCTGATTGCACCGACAGCAGTTGGAAGACACATTTCACCCACCTGAGCGAAGGTAGGGGTTCCAATCATTCATCTCATCGATTCCCATGTCGAGGACGTGATGCGTGATGGGAGTTCGGGAGCGATCTAATGTGGAGAGCCACCCCGGCACTACACTTCGGCGGGTGAACTGGTCGACGGACATTGGCACCGTCCGCCGACTTTTCCGGGGTTACCGACAGTGGCTCGCCGACCACC
>Ga0187818_10001085_pt1 | contig 10803 bp, 6 predicted proteins | sample NC_wetland_sal_i_14_FD_130581 | JGI IMG/M metagenome (GOLD analysis project Ga0187818, IMG submission 130581) | Wetland sediment microbial communities from Neuse River Estuary, North Carolina, USA - SO4_3 | ecosystem: Environmental > Aquatic > Freshwater > Wetlands > Sediment | place: USA: North...
CGTTTCGGGATCGAACCCCAGCGCCTTGCCCATTTCGCGCGCGGCCATGCGATTGCGATAAGTAATGACGTTGGCGGTCATGGCGGCGCCGCGTTCGCCGTATTTTTTGTAGAGATACTGAATGACTTTTTCGCGCTCGTCACCGCTGGGGAGATCGAGATCGATGTCGGGCCATTCGCCGCGCTCTTCGGAAAGAAAGCGCTCGAAGAGCAGTTCCATGCTGACGGCGTCCACCGCGGTGATGCCGAGCGAGTAGCAGACGGCGCTGTTGGCGGCGGAGCCGCGGCCTTGCACCAGAATATTTTGCTCGCGGCAAAAGCGGATCAGGTCCCAGACGATGAGGAAGTATCCGGCGAGCTTGAGTTTTTCGATGAGCTTCAATTCCTTTTCAACTTGAAGACGGGCGCGGGCTTGCAGGTCAGGAGGCTTGCGTCCGTAGCGATCATGAAAACCCTCCCGGGCGCGCTGGCGCAGAAATGAATTCATGGTTTCGCCTTCGGGCACGGGATAGCGCGGGAACTCGTAGCCGAGATCGTTGAGCGTGAATTCGAGGCGTGAAGAAAGTTCGAGCGTGTTGGCGAGAGCTTCGGGCAGGTCGGAGAAGAGCTGCTGCATTTCTTGCGGGGATTTGAGAAAGCGCTCGGAATTGCGGGAGAGCAGACGTCCAGCGGTCGAGAGTGTGCGGTGATTGCGAATCGCAGTGAAGGCATCACAGAGTTCGCGAGCTTTGGCGGCGGCGTAGCGGACTCCGTTGGTGGCCAGCAGAGGAAGATTGAACGAGCGGGCGATTGCGATCGCAGCGCGGTTGCGGGATTCTTCTTCACGCTGGAAATGACGTTGCAATTCGACATAGACGTTGCCGGGGCCAAAGATTCCAATCAGTTGATCGACTTGCCGCCGGGCTTCTTTGATGCCGCCTTGCTGCAAGGCTGCTGCCAGGGGACCTTCCACTCCGCCCGTGAGGCAGATGAGGCCGTGGGCGTGCTCTTCGAGTTCCTCTGCGCAGATTGCGCCTTCCCCTTTCTTCGCGCGCAACTTCATTCGGGTGATCAGGCGGCAGAGGTTCTGGTAGCCCGCGCGGGTGGAGGCGAGGATAGGTAGCCGGAAGGATTTGTCATTCCGAGCGGAGCGAGGAATCCCTACTCCCCTTACAGAATACTGGGGGTAGGGATCCTTCGACTCCGCACGTGCTTCACTTCGTGAAGTACGTGCTGCGCTCAGGATGACAGGTCCGCTCAGGATGACAGGAGGGAGAGGGGCGCACGTAACTTCCGCGCCAATGTGGGCCTTGAGTCCGATTTTTTTTGCGGCCAAATGGAAGCGCGGTGCGCCGTAAACGCCGTCAGTGTCGAGCAGCGCCATGGCGGGCATGCCCAGTTGGGCGCATGTTGCTATCAGTTCCTCGGGCAGGGAAGCCCCTTCGAGAAAGCTGAAAGCAGAGCGGGCGTGAAGTTCGACGTACATCAGTTGCCAGTACCCAGAAAAGACTCAGCCACGGATCAACGCGGATTCACACGGATCAGGATCAAGCTATTTCTTGTTTTCCGCTTTGCATGGTTATCCGTGTTGATCCGTGAAAATCCGTGGCAAAGAATTAGTCATACGTTCCTTCCACAAACCAGCCGCCGCCCAGCAAGTCGTGCACGATGCGGTAAAGAGCAATTGCCTCGCCGTGTTGCAGGTCGTTGTTTTGAAGAGCGATGTCCCACTCGTCGCGGGACCAGGCTTCGCGCTCCCACCAGTCGCCAGAGAAGCGCCAGGGGCCGGCTCGCCAGAGCACGTCGCCCCGCACGTCTTTTTTTCGGCTAACCAAATGCATAGGTTGGCCATTTTCCAGAGTTACGTCGGCGCGCAGCGGGGGACGGAACCGGCGCAGAGCCGTGACGGCGGATTTTTCTTCTGCGTGGTTGGAGTTCGCGGGCATGAGTGCCCGCGCCACACTCGTCTTGCGAGAGGCTTCGGCCACAAAGCGCTGCATGCGAAATCCTTCGGGATGGTGCGTGTCGAGCAACTCCAACGCTCCAACTTTGTCTTGGCCGACCATGCCGGAGATGCGGGCGAGGGTGAGTTCCAGTTTTTCCGGTTCGGGCGTTGGAGGAAGAAACAGACCGCCTTGCGCCGAACGCGGCCGCGCCGGTTCCGCAGCCAGGTGAATCTTCACGATGGGTGCACCCGGTGGATGCGCGTTCAAATCCAGTTGCAGCAATTTGAGAAAAACCTTGGCGTCGAGCATGGGAAGAGGCAGGCGGAGAGTGCGGGAAAAGTTTTGATTGTTGATTGTTGATTTTTGATTGGAGACCTTTAGATTTTCGAGTTCGAGCGTGAGCCGCAGTTCTTGCGTGGAGAGGGCCCGCGATGCTAATCGCGCGCAGAGTTGCTCGAGCAGGCGATTCAGCAGGAAGGCCAGCGGTTCGAGCAGAACGATGGGATGCTCCAGTTCGATGGCTTCTTCAAATATCAGAGGTAGTTCTAAAGGAACCAGAGTGCGCGAAACTGCGCCACGCGCCAAGTTTTGCAGGCGCAGGCCTTCCTGTCCAAGGCGCTCGCTGAGTGCGACTTCCGGCAGCGCAGCCAGGGCGCGCAGGGTGCGTATGCCCCAGCGGTCGAGAGTTTCGAGAAAACGGGTTTCGAGCAGGCGCCCGGCTTCTTCTTTCTGATTTCCTTCCATCCGATCTTCTTCCAGACGATCGGGAAACAGAACTTCCACCGGCAGAGTTCCTAACTGCTCTGCTTCTTCACCTGCGGGGATCACGGCGACGCCAACGCGGGCAAAGCCTGCCCCTTCGGCAAGCTCAGGGCAAGTTCTGAGCTTGTTGAAGGGAGTGCCCGCGCCACACGATCCCGCGCCATGCAATCCTGAGTCACACAAGCCGCGAGCTGCGAGCATGGCGGCGTCGGGATTAGACGCTGTGACAACGTTGGTTTCGAGTCCCAGCGTGGCGGCACGATGGTGGATGGCGTGGGAAATTTCGGGTGGCGATCCGAACAGCGACTCCATGCCGGCAAGATCGAGGAGAACGGTGTTGCAGGCCGTATCTTCCACGCAGGGAGAGAAAGATTGGGCACAGTCGAGCAAGGCGGCATGCGCAGCGGATTCCTGCAGCGTGGAGCGCGGGCGCAAGGCCAGATCCGCGCACAATTCCGCCTGGGCTTTGGTCATCCCCGGCGTGATGCCCATGCGGGCGGCCTTTTCATTGACCGCGAAGATTTTTTCCAGCGGCGGCTTGCCTTCGAGAATAGCTACGGCGCGCGCCTGCAGTTCCGGTTCGGCGCGCAAGGCAGCCGCCACGGGAAAACTCGGCACGTAGATGCAGGCAAACGGCATGACGGCATTGAGTAATTGTGTAATTTGGTAATTGAGTAATTTGTTTCGTTTCTTTCATCCTGCCCAGGCGGTTTTGGATTCGAACGTTACCGAGCGCGCGGGTTTGCGTTCTATGCGAGAGCGAATGAGTTCCGCGGTGATATCCAGTTCGGTCAGCAATTGCGTGTGGGCGGGATTGGCATTTTGGGGATCGATGTTCGATTGCTTGCTTATGAAAATTTTCTTCCACCCCTCCGGGGCTTCATCATCCCCAACAACAAACCCACGGCTTGCGCCGTGGGCTGCATTCTTTTGCTGCTTCGCGGCTGATCCATTCGCTTGCAGCAATGGATCGCCTGATCCCAGTTGCAACAGCAGAGAAAAACAGCTTCCCGCAATAGCCTGCGGCTCGATGACCAGCAGAATCGTGGGCGTGTGTTCGACTGCGCGGCGGAAGCGGAACCACGTGGTCAACGGGATACGGCGGGCGGCCTGCGAGGGCAGATCGCCGAGATCAAGGGCAATCAGACCAAAGCCTCCGCTTTCGAGCAGCAAATCGGTGGCGCGCAGAACTTTCTCCAGGCTGTGCTCGGATTGGTCCCAAAGATTTTCTTTCATCCTATTTTCCTTCGAACCGAAGTTGAATTTGGCTTGCGAGGAAATCCCCACCCCTTCGGCAAGCTCAGGGCAGGCTCTAGCCGCAAAATGCGCGGCTAGGATGGGGCACCCGGCCGATCGAGAAACTAAATTGGTTTTCTTTCTCCCCGTGTTTCTACGTTCGGGTGAATTTTCGCCGCAGCGCACCCACAGCAGCCGGTCCAGTTCTACTCCTGCGGCGCCGGCGGACTGAGGATCGAGCGCATCACTGGCATCCACCACCGCGCAGAATTCTCCGCGGCGGGTGGCGGCGGCCAGAGCGGCCAGGAGCAAAGTGGTGCGCCCCGAAGACGCGGGTCCACAGATTTCGGTGAGGCAACCGCGAGGCAGGCCACCGGTCAGGGCGTCGAGGGCAGGGATGCCGCTCGAAACCATCTCCGGCGCGGGACGGATCTCGAGCCGCGAAGCGGGAGTGACGAGAAGAGAATTTCCGATCGCCGATTTCCGATTGCCGATTGGGGAAATGGCTGATTGTTGATTTTTGATGGTTGATTGAAGAATGCGGGCGATGACAGATTCCTGAGCCTCTTGCAAGCTCATGTGGGGACAGCCGCCCTCGGCTGTCCGGTCGAGCGAAGCTCGACAGCCCTGACTGGCGCTGGCCAGCGAGGCCACCGCTGGCTCGCTCTCTTCATCAAAGACAAAAGGGCGGCCGGTGGCCGCCGTAGTGGAAATCACTGCGGAAGACATAAATTCCTCGGAAAATTTCAGGGAACGCCGGGGATGTTCGTGAAAACCGTGCCCGCGGAGGCGATCGGCGTAGTTTCGCTTTTTATTCGCCTTTGAGAATTCTGCTCCGGGGGAGGAAATTTGTCAAGTCCAAGAAGATGAAAAAGCTTTAACGCAAAGATCGCGAAGAAAAACACGCAGAGAACGCGAAGAAGGCGGGGTGGCCCGGGCTTTTGACTTTTGCCCGCACGACCAACACCGAGGGTGCCCCGTCCTTCGCGTTCTTCGCGAGGGCGGGAACCGGAATGTTTGCGGCAAGGCGCCGGCTCCCGTGCCGCTCCTCGTTTTCCTATCCTGTATTGTGCAGGCCGGCGGCGATGCCGTTGATGGTGGCTCCCAGGGAATAGTCGAGTTCCGCACTCTGCTGCCCATGCTGTTTGCGCCGAAGAAGTTCCACCTGAATCAGGCTCATGGGGTCCACATAGGGGTTGCGTAAGCGGATCGATCGAGCCAGCACGCGATTGCGAGCCAGCAGCTCGCGCTGGCCAGTGACGCGTAGGACCATGCGGCGGGAGCGCAGGAATTCCTTCTCCAGCATGCCGAAGACGCGTTTCCGCAGCGCCGCATTCCTGACCAGCCCGGAATAGACGCGGGCAATGCCGAGGTCGGCCTTGGCCATGCCCAACTCCACGTTCCGGATGAGGTCGGAAAACAGAGGGAATCCGCGCATCATCTGACGCAAGAGTTGCCGGTGCCCGGGCCCGCCTTTCGCGAACTGCTCCAGAGCGTGGCCTACGCCAAACCATGCGGGCACGGCGTGGCGGCTCTGCATCCAGCCGAAGACCCAGGGGATGGCGCGCAAATCTTCCAGCTGGCGGCCCTGGGCGCGGCGTGAAGGGCGCGAGCCAATGCGAGCAGTATCAAGCTCATTGACCGGAGTCGCCTGCTCAAAGTACTCGAGCACGTCAGGATTCTCGGCAATCTCCCGGCGGTAGATGCCGTACGCTTCCCGCGACATTTGCTCGATGGCTTCCTCCCAGCGGGCCGGAACCGCAGATTGCTCCTGGCCGGGACGCATCAGCGCTTCCAGACTGGCTGCAATCATCAGCTCCAGATTCCATTCCGCGAGCAGCGTGTCGGCATATTTCCAGTTGAGCACTTCGCCTTGCTCGGTGATGCGGATCTGGCCGGAGAAACATCCGGGGGGCTGGGCGAGGATCGCCGAATGCGTGGGGCCTCCACCCCGGCCGACCGTTCCGCCTCGTCCATGAAACAGCCGCAGTTTTACTCTCGACTCCTCGGCAGCGCGATGCAGCTCACGATGGGCCTTGTAGAGTTCCCAGGTGCTGGTGAGCATGCCGCCGTCTTTGTTGGAGTCGGAGTAGCCGAGCATAACTTCTTGCCAGCGTCCCCAAGAATCGAGCAGCGGCTGGTACTCAGCGCTGCTCCACAGGCGCCGCATCACGTCTCCGGCAGCGCGCAGCGAGGCGATGGATTCGAACAGAGGCACCGGCATCAAGCCGGGATCGTCGCCCGATCCCGCAACCTGCACTCCGGCCGCTTTCGCCAGACGAATCACCGCCAGCACGTCGTTCTCTGACTCCGCGCCGCTGATGATGTAGTGGCGAATCGAACTGGCCGCATGCGTGCCTTTCAAGCGCGCGATGGTGCGGAAAGTTTCGAGGACTTCGCGGCTTGCGGGAGTTGCCGGGGTGCCCGTGAGGGTTGGTCCCAACTCCCCGATGACCTGCGCGTGCACTCGGGCATGCTGGCGGATGTCGAGAGTATGGAGGTGAAAGCCGAACGTGCGAACCCGGCGCAGAAGGGAACGGAGGTAGGTCTGAACCAGACGTTCTCCGCGGTTCGACTCGAGACTGCTGCGCACCAGCTGGAGATCGGCTTCGAATTCGGCGGCGTTGCGATAGGCCGCGGGATCTTCCACGGCGTCGCGGGTGTGCTGCAGTTTGTGAAACACGTAAGAAAGGAAGCGGCGGTAACTTTCGGTTGTGTTGTGCGGCCCCCACGCCAAATGAACACCCGGAATCGTGCGTTCATAGTGCGACAGCCGGGAGAGCAGTTCCTGCGAAGCGGCTGTTTGCCGGCGCGAAGAACTGAGGCGCTCGGTCAGGGACTCCAACTCGTTGAGATACTCGCGGAGAATCAGATCGCGCGCCATCTCCAGGGCGTGGCGGATGTTCTCGGTTTTGACCAGAGGATTGCCGTCGCGATCGCCGCCAATCCATGACCCGAACTGAACCAGGTTGGGTAGGGCCGATTCTTCGAGTTGCGTCCCTTCGGCTACGGGCCCTTCGGCTTCCGGCCCGTAGACGTCGCGGAACGATTCCGCCACCTCGGCGTAGATTTTCGGCAGCGCTTCGAACAGGGATAGGCGGAAATATCGCAGGCCCATGCGAATTTCATCATCCACCTTGGGCTTGGCCAGGCGAACCTCGTCCGTTTGCCAGAGAGACGTGACTTCGGCGCGAATGTCGCTCTCGCAGTCTTCCGCTTCCTGCGCACTGAGCGGAAGGCGATCCAGCCGTTCCAGTTGCCGGGCGATGCGGCGCCGCTTCAGCAGGACCGTCTGCCGGGCGACCTCCGTGGGATGGGCGGTGAAGACGGGCGTGACCAGGATCTCGCCCAGCGCAGCGAGCGCGGCAGTGGCTGAAACTCCCGCTTCTTTCATGCGCAAGAGCGTCCCGCGGAACGAACCGGGAAGCTCAGGATGGTCGCGGTCCAACTGGCCCGCGCGCCGGCGCCGCTTGCGATGGTTGGTCTCGGCCAGATTCGTCAGCTCGAAATAAATAGCGAATGCTTTGGTTAACTGATAGGCCCGCACCAGATCCATGGCAGAGACGGTTTCTTGCGCCCCGCGCATGAGCTCTGAAGCCGAGCCCCGCTGCGGATCGCGACGGGCGCTTTCGCGGCGCTCGATCAACAGCCGCCGCAATTCTTCCACCGATTCGAACAATTCCTGGCCAGCCTGCTCGATCAGTACTTGTCCCAGCACCGCGCCGAGCGAGCGCACGTCGCGGCGCAGTGGATTGTCTTTCACCGGCTCGTCGGAACGCGCAATCAATTCGGACAGGCGGGCGCCCTGGTCGTCGGCCTTCCACAGCGGCTTGGATTTGCTCGTGGCCATTGGATAACGGATGCAGCTTGCGATAACGGATGCAGCTTGCGATAACGGATGTAAGAAGGATAAACGACGCGAGCCCCAGCGCCGTTGTCATTCCGACCGGAGCGAGGAATCTGCTTTTGGCCGGGCTGCGAGAAGGGCTTGGCCACGGATTGCACGGGTGTTCACGGATAAAGCCAGGCAGATGTCGTGATCCGTGTGAATCCGTGCAGATCCGTGCAGATCCGTGGCCAATGATTATTTGGGCACTTCGAAGCGGTAGCCGATGCCGCGCAGGGTCTTGAGGTACTGGGGATGGCGGGGGTCGGGTTCAATTTTTTCGCGCAGGCGGCGGATGTAGACGTCGATGGAGCGCGGGGTCACGAAGGGAGTCTCTTTCCACACTGCGTCCAGCAACTGGTCGCGGGTCAGGACGCGGCCGCGATGCGTGGCCAGGTACTCGAGCAGGCGGAATTCGCGCACGGTGGTGAGCACGTTGCGTCCCTGAGCCTGCACGGTCATCGAGGAAACGTCAATTTCCAGGTCGCCCAGGCGGAGCACTTCGGTGGTGGCCGGAGCCTGTCCCAGCCCGCGGAGCACGCTGCGCACCCGGGCCACGAGTTCGCGCGGGCTGAAGGGTTTGGTAATGTAGTCGTCTCCGCCCAATTCCAAACCTTTGACGCGGTCGGACTCGGCGGTCTTGGCCGTGAGGAAAATGACGGGCGTCGCCGAAAGTGCCGGGGTTTGCCGGATGTGGCGGCACAGTTCAAAACCGTCTGCGCCGGGCAGCATAACATCCAGAAGAATCAGCGCGGGCAGTTCGCGCGCGGCCTCGGTCAGTACCGAAGCGCCACTGACGAAGCTTTGCACCTCAAACCCGGCTCCCTGCAAGTTGTGCGAGATCAGACGGGCGATGTCTTCGTCGTCTTCCACGACAAAGATGACGGGGCGGACCGGCCCCGTGCGTCCGGAGGTTGCAGGTGCCCCGTAGGATTCGGCTGGCAGTTGCATTCTTAAACTTCTGGCCACCCCGAAGTCCACAGGTTTTCAGGATCGGGAGGAGACTCTCAAACTGTATTGGTGAAATGTTGCGCGAATGTTTCCTGAGTGTTAATGAACGATGAATTTCCCGAGAGGCAGTTGCCGGCTGCCAGTTTGCCAGCTGTGGGCTCCTCGCCGATCAACGCATCTGAAGCTGTCGTCGAGAAGCGCTGCCGCGCAGGAAAGCAATGGAACAATCAACTTCGGTTGCGCCGAGAACCGGCTACTGACTCCTGACCCCTGCTCTACGTCGCCGCCGTCTTCTTGGGCGCATGTCGCAGGCTGCGGCCTTCGATCAGGCTGTAGAGATCTTCTGCGAGGTTGGTGGTGTGGTCGCCGGCGCGCTCCAGAGCTTGCGCCATGAGCAGCACATCAAAGCCGGCAGGATCGCTGTGCGACGCGGCTTCCGCCAGGTACTTCTGGAACAGGGCGTGACAGACGCGGTCAATTTCCTTATCCATCTGTAGCACCTTGCGGGCGCATTCCAGATCGAGCGTGGAAAATCCCCGGTGAATCAGGTCCAGCATGTCGCGCAGAACGGAAGACATCTCGACCAGCTGGCGAATATCGGAAGCCGTCATCTTTGTGGTCCGAGCCTGTACTCGCAGAGCCACGCTCATGACCAGGTCGCCGATGCGCTCCAGGTCGGTCGTAGACTTCAGGCTGGAAAGCAACTGGCGGGCACGAGCCTCGTTCACGCGCGTAATGGCCTCCGGGAGGCGCTCGTCAATCTGCCGCTCGATCAAGTCGAGTTCCTTCTCGCAGTCCTTGATAGCCAGAAAGGCCATACGGGAGGAATGGGTGAGCAGGTCGCGGACGTTAAACGCCGCGTCCCGCGCGATGAGACAGGCCTTCAGCGCCAGGCTTACGAGATCATCTGAAGCGCCCGATTTCGACTCGGCCGGAATGGCTGTCTCGCCGCCGTGTACACGCCTGCGGGGCCCCGTTTTCGCCTTGGAGGATTCGCTGGTTCGGGATTTTTGCACTCGACGTGGCATTTTGGGGCGAGAAGTTGAGAGTTAGTGTAACCCTGAAATGTGAAAGGATAGTTACAACGTTGCCGGAGGCAGCCCATTCTAATTACAGTGTTGAGACGGGGCCGGTTCTATGAACCTTGCTGACTATCTGCGCCGCCTGTTTGCCTACGATGAGTGGGCCAACCGCGAAGTTCTGGCTGCGATCCGCGCCGCTGGGGCAGCGAACGAGCGGTCGCTGCAGCTCATGGCACACATTCTTTCCGCCGAGCGGCTCTGGCTGGAGCGGCTGAAGCAGCAGCCGCAGAGTTCTCCGGTGTGGCCGAAGTCCGATCTTGCGCAATGTGAGGCGCAAGCTGCCGAACTGGGCCGCCTGTGGCGCGATTATCTGGATCTGATCACCGCCGGCGATGTTCACCAGTCGGTTTCCTACAAGAACAGCAAGGGTGAGCCGTGGACGAGCACGATTGAAGACATCCTGGCGCATGTCGTGATGCATTCGGCCTATCATCGCGGGCAAATCGCCAGCCACATGCGCGCCAGCGGACAGACCCCCGCCTATACCGATTTCATTCACGGAGTGCGCCAGGGGTGGGTCAAGTAGAAGACTGAGAGGCCGCGGAAAAGATTAGCATTTCGGCGGATCAGCGCTTCAGCCGCTGCGGAAGGCGAAAGGGGACGGGATGGAGGGTCGCTATCAGGTATTCACCGCTTTTCAGATCGTGGCGGCATGTGCCCTCTTCTGGGGCCTTGTTACCTGGACCACCCCGTGGAACGTGCAACGCTACCTTGGGACTGCACTCGTCGTTGTGGGAATCAGCTGCATCGTGATGGCACGCTATCAACTGGGGAAATCGTTTTCGATCACCGCGCAAGCCCGGCAATTGGTCACCACCGGGATCTACTCGAAGATTCGCAATCCGATTTATGTGTTCGGTGCGGTGACCATCGCGGGGGTGATCCTGGTCGTGCAAAAGCCGGTTCTGTGGGTGGTCTTGTTTATCCTGGTAATCCTGCAGACTCTCCGCGTCCGGCGCGAA
>Ga0187818_10001087_pt1 | contig 10789 bp, 10 predicted proteins | sample NC_wetland_sal_i_14_FD_130581 | JGI IMG/M metagenome (GOLD analysis project Ga0187818, IMG submission 130581) | Wetland sediment microbial communities from Neuse River Estuary, North Carolina, USA - SO4_3 | ecosystem: Environmental > Aquatic > Freshwater > Wetlands > Sediment | place: USA...
CTGGGCGTGAAAAAAATCCGCGGCGAGGTTCTCCTCCGCCGCGCCCGCGTCAATGAAATCGGTTTCGAGTTCGTCAGCATGGACCTCGACAGCCGCTACCGCCTCCGCCGCGTCCTGGTCGAGGCTCTGCAAAAAGTCCCCGACAATCACGCCGCCAACTGGGACGGCGAACGCAAAACCTAAAGCAAGCTCTCAGGTCTCAGGAAGCCCGAGCGCTCGTCCTGAGACCTGACACCTGACACCTGAGACCTCAAAAGAAAAAGCCCCTGCGCACGCAGAGGCCTTTTCGCAAATCAAGCTCGGGAAACCGACGACTCGCTTATACCACCTTCACGAAAATAATTACCAGCGCGAACAGCACCAGCGACTCGATAAAGGCGAGGCCAAGAATCAGCGCCACCTGAATGCCCGCGCGCGCGGCCGGATTGCGTCCGAGCGCTTCGCACGCCGCCGACGCGGTACGCCCCTGGCCCTGCGCTGCCAACCCGGATGCGATGGCGATCGCGAAACCAGAAGTGATTGCTATCCAGTTGGTCGAACCAGCCGCGCCTGCGCCCGTCTGCGCGAACGCCGGGACAGCCAGGAAAGAGAACATCATCATCACGAACAACAACATTACGATTTTCCGCATTTTGTTTCTCCTTGAAATGAATTGCCCCCAGTGGGTGGTTGACGCCGTGCGAATAAGCCGGCGCCCTCACGCTGAAAGGCAGGTGCCAGTTGTCAGGTCTCAGGTCTCAGGAAAACCTTGCCGTTGAACTTCCTGAGACCTGACACCTAAGACCTGAGACCTTCTCTAGTGCTCGTGCGCCATCGCCTCACCCAGGTACACGGTGGGAAGTAGCACAAAGATGTACGTCTGAATGAACGCCACGAAGACGTGCAAACCCTGAAATACGATGGGAAGACCCAGCGGCACCAGCGAGAAAAATACCAGGGTCACCATTTCGCCCGCGAACATATTCGCGTAAAGACGAACCGTGAGCGATAAGACGCGGGCCGCATGACTGAAGATCTCAATCGGAAAAATTATGAATGGCAGGAATATCCTTACAGCCAGCGGCATGCCCTCTTGCGGTCCGATGAAATGCTTCAGGTATCCGAACACGCCGTGCTCGCGTATGCCGGCATAGTGGTAGTAGAACCAGGTCAACAGGGCGCCCCCCAGCGGCACGGTCACCACGGTCGTCGGGGATTCCAGACCCGGCACCAACCCAATCAGATTGCACGTCAGAATAAACATTCCCAGCGTGGTTAGATACGGAACAAATCTCGCCGAATGATGGCCGATGACCTCTTGGGCCAAGTTCTCGATGAAACCGTTGATTCCCTCCATCGTGTGCTGCAGCGCACCCGGACGCTCCACCGAAAGCTGCGTGCGCACGGCAACGAAAAACATCGTCAGCAGCAGCACCACCAGCAGCTCCATCGCGAAGCTGTTCGTGATCGGGGTCGCCGGGTGCTTGGGATGAATGTGCAGCCGCAGCAGCAACGCCAGCACCGGCGCGCCAAACAAACGATTCAGAAGTGCGGTAAAAGTCAGTTGTTCCATTTTCAGATTTTGCGATTTTCAGACTTCAATACTTATTTAGAATTTGTCGGTACTTATTAGGGATTGTCATCCCGAGCGAAGCGAGGGACCCGCAGTTCGCTGCCGATTGAAGAACTACAGATCCCTCGCTACGCTCGGGATGACAAATTTTCAACGGGCCTTCGCTCCCCGCCGGAAGGCCGTGTACCCTTCCCAAACCGCCTCCGCCATCAGGGCCGCCACCGGCACGCACAAGCCCCACAGAAAGCCGCGAAACGCCAGGGAAGAACTTTTGAATATAGCATAGGCAACGGCTACCACCAACCCGTAGCGCACCACAAAGCGCCGGACGATCCGGCCGCCTTTTTCCCGACTGTTCCGGTTAACGACGCGATCGGCTAGGCCTTCAACGCCGCGCGTCAGCGAGCGGAAATTAACGTAGGAAACCGCCGCCCCGAAGACAAACCCAATCGATCCAGCCCAACGGTAAAACCAGAACGCCGGCCCCAGCAGCAAAACGCTAAAGACCAGCATATTGCGCAGCACGCGAGGAATGATGCGCTCGTACATTGTGCGCTCATGGAGAGTCTCCGCCGGCGAAGTTTCCGCGGGCCCGTCGAGATGCTGACGCTCATTCATCTTTCTTGAAAGCGCCCACGGCCATGCGGATCATCTGCCAAAATCCCACTACCGCGCCAAACAACAGCCCAACCAGATAGAGCCACCGAGTATGCAGCCAGTAATCGGCCAGCTTGCCCAAAAAAAAGCCCAGCAGGATCGCCGCCGGAATGATGAACCCGATCTCGGAATAGCGAGCAAGCGAGACGAGAGGATCTTTCTTCCCTGAAGACGCGTCGGACTCGAGCCTGGGCTTCCCGGCCATTCGGAGGAATTCTAAACCAATCCGCCAAATGCTAGCTTGGAGGCTCAACGGCCGCACTTTTTGTAAGCGCTTGCCGAGAAGTATGAATTGTCATCCCGAGCGAAGCGAGGGATCTGCAGTTTGCCAGCGATATCTCGGAGGCAGAAGCTGACAGCTGAGAGCTGATAGCCAAGACCTCGCAGCCTCACTTCAACATCGCCGCCACATGCGGCGACTGCGCAATCCCCAACGACCAGTTGACGCTGCGAATAAACGGCTCAGGATAAACTCCGATCACGATCGTCGCCAGCGCCGTCACCCCCACCGCGCAACGCATTCCCAGGCTGATGGGCAGTCGTTCGGTCTCCATGGGCGCGCGCATCAACATGGCGTTCGCAATCTTCAAGTAGTAATAAAGTCCGAACAGCGAGTAGAGCACGCCGAGCGCGGCCAGTCCGTAATGTTGGCTCTCGATCAGGCTCAGGAAGATGTAGTACTTGCCCAGAAACCCGGCGGCGGGCGGAATGCCGGCGAGTGAAAGCAGAAACAGCCACATCAGCACGGCTTCGACCGGCGCGCGCTGGTAGAGCCCGGCCATGTCGTCGAGCTCGTCGCCAATCACCTTGCGCTGCCGCAACGACGTGATCACCGCGAACGCACCCAAATTCATGAACGTATACACGAGCAAGTAGATCAGGATTCCTTTGAAGCCGTCGTTAAAGCCCGGGCTGCCGGGCTGCGAAGTTCCCATGGCCACAAAGGCCAGCAGCATGTAGCCGACGTGCGCAATCGAAGAGTAGGCGAGCAGCCGTTTGGTGTTCGTCTGCGTGAGCGCCGCGAAATTGGCGCCGGTCATGGTGGCGATGGAAACGATCACAATCACCGGCGTGTAAACCGAGCGCAGCGGGAACAACCCAAACACCAGTATGCGCAGCAGCAGCGCCCAGGCTGCCGCTTTCACCGCCACCGACATGAAGCCGGTGATGCTGGTGGGCGCGCCTTCGTAAGCGTCCGGCGCCCACTGATGAAAGGGAACGGCGGCGATCTTGAACAGCAATCCCACCATGGTCGTCAGCAGCGCGATCACCACCACCGGATTGTGCGAATTCTGCGCCGAGACCGCGCGCGCAATGTCCCTCAGGTTGGTGCTGCCGGAAAGTCCGTAGAGTAACGAAAGGCCGTAGGCAAAGATGCCCGACGAAAACGCGCCGAGCAGCAAATACTTCAAGGCCGCTTCGTTCGAGCGCCGGTCGCGGCGCAAGAAGCCAACCAGCACGTAAGTGGAAATTGCCATCAGCTCCAGCCCGATGAAGAGCAGCACGATGTCGATTCCCGCCGCCATGCACATCATGCCCACCACGGAAAGCAGCAGCAAGGCATAGTATTCGCCGTGGTGTTCATCTTCGAGGTCGAGATAGTGCACCGACATCAGGATGGCAATCGCCGCTCCCGCCAGAAACAGATACCAGAAATAAATCGCGAAGCGGTCGACTAACAGCGAGTTATAGAATCCAACCGCGCCCCGCGGCAGCTGCGACTGAATCTGCCATACGCACAAAGCCGCAAACAGCACGCCCACAAAAGCGCCCACGGCATTGATCCACTTCCATCCTCGCGGAACCATCAGGTCGATCAGCAGAATGCCCAGCGCAAAAATGGTAAGTTCCACCATCGGCAACATCAACCGGTATTCAGTTGGAGAAAGGCCTCGCACTTAGTTACTCGCTTTCGGTAAGGCGACGTTCGGTCCGACTTTCGGTCCGGCGATTTTCGGTCCAACGACGGCGGGCGCGTAAGGACCTGGCGCGGGCGCGACCAGCGCGTTCACTGGCGCATTCGCATTGGACTTGTCATGAATCGTCTGCACAATCTGGTTGACCGGCTGCTCAAGGATCTGGAAAAACGGCTTGGGATAAATGCCAATCCACACCGCCATAATGATCAAGGGCGCAAACGTAAGAATTTCGCGTGGCGTCAGATCGTGCAGCTTTTCGTTCTTCGAATTCGTCACCGTCCCAAAGAAAACGCGCTGATAGAGCCAGAGCAAATAAGCCGCGGCCAGAACCACGCCCGGGGCCGCCCACGCCGCCCACCTCCAGTTCGCGGTGAATGCTCCCTGCAAGATCGTGAACTCGCCGACAAAGCCATTCAGCAGCGGCAATCCCATCGACGAGAGGAACATGATCATGGTGATCGTCGCGTACACCGGCATCACGTTCGAAATGCCGCCATACTCGGCAATTTCCCGCGTGTGCCGCCGCTCATACAGAATGCCGACGATCAAGAACAGCGCGCCGGTCGAGATGCCGTGATTGATCTGCTGCAGCACCGAGCCAGATATGCCCAGCGGATTCAACACAAAGATTCCCAGCGTGCAGAAGCCCAGGTGGCTGACCGACGAGTACGCCACCAGCTTCTTCATGTCTTTCTGCATGAGCGAAACCAGCGCGCCATAGATGATGCCCACGAGCGAGATCCCGATCATCCAGCTCTGCACTCTGGGATGCGACACGACTGCGGGAAAGAAAGGCAGCGAGAAGCGCACGAATCCGTATGTTCCCATCTTCAGCAAAACGCCCGCCAGGATGACGGAGCCGGCCGTGGGCGCTTCCACGTGCGCGTCCGGCAGCCACGTGTGAAACGGAAACATCGGAACCTTGATGGCGAAACCAATAAAGAAAGCAACGAAGAGCCAGATGGCGTAGTGGAACGGAATCAGCGGAGCCGTCTTATAAAGCTCTGGAATGCTGAACGTGAAAACGCCAGTAACCGTGTGGTGATGGAAGTAGAGAAACAGAATGCCAAGCAACATCAGCACGGAGCCCAGCAGCGTGTACAGGAAGAACTTGATCGCGGCGTAGAGCTTGTTGGGCCCACCCCAGATGCCGATCAGCAGATACATTGGCACCAGCATCGCTTCCCAGAAAACGAAGAAGAGAAAAAAATCGAGCGCCATGAAAACGCCGAGCATTCCCGTCTGCAACACCAGGAACCAGACGTAATATTCCTTAACCCGAATCTCGATGGCGGTCCACGAAGAAAGAATCGAGATCCACCCCAGCAGCGTGGTCAGCATGATCAGCAGAAACGAGATGCCGTCAATGCCGAGGTTGTAACCCGCGCCAATCGAGGGGATCCAGTTGTTGGTTGTGCCCTCGAGGAACTTGAAGTGCGTAGGGGTCGCCTCGAAACGCTGCGCCCAGAACAGCGGCACCAGCGGCAGCGAAATCAGGAACCCGCCGAGCGCGAAAAGGTTCGCAATCCAGCGGATCGCGTCTTTGTTTTCCTTAGGAACGAACAGGAGAACAAGGGCGCCCACAAGCGGCGTGAAGAGAATGATCGAAAGTATGTGACTCTGCATAAGAGCTCTTAGCTGTTAGCTCTTGGCCCTTGGCTTTTAGCTAACAGCTAAGAGCCAATAGCTAAGAGCCGGCATTTCACTTCCACACGTAATACACGCCAAATCCAAGCAGTCCGGCGACCATGACCAGCGCGTACCACTGCACCAATCCCCATTCGAACAGCCGCGTCGGATACGAGATCATCCGCGCAAGAATCGCCGGACCGTTCACTCCCACGCCGTCGATGATCCACTTATCCCACCAGGTCGAAAGCGTAGCGACCGCGCGCGTAACCCACCCTGCATCGTTGACAGCGCCGTCGATGATCCTGGCATCGAACCACGACGACGCTTCGCCCGCACCCATGGCGCCCAGGCGGACGTCGCCAATCTTGCGGCGTCCGGTGAAAACGTAGTCGTAGGCCTCGTCAACAAACCATTTGTTGTAGAGCACCGTGTAGAGCGGCGGAGCTTTCACGGCAATGGGCTCGGGGTACTCTTTGCCGGCCTTCGCATAGTGGCCATAGGCCCATCCTCCACCCACGACTGCAGCCCCGACGGAGAGCAACATCAGCCCCCATTCCAGGCCGCGATGTTCTTCGCCCGCGGGCTCCTGCGGCTCAGCAGGCGCGAAGGCCGCGGTAGCGACAGCTTCGCGCGCGAATACCGGCTCCAGAAATTTTCCGAACGCGTTTGTCCCGCCCAAACTCGCCGGCACACCCAGCCAGCCAGCGCAAACCGAGCAGGTTGCCAACACGACCAGCGGGCCCGTCATGGACTTGGGCGATTCGTGAATGTGGTGCTCGACTTCATGGCTCATCCGTGGCTGCCCATAGAAGGTCAGGAAGATGAGGCGCGCCATGTAGAACGCGGTCATCAGCGCCGTACCAAAGCCGATCAGCCAGAGATACGGAAAGCTGCCACCGGCGGAACGCCACGCCCGCCAGAGGATTTCGTCCTTCGAAAAGAAGCCTGCCAGGGGTGGAATGCCCGCGATCGCCAGCGTCGCAATGAACATCGTTTTGAACGTAGTCGGGATGCGCCCGCGCAAATCGCCCATATTGCGCATATCCTGCTCGCCGCTCAAGGCGTGAATCACCGAGCCCGAGCCGAGGAAGAGCAGCGCCTTGAAGAACGCGTGCGTGAACACATGGAAAACACCCGCGGCAAAGGCGCCGACGCCGAGCGCGAGAAACATATATCCCAGTTGCGAGACAGTAGAGTACGCCAGCACGCGCTTGATGTCGTTCTGCACCAGCCCGATGGACGCGGCGAACACCGCCGTAAGCGCGCCGACGATGGCGACAGTTTTCATTGCCGTCGGAGCCAGCACGAACACGGCATTCGAGCGGGCCACCATGTACACGCCCGCCGTCACCATGGTCGCGGCATGGATCAGGGCCGAAACCGGCGTAGGACCTTCCATCGCATCGGGCAGCCAGACATAAAGAGGAAGCTGCGCCGACTTGCCGCAGGCTCCGACAAACAGCAGCAGCGCGGCGACCGTGAGCACGGGGTCGCCAATCGCAAAGTGTCCACTGCGCGCCAGCGCGTTGATGTCAGTGAAGCGAAACGAGCCGAGATACCAGGAGAGCGTGAGCGCGCCGAGAATGAATCCGGCATCGCCGATGCGGTTCACGATGAACGCTTTGTTGGCTGCATCGTTGGCCGACTTGCGATGAAAGTAAAAACCGATCAGCAGATACGAACACAAGCCGACGCCTTCCCATCCCACGAACAGCAGCATGTAATTATTCGCCAGGACGAGCGTAAGCATCGAAAACATAAACAGGTTCATGTATCCGAAGAAGCGGTAATAACCGCCTTCGTGCGCCATGTATCCGACGGAGTAAATGTGGATAAGCATGCCCACGCCGGTTACAAAGAGCAGCCATATAGAAGAGAGCGGATCGAGCAGGAACCCGGCGTCGGCGTTGAACTGCGCGGGCGTGCCGTCTTTCTTAACGAAACTGAGGTGGGCGTCGCCGCTGCCGAGCCAGGTATAAACAATTTTCTCGAACGGCCGCCCCGTGCCCTGCGCGAAGCGCGTGTACTCGACGACCGTGAAGCAGGCGAACAGGAAGGCAAGCACGACCACGCCAACGCAGACCGCGCTGACCGTGGCCTTCTGCAGCCGCCGCCCGAAAAAGAACATCATCGCGGCCCCGAAGGCCGGGAAGAGCGGGATCAGCCAGATGTGGTTTAGAAACATGTCGTTCGTCGTTCGCTGTTCGTCGTTCGCTGTTCGCCTTTCGCCCAAGCGACGAGCGAACAGCGGCCGTTCTACCACTTCAATAAATCAATCTCATCCACATTGATCGTCTCTCTATTCCGGAAGAAGGCGATCAAAATGCCAAGGCCTACGGCGGCTTCGGCGGCGGCGTCCACTACGATAAAGATCGCGAATAACTGCCCGTGCAGGTTCCCCCACATGCGCGAGAAGGCCACCAGGTTCAAGTTCACCGCGTTCAGGATCAACTCGATCGACATCAGCACAATCACCACGTTGCGGCGCGTAAGCACACCGATCACACCCAGCACGAACAGTGCCGCCGCGACGACGAGATAGTGGAGCGTGGTGATGGGAACCATAAAAACCGTCGTTCGTCGTTCGCTGATCGGCGCTGCTGTTGGTCTGCCAACGACGAACAGCGATCAGCGAACGACGAGCTACTAAATCTTCTTCTTCGTCATAATTACCGCCCCCAGGATCGCCACCAGCAACAGCAGCGAGGCGATCTCGAAGGCGAACGTATACTCGCCCATCCTGCCGGCTTCTCCGTACAGCATGTTGGCGATCTGCTGCGTATTGGACGATTCGGCCAGCTTCTTCACCGGATCCGGCCACAGCGCCTTGCCCGTCATCGGATCGTTCAACAACGCCCTGCCCTTCACGATCACGGACACAAACAACGCCAGCAACGCGCAGGCTGCCGCCAATCCTACCGGCCACATGCGATTGAACGTCCGCTCTTTGGAGGAGCGTTCAATATTCACCAGCATGATCACAAACAGGAACAGCACCATGATTCCGCCGGCGTAAACGATGATCTGCACGCCAGCGACGAACGGGGCATACAACATTAAGTAGAGGCCCGACACCGCGAGCAGGGTCACGATCAGCGCGAGCGCGGAATGCACGGCGTTCCGCCGCGTGATGACGAGCACGCCGCTGACGACGGCCACTCCCGCCAGCGCATAAAAAAACCACGGCGTCGCGACCGGGGCCATGCCTGCATTGATCGCCGAGTTCAGACCTGAGTTCATTGCGGGGTTCACGAAAAAATCACCCCCACAATAGCGGTCACGATCAGCACGCCGAGCGAAATCGGCAGCAGCACTTTCCATCCGACCTTCATCAACTGGTCGAAGCGGTAACGCGGCCACGTCGCGCGATACCAGATAAACAGATATATAAAGACGGCGACTTTGAGCAGAAACCAATAGACGTAGTCGATGCCTTCGCGGAACCTGGCCGCCAGGCTCGCGTCCGCGGAACGGCCTGCGACCGCGATCACGAACAGCAGCAGCGCGATGAAGCCCAGCACCGCCGCGAAAACGGCGAGTCCGATCCGCTGAATCTTGAAGAAGGAATGCGCCGGCATGCGCGCCGTGCCGATAAAGGCAATCGCCGCCACGCCAAGGAACGTGAGCCCTGGAAAGAGCGAGAAGATAAACTCCCACACCGGCCCGTTCAGCAGGTTCGGGAACGGATGCATCCATCCGCCGAGCCAGAGCGTGACCGCGATCGAAGAGACGGCGATCATGGCCGCATATTCAGCGAGCATGAACAGCGACCAGCGCAGCCCGCTGTACTCGGTGTGATATCCGGCGGTCAGTTCCGATTCCGCTTCGGCCAGGTCAAAAGGCGTGCGGTTGGTCTCGGCGACCATGGCGATGGCAAAGATCACGAACGCGATCAGTCCCAGCGGGAAGAACTTAAAGATGAACCAGATGCCCTGCTGCTGCTGTGCCCGGACGATCCCGATCATGCTCAGCGTGCCCGTGCCGCTGGCGTTCATGCTGGTCATCAGGATCGCGGAGACGACGGCCAGCCCCATGGCGACTTCATACGACACCATCTGCGCGCTCGAGCGCAGCGCGCCGATCAGCGGATAGTGCGAGTTCGAAGCCCATCCCGCGACCACAATGCCGAGCACGCCGAGCGACGAGACCCCGAGCATAAACAGGATGCCGATGTTCATGTCGCTCACCGCCTGCGAAGGGCCGAACGGAATCACGGTATAAACCGTGAACGACGCAAGCAGGCCGATCATGGGCGCGACCCAGAAAACGAACTGGTCGGCTTGGGCGGGGATGATGTCTTCTTTGAGAATCAGCTTGAGCGCGTCGGCGAAGGGCTGCAGCAATCCGTGCGGGCCCACGCGCATGGGGCCGAGGCGAACCTGGAAGTGCGCCAGCGCCTTGCGCTCGACCCAGTTCAAGAGCCACATCACGGTCAACGCCACTCCCACGAAGATGATGAACACATAAACCAGCGCCCAGAACTGGTTCCCCGCTTCGCCGGGCGTCACCGTCACCTTGGGGTCGAGATACGACGTAATGAAATTGGGCATCAGCGGTCCACCTCGCCGAGCACAATGTCAAACGTGCCGATGACGGCAACCACGTCGGCGACAAGCGCGCCGCGCACCATAAGGTCGAGTGCCTGTAGATTGACGAACGATGGTGGGCGCACGCGCAGGCGGTAGGGCTGCGTCGAGCCGTCGCTGACGATGAAGTATCCGAGCTCGCCCTTCGGCGCTTCGATCGAATGATAGATTTCGCCCACCGGCGGCTTGATCACCTTGGGCACTTTGCCCATGATCGGGCCTTCGGGGATGCCGTTGACCGCTTGCTCGATGATGCGCAGCGACTGCCGCATTTCGATCATGCGGACCATGTATCGGTCGTAGGTGTCGCCGTTTTCGCCGGTCGGAATTTCGAAATCGAATTCCGAGTAGGCCGCGTAAGGCTGGGCTTTGCGCAGGTCCCACTTCACGCCGCTGGCCCGCAGCACCGGCCCGGTCACGCCGAGCGCAATGCAATCGGCGCC
>Ga0187818_10001088_pt1 | contig 10782 bp, 9 predicted proteins | sample NC_wetland_sal_i_14_FD_130581 | JGI IMG/M metagenome (GOLD analysis project Ga0187818, IMG submission 130581) | Wetland sediment microbial communities from Neuse River Estuary, North Carolina, USA - SO4_3 | ecosystem: Environmental > Aquatic > Freshwater > Wetlands > Sediment | place: USA: North...
CCCCCTGGAGCTCCGGAGCAACGATCAGCAGAGAAGTGGCTGCTGGTTTGCTGCAAAGCGTTGGACGGGGCGCGCGAGGCGATAACAAAGCAACGGGATTCATCAAGCAAAACCATGGGCTTAGAATTGCTCAGTCCAGCCATCTCAACCTACACGCGTCAAATTTGCTGTTAATTTCTTGCAGATTCAGCAGAGGGAGGATTGATAACCCAACCGATGGTTGCAGGCCTCACCCTGGGGTGGCGAAGCCGCGAGGTGGATGATATAGCCGAGGCTAAGATCGGGTGCGTTCGCCAACCACCGGGAATTCGCCATGGCCGACGACACAAAGCTTGAGCCGCACGATCGCTGGGGCCTCTTGACCGCGACCGGTGCCGGGACTCCGATGGGCGAATTGCTGCGCCGCTATTGGTGGCCGATCGCCGGCGCCAGCGAGTTCGAGCGGCCGGGCGCAAAGCCGGTGCGCCTCATGGGCGAGGATCTCGTCCTCTACAAGGATCTCGCCGGCACCTACGGCCTGCTCGACCGGCATTGCCGGCATCGCCGCGCCGATCTGAGCTATGGCTATGTCGAAGAGTGCGGGCTGCGCTGCAATTATCACGGCTGGCTTTATGACGAGGCCGGACGGTGCCGGGCGCAGCCTTACGAGGACATGGCGCACCCCGAGGCGCGGCTCAAGGATGAGATCCGCCTCAAGGCCTATCCAGTCGCCGAACGGGGTGGTCTCTTATGGGCCTATCTCGGGCCGGAGCCGGTTCCCCTGGTGCCGGATTGGGAATTCTTTTCCTGGCCGAACGGGTTTCGCCAAATCGTCAAGGCCGAGATCCCGTGCAACTGGTTCCAATGCCAGGAGAATTCGATCGACCCGGTGCATTTCGAGTGGACCCATTCCAATTGGAGCGTACGCCTCTCGGGCGCAGTCGGGCCCTATGCGCCAACCCACCTCAAGATCGATTTCAGCGAATTCGAATACGGCTACCAGTACAAACGCATCCGCACCGATACCAGCGAAGCGGACCGGCTGTGGACGATCGGCCGCGTCTGTCTGTGGCCGTGCGGGTTGTTCACGGGCAACCACGTTGAGTTCCGCGTGCCGGTCGATGACGAGAACACGCTGAGCGTCATGTGGCATTTCAGCCGCGTGCCGCGGGAACGCGAGCCCTACGTGCAGAACACGATCCCGACCTGGCAGGGGCCGATCGCCGATCCCGATACCGGCCGCTGGGTCACGAGTCACGTGATGAACCAGGATTTCGTCACCTGGGTCGGGCAGGGCCGCATCGCCGACCGCTCGCAGGAGTATCTCGCCCCAAGCGACCGCGGCATCGTCATGATCCGGCGCCGCTTTCTCGCCGATATCGAGGCGGTCAAGGAGGGCAAGGACCCCAAGGCGGTGATCCGCGACCCTGCGGTCAATCGCGCGATCGCCCTGCCGGTCGCCGAGCGCCGCGCGTTCATCGAAGGCTTCACCCGCGCGGAGATGCTGAAGGATCCGTTGGCCCGGCGCGGCTTGCAGGGTTATATCTTTCAGACCGGGCAGCCCGCCGACGTGCGCAATGCCTTCCTGGCGGCGATGGGCTTCAACGCCGCAGAGTTCGAGGCCGAGGAGCAACCGTTCGATCCCCTGGCGCCGACCGCCGCGGCGGCCTCATCGCGATAACGACGAGTGCCTGTGCGGCGGCTCGCAAGCCACGGAGATGCGCGGGATTTTATCGAATTTCTGGGAGCGATCCAGGGGAGCAAGACGTTAGTACGTCCGACAGTCGAGGATCGTTGCCTAACGATTCCGTCGGGAGGGACAGATAGATGGTCGTCGGCAACGCCGATATCGAACGCATTGCGGGCGAGTTGATCGTGAAGCACGGGCCGCAGGCAGCCCGGGTGGCGGCCGAGCGGCTCAATGCGATGATCGACTGCAACGACCTCGGCGGCCGCGATATTTGGGCCTGCATTGTGCGGGTGATCCACCTGCGGCAGGGCGTGGGCCCGATCGAGGCGGACGGTGACGGCGAGACGGACTGATAATCTTCTGATCATCGCCGTGCTCACCCCACGCGCACCAGCGCGCCGCCGTCCACCGGCAGGGCGACGCCGGTAATGAAATTGGCTTCGTCCGAGGCGAGAAACAGCGCGGCGTTCGCAACATCCCAGCCGGTGCCCATCTTGCCGCGCAGCGGCACCTTGGCGTCGCGCTCGGCGGCGACCTCCGCGCGGCTGCGGTTGCTGGCGCGCGCCCGCGTGTCGACCGCCATCGGCGTATCCATCAGACCCGGCAGGATGCAGTTGGCGCGGATGCCGTAGGCCGCGTTTTGCAAGGCGAGCTGCTCGGTAAAGGCGATCATCGCCGCCTTGGTCGCCTTGTAGGCGACGAGCGGGTAGGTGTTTTCGCGCGCCGCGACCGAGGAAATGTTGATGATCGCGCCGGCGCGCTGCCGCCGCATGATCGGCACCGCGTGCTTGCAGGCCATGATCGTGCCGCGCAGATTGATCGCCGAGACCCGGTCGAACGCCGCCTCGGTCAGGTCGAGGAGCGGCTGGTCGCCGCCGGCGATGCTGACCCCGACATTGTTGTGCAGGATGTCGATGCGGCCCCAGCGCTTGACCGCCTCTGCCATTGCGGCGGCGAGGGTCGCCTCGCGGGTGACGTCGGCCACGAAGGCGATGCACTCGCCGCCTTCCTTCGCCGCCAGCGCCGCCGTCTCCTCGGCCGCGGCGAGATCGCGGTCGACGGCGAGGATCCTCGCGCCCTCCTGGGCAAAGCGCAGCACCGTGGCGCGGCCATTGCCGATGCCCTCGCCGGGGCTTTGCCCGGCCCCGACGACGACTGCGATCTTTCCTTGAAGACGCATGGCGAACCCCTCAGCCGGCTCTGCGCAGGATGACGCCGGGAGGTCTGGTTCGGCAAGGGGCGATGGGGCGAGTGATGGGATTCGAACCCACGACATCCAGATCCACAATCTGGCGCTCTAACCGACTGAGCTACACCCGCCATCCACGCTGGAGGTAGCGAATCGCCGCCGCAGGGTCAAGTTCGAGGCGCATTCAGCCACTCTCCCGCGGTACGGGAGAGGGTTTAATCCGCCGCGCCTTTTTAGTGTCATCGATCCTCCCCACCTTTGCGCCAATGAGTGATCCGTCTGAAGCCTGGCAGCGCCACGCGCTCCTGACGCCGCAGGAGATGGCTGAGGCCGACCGGCTGACGATCGCAGGCGGCATCCCCGGCATCGTGCTGATGGAGAGCGCCGGCCGGGCGGTCGCCGACGCGGTGGCGCGACGCTGGCCGCGGCGGCCGGTGCTGGTGTTGTGCGGCCCCGGCAACAACGGCGGCGACGGGTTTGTCGCCGCCCGGATATTGGCCGAGCGCGGCTGGCCGGTGCGGCTCGCCCTCTTGGGTGAGCGCGCGGCGCTCAAGGGCGATGCCGCAGCCGCTGCAGACCGCTGGGAAGGGCCGGTCGAGACGCTCGGCGAAGGCAGTCTCAATGGCGCCGCGCTCGTCGTCGATGCGCTGTTCGGGGCCGGCCTCGCGCGACCGATCGACGGGATTGCCGGCGCGGCGATCGCCGCGCTCGACGCGCGGGCGATCCCGGTCGTGGCGGTCGACGTGCCGAGCGGCGTCGATGGCGCCAGCGGCGAGGTGCGTGGCTACGCGCCGCTTGCATCGCTCACCGTCACGTTTTTCCGCAAGAAGCCGGGTCATCTATTGCTGCCCGGCCGCATTCATTGCGGCGAGACGCTGGTCGCGCCGATCGGCACCCCGGCCGCGGTGCTCGACCTAGTGAGGCCTGATGTCGCGGCCAATGATCCGGAGTGCTGGCTGTCCGCCTTCCCGTGGCCTGGCCCCGAGAGCCACAAATACACGCGCGGGCATGCGCTTGTCGCCGGCGGTGCAATAATGACCGGCGCCACGCGGCTCGCTGCCCGCGCCGCCGCTCGGCTCGGCGCCGGGCTCGTCACCGTGGCAGCCCCAGAGGCCGCCTTCCCGATCTATGCGGGGGCGCTGACCGGGGTCATTGTTCAGCCGGCCGAAGACATCGATGCGTTCCGGGCGTTGCTCGCCGATCCGCGACGCAACGCGGCGCTGATCGGGCCGGGCGCCGGGACCGGCCCGGCAACACGCGAGAGGGCGTTGGCGATCCTCAAGGCGGGAAAACGCGCGGTTCTCGACGCCGACGCGCTGACCGTCTTCGCCGACGATCCGCAAGCGCTGTTTTCGGCGATCGGTGCAGCCAAAACGCCAACTCCGGTGTTGACCCCGCATGAAGGCGAGTTCGTCCGGCTGTTCGATCGCTCCGGTAGCAAGCTTGACCGCGCGCGCCGCGCCGCCCGGGCGAGCGCCGCGGTGATGCTGCTTAAGGGCAACGACACGGTCATCGCCGCGCCGGACGGGCGCGCCCTGATCAGCGAGGGCGCGCCGGCGGAGCTGGCGACCGCCGGTTCGGGGGATGTGCTGGCCGGGATGGTGCTTGGGCTCCTGGCGCAGGGCATGCCGGCATTCGAGGCGGCGGCGGCAGCGGTCTGGCTGCACGCCGATGCGGCGCGCCGGATCGGGCCGGGGCTGGTCGCCGAGGATCTGGTCGAGACGATGCCGGGCGTGCTCGCCGCGCTGAAGGACCGTGCGTCGCGGGCGGGTCCGGCATAATCTGCATCGCTGGGTCCTCAACAATCGCGGACAACCCATGAGCGAGCGCGCACCTGCCGGCTTTCTCGACGGTGTTTTCGACCGTGCCCTGGCCAATCTGCGCGGTGCCTGGCGGGAGATCGCCCTCTCGACGCGCGGCGTCCTGGCCGGCGCATTGCGGCCCGATCTGCCGGAGGACGATGTCGCCCGGCTCAGGCAGCAGATGCTGGGCTGCCTCGACGGCCGCGGCGGCGAGGTCACCGCGCGGGCGCGCGCGGCAGAGCTCGGGCGCACCTATCTCGCGCTCAACGCCGCCGGGCGTGCGCGCTTTCTGCATCTCCTGGCGGCGGAATTCGGTACCGATCACGCCGTCGTCGATGATTGTTGCGCGCTGGTTGCTGCGGCGGCCGATTCGGCCGCGCGAACCGCCGCCGAGCGCGCCTTGCGCGCTGCGCTGACCGCGCCGCGGGTCACCTTGCTGCGCCAGTTCAATGCCCTGCCGGAGGGGGTGAAGTTTCTCGTCGATCGGCGTGCCGAGCTGCTGGCGATCGATGGCCACGACCCGGCCCTGCGCGGCCTGGCCGACGATCTGCGCGATCTGCTCGCCAACTGGTTCGATATCGGCTTTCTCCAACTCCAGAGGATCACTTGGGACTCTCCGGCGGCGCTCCTGGAAAAGCTGATGGCCTACGAGGCGGTGCACGAGATCCGCGGCTGGACCGATCTCAAAAACCGGCTCGAGGCAGACCGCCGCTGTTTCGCGTTCTTCCATCCGCGCATGCCGGACGAGCCGCTGATCTTTGTCGAGGTCGCCCTGGTGAACGGCATCGCCGGCAACATCCATGCGCTGCTCGACGAGGCGGCGCCGATTGGCGACCCGCAAGCCGCCGATACCGCGATCTTTTATTCGATCTCGAATTGCCAGCAGGGTCTCGTCGGGATCAGCCTGGGCGACTTTCTGATCAAGCGGGTGGTCGATGCGCTGGCGACCGAGCTGCCGCGCCTCAAATCCTTTGCGACGTTATCTCCGCTCCCCGGCTTCCGCGCCTGGCTGACGGCGCAAGCCGAGCGGCATGGCCTGCTCCTCCCTGCCGAGATGCGCCCGATGCAGTCCCTGGGCACCGGTCTGGAGGAGGACAATCCCGACCGCATCCTGTTGTGTCTGCTGGACCGGCCGGACTGGCGCGAGGATCCGCGCGTCGCAGCGGGTTTGCGCGACCCGCTGTTGCGGCTCTGCGCGCGTTATCTCGTGGATGCGCACACCCCTTCGGGCCGCGCCCTCGACCCGGTCGCGCATTTCCACCTCAGCAACGGGGCTCGGGTGGAACGCCTCAACTGGCTCGGCGATGTGTCGGCGAAGGGGCTGCAGCAATCCGCCGGGATCATGGTCAATTACCTCTACCGGCAGGGCGACATCGAGGCGAACCACGAGGCCTACCGCGACGAGGGCCGGGTCGCGGCTTCCTCTGCCGTGCGCAGCCTGGCGCGGGGCTGAACGCGGTGGGGGTGCGGGCTCGCTATGTTCGGGGGGATGACTATGTTAAGAACGCGCCGCCGTCGGCCCGGAGACGCGCACGATGAGGCTGCCGAGCGGCGGCCCTGCGGGCGTGGCGGAACTGGCAGACGCACTGGATTTAGGTTCCAGCGATGAAAATCGTGGGGGTTCGAGTCCCCCCGCCCGCACCAGCGCCGCCGGGCAGCCGATCGGCGCATATTTGACCATAGGAACGTGAGCAATCCCCGATGAACGTGACCGAGACCAGCGCCGAGGGGCTGAAACGCGAGCTGACGATCACCGTCCCGGCCCATGAGGTCGAGGACAAGATCACCCGCCGCCTCGGCGAAATCGCGCAGTCGATACGGATCCCCGGCTTTCGTCCCGGCAAGGTGCCGCTGCCGCTCTTGCGCCAGCGCTATGGCCCGGCGGTGCGCGGCGAGGTGCTCGAGAGCGCGGTGCAGGACAGCTCGGCCGAGGCGATGCGCGAGCACAATTTTCGGCCGGCCTTGCCGCCGCGGGTCGAGATCGTGTCGGCGGCGGAAGGCGCCGACCTCGAATACAAAATGTCGGTTGAGCTGCTGCCCGAGATGCCGGAGCCCGATTTTTCATCGCTCAGCCTGGAAAAGCTGGTCGTCGACGTGCCGGACGAGGATGTCGACCGGGCGGTCGAACGAATCGCCGAAGGTCAGCGCAAATCGGAGCCGGTCGAACGGCCGGCCGAAGCCGGCGATATCCTGGTCGCCGATGTTGTCGGCCGAGCGGGCGAGGAGGAAATCGCAGGCAGCCGCGGCGAAGGCCGGCAGATCGAACTCGGCGCTGCCGGGCTGCTCCCCGGCTTTACCGAGCAGCTGGTCGGCGTCGGCGGCGGCGAAACCCGCGCGGTGCGCGTCACGTTTCCCGACGATTACGGCAATCCCGACCTGGCCGGCAAGGAGGGGGTATTCGAGGTCGCCGTGAAGGAGGTGCGCCAGCGCCTGCCGGCGACAGTCGATGACGAATTGGCCAAGGCGGTCGGGCTCGACACCCTTGCCGAGCTGCGCCAGGAGATTCGCCAGCGCATGCAACGCGATTACGCCGGGGTTGCCCGCCAGCGGCTGAAACGCGTCCTCCTCGACAAGCTCGCCGAGCGCTACGATTTCGCGGTGCCGCCCGGCATGGTCGAGATGGAATTCAACTCGATCTGGGCGCAATACGAGGCCGACAAGGAACGCCGGAAGGAGATGGCGGGCGAGGCCGGCGGCGCCGAGACGCCCGCGGCGGGCGGGCCGCCGGCGGGACCGGTCGATGCGGCGGCAATCATCGCGCCAGAGGAGACCGCGCTGGAGGGTGCGTCGGACCGGGCGCCGGCGGGTGCCGAGGCCGAAAAGCCGCAACAGCACGAGCACGCGCCGGGCGTGCACCATGCGGTGTCGCACCAGGGTTCGGCCGAGGAGCCGATCGACGCTGCGGCAATCGTTGCACCGGAGGAAACCGCCCTCGAAGGCGCCTCGGACAGCGAGCCCGCCGCTACCGGAGACGAAGATGACGAGAAGGCCAAGGCCGACTTTCGCCGCATCGCCGAGCGGCGGGTGCGGCTCGGCCTGTTGCTTGCGGAAATCGGGCGCAACAACAATATAACGGTCAGCCAGGAAGAGCTGAACCAGGCGCTGACCCAGGAGGCGCGTCGCCTTCCCGGTTACGAGCGCCAGGTCATCGATTACTACCGCAAGAACCCGGATGCGCTGAACAATTTGCGCGCGCCGATCTTCGAGGACAAAGTTGTCGACTTCATCGTCGAGCTGGCCAAGCCTGAGGAGCGCAAGGTGACGCTGCAGGAGTTGATGAAAGACGACGAGCCGGAGGAGAGCGCCCCGGCGGCATGATGCCGCAGCGGCCGGACAGGTTACCCGCGCGCCACGCCCGGCGGCGCGGTTTGAGGAGGGCAGAATGGCCGATTTTTTCGAGACGCATATGAATAACCTGGTGCCGATGGTGGTCGAACAGACCAACCGCGGCGAGCGTGCTTATGACATCTATTCGCGCCTCCTGAAGGAGCGGATTATCTTTCTCGTCGGCCCGGTGCATGACGCTGTCGCAAGCCTGATCTGCGCTCAGCTGTTGTTCCTCGAATCGGAAAACCCCTCGAAGGACATCGCTTTTTATATCAACTCGCCGGGCGGCGTGGTGACCTCGGGTCTGGCGATCTACGACACGATGCAATACATCCGCTCGCCGGTGTCGACCGTGTGCATTGGCCAGGCCGCCTCGATGGGCTCGCTGTTGCTGTGCGCCGGAGCGCATGGCAAACGCTTCTCGCTGCCGAATTCGGGCATCATGATCCACCAGCCCTCGGGCGGGACCCAGGGCCAGGCCACCGACATCGAGATCCAGGCACGCGAGATTCTGCGGCTGCGGGCGCGGCTCAACGAGATTTACGTCAAACACAGCGGGCAGCCGCTCGACGTGATCTCGGCGGCCGTCGAGCGCGACAAGTTCCTGACGCCGAGCGAGGCGAAGGAGTTCGGCTTGATCGACGAGGTGGTGGAGACGCGGCCGACCCGCGAGGACGAGCGCGGGTTCCGCAGCTGACATCGCCGCAGCATCACGCGCTCCTTGACCCTCCCCCGCCAAAAGGGACGCGGAGCGGCGCATTTAACTAGTTGTTGATCCGGCCGGAGCACATATACTTGGATAACCCGTGCCGGGGCGTAGCCGGCTCGGTGCCGGGCGCGGGCCCGCCCTTGCCGGCGGACCCGGTGATGGAGTGACGATGACAAAGTCCAGCGGCAGCGACTCGAAGAACACGCTCTACTGCTCGTTCTGCGGCAAGAGCCAGCACGAAGTCAGGAAGCTGATTGCCGGTCCGACCGTTTTCATCTGCGATGAATGCGTCGAGCTCTGCATGGACATCATCCGTGAGGAGCACAAGACGACGCTGGTCAAGTCGCGCGACGGGGTGCCCGGGCCGCGCGACATCTGCCGGGTTCTCGACGACTACGTGATCGGCCAGGACCACGCCAAGCGCGTCCTGTCGGTCGCCGTGCACAACCACTACAAGCGCCTGGCGCATGGCTCGAAGAACAACGATGTCGAGCTCGCCAAATCGAACATCCTCCTGGTTGGGCCGACCGGCTCGGGCAAGACGCTCTTGGCGCAGACCCTGGCGCGCATCATCGACGTGCCGTTCACGATGGCCGACGCGACGACCCTGACCGAAGCCGGCTATGTCGGCGAGGATGTCGAGAACATCATTTTGAAGCTGCTACAATCGGCCGACTACAATGTCGAGCGGGCCCAGCGCGGCATCGTCTATATCGACGAGGTCGACAAGATCTCGCGCAAATCCGACAACCCCTCGATCACCCGCGACGTCTCCGGCGAGGGCGTGCAGCAGGCGCTCCTGAAGATCATGGAAGGAACCATCGCCTCGGTGCCCCCGCAGGGCGGGCGCAAGCACCCGCAGCAGGAATTCCTGCAGGTCGACACCACCAACATCCTGTTTGTCTGCGGCGGCGCGTTTTCCGGATTGGAAAAGCTGATCGCCCAGCGCCGCCAGGGCACCTCGATCGGTTTCGGCGCCGAGGTGCACGGCCCCGACGAGCGCAAAACCGGCGAGATCCTCAAGGATCTCGAGCCGGAAGATCTGCTCAAATTCGGGTTGATCCCGGAATTTGTCGGCCGGCTGCCGGTCGTCGCGACGCTCGACGACCTCGACGAGGATGCCCTCGTCGACATCCTGACGAAGCCGAAGAACGCGCTCGTCAAACAGTACCAGCGGCTGTTCGAGATGGAAGATGTCCGCCTCGAATTGACCGAAGAAGCGCTGCGCGGCATCGCCCACAAGGCGATTGCCCGCAAGACCGGGGCGCGTGGCCTGCGCTCGATCATGGAGGCGATCCTCCTCGATTCGATGTTCGAGCTGCCGAGCCTGGCCGGGGTCAGCGAAATCGTCATCAACCGGGAGGTCGTTGAGGGGCGTGCGCGACCGCTCCACATCTACTCCGATCGCCGGGGCGATGTCGGCACCGGCGATTAAGCGTGGCGGCGTCCGCCGGCCTGCGGCATCCTGATCCGGTGGCTTGAAGGCCGGGTGTAGGACGCCAACCTAAACACGGCTTGTCGATCGACCGCCCGCTGAGCGCGCGGTCCCTGGCAAAAAAGAGGGTCCATGTTCGAAACCGCCCGAGCTGCGCTTTATCCGGTTCTGCCACTCCGCGACATCGTGGTGTTCCCGCACATGATCGTGCCGCTTTTCGTCGGCCGCGAGAAATCCGTGCGGGCCCTCGAGGACGTGATGAAGGATGATAAGCAAATCCTCCTCGTCACCCAGAAGAACGCGGCGCAGGACGATCCGTCGACCGCCGACATCTACATGATCGGTACGATCGGCACTGTGCTGCAGCTGCTGAAGCTTCCCGACGGCACGGTCAAGGTGCTGGTCGAAGGCGGCCAGCGCGCCCGCATCATGCGCTTTGCCGACAACGAGCTGTTCTTCCAGGCTCACGCAGAAGTGATCGGTGAAAAGCCGGGCGCGCAGCAGGAAATCTCGGCGCTGGCCCGCACCGTGGTCGCGCAGTTCGAGCAATACATCAAGCTGAACAAGAAGATCCCGCCCGAGGTCCTGGTCTCGATCAACCAGATCGAGGATCCCGGCAAGCTTGCCGATACGGTCGCCTCGCACCTGACC
>Ga0187818_10001089_pt1 | contig 10759 bp, 4 predicted proteins | sample NC_wetland_sal_i_14_FD_130581 | JGI IMG/M metagenome (GOLD analysis project Ga0187818, IMG submission 130581) | Wetland sediment microbial communities from Neuse River Estuary, North Carolina, USA - SO4_3 | ecosystem: Environmental > Aquatic > Freshwater > Wetlands > Sediment | place: USA: North...
TACCCAGGCAATTGGAGAAATTTCTTGTGCCATGTACAACGTCATCTCGCCATGAAGAACAGCTCCAAAGCCATAGCTGTACAGCAGCGCCACCTCAACGATTATCTCGGGGTTAGTGACGGCGATGCCGAAGGCATCATACCTCCGATCTGCGTATTTGTGCATGAACCGGCAAACGCTGCGCGAAAGACAGAGAGCGATGTTCTTATGACAGATTGCCCACAGGCGATCGCCTGGTGAAAAACCAGGCGCTCAACACGTCAACTGCCGAATCGTCGGCTACCCTGACGGCTGCGAGGGAGACTCGCTGCCGATCTGCTGCCGCGACGGCATCTTGAGGGTTGATGCCCACGTCCCGCCACACCCGGCGCGAACCTTCGTACCAGCCCAGAGTGTAGGAGCCGCCCGGTAGGTGGGTTTCGACGCCCTTGAGGATCGCCCACTCCGGTCTGATCCTGTGATTCTTTCCGAGGACTGGTTTCAGGCGGTGGTGCTGTCCGTTGACCCGGACGCTGTAGAAGATGCTGACTGTGCGGTTCGCCAAGACTCCTCATCCTTAGGGGAGGGTGGCTTTAACCTAGCTCACCGGGAGTGGTTCTGAAAATCAAAATAGTACCCGGCACAGTACCACGGTAATCTGACCACGGGGAGAGCCTGTGTTTACGAGGGCATTCTAAAGGTTGGTGCCGGGAGGGGGAGTCGAACCCCCAAGGGCCGAAGCCCGGCGGATTTTGAGCCCGCTGCGTCTGCCAGTTCCGCCATCCCGGCTAAGGTCGTAAGCTACACAGAAATAAAGATTAATCGATGGTTCTGGACTTTGCAACTTGCCCGTCTACCGCGTCACCGTGACCGGAAACGTGAACGTTTTCAGCGGCGGGGTCGCGGTCGTGCGCTTGCAGTTTGCGCATTGCGTCCGCAATATCTGTGCGTGTAACGATCGCGTCGGAGGCAGTGATAAAACGCAAGTGCCGCGCGGCGCGCGTCTTCGTTCCCGGTTGCGTTTCCACCGATGAAGCTGGCGAACATCGAATCGACAATGGGAAAAACCGAATACGCCAACATCAAAAAGCAGTATCGCGAGTTTTTCCGCTGGATCCCCGGGCCGCCGCTGGTTCGCGGTAAAGCGCGGGATTTTGCAATACGAGCGCCGCTCGTGTTTGAGAGGGTGTGGCTTTCAGGCACCGTCGTTTGCAGCGCCCCTCTGGATCACTACGCCTTCTGCAGCGTGGCTTCTCTGGCCGCTTTCAGCAGCTTCTCGGCATTGGTCTTCGGGTCACCCTGGCCGAAGACTGCGTTGCCCGCGACTAGAATTTCAGTGCCCGCTTGCACTATTTCCGCCACTGTGTCGAGGCCAACTCCGCCGTCGATTTCAATTCGATACTCGAGCTTGCGCTGCGCGCGAATTTCCACCAATCGCCGAACCTTGTGGATTGCCCCGGGGATGAACTTCTGACCGCCGAATCCCGGGTTCACCGACATCACCAATACGTAGTCCACGATGTCGAGCACTTCGCTGAGGCTCTCCACCGGAGTGGCAGGGTTCAGGACCACGCCCGCCAGCGCATCGTGGCTGCGGATCAGGTGCAACGTCCGGTTCAAGTGCCGGCAAGCCTCCTGATGCACCGAGATCCAGTCTGCTCCAGCCTGCGCAAATTCCGGAATGTACTGGTCGGGATTCTCAATCATCAGGTGGCAATCCAGGGGCAGATCAGTCGCCCGGCGCAGCGACTTGACGACCGGTGGCCCGATGGTGATATTGGGGACGAAGTGCCCGTCCATGACATCCACGTGGATGATCGTGCCGCCGCCTTCGGTTGCGCCACGAACCTGGTCCGCCAGATGCGCGAAGTCAGCCGATAAAATCGAAGGTGCCAGCTCAATCAACTCGGGCCCCCGTAGGGAAGTGCTTCGAAATTCTATCACTCGGGTTGCACGCGACAAAATACGTTCCCGCAAGGTCTCGTTTGGTGGGTTGAGAGCCGTCGTTGTTATCAAATCAAGCGAAGTGAGGGATCTGCAGTGTGCCGAGGCCGAGGGGAACTGCACGATGCTTCGTCGCCTGCGCCCTGCTAGCCGCTAGAAGCTGAACATCGCCTGCAATTCAATTTTTCGATTTGCCGCCGCGCTCGAGAACGGCCCACCCGCCAGAGCAATCGACCTTCCGAAATCTTGCGAGCTCAGGACCCCGATGGGCAGCGCCGCATTCACCCTGTTCAAAATGTTCCGCGCATTGACGCTGAACGTCAGGTTGTAGCGCCGGTTGGTTGCGGGGCCCATGCCCCCGAAACCTCCGCCACCGGGCCCTCGTCCAAAGCCGCCGCCTCCGCCACCGCCTCCGCGCGGACCACCTCCGCCTGGAGGGCCACCAGCCTGCTGCGCCCCGCTCTTTCCGCCAACCTCGGGTCCGAAGCCGAAGGTTTTCGCCAAGCGCAGATTGAGAGTGAAGTTCGCGGGGCCAGTCAGATAGTTGATGGGAATCGGAACGTAGGAAGTAGCCGGAATCGCATAGTGACAAGCTTGCGTCGGCGAAAGGCATGAACCGGAGACATTGGTGGCAAATGCGGGGCGGTCGTTGAACTGCAAATCGCCGCTCAAGTCCTGGCCCACGGTGACGTTGTAGGGTGAGCCGGAATTGAAAATCATAAATGGACTCAGGCGAAACGCGTACGGCAGTCCGATCGTGCCCCCCATAAACAGACGATGCCGAATATCGAAGGAAGCTCTCCCGTAGTCGAGGCCGATGTCGTACTGATCCGATGGAAAGTTCGCGGCGCCCGAAGCGTCGCTGTTGGCGTAGTTCAGAGTGTAGTAACCGCGCAGAGACAGCCTCGCTCCCGCCTGGATATTGAAACTCGCGATCAATTGGTTCTGCCGGAAAAGTCCATCGGAGGAGTATTGAAAGATGTCGCCTGCGTTCGGATTTGGGCGCGGCCCCGTGGAGTACGGCGTGCCGGGCGTCGGCGCATTGGTATCGATCGACAGAAACTGGTGTACGCCGCGCGCATTCAGATACGAAACCGTAACGTTGGCGATCTTTGTGACCTGGCGCTCCAGGCTGAACGCGCTCTGCATGATGTAGGGCGCATGCAATGCCGGGGCGATCTGATAGATCGAGGAAGTCGTTTGCGCTGGCAGCGTGTTCACCGCCGGCACGTCCGGAAAGAAATCTAGCAGCGCGCACGGCGGTGACTGTGGACATGACACAGCGTAACTCTGCTGGGTTACGCCATTCAAACGATCCGCATTGAGGACCAGGTTCTGGGTGAATCGGTCGTAGAACAGGCCAAAACCACCGCGCAGTACGGTCTTCGGCGCGTTCTTTCCCCCTCCGCCCATGCCCCATGCAAAACTGACGCGAGGCGCCCAGTCCGCATGATCGTGAATCGCGTTCTGGGTCTCCAAGCGAAGCCCGGCGCTCAGCGTGAAATTGGGACGCACCTTCCAGTCATCCTGTACGTACAGTCCGGCATCCACCACGGTGACCGGCACGGTGGGCACGGCGCCGCTGGGTGTCGCATCGAGTTTAAATTGGGTCGCGCCTGAAGGCGTGGTGCCGCCGGCGAGAGCCTGCAGAGTGGCCTTGTAAGTCGGGAGGTCCGGAAAGCTGTAGCTGCCATTGAAATAAGCGCTCGACGCGCTAATTTCGTGAACTGCCCGCATACGTCCCCCGAATTTCAGAAAGTGCTTGCCCTGCGATACCGAGGTGTAATTCTGAAGTTCGTAATGATCCTGGTGGTCGGTTTGCGTTCCCGCACTGCTGCGGCCGCCCGTGAAAGCCCCGAGCACGTTGATGGAAGGTATATTTGACAGGTTCGCCGGCAACGGATTTTGCAACGCAGCCGTCACCGGGGTCTGGCCGCTGTTGTCGCGCAAGTACTGGAATCGCGTCTCGTTTACCGCTTTCGTTCCCAGGATCTGCGTATCGGTGACCTGCACCGTGTGCTCGGTGGACGTGGTGTCGTAGCCGGCCTCCGGCAGCATCGTCCCGCCTACGCCGTTGTTCTCCCATGTGTCACGATAAAACTGGTAGCGGGCGCTCAGCGTGTTGTTAGGGGTGACCTGGTAGTCGATACGCGGACTGAGGTTGGTGCGGGTACGCGGGTTGGGAACGCTTTCCCTCAGTTGAATCTGATTCAGGTTCGCGTCCAGCGCCGGCGCGTCCACGACTGCGATTTCGTCGATGTTGCGCCGCTGCACGTCAAAGAAGAACGATGCCTTCTTGTTGATGGGACCGCCGACGTTTCCCATATAGATCACAGAGTTGTATGGCTCCTGCGTAGCGTCGCCGAGAAATGGATTGCGAGTATTCAACGCCGAGTCGTTCCCTACGACGGAGAACTGTCCATGAAACTTATCCGTGCCCGGCTTGGTGAAGATTTCGATTCGTCCATAGCCCAACTTGTCGTATTCGGCGGAAAACGGATTCTGATTGATGCGAATCTCGCGAATCGATGACTTCGGCGGAAGCTGCCCGGCGGTAAATCCATCGATGTAAAGCTGCCCGCCGTTCGGACCGGCCGAAGGTCCAGCCAGCGCTTCCAGGTCAGACTGCAATTCATCGGGATCGTCGGGAAGCGCTTCCAGATCTTTGCCGCTAAGCACGACCGCACTCGCATTACTTGAGGGATTGACGTCGAGCTGCGGCCCTTCCGCCTCCACGTTGACCTTTTCTTGCTTCACGTTGATGTCGAGCGAAATGTTGAATTGGGCGACCTGGCCCGCCGCTACACCCACGTCGTTCTGCACAAAAACGGCGAATCCCTGGGCATTCGCCGTGACGGTGTACTTGCCCGGCGCCAGATTTCCGATTTCATAACTACCGCTGCGGTTGGTGGTGGCCGAATGCGTTTGTCCTCCGGACACCAGCACTGCTACCGTCGCGTTCGCAACCACCGCCCCCGAGGGATCCGTCACTTGCCCGCGCAAGCTTCCCGTCGTTGTTGTTGTTGATGTGGATGACTGTGCCTGCGACTGCGCCGACGCAGGCGCCACCAGCCCGATCAGCGTCGCCGGAATCAGAATCGCCAAAATGAAGACTGATAAATACTTCAACACACACCTTATTCTTTCCAGGCAGATCAAGTTAATTGAGATTCGTTCACTACAATTTGTTTCATAAACGGGTTTCAGCGGGGACGTACAGTTCCCTCACGGGCTAAAGGCCAGTGTTTATGCGGCTCGCAGCGGCACCCTTCGGCTTCGCTCAGGGCAGGCTCTGAAGCCGTGCCCTTCCCAAAACCTACCCAGGACCATTCATGAAACACGTTCTACGGCGCGGCTTCACCTTCTCCATTGGGCGCGCCCAGCGACCACGGCGAAAGCAGCGAGGATGCGCTTCGATTTGGCGCCGCCGTTAGGATGGCCTCCACTCCCGCCAGCAGCGTGATCGCCGTTACCGCGTCCGAATGCCCGCCTTCGGTCGAGACAATCATCACGGCATCGCCCTTCTGCAGGTCCGCCAGCGTGCTGTTGGGCAAGCGGCTCAGCATGCGCTGCAAATCCGGAGAACCATTCCCGCCTGGCCCGCCGCCCGGCCCGTGCGCCGCTTGCGATTCTGTCCCTGGCCGCGCTCCGCCCGCACCCGGCGTCGTACCCTGGCCGCTCACAGCTTTGCCGTTGGCGCCGGGTTGATCTCCGTTCCCGCCGACGGCCGTGCCCCCCGCGTTCTTTAGCCGCATCGCGATGCGCTGCGCCATCTCCGCCGGCAGCTTCTTCATTTGCGAGTCGGTTGACACTTTCACCACCACGGCGCTTTTGGTAATCGCATCTTGCACCGTCATCGTATTGCTCGCCGCGTCGATCGCTTTGATGGTTCCCGCAATATTCCGGAATGCGCCGGAAACAATTTCCTCCGCACTCATTTCGCTGCCATCCGGGCTGCGCGTTCCGCGCGCGCGCAACTGATCTCCCGCCTTGATTTGCGCCATGATTTGGCTGGCGGGCGCCGGTTTCGCATCGTCGAACTTCACCGAGCCGGGCGCGTAGCGGCGCAGGATCGTATCCGTGCCGATGTGGACGGCGATACTCCGGTTCGCGCCCATTCCACCGGATGAAATTGTGATGGCGCCCGTCGCAGCGTCCACGTTCGTGACGAGCCCTCCTACGCCTCGCTTCTGCCAGTCGTCGAAGTCGTGTTGCTGCTTGGCCGCCACGTCGCCCTGCTTCATCACAATCACCGAGAGCGCGACGATCGTGTGCCCGTCCCCACCCGCCGCTGCCTGCCCGCGAACCAGTACCCGATCCCCGGGCTGCAAGTCTTGCGCCGGCAGAGCGGTCGCGTTCTTCAGATCCTTTTCTCCCGGCGGCACGCGCAGGATCTTCGTCGATCCCATCAGCTTCGCAATGATGTCGCCCTCGGTGCCGGACTCCGCCGCCACCGTGATCGAATCCGCCTGAATGCTCTTGATGACCCCCACGGCCTTGGTGACTTGTGCGCCTCCCGAATTGCTGGCGGGTTTGCCCTGCGCGGAAACGTAGCCCGGCCCTGCCAGAATCAGGGCGACCATCGCTGCCAGCAGGCACGTCGTAAGAAGGCGCGGCGTGGAAAGGCAAATCCACGGCAGCCTTTGCCGGATACATCGCATGATCTAACTTTAGCATTGCCAAACGCACCCTATTTAGCGTTTACGAAGTTTTACCCGGCATTGACGTTGCTTTTACAGGATGCTGGCAACTTCAACTCCGTCGCCGCGCATCCAGTCCTACAACGGTTGGCTTAAGTGGTTCCGGGAAGGGCACGGCTTCAGCCCTGCCGCTCAGAGCCACAAACAAAGCAGGCTGTAGCCCCTGAGGGTTGGTCACTGATGAACGATGCTCGCATGGCTGCCGATGTTCGCTGACAAATCCAGTCCCGAAAAGCAGTCCCATCCGATTGCCGCAGGTCTCCTGTACCGGTTAACGGTTGCCTTCCCCAGTTGGGCGGGTGCGATCCTGGCTGTGTACACTATTTTCTTGTGCAGATTCAGCGCTCTTAAGATTCGTCTGAAATAAACGATAAATGGAGGACGCAAGGTGAATGAGTCCCGGCCGCATAAAAACCGGCCAAGTAGAGAAACAATTGCGAACCGTTCATCCGGGTGGAAGGCGGTTGCCTATGCGCTGATCGCCGCGCTGGCCGCTCTTTTCGGAGTCGGCCCGTCGCTGCGGGCTCAGGAACCCGCTGCCACCATCGCCGTCGACGTGAAAGTAGTCACGCTGCCCGTCACGGTTCGCGACAAGCATGGCAAGATCGTCCGCGACCTCACGAAAGACGATTTCACTCTTCAGGAAGACGGCCGGCCGCAAAGTATCCGCTATTTTTCGCAGGAAGCGAATCTCCCGCTCACGCTGGGACTGCTCGTTGACACCAGTCGCAGTCAAACCAACGTCCTCGATGCGGAGCGGAACGCAAGCCGCAGTTTTCTCGATCAGATGCTCGTGCAGCCTAAGGACAAAGCCTTCCTCATTCACTTTGATCGTGAAGTTGAACTGCTGCAGGACTTGACTTCATCCCGTGAAAAGCTGCAAGCGGCGCTCGATTTGCTCAAGACGCCATCCGACCGTGAGAGGTCGAACGATCCGAACGACTCTGACGATTCCCGTTCGGGATCGGGTTCGCATCGTGGCGGAGGCACCCAGCTTTACGACGCCGTTTTTCTGGCGTCGAATGAATTGATGAAAAAACAGCAGGGCCGGAAGGCTCTCATCATTCTCACGGATGGCGTCGACCGCGGCAGCAAGACTTACCTGGAGAGCGCGATCGAGTCTGCTCAACGCGCCGACACCGTCATCTACTCCATTTATTTCGCTGAATCTCATCGCGACGAGGGCCAAAGGCAGGGCGGCGGAATGGGACGGGGGGGCGGCGGGTACCCTGGTGGTGGCGGTGGTGGCGGCTGGCCCGGTGGCGGAGGTGGATGGCCGGGCGGTGGAGGAGGTCGAGGCGGCCGCGGAGGCCAACGTCATCCCGAGGAACCACGCACTGATGGCAAGAAAATTCTCGAGCGGATTTCCAAAGAAACGGGTGGACGTTTTTTTGAAGTCTCTAAGAAGCAAACCGTCGGCGAGATCTACGACAGCATTGTCGAGGAACTGCGAACCCAGTACAGCATGGGTTACACACCCGACAAAGACAGCACAGCCAGTGGTTATCATCACGTCACATTGGCGGTGAAGAAGAAAGACCTGACCGTGCAAACCCGAGAGGGATATTACGCTGATCGCTAAGGTCAGACGGTGGAGCGACGGGCATCTCGCCCGTCCAGCACGAAGGCGGCCGGGCGGGGACGCCCGGCGCTCCACCAGCTTTGCGTAAAGAACAAATCATTTTGCCGCGAGTTCCTCGCGCAGCGCCCGCCCCAGCGCCGCCTGCCGATCCGCGCTCAACTTGGCTCCGCCTGAGGTCAGATACAGGACGTCAATCGCCATCTGCCCTTCGGTCTCGATCAGCGCAATTTCGATGTTGCAGCCGTGCTTCGAGACCAGCGAGCACATCCGGTAAAGCAATCCCGGACGATCCTGGGTCAGGATCTGCATCATCGTGCTGTTCGCCGAGCAGCTATCGTCGAACTCAATCTGCGTCGCGATCTTGACCTTCGTGCTGTCCGCCTTCTCCGATTTCAAGCGGTCGCTCAGCATGCGCGCCACATCGGTTTCTCCTTTGACCACGGCCGCGATACTTTTTCTCAAACGCTCCCATTCCTGCAAATTCATTTCCAGCGTTCGAAAACGATCGGTGAAATAGAAGGTGTCGACCACCGTGCCTGCGGCATTCGAGAAGGCATTTGCTTTCACGATGTTCATGCCCCACGCCGCCAGCGCTCCAGAAACCGAAGCAAAGAGGAAGGGCCGGTCCGTCGTGACCAACGTCAGCTCATACCAGTGACGGATCTGCTTCAAATTCAGTTGGACGCCGTCCTGCCCCACCCGGGCGGCCATTTCCGCATGCGCCAGAACGTCCGTCGCGCCGTGGATCCGCAGATACCGTTGCGGCAAGCCTTCCAGAAAAATGTTGAACTTCTTGCCTGCAACCCGAGCCAGCGAGCGCAGATGAGTCAGGTTTACTGCTCCAACGCTCGCGCTGTCTTTGTCACTACCCGTGTGCACGCGTTCATCGGCGCTCCGGCTCAGATAATTCGCGCACGCAATGTATAGCTGCCATAAGCTATCCGCTTTCCACGGCGTCATGGCCTCCGGGTTCACGGCTTTGATGTCGGCATAAGTCATCAGGCACAGCATCTTCATCCGCTCGGGCACTCCCACTTTTTCCGCAAACGACTTCACATTCGTGGGGTCGAACACGTCGCGCCGCATCGCCGCCGACATTTCCAGATGGCTCGCCACCAGATATCGCACCGTCTCGCGGTCCACCGGATCAAGATCCAGCCGCTCCGCGCAACTGTCGGTAAGTTGCAGGCTGAGCTCAACGTGATTCTCGCTGGGCACGGCTTTGCCGGAGTCATGCAGCAGCAGCGCCAGGTAAAGGAGTTCCGGCTGTTCGAGTTCGCTCAGCAACTCGGCAAAACGCTGGTCCCATTCCGACTTCGATTCCTTCAGACGATGCAGATGTTCGATCGCCAGGAACGAGTGCTCATCCACCGTATAGCGATGGTAAAAATCCCGCACCACCAGCGCCTCAATTCCTTTTAGCTCCGGCAGCAGAAGCGGCAGCAGGCGGAGCGCGTTCATGGCGCGCAGAGCGTCGGCGGCATGCGGCTGCACCAGCGTTTCCTGCATGTAAAGCCATAACTCGGCGCCCCGCGGAGGCGTCGCCGCCAGCGCCGGCAGCGCCTGCTCGACTTTATATTCGGTGGTTGTGCTCAACTTCAGGCCATGTTCCGCCATGAAATGAAAAAGCCGCAACAGCATCTCCGGATCGCGCAGCCCACCCGGCTGCTGCGGTTGCTTCAGAAAGATCAGTCCATCCACCACCGAGAAGTCCGCGCTTGCGACCCGTGACCTCCAGCCCTGGAATTGCCGGTACAACGATGACCAGGCCGCCGGAATCTCTTCCAGCAATTGGTTACAGACCCGGTGCACGCTGCGCACGTGGCCAAAGTAAACGCGCATCCAGTCCGCCGCGTTCGAAATTTCTGCGTCGCTGGCGCCAATCTTTCTCGCCGCCGCTTCGTCCTGCATCTCCCAGGTGAGCGTGTTGTCATGACGTCCGTGCCGGAAGTGCAGAAAGCAACGCACGGACATTTGGAAGTCCAGTGCCGCGTCGAGCGCCCTCCGCGAAGAAACCGGCAGCAGCGTTTTCGTGTCCGGCCACACCTTCAACTTTTCCATCGCGGAAATCAGCGCCAGCCAGTTGGCGACGTTGTAGTCGCGCAAACCGCCGGGCCCATCCTTCACGTTCGGTTCCAGGTGAAAGACGGTATTGCCAAACTTGTGATGACGCGCGCGCGTAATCTCGCCCAGGTTCTGGATCAGGTTCTGGCACTCGCGCCCCACCAGGCGAGGAATAGCTTTTTCGCGCAGCCGCGAAAAAAGCTCGCGATCGCCCGCCAGACAGCGGCAGTCGAGCAGCGAGATGGCAAACTCAACATTGTTCGGATCTAACTTTTCGCACTCCGCCAAATTTCGCGTGGCGGGACTGAGCTTCAGACGCAGATCCCACAGCTCTTGCGAAAAGCGCCGGATGGGATCTTTGAATTCGCTTTCGGAGCTGCTGCCGGCGTGGAGAAACAGTAGATCAATATCGGAGTGGGGAAAAAGCCAGCCGCGCCCGAATCCTCCGGTTGCCACCAGCGCGAAATTCTTAGGGCTGTCCGAGCCGACA
>Ga0187818_10001090_pt1 | contig 10756 bp, 6 predicted proteins | sample NC_wetland_sal_i_14_FD_130581 | JGI IMG/M metagenome (GOLD analysis project Ga0187818, IMG submission 130581) | Wetland sediment microbial communities from Neuse River Estuary, North Carolina, USA - SO4_3 | ecosystem: Environmental > Aquatic > Freshwater > Wetlands > Sediment | place: USA: North...
GATCGTTCGGGCTAGGAGCTTTGGCGGGTGCGGCCGTTCTACCCCGGCTACGCAGCCGGCTTTCTGTCGATGGAGTCGTCGCCGTCGCGATTGTGGTTTTTGCTGCTATGACGTTTGCGGCGGGCGAATTACACAACTTCGGCTGGCTGGTCCTGGTGTTGTTTACCAGCGGAACGGCGTGGATCGGAATCCTGGCATGCCTGAACGTGGCCGCGCAAACTATGTCGCCGTCGTTCTTGCGGGCGCGGGCGTTGTCGATCTACTTGCTCGTGCTGCAGGGAGGGATGGCGGTGGGCAGCGCTTTCTGGGGCGTTGTGGCCAGCCGAGTGGGAGTTCCGGCGGCCTTGTTGTGGTCCGCGGTTGCACTGGCGGCTGGATTAGTAGCGGTGCGACGGTACCGGCTAACTTCGCAGGAGTTGGAGTTGGCGCCGGCGGTGGTACGGGATTAGGACCAATCTAATAAATGAGCCGTCCCAGTGGTTGCTGGTGTAATCGCGATATTTCGCCACCTGAGACGATCACGTAGCAAGCAGAAGATCGCGTTCTGGGTGGCCGGAAATCTATCGGCTGCCGCATTAATGGTACATTTGCAGCGTGCGCAGGCTCATTCCCATCATTGTGGCGTTGTTGCTTTCGGGGGACGCCGCCGGGCAAACGACCGTGTCCTTTCCTACCGACGACGGAGGAGTAGTTTACGCTGATGTTTACGGAGAAGGTGACAGAGGTGTCGTCCTGGCCCACGGGGGTCGCTTCAATAAGGAGAGCTGGGAGAAGCAGGCTCGAACGCTTGCGGCGGCAGAATTTCGAGTGTTGGCGCTCGACTTCCGTGGCTACGGTAAGTCGCGGGGCCCAGGCCAGTCCGACCCTATGAGTGCGCCGCTTCAATTGGATGTACTGGCCGCTGTCCGCTATCTGCGAAAGACGGGCGCGAAGAGCGTGTCGGTAGTGGGGGGCAGCATGGGAGGAGGAGCTGCTGGCGACGCATCGATCGCTTCGCGGCCGGGTGAGATTGATCGCTTGGTGTTACTCGGCGCAGCGCCGAACGGCCCGGCTGACAAGCTCAAGTCATCCACTTTGTTCATAGTGGCACGCGACGATGCAAGCGGGGATGGACCACGTCTTCCCGGGATTCGCGAGCAATACGAGAAAGCTCCCGAACCAAAGAAGCTGATCATTCTTGATGGCTCTGCGCACGCTCAGTTTCTCTTCCAAACGGATCAAGGAGAGCGCGTGATGCGCGAGATCCTCCGCTTTCTCTCCGCGAAGTGAACTTACTGAGCCATTTTGCGAGATAGCTGTTTCTGAAAAGCTGACATGATGGGCAGGGCACCCTGATGGGCGCGTGGGCCAGGGTTCCGTGTGCACCCCTGGACCTCCGTCTGGGGTTACGTTATGCCGCCCCTCCGGGCTGGAGGGTCTTCGGGCTAGCGGCTCGGTCACCGCGGACTTCATCTGAATTCTGATCAGGTATGAAGTTCAACAGGCTCCGCACCGGCGAGGATGCCCGCGCCTACATTGGCAGTCAAATCTTCCTGGTGGGTGTGGGAAACGTTACGCGAGGCGGGAGGGAAAAATAAAAAGGCCGTGACTTTGGTTATGCTCTAGCCACCAACTCCTGCGAGGGAGCTAACAGCGTGGAGTCATGCACCATCACGGCCTTCGATGTAATCACTGCTTTCGCAGTTCTAACCCCGGCTGCGCCTCGCAGAGCAGCTGGTTTTTTCGGGTCAGGTCGCCCACCGGGTTACCCCGGCCAGCGGATTACTCAGCTTACTTCGGACTGGCTAAAGTTTAATTTGAGCCAACCCTTTCAGCCGTCGACGGGCGCAAAAGTAAATGGTTGCGCAAGAAATGTCAACGCCGCATTTCGGTGCAGCACGGAAATTTGGTTGTGAATCCTGTGGATAACAACTGGCATTGGGAGAGTCGATTACAGTGGTCAGGATCGTGACCTACAGTTTTTGCACAGTTTCTTGCACAGGAAGAGCGAACAACAGAAATTCACAGGAGAATCATCTTAGGGGCTTGACGTGGTGACCCAAGTAAAGCATCTTGGGTGGAACGCATTGATGTCAGCTCTTGTAGCGCATGTCGACGGTGGGTCTCTGGGTAACCCCGGGCCGTCCGGTATTGGGGTCGTGATGGACGGGGTGCGTGGCGGAACGGTGAAAATCGCCAAGTGGATTGGATGGCAGGACAACAACGTCGCCGAGTATCTCGCCCTGATGGAAGCTCTGCAATGTGCCTTGGGTCTGAAGGCACATGCGCTCCACGTTTACTCCGATTCTGAAGTGGTGGTAAAGCAAATGACGGGGGTTTACGCCTGCCGCAGTGCGCGTCTCTATTCGCTGAATTGGACCTGCCGCAAACTGGCTCGATCGCTGAACTTCTCCATCTCCCACGTCAGCCGCGAACACAACGCCGAGGCCAACCGCCTGGCTAATTCGGCCGCCCGCAAGAAAGCCTGAACAGCAGATTCCTCGTCACTTTCCTCGGAATGACAAGGGCTTTGAGATTGGGAGCGGCATCCTTGTTGCGCAGCACTTAGGGCACGCGCGCAGGAATGCCCTGCGACGAATCGCGAGCTGACAAAACTCTGAATTGTCATCCCCGAGCGCAAAGAGGGATCTGCAGTTTGCCGAAGTTGAGCAGAACTGCAGATCCCTCGTCGCTGTGCGCCCCGGAAGGACAACCCAGGATGATCCTGAGTCCAGCCTTCAATCCACAGTCCCGAATTTCTTCAGGTCTTCCGGTCCATCTGTCAGTGCGACCGGTTCTTTGCCCTGGACCATTTCCCGGACCTTTTCCACCACGTCAGGATTGGCCAAGGTCGTGATATCTCCAGTGTTCATGTTGTTGGAGAGGGCAGCCAGCACACGACGCATGAGCTTGCCGGATCGTGTCTTCGGCATATCCGGAACGATGTGGATCTTTCGCGGACGGGCGATCTTGCCAATTATGGTTTCAATGGCCTTGTTGACCTTGTCCACAATCGCCGGGCTGCCCTGTAGGCCCGGCTGCAGGGCGATGTAGACTTCGGGCACGCGGCCTTTGATTTCGTCCACCACCGGCACGACCGCCGCTTCCGCCACCTCGGGAACCGTCAGGCAGGCCGACTCGATTTCCTTTGTGCCGAGGCGGTGACCGGCCACGTTGATGACGTCATCCACGCGTCCCAGGATGCGGAAATAGCCGTCCACGGCCAGAACGGCTCCGTCCGCCGCAAAATAGGGCCAGTCACGCCAGTCCTTGCTGTTGGTATTCTTGCAGTATTTTTTGAAGTACTGGGTGACGAAGCGGTCGCGATCACCCCAAATGGTTTGCATGATCCCGGGCCAGGGATTCCGGATGCAGATGTTCCCTGCCTTTCCCGAACCGGCGTGCACTTCCTCTCCCATTTCATCGAGGATGATGGGGTAGATGCCAGGCACGCCTGGGCCCGCGCTTCCCGGCTTCATTGGATCCAGCGCCGGCTTGGTGCTGCATAGAAACCCTCCGTTTTCGGTTTGCCACCAGGTGTCCACAATCACCGCCTCACCTTTGCCGACGGTATCGTGATACCACCGCCAAACCTCTGGCTCGATGGGTTCTCCTACCGTGGTCATGTGTTTGAAATGGTAGTTGTACTTGGGGGGTTCATCGTGACCGGCCTTGCGCAACATGCGAATGGCCGTGGGCGAGGTGTGGAAGATGTTGACATCCAGGCGCTCGGCGATTCTCCATACCCTGCCAGCGTCGGGATAAGTGGGCACACCTTCGTAGATAACGCTGGTGGCAGCCAACGCCAGCGGACCATAAACAATGTAGGAGTGGCCCGTGATCCAGCCGATGTCGGCCATGCACCAGTAAACATCCTCGGGATGAATGTCCTGGATGTACTTGGAGGTGCCGGTCACATAGGTGAGGTAGCCGCCTGTGCGGTGTTGGCAGCCCTTGGGCTTTCCAGTGCTGCCGCTGGTGTACATAAGAAAGAGGGGCGCCTCGGCATCCATAGGAACGGGAGGCACGATTTCACCCGCGTAGTTCGGAAGGATCTCGTCGACGAAGAAATCGCGATTCTTCACAAACGCCGACGCGGAGGCATTCTTCCCCGGGTGCCGTCTCCAGACCAGGACCTTGTCCAACACATGGCCTTCCTTCTTGGAAACTTCCAGCGATATCTCGGAGGCCACTTTATGATCAATCAGCTTGCCGTTGCGATAGTAACCATCCATGGTGATCAAGACGTGGCTCGCCGAATCGGCCACGCGCATGCCGCAAGCCTCGCCGCTGAAGCCACCAAACACCACCGAGTGAATCACCCCCAGGCGGGCACATGCCAGCATGGAAATCGGCAACTCGGGGACCATCGGCATGTGAATGGTGACGCGATCTCCCGCCTTCAGACCGCAGAAATCGCGCAGCAGCGCCGCGAATTCATTCACTCTCACATAGAGCTCGCGGTAGGTGACGGAAATGGGCGTTTCCGATTCCGGTTCCGGGACAAAGATCAGCGCAGCCTTATTCTTGTACTTGGCGAGATGGCGATCGATGCAGTTGTAGGAGGCGTTAATCTTGCCGCCGACGAACCACTTCCAGAACGGCGGATCACTGGTGTCGAGCGTGGTATGCCAGTACTGGTCCCAGCTCAGCAGATCGGCGTATTCCCGGAAGCATTCCGGAAAATTCTTCTCGCTGAAGCGCTCGATGACGTTGGGATCGGTCAGGTTCGCCTGGCCGACAAATTTCGCAGAAGGATAATAGTATTCTTCCTCCCGCCAATGAACTGCGATCTGAGCCTCGGTGGTCTCGATCACCACATTTTCTTTCGGACGAATAGCCATAATTGGTTACCCCTTAGATTTCAGAATTTGTCATGCACACAGGCCATTCCCCGCCAGCACTTCCTCGCCTGGCAGAGTCAATCAGGGTCGTACGCCGTCTCCTAAAAAAAAATGCTGCCACTGTGCCCCCAGGTTCTTGCGCGATGCCTGGGTGCGAAATATCGCATCGGATGTCCGATGCCCGAGCCCGCATCGGACTTGAAAAGTCAATCATCAGGCCTTGGGAGCAGGTGTGCGCTGGTGGCTGAAAGCGCCCTCTCGCCCCGTTCAGGTCCCATATGATGGATCATCCTGTGCCTCATTGCAACGGCTTCTGGAAGCTAGGCTACCGCCGGCACCCTCTTTCCTGACAGCACTTCCGGCACGGCCGGGCGTCTAGCTGCCAGTTCGCAGAGCAGGGCAATTGCTGCCAGAACCGCCGCCGTGTAAAACGCCATCTGGTAGTTCTTGTACTTGTCAAACAGCACCCCGCCGATTCTGGGACCAATGATGCCGGCTACACCCCATGCGGTGAACAGCATTCCGTAGTTGAGGCCAGCGTTCTTGGTTCCCCAAAAATCCGCCGTGGTGGAGGCGTTAACCGAAAGCTGCGTTCCGTAGCACCAGTACACGATGAACACCGTTGCGTACAGCAGCGTCACACTGCCTCCCACCTTGTAGAGAATGGGCATGGCGATCATCGAGATGGCGATCATGAGTCGTAGCACGTTCAGCCGGCCGAGTGCATCCGACATCCAGCCGGACAGGATGCGGCCGGAGGCGTTGCCAACTGCCCCGACCACCAGGCCCATCGTAGCTATGGCGGTGCTGGCGATGCCCACGCTTTTGGCGAAAGGCACCAACTGGCTGATGACCATCAGGCCAGCCGAACAGCCCAGCGCATAGGCAATCCACATGAGGTAGAACGCGGGCGTGTGCAGCACTTCGCTCGGGCTGAACTCATAAGTGGTCGCAGCAGACTTAGTAGCTGTTGCGGGCACCCAACCGGCGGGTTTGTATCCGGCCGGTGGATTATGCAGCAGGAAGGCGCCGAAAACCGTCATGAACAGGAAGATCACCCCCAGGATCATGAACGTGGTGTGCACCCCATAGGAGGGAATCAGCTTCAGGTTGGCCAACGGCCCAAAGATTGCCGACCCTCCTCCGTATCCGCCTACCGCCAGTCCCACCGCCAAGCCGCGTTTATCGGGGAACCATTTGGCCATCACCGGTATAGGCGTGGCGTAGCCAAATCCGTTGCCGAGGCCGCCAATCACCCCGAAACACACATACAGATAGTTCAAGCTGTGCGTAAAAGCACACAGGAAGAAACCCAGGCTGACCAGTATGCCGCCAGTCAGGGAAACCCAGAATGGACCGAACTTGTCCTGCAGCCGTCCCGCCAGGATAAACGTAAGCGCGAACACTACAACCGCGATGGTGAAGACATTGGAAGTCTGCGCCCGCTTCCAGCCAAATTCTTTCTCCAGGGGGGCCACGAACACACTCCAGGCATACAGCGTGCCCAGCGCCAGGTTCATGGACATCCCGCCGACCACGCGCCACCAACGATTGATTCCAGAGGCGGCGTTAGATGCAACATTTGTATTAGCCACAAGTTTTTCTCCTTTACAGAAAATGAAATGAGAAGCGGGAGGTGTTCTTTCTCCACCCCCGTTTGCCATTTGCGTGCTGACTCATCAAAACGGAGCCACAATTTCGATATGGACCGGACTCCTACGGACTTCAATTCCTTTTCACTGCAACTTCTGCAAGCTTGCGTTGACCGTGACTTCTGATCCCGACGACACAGTAAGCTCCTTTTTCCACTGGGCAAATCCCGGCGCGAACAAAACGACGACGTGCGTTCCCATGGTGAGTCCGAGGACAGAAGGCGTGTTTCCGGAGTACCGGCCATCGACCGTTATCTCTGCCCCGGGAGGAGTCGAACTGAAACTGCACTTCACCGTCTCCCGGCTGCTATCCCCGGTCACTGCCGCCGTCGAAGCCGGTGGCGGCGCCGGAGCGGAGGTTGGCGCGGGCACTGGCGGACTCTGCTGTGGTGCAGCTACGGCAGGGACTGGCTGAACTGCAGCCGCACTCACCGGCAAACGGGCCTTTCCTTCCGCGTCCACCAGCGTGTACAACTGACTTCGTGCCTTTCCTTTGTCGTCAATGTAGTACACGGTAAGGCCGCGCTTTCCCTTTTTCGCGTCGAAGCTTTCCCCTTTGTCGAGGAGTACGCATCTGGACCACTTAGAGTCAACGGTGCAAGCGATACGGAACGGAGGATCGTTGCCTTCCTGCACCAGCAAAATATTCGTCAGCAGTGAGGTTTTGCTGTTATTGCAATACGCGTCGAAATTGACTTGATCGCAATTTTTGGGAACGTCGGTGCCCTCAAGGCTCACCGAATGAGCTTCGTAATCCAGAACCTTGATCCGTATCGTGTTGTCCCGCGAAGCGGCGTTCGCGAACATAGCCACCAACAGAAGACCTGCCTGCAGGGCCGCCGTTCTATGCATACTCATCAGACCAACTCCTCAAAACACAGCGTATGTAGCCGTCGCATCCCCGGTTTTCCAGGACGATCCTGAAAACTGGGTTCGCAGATTCGGTACATTCTGATCCTTTGGCCCGCCCCATTCAACAGCTTTCTGTTGGCGGAGGCTAGGGAAAACAGACCACCTTGCGAGCCATCGCCCGAACCAAGTCCGTTGCCCATTTACTCGATATCGAACCGGCGCCGACCGTGCTATCAGTGGGCGCCAACCCTGTTGTCAAACCCTAGCCGGGTTCCCCGGCGGGCCTGCTTTTTAGCCCGCCGGGGTGGAAGACCCGTCTAAAACGAGAAGATCGGCCCGAATTCCGTCCGGTGATCCTGCCACTCGTTGCTCGGTTGTCCGGCGATCATATAAGTAGCGCCAGGCACGAGACGGGTGGCATAGATCGACTGCTCAAAGCCGAACGTGATGTAGGGGTTGAGTTTGTAGTACAGGGTCGCCGCAGTCAGCTTGCCCATCAAAAGTGGTAATGGCGACAAAGTGTTGGCGTTGGCGGTGTAGCCCGCATAGCTGAGGTCCCCCTTGGGCACCTGGTCCTTGCCCATGTGCAGAAAGAGTTGCCAGCCTGCGTTGTGGCCTTTCGGATCGGCATTGAACCACCGCGAGAGCGGCAATCCGAGATTGACGAATCCGCCAAACGTCCGGATGGCCCTCTGCGGAGCCACCACGACATTGCCTTTGGGGCAGAGCGCAGCACTCGCGACGTTGACGTTGCAACCCAGTACCGCGCCACCGGCGGCGGCGAGCGGACCGCCATCGAGAGTGGCGAAACCGGAGTTGTAGCCAGTGGCGGTGGAGTTCGCCCCGCCAACGATGTTGCTTAGCCCGCTTGTGTCCGTGGCGTAAGAGTCGACCTGGCCGCCGAAGAAGAAACGCAGGTCGCCGCCGCGATAGACGCTGGCTACCAGGGTGAACCACCGCGTCGGCAGTTGCACAGCGCCTTGCACACCATAAATGCTGCTGGATGCGGTAAAGCCACCGGGAAAGGCAGCCACGTAGTTGGCAGGGGTGAGACCTGCGCCGCACGTTGCTGGCTTGGTGCAGTACGCCGAGTTGGGAACGATGGAGGTGCGCCGACCGTCAACTCCGGAGAAAATGATTTGCGCGGGGGCCACACCCGGGGCTTTGTCCAGCTGGAACTGCAAGGCCAGCCTGCCTTCTAACTCGGGACGGCCGGAGTCAGCGCCCTCACGCTCGGCCTGTGCGAGTTGGGCCGTCACACCCAGGGATCCCAGTTTTTCGATCTCGCTGCTGGTCGGCATCATGATCGCAAAGGTGGGTGAAAGTTTGAAATTGCTCGATGAGGTGCCCAGCTTCTGCACCAACCCGAACTGGAATTGCGGAGAACGCTCGTAGATGTCGCCGTACCAGTAGCCCAGGGCTGTGGTTTCCAGAATATTGGGCAGCGCGCTGGATCCGAAGAGCGTCCAGTCCTGTCCGCCCTCGAAGTAGATGTCCGTCTGGTCGCTGGCGGCATAATCCGAGCGCATCCAACCCAGGCGGAATGAGAACTGGCTGCTGCGAATGGACGAAACGTCACGGTTGTCCACTTCAGTGAAGTTGCCCTCGAAGTCGCCTTCCATGCGACCGGTCAGGGTAATCTTGGGCGAAATGTCGGGGAATTCAAAGTTGGCTCCGATACGCGCGGCGCGGGCCTTCACATGAAATTCGGGGTCCTTGGTGGGGCCGGTGCTGGTGGCAAACCCGGTGTTATTCAAGAAGAGGCCCGGAAACGGCATGTCATCGCCGTTGGGTTGGCTGGAATCGTATACCGCCGTCGCTTTCAAGAATCCGTAAGGCGTCATCTTCACCGGGCCCAAGGTAAAGGCAGCCTTGAGACCGTCTTTCTTGGGAGGATCGACCGGCAGTACGCGCAACGGCGCAATCGCCGCAACCACCTTTGGGCCTTCCGGTTTGGCTGGGGGGGTGGGCGCAACCTGCGGCGCAGGTGAGGGTTCTGGAGTGGCCAGCGAGGCCGCTACCGGAACTGCTGCGGAAGCCACTGGCTGAGGCGGCGGAGCCGCTACTGCGGAAAGATCCGATGCGGTGACCAGGCCCTTGCGGGCGAGAGCCTCGACCAACGCCTGAAATTCGGACGCAGGCGGACTACTCTCAATGGCCTTGGCTTCGGACGGCGCGAGAACTCCCTTGTTCACGAGCACGCCGAGCAATGCAGCGATATTGGAGCTTCCAACGGCCGGGCCTGCGGGATTGAGGGGCGAAGCCGCCGCTGGCGCCGAGTTCGTAGCGGCGGCATTGCTGCCGTCGACTGGGTCATTAGGTGCAGCCATGAGGGGGACGGCCGCCACAGCGAGTAACAAACAATTACACGACCACTTCTGCAGCCTCGACATTGATTTATTTCTCCTTAACCTCGCGCAAAAGCTTTTGAGAGTACGTAGAACCTGTAGAACCTAAGGGGCCCGGGTAACGAGGCCGGCGCGAAACGGCATCTGGGATGGTGATCTTGCCCAATTGCGAACCGCAATGCAGTGACGTACATCACACTCGTTTGTGGCGCACAGCAGGGTCGCAGGTGATAATCGGAAGCGGAGGGCCTCGCACCACGCAGGCAGAGGCCCAGTATCCATGCGGTGCGGCGTCAATGCGCCGGTCACAATTCTTGACTCCCCGCGAGCCCGGCAGCGCGGCGGCGTGAGTTACGGAATTTGACAAAACTTCGCGCTGTGACGCACGTCACGGCCGGCGCGTGCGCTGCAGCGCACAACCACTCCATGGATTGGCCAAATTTCCCGACGCACAGCGTGGTGGACCTACCGATGACCATCCGCTCAGCAGTCCCGGTCAACAACACTCCAACTTGCTGCCCATAGACTAGGAATATCGGTAGTGGGTCAGTTTGGACTAAGGAGAATGCTCTAGCCCTCCATGGTGGAGACGTCTCCGGCGTCAACGCCGGCTTCCTTGGCCTTCAGGAAGCGCCGCAGAATCTTCCCCGACCGCGTCTTGGGCAAGGCTGCCACAAACTCCAAGGCCGAGGGAGTGGCGATCGGGCCCAGTTCCCTTCTTACGTGTTCGATCAGTGCGGTGGCGAGGGCATCGGACGGTGTATGGCCGGCGCGAGTCTGCACGAAACACTTAATCACCTCACCCTTCAGCGGGTCGGGTACGCCAATCGCCGCAGCCTCGGCGACGGCCGGGTGCGATACCAGTGCGCTCTCCACTTCCGCAGTCCCAATGCGGTGGCCGGCCACGTTCAGCACGTCGTCGGCGCGACCGAGAACCGTGATATATCCATCTTTGTCTCTTAACGCGACATCGCCGGTCACATAGCAACCCGGAATCTGCTGCCAATCGCGTTCGTATCGCGCCGGATCTCCCCAAACCGTGCGCAGCATACAGGGATAAGGCCGCTTGAGTACCAGGCGC
>Ga0187818_10001092_pt1 | contig 10746 bp, 10 predicted proteins | sample NC_wetland_sal_i_14_FD_130581 | JGI IMG/M metagenome (GOLD analysis project Ga0187818, IMG submission 130581) | Wetland sediment microbial communities from Neuse River Estuary, North Carolina, USA - SO4_3 | ecosystem: Environmental > Aquatic > Freshwater > Wetlands > Sediment | place: USA...
CCGACCAACAGCACCGCGCGGCCCCCGAGCGCATCGCAAAGGTGATGGCGCGCGCCGGCTTGTGCTCGCGGCGCGATGCCGAGCGCTGGATCGCCGCGGGGCGGGTCGCGGTCGATGGCGCAATCTTGACCAGCCCCGCGATCACGGTGACCGAAGCGAACGAGATCCGGGTCGACGGCAGGCCGTTGCCCGAGCCGGACCGGGCTCGGCTATGGCGCTATCACAAGCCCGCGGGGCTCGTCACCACCCATCGCGACGAGAGGGGCCGGAAGACGGTGTTTGGCGCCCTGCCCGAAGGCCTGCCGCGCCTCGTCTCGGTGGGTCGCCTCGACCTCAATTCCGAGGGTTTGCTGCTCCTGACCAATGACGGCGCGCTCGCCCGCCGCCTCGAATTGCCGGCGACCGGCTGGGTGCGGCGCTATCGGGTGCGGGTGCACGGGTTTGTCGACCCGGCGCGATTGGCCGCGCTTGCCCGCGGCATCGCGATCGACGGCATCGCCTATGGGCCGATCCGTGCCCTCCTCGACCGCCAGCAGGGATCCAACGCCTGGGTGACCTTGTCGTTGCAGGAGGGCAGGAACCGCGAGGTGCGGCGTGTCCTCGAGCATCTCGGCTATCCGGTCACCCGGCTGATCCGCCTTGCTTATGGGCCGTTCCAGCTCGGCCATCTCGCACCGGGCGCGATCGAGGAGGTGCCGCGCAAGGTGCTCGCCGAACAGCTCGGCCAATCTGCAGAGAGACGCAGCGACTCCCTCCCTCCGGGGGGGCCCCACGCTTCCCTCCCCCGCAAGCGGGGGAGGGTTAGGGAGGGGGTGCGACGAGGCGCATGATCGACCGGTTTTTTGGCATTACCGCCGGCGGCAGCACCGTTCGCACCGAGATTATCGCCGGCGCGACGACCTATTTGACGATGGCCTACATCGTCTTCGTCAACCCGCTGATCCTCGCCGATGCCGGGATGGACCGGGGCGCGGTGTTTGTCGCGACCTGCCTCGCGTCGGCGCTCGCCACGCTGTTGATGGCGCTCCTCGCCAATTACCCGCTGGCGCTGGCGCCGGGGATGGGGATCAACGCCTATTTCACCTACGGCGTGGTCAAGGGACTGCATTACAGCTGGGAGGTCGCGCTCGGCGCGGTATTCGTGTCCGGGGTTTTGTTCCTGATCCTCAGCCTGACCCGCATCCGGTCGTGGATCGTCGATGCCATCCCGCCGTCGCAGAAGATGGCAATTTCGGCCGGGATCGGGCTGTTTCTCGGGATCATCGCGCTGAAGGATGCCGGGATCGTCACCGCCAGCCGCGACACATTGGTGACCCTTGGCGATCTGAAAGCGCCGACGACATTGCTCGCCGGCGGCGGCTTTCTCGTCATGGTCGCGCTCGATCGCCGTGCCGTTCCCGGCGCCATCATCGTCGCGATCCTCGGCACGGCCGCCGCCGGCATCCTCCTCGGCCTCTCGCCGTTTTTCGGGATTGCCGCGGCGCCACCGAGCCTCGCCCCGACCTTCCTCAAGCTCGATTTGCGCGGTGCGCTCGACGCCGGCGTCGCGACGATCGTCTTTGTCTTTCTCTTTGTCGATCTTTTCGACAATACCGGGACCTTGATCGGGGTCGCCCACCGCGCCGGCCTCCTCGACAAGGACGGCAGGCTGCCGCGGGTCGAGCGCGCCTTCGCCGCCGCCTCGCTCGCCGCGATGGGCGGCGCGCTGCTCGGGACCTCGACCGTGACGAGCTACATCGAGAGCGCGGCCGGGGTCAAAGCCGGCGGCCGCACCGGGCTGACCGGCGTCACCGTCGCGGCGCTTTTTCTGCTGACGCTGTTCCTGGCGCCGCTCGCCCAGTCGGTCCCGGCCTATGCCACCGCGCCGGCCCTGTTGTTCGTCGCCTGCCTGATGGCCCGCGGCTTTGCCGAGCTCGACTGGGAGGATGTCACCGAATACGCCCCGGCGGTGGTGACGGCGCTGGCGATGCCGCTGACCTTCTCGATCGCCAACGGCATCGCCCTCGGGTTCATCAGCTATGCCGCGATCAAATTGCTGTCTGGCCGCTTCGCCGAAGCGAGCCCGTCGATGATGGTGCTCGCCGCGCTGTTCATCGTGAAATATGCCTTCTTCTGACCTGAAATCCCGCGGATTGCGCATCGTCGGCGGCGTCCATCGCGGGCGGCGGCTGATCGCGCCGCCCGGCGAAGCGGTGCGGCCGACCAGCGACCGGGCCCGCGAAGCCCTCTTCAACATCCTCTCGCACGGCAACTTCGCCGCCTCGGGCCTGCCGTTCGCCGACAAACCGGTGCTCGACGCCTTTGCCGGAACCGGCGCCTTCGGTCTTGAAGCCTTGTCGCGCGGCGCCAGCGCCGCCGCCTTTATCGAGAGCGAGCGCGAGGCGCTCGCGGCGCTGCGCCGCAACGTGGCGGCGCTCGGTGAGGCGGATCGCGCCCAAATCATCGCCGGCGATGCGACACGGCCGCCGCGCGCCGCCTTTGCCTGCGCGGTCGCGTTCCTCGACCCGCCCTATCGCAGCGGGCTTGCCGCGCCGGCCTTGAGCGCGCTTGCCGCCGCCGGCTGGCTGACCCCGGATGCGCTCGTCGTGATCGAGGTCGCCGCGCGCGAGGAATTGCCGCTCCCCGCCGGGTTCAGCATGATGGACGAGCGCGTCTACGGCGCCGCGCGTCTCGTCTTCCTGCGCCGCGAGCGTGCCCCGATTGGAGACCAGCGATGAGCAACAATCTGCTATCCGTGAGGCTGCCGAACGGCGAGAGCGTGCCGGCCTTTGGCCAGGGCACCTGGCATATGGGCGAGGATCGCCGCCGCGCCGCCGATGAGGAGGCCGCGCTCAAGCTCGGCATCGAGCTTGGCGTCAACCTGATCGACACGGCCGAGATGTACGGCCAGGGCGCCGCCGAGGAGATCGTCGCGCGCGCCATCGCCGGGCGGCGCGACCAGCTCTTCATCGTCAGCAAGGTCCTGCCCTACAACGCCTCGCAGAAGGGCGTCATCGAGGCTTGCGAGCGCAGTCTCAAACGGCTCAAGACCGACCGCATCGACCTCTACCTCTTGCATTGGCGCGGCTCGGTGCCGCTGGAGGAGGCGATCGCCGGGTTCGCCCGGCTGCAGCGCGACGGCAAGATCCGTCATCACGGCGTCAGCAATTTCAGTACCGAGGACATGGAGGAATGGGTGGGCCTCGCCGGCGGGGAGACCGTCGCCGCCAACCAGATCCTCTACAATCTCGGCCGCCGCGGCCCGGAATGGGAGCTGATCCCCTGGTGCCGCGAGCGCGGCATTGCGATCATGGCCTATACCCCGCTCGAGCAGGGCCGCATGCTCGGCAACCGGGCGCTCAACGAGGTCGCCGCCCGGCATGGCGCGAGCGCGGCACAGGTCGCGCTCGCCTGGCTCTTGCGCCAGGACGGCATGATCGTCATCCCGAAGGCGACGCAACCGGCGCATGTGCGCGACAACCGCGGCGCCGTGGACCTGGCGCTCGATGCCGACGACCTCGCCGCGCTCGACCGCGCCTTCCCGCCTCCCAAGGGCCGCACGGCGCTGGGGATGCTGTAGCGGCGGGAGTTTTTCTGCGCCGATTGCCGAGCGCGAGCGTTGTCGTCAAAGTAGCGTCCCAACGCGCTGGTGGATCCCCGATGGCCGACCTGACGATCTATCTCGGCAACAAGAATTATTCCTCCTGGTCGCTGCGCCCGTGGCTCGTGCTGAAGCGCACCACGGTTGCCTTCGACGAGGTGGTGATCCCGCTCTATCAGCCCGGGAGCCGCGAGACGGTGCTGAAATATTCGCCCTCGGGGCGGGTGCCGGTCTTGCACCACGACGCGATCGTGGTGTGGGAAAGCCTGGCGATCTGCGAATATCTCGCCGAATCCTTCCCGAATTTCGAGCTGTGGCCGAAAGACCAGGCGGCGCGCGCCCGCGCCCGTTCGGTCAGCGCCGAGATGCTGTCGTCGTTCCGCGCCTTGCGCGAGCATCTGCCGATGAATGTCCGTTCGAGTTTTCCCGGGCGCGGCGTCACGCCGGAGGTGCAGGCCGACATCAACCGCATCATGGCGATCTGGCGCGATTGCCGTACCCGTTACGGCGACGGCAAGGGAGAGTTCCTGTTTGGCCAGTTCACCATCGCGGACGCGATGTTCGCCCCGGTCGTGACGCGCTTTCGCACCTACAGGATCGATCTCGAGCGCGAGGCCGAGGAATATTGCGACACGATCATGGCGATGCCGGCGATGCAGGAATGGATCGCCGCCGCAAAGAACGAGCCGATGATCGTCGAGGCCTATGAGTTCTGAGAAAGCTGCGTCCTTCGAGACGGTGCCTCGCGCCTCCTGAGGATGAGGAATATTTGTCCGTGGCATTAATGGCTTACCTCATCCTGAGGAGCCCGCGCAGCGGGCGCCTCGAAGGACGCACCGTGTTGATCCCGGCGGGGGAGGATCGAGATGAAGGCGGCGATCATGGTTCCCGGGCCGGAGGGCGGCAGCTGGGACATCCGCGAGGTGCAGCGGCCGGTGGTCCCGCCCGGCCAGGTGCTGATCCGGGTCCGCGCCTCCTCGATCAACCGGGCGGAATTCAGGCGCCTCCATAATCTGCGAACCCAACCGGGCAAACCGGCGCCGGAGGAGCGGGTCGGCGGCGGCGATGCCGCCGGCGAGATCGTCGAGCTCGGCGCCGGGGTCACCGGCTTCAAGCCCGGCGATCGGGCGATGGGACGCTGCGCCGGCGGGTTTGCCGAATACGCCCTGGTCGACGCACGCGAGCTGATGCCGGTTCCCGAGCGCCTGTCGTGGGAGGAGGCGGCCTGCATCCCGGTCGTCTTTGTCGTGGTGCACGACGCTTTGTTTGCCAGCGGGCAGCTCCACAAGGGCGAAACCGTGCTGGTGACCGCGGCGCCCTCCGGGGTCGGCGTCACGACGCTGGTTCTCGCCAAATATCTCGGCGCCAGGGTGATCGGCACCTCGCGCTCAGCCGACAAGCTGGAAAGGCTCAAACATCACGGCCTCGATGTCGGCGTCATCACCGGCAGCGAGGGCTTCGGCACCGCGATCGCACCGGTTATCGGCGAGAACGGCATCGATATGGTGGTCGACAATATCGGCGGCGATGTGCTCGCGCCCCTGATCTCCGCCCTCGCGGTCGGCGGCCGGTTCGTCACGATCGGACGGATGAGCGGGGTCTTGACCGGCGAGTTCGACGTCGACCGGCTGGCCGAGCGGCGCCTGCATCTCTACGGCGTCAGTAACCGGCTGCGCACCGCCGCGCAGCGCGCCGAGTCGACGAGGCGCTTTGTCGCCGATCTGATGCCGGCGCTGGGCGACGGCAGGATCCGCCCGATCATCGACCGCTCATTCGCGCTCGACGACCTCGCCTCCGCGCAAGCCCATGTCGAAGCAGACCGCCATGTCGGCAAGGTGGTCATCCAGGTCTGAGGACGGGCCTACAGCAAATCCGCCACTGCGGCGCGGTACCGCGTGATCGCCGCCAGATGGTCGGCGGCGCTATGGCCGGCGATCCGTTTGTGGTGGCTGCTGACGTAGCTCGTGTGCGCGGTGACATGGGTAACGCCGGCCGATTTCCAGAAGGCGATCTCGCGCCGCCAATCCTCTGCGGTCCCGGCGCCGGGGGAGACCCAGACCTCAAGCCCGAGCTCGGTTGGGTTGCGGCCCGCTTCGCGCGTCAGCCTGCGTAATTTCTCGAAGGCTGCGAGCGCCTCCTCCCCGGGCGGATAGCGCAGCGGCATGAAGCCGTCGCCGTAGCGAGCCGCCCGGCGGAAGGTCGCCTCGGCATGGCCGCCGAACCAGATCGGCACGCGTCCGGAGGCCGGGCGCGGGTTGATGCCGGCATCCTCGATGCGGTGGAACTCGCCGGTGACGGTGACGTGCGGCTCGGCCCACAGCGCCTGCATCACGCGGACCTGTTCCTCGGAGCGGCGGCCGCGATTGTGGAAATTCTCGTTGAGCCCGATGAACTCGACTTCGTTCCAGCCGACCCCGATGCCGAGCCGGAACCTTCCGCCGCACAGGACATCGAGCGAGGCGGCCTGCTTTGCCACCAGCACCGCCTGACGCTGCGCCAGGATCAGGACGCCGGCGGCAAAGCCGATCTGTTTGGTGCAGCCGGCGAGGAAAGCAAACAGCACGAACGGGTCGTGATAGGCGCTCGCCGTGGTGCCGACGCGGCGCTCGCCATGATCGGCGTCAGGGTTGACCCCGAGCACATGATCGGGCGCCAAAAGGTAGGCGAAGCCGAGCTCTTCGGCGGCCTGGGCATAGTCGCGCAGGGCCGCTGGACCGGTGCCGATGTCGGCCACCGGTATCGAGGCGCCGAGTTGCATGGTGAGACCCCTTTCGACGGATGAGAGCGCCGGAGAGCAGACTTACCAAGAAAATCGCCGCCGCGCCAAACCGATAGCAAGGTGGGGAGCCGGCATAGCGATCGCGCGGCGGCAATCTCTGCCTAGCATCCCTCATGGGAGCGTCTGGTATAGTGATGCCGGGGAGCACGCGGGAGACATCGGTGAAGCCTGCGCCGTTCGCATACCAACGCCCGGCGACGATCGAAGATGCGGTGCGGCTGCTCGGCGAGCTGGCGCCGCACGAGGGACGGGTGCTCGCGGGCGGACAGAGCCTGGTGCCGATCATGGCCTTCCGTCTGGCGCGTCCGGCGTATCTGATCGACATCAACGCCGTCGCCGGGCTCGACCGGCTCTTCGTGCGGGACGGCGTCCTGCGGATCGGCGCGCGGGTGCGCCACGCGGCGTTCCACCGCCCTGTCGTGGATGGCCCGCTCGGGGCGATGCTCGCCCAAGTGGTGCGCCATGTCGCGCACTATCCGATCCGGCTGCGCGGGACGCTGTGCGGCAGCCTCGCCCATGCCGATCCGGCGGCGGAATGGGGCGTCGTAGCGGCGACATTGGATGCCGAATTGGTCGCGGTCGGGGCCCGCGGCGAGCGGCGCGTTGCCGCGAGCGACTTCTTCCGCGGGCCGATGGAGACCGCGCTCGCATCCGACGAGCTGCTGGCCGAGGCGCGCCTCCCGGTCCTGCCCGACGACACCAGGTTCGGCTTTGCCGAGTTCAGCCGCCGCGCCGGCGATTACGCGCTGGCCATGGCGCTGGCCGTGCTGCGCATCGAGGCCGGGACCATCGCGGCGCCGCGCCTCGGGCTCGGCGGCGCCGAAGCCGCACCGCGCCGGATCGCGGCGGCCGAGGGATTGCTGCGCGGCGAAGCTCCGGGCGAGGCGGTGTTCCGCGCTGCGGCCGAAGCCGCCGCCGCCGCGATCGACCCTCTGGAAGACCCGGAAACAGACGCGCAATACCGCCGGGAGCTGGTCGAGGCGATGGTGTTTCGCGCGCTGACCCAGGTTTGCGCAGGGGAAGCGGAAGCATGACCGGGCCGGTCGACGTCACGCTGACGATCAACGGCCGCAGCCATGCCATTCGAGTCGAGCCGCGCCGCACCCTGCTCGACGCGATCCGCGACGAGTGCGGCCTCACCGGCACGCATATGGGGTGCGAGCATGGGGTGTGCGGGGCCTGTACCGTCCTGGTCGATGGCGACCCGGTGCGCGCCTGTCTGATGTTCGCGGTCCAGGCAGAGGGCAGCAACGTCCGCACCGTCGAGGGGCTGGCACAAGGTGACGCCCTGCATGCCTTGCAGCGCGCCTTCATGGCCCATCACGGCGTGCAATGCGGCTTCTGCACGCCGGGGTTCCTGATGCTCGCCGCCGGCGCGTTGGAGCGCGAGCCCGACATCGGCGACGCGGAGCTGCTCGAGGTGCTGTCGTCGAATCTGTGTCGGTGCACCGGCTACCAGGGCATCGTCGCCGCGGTGCGCGCCGCGCTCGCCGAATTGCGCGAGGCCGGAAATGAGCACTGACCTGCACCCGCCCCAGGGCCGCGTTCTCGGCCGCTCGGTGGCGCGGCTGGAGGACCCGCCGCTGGTTACCGGACGCGGCCGGTTCGTCGGCGACATTTCGTTTCCGCGTCAGCTGCACATGCGGATGGTGCGCTCGCCCTATGCGCATGCCGAGCTGCGCGCGGTCGATGTTGCGGTGGCGCGGGCAGCGCCGGGGATCGTCGCGGTGTGGACCGCGGCCGACATCGCCGATCTGCCGCCCATAGATTTTCGCGACCCGGCCGGCGAGGCGCTGCGCCCCTACCGGCAGCCGCTCCTGGCGCGAGACCGGCTGCGTTATGTCGGGGAGCCGGTCGCCGCGGTCTTCGCGACCGATGCGTACCTTGCCGAGGATGCCGCGGATCTCGTCACCGTCGAGGCCGAGGAGCTGCCGCCGATCTTGGATGCCGCCGGGGCGCCCAGCAGCTTTGCCGCCGGCCTCTCGACCGAGGCCTTGGTGCTGCGGGCCGGCTATGGCGAGGTCGAGGCGGCCTTTGCCGCGGCCCATGCCGTGATCGCGCTCGACCTCGAGATCGGCCGGCACAGCGGCGTGCCCCTCGAAACACGCGGCGCGCTCGCCCATTACGACGCCACGCGCGACGTGATCGAGCTCTACGGCGCGGCCAAGGTGCCGCATCGCAACCGCGACGCCCTGGCGCGGATGTTTGGGCGCAGCGCGGCTTCGGTCGTCCTGAAGGAAGGCAGCACCGGCGGCGGGTTCGGCATCCGCGGCGAGCTCTACCCCGAGGATTTCCTCGTCTGCCTCGCCGCTTTGCGCCTCGCGCGGCCGGTCAAATGGATCGAGGACCGCCGTGAGCATCTGATGGCCGCCAACCATTCGCGCCAGCAGCGCCACCGTGCCCGCGTCGCGGTCGATGCCGAGGGCGTGGTGCTGGCGCTGGAAGACGAATTCTTTCTCGACCAGGGCGCCTATGTGCGCACCCACGGCGCCCGCGTCCCCGAGATGACGATGGCCATGCTGCCCGGCCCCTACCGCATCCCGGCCTATCGGATCACCGGCCATTTCCGCCTGACCAACAAGACCCCGGCGGCGACCTACCGCGCGCCCGGGCGCTACGAGGGCAGCTTTGTGCGCGAGCGGCTGTTGGATGCGGTCGCCGACCGGCTCGGCCTCGACCGGGTCACGGTGCGCCGGCGCAACCTGATCGGCGCGGCGGAGATGCCGTTCACCCGCTCGCTCAGCGCATTGGGCACCGACATCGTCTACGATTCCGGCGACTACGCGCTGTTGCTCGACAAGGCATTGGCGCGCATCGGCTGGGAGAAGCTGCAGGGCGAACTGAAGCGGCGCCGGGGCAAGGGCGAGCTCATCGGCGCGGGCATCGGCATCTTTGTCGACAAGGGCGGGCTCGGGCCCCTGGACGGCACAAGGATCAGCGTCGACGCGACCGGGTCGGTCGAGCTGGTGACCGGCGGCTCCAATGTCGGCCAGGGCTTCGTCACCGCGATGGCGCAGATCTGCGCCGACACGCTGGGCGTCGATTACCGCCGCGTGCGGGTCGTCTACGGACAGACCGACCGCATCCAATACGGCATCGGCGCGCATGCCTCGCGCGCCTCGGTGATGACCGGCGGCGCGACCCATGCCGCCGCGCTGAAGGTGCGCGCCAAGGCGCTGGAGATGGCCGCCGCGCTGTTGCAGGCGGGACCCGATGAGCTCGACATCGTCGACGGGGTCGTGGTCCATCGCGATCGGCCGCCTGGTCCATTGGGGGGCCCATCGATCGCGCTGGGCGAGATCGCCCGGCATCTGGCGCCCGACTCGCCGCTCCTCGGCGAGCGCGACCCGGGGCTCAGCGCCGAAGGCTGGTTCCGCGCCGACCACATGACCTATCCCTATGGCGTGCAGATCGCCGTGGTGCGCGTCGATCGTGACACCGGAGAGGTCACGGTCGAGCGCTACCTCTGCGCCTACGACGTCGGGCGCTCGATCAACCCGATGTTGGTCGAAGGCCAGCTGGTCGGCGGGGTCGTGCAAGGGCTGGGCGGCGCCCTTTCCGAGGAGTTCCGCTATGACGAGCGCGGCGAGCCGCTCAGCGTCACCTTGGCCGACTACCGCATGCCGACCGCGCGGGACATCCCGCCAATCGAAATCCTGATCACCGAGGACGCGCCCAGCCCTTTGAACCCGCTCGGCATCAAGAGCGCCGGCGAGGGCGGCATCACCCCGGTCGGCGCGGTCATCGCCGCGGCGATCGACGAGGCGATCGGCATCCCCGGCGCGGTGCGGCGGCTGCCGATGACGCCACAGCGCGTCAAAGCGCTGCTGCGCGCGAAGGCGGACCTCTGATGACTGAAACCGCACTCCCGGCGCAAGCCGGGACCCACCCTTCAACGGCTCGGGCACGGACCAATGGGTCTCGGCTTTCGCCGGGAATGCGGTCCTATGTGTTGTCTTGAATGACCCCCGCGGTGGAGCGTGACACCATGACCGACCTCACCAGCCTCATCCAGGATCTCGTGATCGCCCACCTCTTGACCCGCCCCGATGACGGGCACGCCCAACCGCCGAAGGGTTGAGGTCGCTATGGATTGCCGCCGGTGCGTCCTTCGAGACGCCCGCTAGCGCGGGCTCCTCAGGATGACGTTCTTTCCCAATGCCATGACAAACCTACCCTCATCCTGAGCGACTGTCTGAGAGGTCAAGCGGGTTGCCATGGTTTGCGGTCTCTCAGGATGGCGTTGAGGATGACGAGGAGCTTGCGCATGCAGGCGGTGAGGGCCTGTTTAGCGGTTTTGCCGGCGGCTCGGAGTTTCTCGTAGTAGGGGGCGATGAGTGGGTTTTTCTTGCTGGCGACCATGGCGGGCATGAAGAGGGCGGCGCGC
>Ga0187818_10001093_pt1 | contig 10742 bp, 5 predicted proteins | sample NC_wetland_sal_i_14_FD_130581 | JGI IMG/M metagenome (GOLD analysis project Ga0187818, IMG submission 130581) | Wetland sediment microbial communities from Neuse River Estuary, North Carolina, USA - SO4_3 | ecosystem: Environmental > Aquatic > Freshwater > Wetlands > Sediment | place: USA: North...
CCCAAGGCATCCTACGGAGGATTTCCGTCAGGAACTTCAGCCATTCAGGATAGGTTGTGAAACGGTGTTGTTGGACATACGAGACCGACGCTTCAGCTTTCGCAACCATCTCCTCCACGACCCGGCACTCAACGCCTTCTTTGTGGAAACTCTGCCGGAGCAGGCGGTCCTAGGATTTCGCCGTTTCGCTCCCCGCAGGTGCCTGGATTTGCGCGGTACAGTGGCCTACCTGTCCAATACCTGGGTCGAGAATTACTACCACTGGATGCAGCTTACTTTGCCGCTGCTCAGGCTGTACCGACAGATGCTTCGGGACACGAAGATCGATTACTTCTATGTCGGAGAAGGGCTGCAATCTCGTTTCCAGAGCGAAACGCTGGCGCGTCTGGGTATCGAAGAACGGCAGTTGATTCGGCAGCCCTGCCGGGGCGATCGCTTGCTCTGCGCTTTCTATCTCCATCGTCCCGAACACTCTGGGTTGCGCTACCGCGACGTATGGGGGCATCGATTCGTAAGCGCGCTTTACCCGCCTGATGTTTCCGAGGCATCGCCGCGATTCCTGTACATACGCCGAGGAAGGGCACGTGCGCGCGGAACGGCAAACGAGTCTGAACTGATCCGCTTCCTTCAGAGGTATGGCTTCGTCGCCGTCACCCTGGATGGTCTGAGCGTCAGCGAGCAGGCCAAGTTGTTCACGAACGCCGCTGCCATTGTGGGTACGCATGGAGCGGCACTCACGAATCTGCTCTTCGCCCGCCCGTGCACGAAAGTGATCGAGATCTTCCCTCCCGGTATTCACGAGACGAGCTACTTTACTGCATCAACACATTCCGGCCTCGAGTACTACTACATGGTTGGAAGAGCGGCCGGTAACGGTCGGGATCACAACATGGCGGTTGATTTACGCAAATTGGAGGGCGTCTTGCAAATGGCTGGTCTGGCGTACGCAAAAATGGATTCCGTCTAATCCCTTGTGGTTTTCAAGGCAAAGCATGGCTGACAACGCTGCGACAGCGTCCGCTTCCGCCGGCTGCATCCCGCCCCTGCTCCGAGCGAGGCGGGCGCACCTGGCGATCCTAAGCACGCATCCGATCCAGTACCACGCCCACTGGTTCCGCGCGCTGGCGGCTCGCCCCGAGCTCGACCTCAGTGTCTTCTATTGCTACCAGGGCAGTCCCGCCGACCAGGCACAAGCCGGCTTCGGCGTCGAATTCGACTGGGACATCCCGCTGCTCGAGGGCTATCGCTACACCTTCCTGAACGGCGGAAGCGGCAAGCCGGGAAACTTTTTCGCTCTCCGTGCCCCGGGCATGGCGCAGATGCTGGCGCGAGAAAACTTTGATGCGGTGCTGGTCAACGGCTGGCACTACCGGGCCGCCTGGCAAGCCATCGTCGCTTGCTGGAGGATGCGCATTCCGCTGATGGCGCGGGGCGACTCCCAGTTGGCTTCCCCGCGCGGCATGCTGAAGCGGCCCCTGAAATATCCCGTGTACCGATCCTTCATCCCGAGGTTTGACGCCTGCCTCGCGGTGGGCACTCGTTCCCGAGACTACTACCTGCACTATGGCGCCCGTCCGCAGCGTGTGTTCCACGTGCCCCACGCCATTCAGGATGATTTGTTCGAGCGCGCGGCCGAGGAAGCGCAGCCTCGGCGCCTGATACTGCGCCAGCAGTGGGGACTCCATGACCAGCAGACAGTGTTTGCTTTCGCCGGCAAGTTCATAGAGAAGAAGCGGCCCATGGACTTTCTGCGGGCCATCGAAGCCACCACGAAACAACAATCGGCGATCGCAGCACTGATGGTGGGCGACGGTCCGCTGCGCGCCGCCTGCGAGCAGTTTGTCAGCCAGCGCAAACTTCCGGTTCGCTTTGCCGGCTTCCTGAACCAGTCGCGCATGGTAGACGCCTACGTTGCTGCCGATTGCCTGGTGCTTCCCTCCGACGGCCGGGAGACCTGGGGTTTGGTGGTGAACGAAGCCATGTCGTGCGCGCGACCGGCCATAGTCAGCGATGCCGTTGGTTGTGGCCCCGATCTGGTCCGCGACGGCCGCACGGGCGCGATCTTTCCGCTGGGCGATGTCAAAACCCTGTCCAAAATCCTGATAGCTCTGGCCGGGAGTCCGGAACGCCTGCGCATCATGGGCGAGCGGGGGCGTGCCGGCTTGCAGCACTATTCTCACGACGCCGCTGTGCAGGGTGTCGTCGATTCGGTGGAGGCGGTCACCGTGAACCGACGGACGAAATGAAGCGCACCCTTAAAGACACCGGCGGACACATGCTCATTTTTGTGTTTCCGCCGCTATTCGTGACTTTCCTGATGTGGCTCGCACGGCTCAATGAGATCACGCTGTTTGAGTCCCTGGCTGCGGCGGGGCTGCTGGCCGCCGCCTGGATCCCGTACTACCGCTGGAGGGTGGCTGGCGAACGCTACTTACCGCTTTTTCCCATGCTTGGTTTCATGTATTGGATTTATTACGCTTTGGCGCTGTTTTGGGGGACTCGCAGGATATATACAGCCCACGGAGAGCTCTCCGAACAGTTGATTCAACAGACCATGCTCTTGGCTGTGATGGGTGTGGCTTGTTTGTGGATAGGGAAGTGGACGGGTGTCGGCCGTCGTCTGGTCTCCCACAAGGTGCTCGATATCCAGGTCCGTCGCGAGAATGCCTGGTCGTACATTCGAACACTGCTGTTGTTAAGTATTCCTCTAACCTTCGGAGTCCAGTCGCGCGCTTTCCTGTTCGGCAGCGGCGGGCGCCAATTGCTCGTGATCCTGACTTCCACCGTGCCCATGGCGCTGTTTGTCGTACTATTTCGCAGACTGCTGCGCCGGCAGGCAACCTACGGGGAAGTCCTGCTGGTCGGCGTCTTCCTGGTGGCTAGGTTCCTGATGGGGATTGCCTCTGGGTGGCTGGGCGCCGGTGCCGCAATAATCGTCATCTGCAGCGTCGTCTACCTCTATGAGTGGCGTCGCATACCCAAGGCTGCCATTATCCTTGTATTCGCGTATATTCTTTTCTTCCAGGCTGGCAAGGAAGCGTTCCGGAAAACCTTCTGGGGCGAGCGGGTGGACGCCACTCTCAGCCAAAGGATTTCCTTCTGGTCCAGCGAGTCGCTACGCAGTTGGGAACTCACCCTGGAGAATCCCGATACAGAAAACTGGCACCGCTTGATAGACCAAAGTCTGGCCCGCCTGTCCCTATTGCAGCAGACCGCGCATGTGCTTGAGCTAACTCCAGACGAGGTCCCCTACCAGCACGGGCGACTGTACTCCTACATGCTGGTCACACTCATCCCGCGGGCTCTCTGGGAGGACAAGCCTTCAGTGAACGAAGCCAATCAGTTCTACCAGGTCGCGTACGGACTCACCGACGCGGACCGCTTGGGCTCTGTATCCATTGCCGTAGGCACCCTGGCAGAAAGCTTCATCAACTTCGGCTGGTGGGGCCCCTTCTTGATCATGATTCCCCTGGGCATTTTCTTTGACTACTTCGAGCGTGCCTTCCTGGCGCGCGATTCCGGGTGGGTGTTTAACGCTATCGGCATCGCTCTCCTCCCCAGCTTCCTCGCCTTGGAAAGCCAATTGGCGCAGTACCTGGCAGGGATCCTTCAATGCGTTGTTGTCGTCCTACTCGTCCTGTGGCCGGTGTTGCATGTGTCCTTCCGGGAAGAGAAGAGCGCTGGCGAGCCGGAGCCGAGCCAGCGTGTTCCCAGCGGGCTGCGGATGCCGCTGGCGGTGCCCCGGCGGTTCCTGTAATGCAGTACGCAGCGGGGCTGTGCGCGTGAAGATCCTCCAAGTCATCCCCGATTTTGGTCTGGGCGGCATTCAGAAAGCAGGCTGCGTGCTGGCCGAGACAATGGTCCGCGCCGGACACCAAGTCCTGCTCCTTGCCGAAAAAACCGGGCCGCGCTTCCAGCCGTCCTGCTCCTGGCATCGGGTGATGCAGGGTCCGCGGCGGGAGGCGCTCGCCGAAGCGGCGTGCGAGTTTTCCCCCGACGTCATTCACCTTCATGCTCCTGGGTATCCTGAAGATCTGATCCGCGGCCTCGCCGGCTGGCCAGGGGAGAAGCCGCCGTTGCTGGTGACCACGCCGGTATTCGGCCGTCCGCCGGAGGATCGCCGCCTGCTGGCACTCACCCGTACTTGCTGCGTGGGTGTGTTCACGTTCTATCGATTGGGGCGATGGTTGAAGCAGCAGCCTGCGGAAATGGTCCGCAATGGGATTGGCTACGTTCCGCTCACGCCCTTCCAGCCGCCGCCCGCGGAAGTGGACCGCGACGCCGCCCGGCGCGCGCTGGCCATCCCCGAGGGCACCTTCGTCTTCGGCAGGGTGGGCCGCAGCCAGGGAGGGAAGTGGCATCCCTGCTACCCGCAGATCATCGACGCAGTGTTGAGTGCGGACCCCGGCGCGCAGTGGATCTCCATCGGTTTTCCCGACAATCTCAGGCTCGCCCGCTTGCGCGAGCGTTGGGGCGATCGCTTCCGCAGCTTTCCGGAGACTACCGATTATCAATTCATTGCCGGAGTGCTCTCCGCGATGGACGTGCAGTTGTTCTGGAGCCAACACGGAGAGTGTTTCGCCAGCACCATCTGCGAAGCCGCGGGCATGGGCACGCCTACCATCGCCGGGGTCAATCCGTGCCAGGACAACGGGCAGGTAGAGCAGGTGCTGGAGGGCGTTACCGGAGAGCTTGTCGGCACCCCGGCGCAGGCGATCGCAGTGCTCCTCCGCTTAGGCTCGGATCGAAGTCGTCTGCAGCCGCTGCGCGCTTCCACCCGGCAACATGCCTGGACGCGCTGGCACGTCGAGAGGGTCACGGCGGATCTTTTGCAACTCTACGAGTACTGGCGCTCCGGTAAAGAATGTTCTTACGTCGAAGTCATGCTGCGCGAGCACCACGAGCTGATGAGGAACTACCGCCGCAAGGTCGCGGCCCTGAAAGCCGAGGGCAGCCTGCGCCACTCCGCCTGGGAAATGGCCTTGTGGTCGGCCGAGTCGTGGACCCTGTTCTCCGCGGCCCGGCGGGTCAAGCCTTATGTGCGCAAGGTCCTCGATTACGGTGAGCATTTGCAGAGGCATGGAATGCATCGAGGGTCTTATGCAGGTTGAGCCGGTTGCCATGCGACGTCCGTCGACGCCGCAGACGCGGTCCTTCAAAACGACCTGGCCCTCGTTCGTAATGCTTACTCTGCTGTCGTGTGCAGCCGTCCTGGGATTGGCTTTGCCAACTCCCATCACCGTATACAACGATCCCACGGCACAGCTTAAAGCCCTCCAACAGTACTTGGCTGGCACTTCGCCCAACTTCAACACCCTGGTGGCGGCGAAGGCGGATGACCTCTCGCGAAACGAAGCCAGGTGGGTAAGCACGTGGGCGCCCGGTATGGGCATGTTGCTGCTGCCATTGCTTCGTCTGGGCTTGGGCATGTCCTCGGCCCTTCGTATTCTGGCGGCAGCCGCTTTTGTAATCGGTAGCCTGGGCTGGGTTCGGTGGTTGTTGCTATTCGACCTCCCGCAGTGGTTGCTGGTAACACTCGCCGTGGGTTGGCCGTGGATGAGATATGCAAACAATCCTCTGTTCCAGTACTACACGGAAAGCCTGACGTATGCTATTGCGCCCTGGTTGTTGGTCGGAGCCGTGTGGCTGGCGCGCCGAATGGAAGCGGGTGTCACTCTGCAGACGGTGCTGGGTGCTCTGTGTGTGGGGCTGGGATTTGGAGTTGCCTATTGGCTGAAGTATTCCGGCGTTTTTCTTGCTGCCGGCTTATGCGCATTTCTTTGCATCCGCGGCTGGCGCCAGCGCAACTCGTTCTCGCGATCCATCCGAACCTTCGCGATCGGCCTCATTGTGGCCGTTCCATTCCTGCTGCTTGTGGCGGGGCTCAACGCTTTGAATCGAAGTATGGGCGCGTCCGCCAACTATGTAGTGGAAACGGCGGGCCGGAATCTTTCCTGGCGGAATGTGGTGGACACCATGGGCTTTGTGCCGCTCGCAATGGCAGATGCCGATTCCGCACTGCAATACATCTTCTTCAAGCCGTCACGCCCGCAACCATTCGATCCGGTCTGGTTGAGGGTGTGCGCCCTGCCCGTGGCGATCTTGACCCTGTGGCTCGTGTTCCGCCGTCGAACAACCGATCCATCGCTCGGGGCGGCTCGCTGGGCGTTGCTGATTACATTGTGCGCTATCTTTGGCGTCTGGAGTTTCAGCAGGGGAATCAACCACGAAGCGCGGCACATCGCCGCGCCTGCTATGGCCCTGGTTCCCGCAGTGCTCGCGGAAGGAATTTTGGTGTCCCAGCGCGGCCGATTGGCGCGAAAGCTTCTGCTAATAGCCGCGATTGGGTTTATCTTCGCACCTCTTGCATACGGTGCAGCGAGTGTGATTGCCAAGTCCAGGCGTGTACCGCATGGCTACCAAACCACCGGCGTCGGGCTATACCATCCGGCGCTGGCGATTTCGAATGAATCTGCGAGCCTTGCTGAACTGTTGAAAGACTACTCTCCGGACAGGGACGTATGGTATGCCCCGGACGGCCTCACGGCGTTGTTCCTGCCGGGTCGCATGATGGTACGGCAAGCCGATTTTGAGTCGTTAGAGCATCTGCGCGGCGAAGTCTTCAAAACGTCAGTTCCGCTGCGGGTCCTGGTGTTGCTGCCGCGCCATTTCGAGCAAAATGGCAAGGGGGTCGCGATCCGGTCTTCCTTCGTCCAAGCCGAAAGATGGGAAAAGTTAGAGATACCCGGTTGCGACGACATTCGGTGGGCAGCCGAACTCGAACCCGAACTCCCGCATTCTGCGGAGTAGTCACCAACTCGCCAGCGCAGTTCGCTTCCAGGTATTCGTGCCGACACACACGTACACGTAATTGCCGTCGTAGGCCCAGCTTCCGGCGGTGCAGGCGGAAGTCGATGACTGGGGCGCCGCCACCGGTGCGGCGGTGAAGTCGGAAGCGTGCTTGCTGTCCACGCGGTCAGCGTTCAGATTCGCTACCACGCTGGTGTCGGCAATTCCCTGGATCTTTACCGCGTTTACGCCGCCGGAAAAGCTCGCGCTCCCGCTGGCGGTATCGATGGACCAGGTGGGAGTGGTCTCGTTCGCAGGACCGAAGCCCCAGATGCCGCGGCCGCGCGTCTTGATGTACTCAGCCTCGTTCTGCAGGGGGAATTTATAGCTGCAGTTCAGCGGCGAGCTGAGAGTCATGCGGGCCGCTGTGGTATTGCCGGCGAAGCAGGCTTGTCCGCCGCGGGTGGAGAAAATCACCACCACGTCATAACTTGCCGCCTCCGGCGTCGGTTCCCAGGCAAAGCTGACGGTGTGGCTAGCGTCGAGGGTCTCTGGGCCGTCGCAGAAGGTGTGGCTCTCGCTGCTGCGCCTCTTGCCGGAATCGAGGGCGAAGAGATAGATGCTGTAGGGCACGGAGAAATCCTTGCCCGTCACCTTGCAGCCCGGCAGAACGAAGCTGGGAGCGCCTGGACCACCGATCTCAATAACGCCGTCACCGATGAAAATATGATCGGCAGCGGCAGGCAGGGTACCGGACTCCTTGGCCGTGTTGTCGGCCGAGTAGCGAAATCCGCGCCGGGTGCCTCCAGAGCTGTTGATAAAGCTGACGCCATTGTTGAAGTACTGACCCCGCTGGGCCGTGCCGAGCAGGATATTGCCGCCGCCATAAAAACCGTAGCTCGCTCCCAGCAACTGCTTCATCTCCTCAGGCGGCAGGTGGAACTGGGCATTCTGAGTCGCGACAGTCGAGCCGTAACTCTTCCAGGCGAAGCCGTTGTTGAGGAAAATGGCGCTGCTGTGGCCGTTCCCACAGACATGGTGCGGGTTCGCCACGTTGCTCTGGCCCCAGCTATTGCTGAAGATGAAGGCGAACTGAGCCCCGCCGATATCCCAGAAGCAGGGCGCCGTCGCCTTGTCGTCCCAACCGTTGTTGATGTGGGAGAGCGTGATGGGGTGGAGGATGGGGCCGGTCCCAATGCTGAGGAACTGCCGGTTGGCCTCGCTGAGCACGCCATCGATGCTGACCGGATCGGTCCAGCGGTCGATCTCGATCCCGGCGACGGTGAAATTGCCGACTTCGCCGTACTGGATGTGCCAGCTCCCGCTGTCGAACTTGTAGCCATACTTTCCGGAGCTGACGTTGTTGTTAAAGAAAATCTCGTTCTTGGGATTGAACGAGGGGCCGATGTGAAAGCCGATGCCGCCGCCGGGATGGCAGACGATGTTGTAGAACTTGCCGTCCTCCACGTTCACCTGCGATTTGGCGGAGATATCGATGCAGGTGAAATCCGGGGCTGCGATGTCTCCTTGCGGCGCGGGGCTGATGAACACCCGGTCCACCAGCAGGTTGCTGGCCGTCCAGGTGCCAGCGCGGGCCTGGTCCCAGGAAATCCCGGCGCGAGCGTAGGTGCGGGTACAGTTGTCTCTCCAGTGGCCGAAAATGCTCAATTCGCGGATCTCGATGGTGTGCGCGCGGTCCAGGTCGAAAACCGGATGGGTGCCGTCGCCGCAATACACCAATTCCGAGGTCGGCCCGGTGCCGCGAAACGTCAGATTGCCGGTGTTGGCCGCATTGATCGCCGCGCTCACCCGGGTCAGAAAGTGATTCGGCCAGTTGAACTCCCCTCCGCCGGCCTGCTTTTGCTCCAGCACCGCTTGGTTCATGGCCTGCGTGTCATCGACGTACAGGTTGCCCGCCACGCCGCGTTGTCGCCAATCGACCGCCAAACTCTGCGATTGCGAAACGGCCGGCGTTTTACCGGCGTTCTGCGCCGCCGCGACCGCACTTCCCACCAGCAAGAACATCGCACAACGCCAAAACTTCTGCGAAATCTGAACCTTCATGGTTTGTCTCCGCAGCAGAGTCTCTTCTTCTTAGCAGCTTGAGTTGTGGAAAAGAGACAGTTTTCCGGTCTCTCATCAGGTTTGAGCCTGGCCTAGTGGATGGGGTGTGCACCCATGCCTGGCGTCGGTGTGAGATTAACGCGGGTTTGTAGGGCCTCGGTCGTGCTAGGGCTGGGGAATGGTGGCCGCGATCTCGGGTGTGGTTACGCTCTCGACCAGGTTGGCGTCGACGGCGGTCACGACGTAGTAGTAGGTCGCTCCTCCCGGCAGCGAGTCGACGAACGTGGTCTGGGCCTGGGGCACGGGATTGAGCTCCGTGTAGGGCCCCCCGGACTGCGTAGCGCGATACACGAAGTATCCGATCACCGGCGACGTGCTCGCCGTCCAACTCAGGTTCACGTTGTGCTTGGCCACTCCCACGCCGCTCATGCTGATCGAATGCGAGCCAGCGGGGGTATTGTCGAAAACCGTCATGGTTCCGCTGCGCGTGCCCAGGGCGGTGGGTGTGAAGAAAACCTGGATGGTGCAGCCCGCGTTGACGGCGATGCCGCCCGCGCAATCGTTCGCCTGGCGGAAGTCTCCGGTAACGGTTACGTTGCTGACCAGCAGCGAACCCGAGCCGACATTCAATACACCGATGCTGGGAGCGGTGCCGGTAGTATTCAGCAATTGCGCTCCAAACACCGCGCTAGCGGACGACAGCGACGCGATCGGCAGCACGCCGTTGCCACTGAGCGGAATCTCCAATTGTCCGGTGGCGCTGTTGAGCACCGTCAGCCGCGCGCTGCGATAGCCCAGGACTTTGGGGGTGAAGGTCAGGGTGATCGTGCAACTGGCCAGCGCCGGCAGGCTGGCGGCGCAGTTGTTGGTCTGGGTAAAGTCCCCGAAAGCGCCGATCCCCGTGATCCCCACGGCACTGAGCCCAACGTTGGTGAGCACGAGAGGCAGCGGAGTACTCGAAGTATTCAAAAGCTGATCGGGGAAGTCCAGGCTGCCCGCCGACGGGAACAGGCCCGGCTGCAGGTCACCGAGCACATTGATTTCCGCAGCCGATGTCCAGGGATTGCCGTTCATCTCCGACAAGGCACGCAGGCGGATGTAGCGCCCGATGGTGACGGGGAATCCGATCTGCCGCGGCGTGGGAAGTCCCGCTCCCGGCCCGGGACACTTGGTGGTATAGCCGGTGTAGTCGAAATTTCCGGCCGCCACCGGCGTGCCCCAATTGACCCCGTCGGAGCTGACGTAGAACTCGTACTGGTTGATCCAGCCGCAGGCGCTGCCGTCTTGCCGCGGCAGGTACTGGAAAGCGCTGAGAATGTGGGAGGCTCCCAGATCAATCTGAATTTCATGCGGCAGCGGCGGCGTGGCGCCACAGAACTGGGTGTGCCAGAAGGTGGCGGGGTTGCCGTCGATGGCATTGCTCGCTGCCCCGTTGAAACAGCCGGTCTGCTGGCTGTCGACGTAGATCACCGACCATCCGTTGTGCGGGATCAAACCCAGGGGGCTCAGGGCAAGAGTAGAGCCCTGGGTGACTCCGCCGTAGCTGGCGAGGATATCGACCGTCGTGGAAGCGCTCACGGCACTGGTGCTGACCAGGAAATTTCCATTGTCGGCGCCCCCTGGAATGGTGACGCTGGCAGGCACCGTTGCCAAGGTGGGATTGGTGCTGGTGAGCGTTACCACCGCACCGCCGGCGGGAGCGGGCGCTGCCAAGGTCACGGTCCCGGTCGAAACGCTTCCTCCCGGAACGCTGGTTGGGTTGAACGCCAGTGCCAGCGGCGCGAGCTGAATGCTGAGCACCTTGATCTCGGCGGCTGACGTATAGGGATTGCCGTTCGTCTCCGACAAGGCGCGCAGGCGGATATAGCGCCCGGTGGCCGCCGGGAATC
>Ga0187818_10001094_pt1 | contig 10741 bp, 11 predicted proteins | sample NC_wetland_sal_i_14_FD_130581 | JGI IMG/M metagenome (GOLD analysis project Ga0187818, IMG submission 130581) | Wetland sediment microbial communities from Neuse River Estuary, North Carolina, USA - SO4_3 | ecosystem: Environmental > Aquatic > Freshwater > Wetlands > Sediment | place: USA...
AGAGAGAATGTCGACGGAAAATACTGGTTCCCAAGTTATTCGCGCTCGGATGATACCCTCACTTTGAAGGGACTGCAGATTCCCGTGCGTGTGGTCATCAAGTGGACCGACTTCAAACCAATGTCCGAAGCGTCGCAGACTCCGACGGCACAGGCTCCTACGGCGCCGAGTGCAACCCCTACGGATAAGCCCTAATCCTGTCGTGCATGGATGTTCGCTGAAGGACTAAGAGCGCAGACACGACAGAGCTTCAGGCAGTTCTTCGATCGAAGCAAGGAGCCACTCCGGTTTGGAGGCGCGCAAGCGCTTTTCAGTGGGAAAAGGGCCGAGGACGCCGATCGCTCGAACCCCCGCGCGCCGCGCCATTTCGATGTCTTGCGGGGCGTCTCCCACATACACGCAGGCAGCGGGATCCAGCGCCATTTGACGAAGAGCCAGACGCAGCGGCTCGGGGTGCGGTTTCTTGTACAGGGTGTCGCCGCTGCACACCCGAGCCAAGAAATGTTCCGTCAGCCGGAATTCGCGGAGTTGCCGCGTCACGCGGTCGCGGTCGCCACTGGTGACAAGCCCGAGTCGGTGCGAGCCGCGTAGCCGCGCGAGGACCCCGCGGGCGCCCGCAATCAACTTGGGACGATGCTTTGCATAGAAGGCCCGCCAGAGCCGATCGGCGTCATCCCAGCGCTTTTTGGGCAGTTTTGCGGCCCGATACACTTGATACCAATTCGGCGAATAGTGCTTCTCCAATTCCCGGATCCCCCAGGAAATACCCATCTCCCGGAACATCGCCAAATAGGCCGAAGTGTCGGCGTGATAGGAGTCGATGAGCGTGCCATCCCAGTCGAACAATACGCCTTCCACGGCTTGCTTCGAATGCTTGGTCATTTTTCCTGGACGAACTTTCTATTGCCGTGAAAGAGTAGCAGAAAGCTGCAGAAATCCGGCACACACGAAGAGCGATATACGAACGCCGCGAAAATGGGCTGTAAGAATCACCAAGCGGGTGGAGCGAAATCTACGGCTTCAGATAGCGTGAGGGAATGGAATCGTCGCGGTCGAATTGCACGTCATTGAAGGACGCCGCCACGCCGAACCAGCCGGGCATGTCCGCTTTTTCCACGCGGCAAACCTGCGCCAAGGTAACCATGACGACGTTGCCGAGCCCCATAGGCCTGCTGACGAGAACAATCTCAAGTTCGATGGAAGCGCCTGCGGTAAGTTCCTTGGGGCAAAGGAAAAACACGCCCGTCGAACTGATATCCCGTGTGACGAGAGTAATCGGAAATTCTTCCGGGACGCCGCGGACACTGCGCAGACGCAACGGAAGCTTCAAAGAAGCGCGCGGGTATTCCCGATGTTCGGGGTAGACTCCCACGGCGTGCGTGGGAACACGAGCGAATCGCCTGGGTTGAGGCGAGCAGAGGAAGGGCTTCAGCCGCAGCTGCGAGGTACGCTGCGGTTCAGGCGCGGGAACCGGGGCTGCCTTGGCGTCGCGGACCTCCGGCGTCGGCTTGGCTGGCCACGATTCGAATGGAGTTGCGCGTTTCGTCGCGCTCATCTCGCCCTCAGAGACGCCACTTCAATGTCGCTGGCTACGGCCCAACAAACAAAACTGCCTGACTTGCTTTTTGGAATTGCCCCGTCCCCACACGGAAGTGGGGAGCGCTAAGATGGCATTAGTAGGCGGTCAGCGTCAACCTGTGGAAAACGAGCGAAGTGTCCTATCTTCAAACACTTAGTTATAGTACTTCAACTCACCCACTATATTCTGTGGATTATCCTGTACAAGCCGCTACCAATATGGTCCTCGACACTTTCCATCCTTCAGCCGCATTATTAAATTTTTGTGAAAGAGAATTGGCCCATGCCTGCTGCCTCCCTGCAGCCCGAAATCCAGCTTAAGAACCTTCCGGTTCCAGAGCACGTCCCCGCAAAGTTAACGACTCTCGTCATCGTGGCGTTCGGCGCCGTGTACATCGTATGGGGATCCACCTACCTTGCGATCCGCGTTGGCATCGAATCCTTTCCGCCGTTCATCCTGGCGGGACTGCGGCACCTCACCGCTGGCCTGGTTCTCTATCCCTTCGTGCGGCGGAAGGCGGGCACCCGCCCTACAGCCGCGAATTGGCAAGCGGCCACTATCGTAGGATTTTTGCTGCTCTTTGTCGGCAACGGAGGAGTGAGTTGGGCTGAACAACTCGTGCCCTCGGGAGTCACGGCGCTACTCGTGGCAACGGTTTCCCTTTGGCTGGTCATCGTGGACTGGCTGCGTCCCGGAGGCAACCGGCCCGGGCCAAAGGTGATCACCGGCCTGCTATTGGGATTTGCGGGCCTACTGCTTTTGGTTGGCCCATCCCATCTAGGAGATTCTGGACGCGTCAATCCGCTTGGCGCAGCCGTGCTGGTCTTCGCATCGTTTGCTTGGTCTTGCGGTTCGTTGTACGCCAAGCATGGCGGGATGCCGGCGTCGCCGATGCTGGGATTGGCGATGCAAAGCATCGCGGGCGGAGTCATTCTTTTGATCGTCGCATTGCTGACGGGAGAGTTCCGAGACATTCATTGGGCTGCCGTGACGTTGCGCTCCTGGGTGGCGCTTGGTTATTTGATTGTGTTTGGATCGGGTATCGGCTTCAGCGCCTATATCTACATTTTGCATAAAAGCACGGCAGCACGTGTGGCCACTTACGCGTTCGTGAACCCCGTCGTGGCGCTTTTCCTGGGCTGGCTCATCGTCGGCGAAGCGATAACCCTGCGCACCATGCTTGCTGCCGCAGTCATCCTGACAGCCGTGATTCTGGTCATCACCGCGCCGCATCCAATGCGTGTGCGGCGAAATGAACCGGTACCGGCGCCAAGCGAAGTCTGACCACTGCGCCATCCGGACGGCTCAAACCTTCTTCACTTTGCAGGGTGTTTCCGGATAGATTGGATTTTCGTCTTTCTGTATCTTTGGCGCATGAACATGAGCACAGCCATGACCACCATCGGACAGAGCATTTCAAATCACCTTGCATCGCAGTACTGGCAAGCCACGCTGGCACGCGATTCCCGCGCCGACGGCAAGTTCGTACTGGCGGTGCGATCCACGCATATCTATTGCCGCCCTTCGTGCCCGGCACGCCGGCCGCTGCGGCGAAACGTCATCTTCTTTCGTACCCAAGAAGAAGCGGAGAAGCAGGGTTACCGGCCGTGCCTGCGTTGCCGTCCCAACGAAATTGCCGGACCGATTGCTCTAGTCCAGCGTGCCGCGCAGCACCTTGCGAATTCTTCCGAAGACGGCATCCAGCTTGCCGGTCTCGCTGCGGCGCTGGGAACCACGCAAGGCACGCTGCGCCGCGCGGTTTTTCAGGTGACAGGGCTCAAGCCTCGGGAGCTTGCGGAAGCGTTGCGCGTCAAGCGCTTCAAAGAGCTGCTGCGTTCCGGAAAGAGCATCACCGACGCTTTGTATGAAACGGGTTATGGGTCATCCAGCCGGGTCTACGAACGCAGCAACGCGCAGCTCGGCATGACGCCCGCAACGTATCGAAAGGGAGGAAAAGGTATGAAGATCGGCTACACGATTGCAAAGTCTCCGCTGGGCAAAGTTCTCGTGGCCGCCACGGAACGAGGAGTTTCGGCGGTCTATCTCGGCGACGTGGAGAGCAAACTGATTTCCGAGCTGCGCGAGGAGTATCCACGAGCGGAAATCGTGCCGGCGGCGGATTCCTACCAGCGGTGGGTGCGGGAAATCGTCCAGCGCATCGAAGGAAAACAGCCACGCCTGGAGCTTCCGCTCGATTTGCAGGCGACGGCGTTTCAGCGCCTCGTTTGGCAGGAGCTGCAGCGGATTCCCCGCGGCCGGACGCGGACATACTCGGAAGTGGCGCGCGCGCTCGGCCGTCCAAAAGCGGTGCGTGCGGTGGCGCGGGCTTGCGCAACGAACCCGGTTTCCATCGTGGTTCCGTGCCACAGGGTGATTCGCGAGGACGGGACGATGGCGGGATATCGCTGGGGAGTTTCGCGCAAAGAACAACTGCTCGCGCAAGAACGTGCGGCTACCAACTAGCTATTCAATTCTTTTTGGGGATCACAGAATAATTCCAAAAGAATTTTACTTCCATTGGCTGGGATTCTGCCACGGGACAGAGTCCCGGCCAGACCGTTCGAAAGACTATCCCCTGGGCTTCTCTACCTTCACGCCCTTTGGCCAGTCGGGCTTGAACTTCCCGTCATCAATCTTCAGGTTTTCCTTCAGATTCGTGTAGTGGGAGAGGAAGTAATCATCCGATCCCGGCTCGAAAAATTTCTGTTCGAGGGGAAGCCAGGACGCCTGGTCGATCCACATGCGGATTCTGGCGATCTGGCTGCGCGCCTGGTCGGATTTGGGCGTGAGTTCCAGGATGACGGTCTTGTGGCCGTCGAGCTCTTCCTCACCGGCAATGGTCACAAGGTAGTTTTTCTTGAGGTTTTCGCCTTTGGTTCCGAATCCCAGCGCCAAATACTGGTCGGCCATCGAACGATGCTTGCCGATGTTGTATTCCTCGACGCGGTTGATCTTGGGCGTATAAATGTAGAACGAATCGCCGTTTCGAAGGATGGTGCGCTCGTCCGGCTTGAGAAAATCGATGCGCATCTTATCGTCACGGTGCACGAAAATGTGGCCGGATTCGGTGGAAGTGTCCTTCACCACTGCCGTGTATTTGATATGTTCGATGTCGGCCGTGAGGGTGTGAAAATGCTGCGCGGCATGGTCCATCATCGTCAGGACGCCCTCAAGGGTCCATTTTGCAGTGGTTTGCGCGGCGGAAGAACGTTCAACACCGGTGGCGCAGCAAAGAACCACCAACAACACCAGAGAAAATCGTCGAATCAAATGACCACCCCTATCGGTGGAACGAGTGACTTCTTATTAGGGCCTCGGAATCGTAACACAGGGAAAGAGATGCACGAACACCTCCCCGCGTTTCCCATTCCATCATCTTCCCGAATGCAATAACCCAGGAAACCTTGTACTTCCGGCGGCCCGGGGCAAGGCCATTGAGCGCTACCTGTTCAGTCGTCGGCCCCTCTGTTGAACCCTCATTGGACGGATGGAGTTGCGAAGGTTAGCGGTGAATCTCGACTTGGTAGGCAATCACGTTCTCCTGGTCGTCGCGCTGCGGTTCAATCTTACCAATCGAGAAGTTGCCATTGTGCAGTTCCGGCAGTGCCTCCTGCAAGGCATTGTGAAGATCGTTTTGAAGGGCCAGACGGGTGGGAGGCGCAAGGATGTGAGCGTCGACGCGGTAGGTGTGCCGGTTGCCATCGTGGGAGATCTCCACGACCTGGCCGGGAGAAATCGGAGCGCCGGCCTCGGGTTTGTCGCGAAACCAGGTGCGGGGAGTCAGCAGAACGAAAACCAGAATCAGAATGACAGCGAGGTCGTACTGCCAGGTTCCCCGCTCGTACGACCAAAAAAGCGTTCTCGAAAGTATTTGCCTCAGCCCGGCCATATCAGTCCGCAGGCACTCCGTCGACAATCACGCCATCGCGCATGTGCACCACACGGTCGAAGTAAGCCGTGGCTTCCGGATTGTGGGTGATCATGACGATGGTCTGGCCAAGATCCTTGTTCAACTGGCGGAGCATTTGCAACACCACTTCCGAGTTTTTCGAGTCCAGGTTTCCTGTGGGTTCGTCGGCCAGAAGAATTTTCGGCTCGTTGATGATGGCGCGAGCGATGGCCACGCGCTGTTGTTCGCCGCCCGAGAGCTCCGAAGGTTTGTGGTGCAGCCGGCCCGCCAAGCCGAGCATTTGAGTGACCACCTCGAACCGGTGTGGGTCAAACCCGTCGCCGTGAATAAACTGGGCAATCGCGATGTTGCCTTTCGCGGTCAGCGTAGGAAGCAGATTGAACCGTTGAAAGACGAAGCCGATCTTGGAGCGGCGAAGTTTAGTGCGCGCGGCATCGCTCAGTTCGGTCAAGTCGTTGCCATCCACCAGAACCTTGCCGCGCGAGGCCTGTGCGAGCCCGCCGATCACATACAGAAGCGAGGATTTGCCGCAGCCGGAAGGCCCCATAACGGCGACGGATTCCCCCGGCTGCACTTCGAAATTCACGCCACGCAACGCGGGCACTTCCACCTTGCCCGCGCGGTAGAGTTTCCAAAGATTTTCCGTTTTGAGTATCGGCTCCACGCTTCGTTTTCCCAGGAAAATCAGCCCTTCGGCAGGTTCTCGTATTGTAGCTGCGATTCCCATCTGTGCCTAGCGATCTCGCGATTCTGAGATGTTTTCCGCTATTCCTCTCCCCTTTTCGGATTTCCAGAGCCCCGGCTATTGAGTTCCTCGTTCAATCGTAGGACAGGGCCTCGACGGCGTCTTTGCGGCTGGCCATCCACGCGGGATAGCTCGCGCCCAGGACCGATCCCGCAAGCGCGATCCCTGCGGCGCGAAGCAGCCATCCCGGAGTAATCAGAATGGACAAGGTCGGGAAACCCGCGAGGAACGCCGCGCGCACGAGGTAACTCAACCCCACACCTGCCGCGATTCCAAACAAGCAGAGCGCCGCGGATTCCGTCAGCAAGGTCCGGACGATGAATGCCTGAGTCGCCCCGAGGGATTTCAGCACCCCGATGTCCCGCGTGCGCTCGATCACCGTCGTGTACATGGTCAAGAAAATGACCAGCAGACCAATCGAAATGGCCAGCGCGATCATGGCGTCGATAAACGATTGCAACCCTGGAATATTCGTCGAGGTCATCAGTGAAAGAAAATCCTTGAGCGGGCGAACCGTATACCCGGGCAGGACGTGGCGGATCTCGTCCATCACATCTTCCGTATGCTCAGGCCGGGTACACTTGACGAGAAAGATGGACGCTTTGTCGTGCGCCCCGACTAGGTCCTGGAGCGTCGCCAGAGGAACAAAGAGCCGGGCGCCTTTGCCGTGCTCGATGATGGCCGCGACGTGCCAGTCGTGATTCAGCAAATTGTACGTGTCTCCAACCCTGATGTGCTTGGCCTTCGCCGCCCAGTCGTCCACCAGGAGGTCGTTGGGGCCCTCCATGTCATGCCCTTGTAGGAACACAAAGCCGCCGGAAACGGACCGAAAGGTCTCCGGGTCGATGCCATAGACCACCTCGACTCCGCCCGTGGAGTTGAATTGGAGAAGGGCGGGCGCAACCGACTCGACGTATTGAAGCTCTTTGAGCTTATCGCCGATTTTGATGGGCATGGGCGAGCCGCTGAAGCCCAGGAAGATCGAAGCGGCGGGCGGCTGCAGCATGATATCGGCGCCAATTCCCTCGATGCGTTTTGCGGTTTCGGTGAGCAATCCAGAGGTCAATCCCACGATCAGGACAACGAGAGCCACCTCCACACCGACCGCCATCACGCCGATCATCGTTCGCAGCGGGCGATGCAGCAGATTCCGCAAAATGAGCTCGCCCATCATGGTTGCTTTTTCTCTCCCGCTTCCCCGACGTGAACCAGCTCCGAACCCGCCGGTTGTTCGAGCTTGAAGCGCTCCGCGGGGATTTCTTCGTTCAGCGTGATCTTGGCGACTTGCAGATTGAGCGTGTAGTCATCGTGAGGGCGATTGATCTGGATCGCTCGCGCAAACGAACTCACTCCATCCGACGCACTCCCGAGAGGGCTCGGACTCGCGGCGGCGGCCACGGGCTGCCAATCGCTCAATCGGACGTCGGAGACTAAGATGCCCTTAGGGCCAAACGTTTGCAAACGGACTACCTGAAGGTTCGCCCGGTCAAACCAGATTTTTCGCAGAATCTCCGTCTGGTAGCCGCCGCGCAAGACCGTCAGTACGTAGTAGCGGCCGTTCTCGTCGTTGAATTCTTCGAACAGCACGGCTTCCTCTTTGCGCACCTCCGGCCAGAGCAGCGCATCGAGCAAATGCTGCGGTCGCAGGTTTTCGATGGGCTTGGCGCTGGTGCGCTCCACGGCCACAGGCCCGACAAGGAACTTGTGCTTCGAAGGGATGGAAACCGAAAATGTATCCCCATCGCTGGCCATGTCGAACACCGTCGTGCCCACCACCGGCGCCTGCCCAATCACCCGAATCTCCGCTTCCCGCGCGGCCAGCAGAAAGGCTTTCACCTCATGATACTCGTCGATGACGCCGCTGTATTTCGAGCCTGCCGTGGGCTTGAGCTCAACGGTGGCATTCACCGTTTTCACGTTGCGAGCAATCTGGTTGTACTCGCCGAGAAGCTCTTCGCGAGTGGCATCTTTGACCACCGGTCTCGCGTTTGGATCGTAGCGAGTCGTATTCGTGATAGCGTGGCCGCCGCAGCCGCAAGAAAGCGCCGCCAGTGTCGCCACGACCAGCCATGTTTTCGCATGCCGCATCAATCCGATCCGTCCTTGCTAAAACAAATGAAGCAATCTAACAACCACTTAGATGCTCGTCAATGAAGGCAGAGTGCAGGTGCCGTCCGAATTGGGACGAGCGCCGCCATCTTTTCGGTTCTCTGCCGGCTGGAAAAGAACGTCAATTGGGCCGCGCGATGTGCACGTCAAACGGCTGGACAGCCGGGCGCAGCCGCCGGATGACTTCACTGGCCCAAAGCGAATCACTGAGGAGCGTGATCCAGCCGTCTTCCGGTTCGCAGATCGCGCAGAATGTGTAGCGCGCATACGCCGGTTGGTACGCGTCCAGGCCGCGTTTCGAAAGGTCGCCCTCGAGCGTCGCATCCGCCGATTGCGACGCGGCCCCGGAACGAATGCCAAACGTTTCGCCGCCAAAGCGCTCCAGAATCTGCCGCAACTGTTCCTGGCTGGGCTGAGGCAGCACCAGGCATCTCTCGGCGGCTTCGCGCCAGGCAATCTCGCGCACCTTGCAAAATTCCCTGACGCGATCGAGATGGCTGAAAAAATCCACGACGTACGGTTCGCTACCCGCCAGCGCCGGAAACACCGCCGACCAGATTTTCGCGGCATCCTCGCCGCGCACCGGTTCACGATTTTCCGTTTCCACCAGTTCGAGCCCCACGGCTTTCACGTCGCTGCCGAGGTCCAGGGCCTGCACGTCCAGCGAAAACGGCGGCAGCTCCAGCGCCCCGCTACCTGCGGCCGATGCCCCCGCGGCGCTCATTCCTCGGACTCCGATTGCGGGAACTTCGCGTGAAACTCCGGCGATTGCTTCCGCACCTCCAGCCAGTCGAAAAAGGCGTCCGGTGTTTCCAGCCAGATACGGAACCAGTTGGCAATCTCTTCTTTTTCGTCGCGCTTGCGAGGCTCCACTTTGTGGTTCCGCGCGATCATTTCCGCGCGGCGCTTGCCCAGTCTCGCCACGTTCAGGACTCTTTCGACCGCCGCGTGCTCGCTCTGCGCCTGGAACTTCCGCATCAATTCGTCCAGACGCATGATGCTGACTTCCGCGTCGCTCAGCGTCTTGAAATGCAGCAAGTCTTCAAACTCTTCCTCGTACTGCTCCTCGGCTTCCTCGACCAGATTCAACAAGACTCTGTGCCCCGCGTCTTTCAAAACATCCGCGATGTAGTCCGCACCCGTCTTGCCGGCCTCGCCGTGTTCGGCCACCAGCCTACGCCGCAACTGGTCGATTTCCGCCGGCGTCCATTTCTGGACGTTGATTTCGCGGGCCGTTTCGAGGATCAGCGCTTTTTTCGTTTTCAAATCTTGCGTCATCGTGCTGCGCCTTTGTGCTTACTGGCGTGCTTCTTCTTCGCGTGAGCCGGCGGCTTGGGCGGCGGTGGCGGCGGATCCGCCGGCAATCCCGCCAGCAGCCGCCGATACTTCACCACATTCTTGTTGTGTTCCGCCAGTGTCGCGCTGAAAAAATGTCCACCCTGGGTGTTGGCCACGAAATAAAGGTAATTGGTCTGTGCCGGTTCGAGCGCCGCGCGCAGCGACGCTTCGCCGGGATTCCCGATCGGACCCGGCGGAAGCCCGGCATGTTCGTACGTGTTGTAAAGCGAATCGAAGCTCAGGTCTTTCCCTGTCAGGGATCCATTGTATTTTCCGAAGCGCTCCAGCGCATAGATCACCGTGGGATCGCACTGCAATCGCATGCCTCGGCGCATCCGGTTTTCAAATACGCCCGCGACGAGCGGCCGCTCGTCACGCTTTGGCGTTTCCCGCTCCACCAGCGACGCCAGCGTGACCGTCCGGAGCCTCAAGCCCGGATCGCTTTCCGCCGAAGTGCCCCCCGCTGGTGTTCTGGCCGCAATCGCTTTCCACTGCTCTTTGAATTTGCGCACCATCTCCGCCGTCAACTCGGCCGCGCCGGGATGCCGCGGAAGTTCGTAGGTAGCCGGAAAGAGAAATCCTTCGAGCGTTTGCGCGCCCGGGGCGAAATCCTGAATCAACGATGGGTCGCCCGCCGCAAACAGAAAATCACCCGCCGGCATGAATTTCCCGGCTTCCAGCTCATGCGCGATATCAAACATCGTCTCGCCTTCGCGGACGGTGAACGGCTGCTGGTACACATCGCCATTGGCCACTTTCCAGAAAACGTCCTGCCCGGTCATCGCGTGGTCGAAGAAATATTCTCCGGCCTGGAGCGTGCGCTTCGGATGCCGCCGCGCGTAAATTTCAAACGCCAGTTTGCTGCGTATCACTCCATTTTTTTTCAACAAAAAGGCAACGTAGCGGCGCGACGCTCCATGGGGCACATCGACAAACACGCCCTCTTTCGCAAAGCCCTGGTAGGGGTGCGTCATGCCGTACCACATCCACGCCGCAGTTCCCCCCGCGGCCAGCACGATCACCAGAATCAGCACAAGCAAGAACTTCAACTCGCTCTCTC
>Ga0187818_10001095_pt1 | contig 10735 bp, 4 predicted proteins | sample NC_wetland_sal_i_14_FD_130581 | JGI IMG/M metagenome (GOLD analysis project Ga0187818, IMG submission 130581) | Wetland sediment microbial communities from Neuse River Estuary, North Carolina, USA - SO4_3 | ecosystem: Environmental > Aquatic > Freshwater > Wetlands > Sediment | place: USA: North...
CGGGAAAGTGGAAAGTTTATTTCTTCTGGCCCAAGGATTTTACCTTCGTGTGCCCGACCGAAATCACCGGCTTTGCCAAGTTGAACAAGCAGTTCAAGGAGCGCGATACCCAGATTCTGGGTGGCAGCATCGACTCGGAATGGGTGCATCACGCCTGGCGCACGCACCACACCGATTTGAAGGATCTGCCCTTCCCCATGTTGTCCGACATCAAGCGGAATTTGTGCGAACAGCTGGGAATTGTCGATCCTCAGGGCGGCGTGGCACAGCGGGCCACGTTCATCGTGGATCCCGATGGCGTGATCCAGTTCGTTTACGTGACCGCCGGCGCCGTGGGCCGTAATCCAGAGGAAGTCTTGCGTGTGCTGGATGCGCTGCAGACCGACGAACTCTGCCCCTGCAACTGGCATAAGGGCGAAGCCACGTTGCAAATTGCATAAATGTTTATGAACCAGCGGATGCTCCGCTCGGGCGCACACTCGGTCTTCTTTGTGATCTTTGCGAACGTTTTGCGTACTTTGCGGTCAAAAGCTTTTAACCGCGAAGCACGCGAAGGATCGCCAAGAGCGCAAAGAAAGTATCCTGTGCCCGCGCGGAGCATCTCGCAGAATTCTACAGGTGACGAATGACATTGAACGAGTTGATGGAAACGGTTCCGGCGTACGCCCGCGACCTCAAGCTGAATTTTTCCACGTTAACGCAGCAAACGGAACTGACCCAGCAACAAATCTGGGGAACGGTTGTGGCTAGCGCGGTCGCGTCGCGCAACGGCGAAATGACTCAGGCCGTGCTCGCGGAAGCGGCCGGCCATCTCTCGCCGCAGGCTCTGGAAGCCGCCAAGGGTGCGGCGGCAATCATGGGCATGAACAACATTTATTACAGGTTCATGCACCTGACCACGAACCAGAACTACCGCGCCATGCCGGCACGACTGCGGATGAACATCATTCGCTCGCACGGCGTGGAACCGGCGGACTTCGAGCTTTGGTGTGCTGCGGCCTCGGCGATCAACGGCTGTGGGACTTGCGTGGATTCGCATGAAAAAGTCGTCCGCGAAAAGGGTCTGAGCGAGGAAGCCGTGCTGGCGGCAATTCGTCTGGCATCGGTGGTTCATGCGCTGGCCACCGTGTTTGACGCCGAGAAGGTCGGGGCCGCGCAACCAGTGAGTGCATAATCAATCGTCCGGTCTGTCCAGTTCACGCTTCACGCCGATTGTCTGTCCCAAAGGAACCACGACATGCGAGTCACCATTTTCGGCGCAACTGGTCTGCTCGGCAAAGCCCTGATGCGCGAATGGAAGGACGACGAGATCACCGGGCTCGGCTCGAAAGATGCTGACATTCGGGATTCGAGACAAGTGCTTGCCACGGTCGAGCATACTCGGCCTGACTGGATCGTCCTCGCGGCGGCGTATACGGACGTGGATGGCTGCGAGAGCAATCGCGAGTTGGCATTTGATGTGAATTGCCGTGGAGCCACGAACGTTGCGCAGGCGGCGAAACAATGCGGCTCCCCTATGCTGTTTGTCAGCACCGATTACGTCTTTGATGGTGTGAGCGCCACGCCTTATGAAACCGCCCATCCGCGTGCACCGCGCAGCGTTTATGGTCAATCAAAAGCGGAAGCCGAAGTCCAGCTAAACGAAATTCTGCCCGAGTGCTGCATTGCGCGGACAGCCTGGCTGTTTGGAGTGGGGGGAAAGTGCTTCCCGGACACAATTCTGAGACTGGCTGCGAGCCGACCCGAGATCGACGTCGTCGACGACCAGCGCGGTTCTCCGACCTACTCGGTGGATCTGGCACGCGCGATCATTCAACTCTGCCATCGCGGCGCCAGCGGCATTGTGCATATCACTAACACTGGCGAGTGCTCGTGGTTTGAATTTGCGCGCGAGATCATCAGCAGCGCAGGCATGAACACCGTGGTGCACCCGACTACGAGCAATAGATTCGTCCGCCCTGCACCCCGTCCGAAGTATTCTGTCTTATCGCCGAAAAGCCGGGAGAAATACGGCATTGCGATGCCGAGTTGGCAGCAGGCTTTGCGGAATTACCTGGCTGAGAGAAAATCGACTGCGCAGCAGATGACGTAGTGTTCTGTCTGGTAACCTGCATCGATCAATGTAGTCCTCGCCCGTGCTGGGACACTTGTGAACGGGATTGTCAGGGCTCTTCGTCGCCCGCAGCCTTCGGCGCTTGTCGCCATTCGCGCTCCAAAACCGAGGCGGATTCCAGGTTCAGCGGTGGCAAGCCGGACTGTTTGAGCTGAAGATTTAATGCGGGAATGTCTTTGCTTTTGACCTCCTTCCAGCGTTCCAGTTGCTGATCAAGTGCGCTTTGCACATCCTGGAACATGGCCACAAGTTGAGCCGTGGGAGCCGCGTCCGCGCTATCCGCATTTGCCAGCAACTCGCGCAAAGCGGCATTTAACTGCGTGAGGCTTCTGCCCTCAGGCGTGCTGAGGTAGAGTGCGTAGTATCCTCCTTCATGTCCTTCCAACTCGGCCAGCTTTTTTTCGAGCGCGGAAACCGCTTGCGACAATTGTCCTTGGGCACGAGTTTTCAGCTTATCCAACTGCTGGTTCAGACTGCGTGCTTGTTGCACTGCCTCATAGTCCCGATGCATTTCGTCCGCGATCTGTGATTCCAGATCAAATTGCTGGCGCAGGCCATCCGGAGGAGTCTTGACCCGCGGATCCATCTTGATGACGAGCGGCTGCGCGTAGCTCTTGCCATTCACCATCAGCTTGACCGTGTACCTGCCGGGCAACACCGCGGGCCCAAGCGGATATTGCGGAGTGTCGTGATAAATGGCCGAGATGGGAAATTCGTGTTGCAGCGAGTCCGGCGGCGGATAGTGCAAATCCCACACAAAGCGGTGCATGCCCGCGTCCGAGGAGAGTGTTTGCTGTGGACGAATCCAATAGGTCGGGATGTTCACCTTGTTCGGATCAACCGCCGCGGGCTTATCCGCACTCGAAAAGCGCCGCACGACCTTGCCAGACGCATCGGCCACCTCGAGTGCGACGGGTCCCGAGGTTGCCGCTTTCAAGAAATAGTCGAGGATCGCTCCATCCGGAGGATTCTGCCCGGCTGGCACCTCTGGAGTCAGCGGAGTATCAGTGTTGTTGTTGCGGCGCACACGGAACGTAATCTGCGGAGCAAAAAGATACGCGTCAGATTCGGCGACTTTGGCGTCGATCTGCCGCAGCGGAGTGATGTCATCAAGAATCCAGAACGAACGGCCATGAGTGCCCACGACGATGTCGTCCTGATGAATCACGAGATCTCGAATCGAACTCGGCGGCAGATTCAGACGCAGGGACTGCCAATGGTCGCCATCGTCGAAAGATACATAAACCGAGCGTTCGGTGCCGGCAAACAGCAGCCCTTTGCGCTCTGGATCTTGGCGAACCGTGTTCACAGGCTCGTCGGCGGGGATTCCGTTTGCGATTTTCTGCCAGCTCTTGCCGGCATCATGCGTGCGGTAAATGTAAGGATGCAAGTCATCTAAATGGAAGCGATCGACCGCGGCATAGACGGTCGCCGTGTCGAAGTGCGAGGCGTCCATTTGGGCGAGTTTGCTCCAGGGCGTCAAGGCGGGCGGTGTCACGTTTTGCCAGGTCTTGCCGCCGTCACGCGTCACTTGAATCAATCCGTCGTCAGTCCCGATCCAAATCAGGTTCGCGTCTTTCGGTGAGGGCGCGATCGAATAGATCACGCCACGATGCTTCCCTTTCGCCCGATCTGACTCCACGAACACGCCCAGGCTCGGTGGAACACCGGGATCGTCGCGCGTGAGATCAGGGCTGATGATTTGCCAACTATTTCCGCCGTCCCTAGTTTTGAAAAGCACATTCGATCCGAGATAGAGAGTGTGCGAATCCACTGGCGAGAAAATCAGCGGCGCGGTGCGGTTGAAACGGTATTTGCCGGTGCGCAGCGCGACCGGTGAAACATCCTGGGTTTGGCCGGTCACACGGTTGAACTTCGTGACTTTTCCGCCATAAATAATGTTGGGGTCCAGCGGATCGGGGGCGACGTAACCGTATTCCTCCACGCCAACGGGATACCAATCGCGAAACGTAATCTCGCCAAAATCGCTGCGGCTTGCGGTGCCGATGCTGCCGCTCTCCTGCTGGCCGCCATACACCCAGTAGGGAAACTGGTTGTCGGTGATCACGTGATAAAACTGGGCAGTCGGCTGGTTGTACCAGGAACTCCAGGTTTCACCGCCGTTCACACTGATCGTAGCTCCCTGGTCCACGGCGAGCGCGATGATCTGCGGGTTTTCGGGATTAATCCAGACCGTGTGGTAGTCGTCGCCGCCGGGCGCGCCCTTGATGGCGGTAAAGCTGCGGCCGCCATCGGTTGAGCGATACGTCGAAATATTGGCGACGTAGACCGTGTCTTTATTTCCTGGATCAACCCGCACGCAAGCGAAGTCATCCCCTCGGCCCCAGATGCGCTCGTCGTCGTTGATGCGCGTCCAATTCTCCCCGGCATCGTCGGATCGGTAGAGTCCCCCTAGCTTGGGCGCATCAACCAGCGCGTAAATGCGATTCGAGTCGCTCGGCGCAACCCCCAATCCGATTCGCCCCAGGTGGTCGGACCAGGTTGGCAATCCTTTTGTCAATTGTCGCCATGTGGTGCCGCCATCGACGGATTTGTACAGGCCGCTACCCGGGCCATCGTACGAACCACCGGTGGTCCACGGTGGACGACGTGATGCCCACATGTCCGCATAGACGATCTGCGGATTCACTGGATCAAAAGCCAAGTCAATCGCGCCCGTGTTTTCGTCCTTATACAAAACTTTCTGCCAGGACGAGCCGCCGTCGAGTGAGCGGAACACTCCGCGCTCCTCATTAGGGCCGTAAGGATGTCCGAGTGCGGCTACGAAGACACGATTCGCATCGTGAGGGTCGACCAGAATCGCCCCGATCTGCTGAGCGTCGCGCAACCCTAGATGCTGCCAGGTGCGGCCGCCGTCAGAGGACTTATAGATTCCGTCTCCGGTAGAGAGGTCGGGCCGCCGCAGGCCTTCACCGCTGCCCACATAAATGATCTGTGGATGCGAAGGGGCAACGGCAAGCGCGCCCACGGAGCCAGTTGGCTGGTCGTCAAAAATCGGGTTCCAGGTTTGACCATAGTCGGTGCTCTTCCATACTCCACCATTATTCGGGGCCATGTAAAAAACATTGGGCTGACCAGGAACGCCGCTGATGGCTACGGTTCGGCCGCCACGGAATGGACCAATCGATCGCCAGCGCATTTCCTGAAACAGCTTGGGGTCTATTTGCTGGGCAGAACCAGAGAAGACCGCACCGAGCACAAGCAAGACAATCCACACCACGACGCGGCGAATCGACATCACAAATCTCCTCCCGGAAACATCTAAGAACTCTTTTGTGACCCCAGGCGCTAAAGCGCGTTGATAATAAGAAGAAAGCAGTTATCGCAGCGCTGAAGCGCTGCGCCACCCAAAATCACATTTTCCTAAAGCCTGTGAATTCGTGCCCTTCCCAGTGCGAAGTACTTCGAGGAATCTTTCAGCAGGCTGTTTGGCCGAATGACGAGACTACACCAAAGTAACCGCTGCCGCATCAGCTCTGGTACTGTCACGATCTGGTTCGCTTTATCATTTCACAATCACCCCACTCATGTACGACCGCCATAAAATCTTAGGGTTTGCATTGGCCACTTGGTTCTGCGCCGCTGCACTCCACGGCACGGCTCAGCCACGACCGCTGCCTCTGCCTGATCACGCGCGTTATGCGATCGAGCATTTCGGCGAGCACTTTGGCTTGGGCGCCGCAACGGTTACTAGCCTGGCCCAGGATCAGCAGGGACTGCTTTGGATCGGAACTGAGACCGGCCTGTTTCGCTATGACGGCGCAGAAGTAAAGCACTTTGGACGCGGCGAGGGTTTGCCCGGTGAACTGGTGGAACTGGTGTTGGCAGCGCCCGATGGGCGTCTATGGGTCCGCACGCGAAAGGGCATTTCGCGCTTGAGTCAGGAGAAATTTACTGACGTATCGCTGCCCGAACAAGCTGGTGCTCTCCGAGACGTGTACCAGTCATTCGCCGTTGATAGCACAGGCACGCTCTTTGCTGCCACGCAGCGCGGACTTTTACGCGTAGATCCCAACGGTGCATCCCGCGTCTATGGAAGTGCTGATGGTTTTTCCTCGAATCGAGTGGATGCCATCGTGTGTGCCTCCGATGGCACCATCTGGTTTGCGTCGGATGGGAAGATTGGATTCTTTTCTCCGGGCTCCCTGAGGCCACGGACCGTCTCCTCCTTGCAGCTAGGCGGGGACCGCATCGTTGCCTTGCTGCCAACTCCCGATCACAAACTGTGGATCAGGAGCGAACACCATGTCGGCAGTCTGAACACGAGAAGCGTGGCACCAACGCCGATCTGGCTGGACCAGGGAATTCCGGGAGCCAACGCGTTGGGCGGACCGAATCTGGACCGTCACGGCAACCTGCTTCTGCCCACGTCCCGAGGACTGTACCAACGGATCGGCAACGACTGGAAGGTGATCGACCACCAGAGCGGGTTGACCAGTAATGCAATCGCTTCCGTGCTCGAAGATCGAGAGGGCGGAATCTGGATCGGCACCGCCGGAGCCGGACTGGATCACTGGCCAGGGTCCAAGCAATGGTCGGGATGGACGGATGCCGAGGGGCTGCCCGATGCACTGGTGTTGGGAGTGGTGCGGGATAAGCAATCCCGGCTCTGGGTTGCCACCAACACAGCGCTCACTTTGTGGACCCCTGACAAGCGTCGCTGGCAGAATTGGACCGCCAATGGACTGGGGGGGAGCGGTGCTCGCCAGCTTCTGCTTGCGCCGGATGGCGCGGTTTGGGCTCTTTTCCCCGGAAAGGGTGTATTTCGGTTTGACGCTTCTTCTATGCGTCCTCAGGCCCAGCGCGTGCCAGCGATAGCCTCATGGCAGCCGCATCGCATCGCGGTTGGACGCGACGGCGTTGTCTGGGCTGACGGAGTCAGCGGGTTGCACACCATTCAATATGAGTACGGACATTTCTTTGTGCACGAGCAGCCAGTTCCTGCGGGCGAGGCTGGCAGCACCGACACCGTGTCCGTTTCACCGAATGGCGTGCTTTGGACTGCTGGGCCGAAGGGCCTTGCCCGCTGGGCGAACGGGAAGTGGCGACACTTCGACCAGACCGACGGTCTGCTCAACACCAATATCGTGACGGTCAGAGCGGTGAGCGATGATGAGGCATGGGCAGGTTATCCCGATGAAGGCGCCATCACCCGCATCCGCATCTCCTCTAGCGGAGATGCAGTTACAAACCATTTCCAGAAGGGAATGTGCAGCTTGGGCGTTGATGCCAAGCGGAATGTCTGGCTGGAAATGGAAGAAGGCGCTGGCGTAGTCTCACCCAGCGGTCGCCTTACTACATTCACCCAGAGCGACGGCCTGCTGTGGAATGACCTTAACTGCGACGCGATGTGGCAAGAAAGCGACGGCAGCATTCTGATCGGCACCAGCAAAGGCCTGGCCCGGTACGATCCCGGACAAGAAGCACCGGGCCTCCCACAGTCAACGGTCGTACTGACCTCCGCGTTGTTCGGCAAGGCCGATCGACTCGGCGAGCATGATCCTCAAGTCGCGTATCGTGATCGAACGTTCCTCGCGCATTTTGCCGCCCCGATCTTCCGCAACCCCGATCACGTTGTTTGCCGTTACCGCCTGCAAGGCCTGGAGACGGACTTCACGGAGACGGCTTTGAGGGAAGCCCGTTATCCTTCGTTGCCCGTGGGAAGCTACACCTTCGAAGTCAGTTGCGGCTCTGCCGCGTTGGGTTGGAGCGCAGTGACTGGCTACTCCTTCGAGATTCGTCCGCCCTGGTGGCGGAGTTGGTGGGCCGAGCTGCTGGCTATTGGTCTGCTCGGGTTTGCCATCCGGGGAATCGTCCAGTACCGCACCCGGCGAAATCGCCAAGAAAGGGAGCGCCTGGAAACTGCAGTTGTGGAGCGCAGCGCGGAGCTGGCCAAAGCCAATCGCGAACTCCAGGAAGCTTCGCTCAGCGATCCGTTGACCGGAGTCCGGAACCGCCGCTTCTTTGCGAGCACGATCTCAGCCGACGCCAGCCAAGCGGTTCGAGCCTATCGCACCGGTAGCTCGAGCTACAGCCGCGACCACCGTGACCTGATCTTCTATCTGATCGACATCGATCACTTCAAGGAAGTGAACGACCGATACGGTCACCAGGCGGGCGATCATTTGCTGATCGAAATTTCGCATCGCCTGGGCAAGATCGTGCGCGAATCGGATTTCCTGATTCGCTGGGGAGGAGAGGAATTCATGGTTGTGTGTCGCTCGGCCGAACGCGAGGATGCGCCTCGGATGGCGGAGCGCATTCTTGCCGTTGTGGGCTCGGCTGAGTTCGACCTTGGCTACGGATGCGTTGTGCGCCGGACCTGCTCCGTCGGATGGGCTCCTTTCCCCTGGTTGCCGCCATCCCATGCAGCTGTGTCAGTCGAAGACGTGCTTCGCCTGGCCGATCAAGGGCTTTATCTATCGAAACAACGTGGCAGAAATCAGTCCACCGGAATTTTGCCTTTTGCGGATCTCCCCCCCGGCTCTCAATACACCGACTTCGACGAACTGTTGAAATCTGGCATCATTCGTGAAGTTTGCACGCCCGGACCGGTATCGGCGACTGCAGCTCTTTCCGCCCACAGCTAGCAGTGAAACTGCTCTTCCGGAGCAACGGCACAAGGAGCGTTCGCTCCCACACCATGCTTGCCCTGCCTTCGTTGTAAAATCTAAGGTTTATCCCGCAATCAACGTTGCCCTCTATGGCACAGGAAGAAAACACGACGGTCGCTCGTGCCGATCAGCGGCCGGCTGGTCAGTACGAAGACCGCTACGATGCCCAGCGCATCGAGAGCAAATGGTTTGAGCGCTGGCAGCAGGACGCGTCTCTCTACGCCGCCGAGCGCGACTCGAGCAAGCCCAAGTATTACGTGCTTGAAATGTTGCCCTATCCCTCGGGCGTGCTGCACATGGGACACGTGCGCAATTATGCGATCGGCGATGCCCTCGCCCGCTACATGTGGATGAACGGCTACAACGTGCTTCATCCCATGGGCTGGGATTCGTTCGGACTTCCAGCGGAAAATGCGGCGATCCAGAACAACACTCCGCCGCGAGAGTGGACGCTGCGCAACATCGCCAACATGAAGTCGCAGATGAAGCGGCTGGGGTTTGCCTATGACTGGCCGCGCGAAATCACCACTTGTCTGCCCGACTACTACCGGTGGAACCAGTGGTTTTTCCTGAAGCTTTACGAAAAAGGTCTGGCTTATCGCAAGAAAAGCAAAGTCAACTGGTGTCCGAAGTGCGCGACCGTCCTGGCGAATGAACAAGTCGTGAACGGATGCTGCTGGCGGCACGAAGATACGCTGGTAGAACAGCGCGAACTCGAGCAGTGGTTCCTGCGCATTACGAATTATGCCGAGGAGTTGCTCTGCGGCATCGAGAAACTCGGTGGCTGGCCCGAAAAAGTGCGCACCATGCAGCAGAACTGGATCGGCCGCAGTGAAGGCACGCTGGTGGATTTCAAGCTGGATGTACCGGCTGGTGCCGAAGCGCCGACCATCACTGTGTTCACCACGCGCGTGGATACGATCTATGGCGCGACTTCGATTCAGCTTGCGCCGGAGCATCCGCTGGTTGCACGCCTGACCGCAAACAACGACCTGCTGCGCGCGGAGGTGGATCAGTTGATCGCGGAGCAGAGCAAAGCCAAAGAGTTGGGCGAGATTGGCGCCATCGAGAAGCACGGCGTCAACACTCGGCGCTACGCTGTGAATCCGTACAACGGCGAAAAGCTTCCCATCTGGGTGGCCAACTACATCGTGATGGACTACGGTACCGGCGCCATCATGAGTGTGCCGGCACACGATGAACGCGACTTTGAGTTTGCTCGGAAATACAAGCTCGGGATCCGGCTGGTGATCGTGCCCCGGGCCACCGATCCGGAAGAAACGGTTGCCGAGCCGGCGCTTCCCTTTACTACATTGGATGGGAGGCTGGTAAATTCCGGGCCATTCAGCGGCATGGAGTGCGAAGAGGCGATCAAGAAGATGTCCGCACACGCCGAGCAGAACGGCTTCGGCAAAGCCACGGTCACCTATCGCCTCAAGGATTGGGGCATCTCGCGGCAGCGTTACTGGGGCACGCCGATCCCCATGCTTTATTGCGAGAAGGACGGCATCGTGCCGGTGCCGGAAAAAGATTTGCCGGTGATTTTACCGGAGAACGTGGACATTACTCTTTCGGGCGGTTCGCCTCTAAGCCGAGTGCCGGAGTTTGCGAATGCTACGTGCCCAAAATGTGGCGGCCCGGCGCGCCGAGAGACTGACACCATGGACACGTTTGTGGATTCGTCCTGGTATTTCTACCGCTACACCGACGCGCGTAACGATCAGGCGCCATTTGATTCGAAGACTGTCGCCTATTGGTTTCCGATCGATCAGTACATCGGTGGCGTGGAACATGCCATTCTGCACCTCATCTATTCGCGCTTCTGGACGAAGTTCATGCGCGACATGGGATTGGTGAAAAACGACGAGCCTGCCGAGCGCCTGTTCACCCAGGGCATGATCATTAAAGGCGGCGCAAAAATGTCCAAGAGCCTGGGAAACGTGGTTTCCCCGGATGACATGGTGGCTCGTTTCGGCGCGGACAGCAC
>Ga0187818_10001096_pt1 | contig 10733 bp, 5 predicted proteins | sample NC_wetland_sal_i_14_FD_130581 | JGI IMG/M metagenome (GOLD analysis project Ga0187818, IMG submission 130581) | Wetland sediment microbial communities from Neuse River Estuary, North Carolina, USA - SO4_3 | ecosystem: Environmental > Aquatic > Freshwater > Wetlands > Sediment | place: USA: North...
AAGCAACGCACCCGTCCCTTCTTTCCAACTCCCAGCATCAAGCACGATGTCGAGACCGCGCGAGCGACCGGTGGCGGCAATTGTCTGGCACACCGGCATGTGGTGGCCGTCCACTAGGACTACATCAACCTCGTCGAACCATTGCGAGTCGGGCCGAATGTCCAGCGGGGGGAATACTTGCGCATTCGCTGAAATGACTGTGCGTTCCCCACCCGGAAGCACCAGTATTGAAGATATCGGGGGAGCTCCGGTGTGATCGCCTGCGAAGTCATGCAAACGAACCGCGAACTGATTAAGGTCACTACGAATCACACCAGTGAGAGGGTGCTGACCGACAGGACTTACCAGTGCGCTCTTGCCTCCAAGGAATGCAAAGGTCACTGCTGCATTAGTGGCGGGTCCGCCCGCAGTAAGTACTTGCACCGAGGCCGATATTTTTGAATTTCGTTTCGGAATATCGTCCACAATGTAGGTCAGATCAATGGTCGATAAGCCTGCGAAAAGACCGCTTGGCTTTTGACGCATCCCGTTGATGTGAGTCATGCGGGTTATCCTGAATTCAACACCCGATCTTCCCGTTGCATGATAATTGCATTTCCCGTCCGCCCACGCCCGTTTGAAGCCACTTAGTGCCTTTTGGAGATTTGCAACCCGCTGATTCCATGTGGCCCCGCCCCGTCTGGGCCGCTTTGAAGACCGGGACGATCACCGGACCGCATGCGTTTCCGCATTTATTTACAACAACTTACAAACTACACTTCATACTGTTGCATAATCGTTGCATAAATGTCATGCCGAAGCCTGCAACTCCCCCACGGGAGGACCAATGGGCAGGCATCAAACGGGATACATCTTCGAGTCGAAGTCAGTGCATTTCACGTCCGCTACTACACAACTGAGATTGTAGACGGTCAACCGAGGCGAGTTCAAAAGTCTCACCTACTCTGCCGCAAGAGCAATAAGTACTACTCCCGCACGTGCAAGGAAGTCAAAACGTGACGAATTCATGCGGACGATAAACGTCTCGCAGGTCTCCGAGGTGGACATGCTTGTCACCGATTTCTGGGAGCAGCGATACCTTGCCTCGACGTATTTCCTTATTTCAGCCTGTTGAAATGCTGCCGCATCCCTGAGAAGCCCCACGACATCGGGTAAGGATCGGCTAGCTGCTTCTCTCGGCGTTTTTCATCCTCTTTGAGGAGACGATCAATTGCGGGATGCCAGGTCTGGACTTTGTGCGGGACAGCCACGTGACCGACGATTTCAGCAATCCGTGCCCGCATCGTCTCGATTGACTCGGAGAACTCTGGGGGATCGCCGATAGGGCCAAGGAGATCCTCCCTAGTCCAGCAGTGGTACGAACCATTGCGTCCACCCCGATTTCGACTGCTCGTCCACCTGGGCAGAATTTAATCGTCGATGGGGGTTGTAACCTGACCCCAGGGCCCACCGAGAACGCAAGAATCCGTGCAACGACGGCAGTATGGGCCGACCGTCAGTCAGCCGACATTGTGAAACTCCACGCAGAACGCTGATGCTTCTGCTTAGGTTCATTCGCTATGCGGAAGGGAGATCTCATCATCATTGATGGGTTCATGGTTTCCGTCGGGACTACTTCTGAACGACCTCGATTTGTATCGGTGGGGACGAGGAAGCCACGTCGGGGTCGTAATATTCGTAAACACGCGATCGGAACGTACGCGCCCGAATGGGATACTTGGCATGCAGACGGAACCGCAGTACGACTGTGTCCCCAGCCGCAATCGAATCGAAATAGAGGATGGCCTGAGTGGCGGTCATATTGAATTTTTCCAGTCGGCCGCTCTTAAGTCCCACGCTCTTGTCCAGGTAGGTTTGCAGATCTTCGCTCAGCAGATCGAAACCGGGAGGAATGCCCAGATCAACCATGACCATGTTCGCCGACTTGGGAAGGTTGTTCTTGATGGTGGCCGTAGCCGTGGCGATATCGTCTTGGGGAAGATGGGTCCGATCATAGGCAACGTCGATCGAAAGCGGTTCGCTCTCGAGCTTCTTGTCCCAGGGCAGGAAGTAGCTTCCTACGACCTGATACGCGAGACTGCCCTTTCCGTCAAAACGAATGGTGACAGTGTTAGGGCTCTTGGGATCAACTTCTTTGAACACAAACTGATGCAGCAGGTCGTTGTTTTCCGGGGTAAGCACGAGTTTTTCGACCGGCTTGCCATTCAACGAGATTTCTAACGTCCCACGAACGTCGGCCGCGCCTTTCTCCGTCGCCAACAATAATGCGCGCAGAGCCATGATGGTGGCTTGCGTTGTGCCCCAGGTGCCGGCCGCATCCTTCTTTGAGGCGAGATAGGTGAGGGCTTTGCGCGCCACGCCGGACGCCTGGCCCCATTTCAGCAGCGCCTGCACCGCCAAACCCGTCGTCTCAACGCTGGCGCTGGTGCCGGTCGCGTAGACGCTGGTTTCTTCCGCGGTCCACCACACCTGCTCGCCTTTCTCGGTGCGAGCGTCCAACAAGTTGTCCATGGCTTCGCGAGTAAAGTCACGGTCTTTGCCGTAGTCGGTGGCGAAGTTGGCCAGAACCGCCAGTGTGTAAGTGTCGAGCTTCGCGCTCATGTGTTTCTCGATGAACTGACGCGCGTTTTCCACCGCGGGGCCCTGATAACCCGTGTTCCTGAGGGACCACGCGATGTATGCGGTGATGCGGAGTTCGTCTTTGTTGTAACGGTTGGTCGCGCCTTCGTTGATGAATTGCGTGTCCGGCTTCCAGCTTCCGTCAGCCTGTTGTTGTGCGGCAAGCCACTGCTGGGTGCGGGCGATCAGCTTCGGATCCACGTCATAGACTTGCGACATGTCGTAGAACTCCATCAGCCCGTATGCAGTCAGGATTTTGTTGGCAGGGGCGTTGCCGAACCAGGAGAAGCCGCCACTGGGAACTTCGAAGGTCAGCAGGCGCTGGTATCCGTTAGCAATATAGCCCTCGGCTTTGGCATGCACTTCTGGAGTCAGCTTGCGGGTGCGCTTCATGTAGTCGAGCGCCAGGACGTTTGGGTAGGTGCTAGAGGAAGTCTGCTCGAAGCAGCCGTAGGGCATGCGCAGAAGGCTGTCCATGCCTTCGATGACCTGGCTCAGGGGGCCGGGATAGAGGCGGACGAAGATCTTGCTGGCCTCGGGAAGGGAGTCCGCGGGGAATTTGAGTTCGTGCTGCACTTCGTTTTCGAGGCGACCGTTGAAGACCAGGCTCTGCTCGCGGCCGTTGGGAATGACTTCGATTTCGCGGACCACGATGTCGGCGCGATCATTCTCGCCATGCATGTGCGCGGAAAGAGTTAACTTGAACTTTCCGATGCGGCGGGCCTCGAGCGTGAAGTGCGATCCAGCGACTTGGGTGGAATCTACGCTTACGGTTTTCTGGGGAACATCGTCCACCGGCGAAAACCAATCGTCAGGCTGGAGCGTCAGATTTACGTCCCCGCGCGCAGAAGAATAGTTGTAGATGGCGACCGGGATAGAGACGCGATCCCCCTGCGTGAGGGTGACAGGAAGATCGAGATCGACAAAGAAATCCTGAAAGACCTTGAGGCTGGAGGTTGCTGTCCCGAGCGCGCCGTGCGTGGTCGACGCCAGCATGGCCATGCGCCAGGTAGTGATCGAGTCGGCCACGGGGATGACAATGCTGGCGCGGCCGTCGGCGTCGGTAATGATCTCAGGATTGATGTACAGAGCCTCGGGGAAGTAGGAGCGCACGTGCGCGGCGGCAGAACCTGAGCCAGTGCTCTTGTCTTCGGTGAGGGTCGAGAGTGCTTGCATTTTGGCCACACGCATGGGCATTGCTACGGCCGGTACGCGCAGCTGCCCGTTGACGACGCCACCAATGACGCCTCCCATCTGGCCACCCGGGACACCGCCGGGCACGCCCCCCACAACGCCTCCGAACGCCATCATGGCTGGAGCGTTCTCCAATTCGACCACAATCCTTGTTCGGATGTTGTCATTAACGCTGACGACGGCCTCCTGGGAACTAAGCCTGAGAAGAACTGATAAGCGCGCCAGGTCGCGAGGGTTGAGCGTGAGTTTCTGCGTGACTCTTTCCGCTCCGCTGAAAATTGTGATCTCATAATCCCCTGCCGGCAGGGCCGCCAGGCGGAACTCTCCATCTGCATTTGCGCTGGCGCCGCGCCACATCGCTGAGGAAATGGAACGTACTCGAACCGCGGCCCCCTGCAATGCTCCGCCCCACTGATCCACAACGGTCCCGATGATCTCCGCGCGCCCTTGCACTGGACCACGGTCCGGTTCGATCTGGACATCAATCTTGCTCGGGCCTGAGATTGGCCGTCCAATGATCTTGCTCCGCCGAACGTCGAGGTACGTAATCAGGTCATCGCCCGTGTCGAATTGCTTGTCTGGTCCGGCGCTGCGCAGAAGGTAGTGACTACTGTCGCGATCCCACACAACCGGCTCGAGTTTGAAATCGGTGCCCCAAGCGTCGCGAAGTTCGTGGCTGTCAGCATGCTTCAATCTTGCGAATATCCCCATAAGATCTTCGGAGCCATGATTCTGGCCCCACGACACGCTGATTGCCCGCGCCACGTCCTGCGCCTGCGAGACGAAGCGCGTGCGGTAGCGGTTGGAGTATTCGTTGTATTTCGTCATCGGCACTGTCCGGCCAAACTCGGTCTCGAAGTGGCTGGAACTGACGAGTTCGGTTGCCGAGAACAGCGCGCGAGCTGCACGATTCTTCTGTTCGACCTGCGACTCGTTCATCGGCTCGACGATATCCGGCATGCCGATCGAGTGAATTTCGTAGCGAGGCTTCATCACTTCCTGCTCGAGATAGAAGAAAACCTTGGCAAAGCCGGGCTGCTTTTCGGCCAGGGCAAAGACGGCCTCATCGACGACCTGAAGTCCGAGCGCGGCCTGCACGCCCTGGCCGTGGGAATTGGTCACTCGGAATCTGATCCGTGCCTCACCTCCCGGCTTGTACTCAGCGGCATCGGATGTCGTTTCGATTTTGAGCTCATCTGCGGGCTGGACAAATACCAGGTGGTGATCGCCCACGGGGCGGGCATCACGGCCAAAAAGATAGGCGTCAATGTCCAACGTTCCGGCCATCTCCGGGGTGGCAGCCAGCGTCAGTTCGGCCTGGCCGTCTTCGAGATCGATGTCACGAGTCAGGATGGTTTGTCCTTCCTTGACCACGTCGACATACGCTGTGCCATGTCTCTTGGTTGAGAAAACTGTCAGTTGAATGCGATCGCCGGCACGATAGACTGCGCGTTCCGTGCGCAGCAGGATCTGGTCCTCACCGGTTCGCGTCTGCAGTTGCACGGTGTTGTTGGCAACATTTCCCTCGTCGTCATGGGCTTCGATGCCGAGTGTTTCAGCCTTGTCACCAACGCTGATGCGGATCTCGGCGACACCACCTTCGTCAGTGGACGCATGTTGGTCCGCGCTGCCGGAAGCATGCACCTTAAGCTCGCTGCGGGCCGGAGTCCCGTCAGGATAAGAAGTCAGGACGAAGACCTCATTTTCCAGGTTGGGGATCAAGGTACCGCCTTCGGGCACAGCCGTGATGAGCAGTGGCGCCTCGGTGACGGTGATCGGCTCTCCGCGAATTTCGGCGTGGCTGGCGGAATCCTTTACCGTCGCCTCCACCAATACACGAGCGGCCCCTTGGTTGATTGGCCGTCCAGCGAAATACTCCGGAAGCAGGAGATCAAAACGATAAGCGCCGTCATGATCAGTCTTGCCATGTACGGGGCCAATCTCAAAAACGGCAACATCCATAGCGGACGCTTTAACGGTAACCTCGGCATCTTCGACCGGCTTGCCAAAGAAGTAATTTGCGTGAACCGTTCCGGTCACGTGGTCTCCGGGACGATAGCCGCGCTTGGCCTTGTTGCCGTCGCCGGCGAAATCGACTGCAACCTTGAATTTCGGCAAAACATAGCGTTCGACGTTCAGAGCGATTTCGGCTGTGCTGGAAGGTGCTTCCGCGTCGCCCATCAGAGCACGCAAGTGATAAGTTCCGAGGTTTACCTGATCGGCGAGAGCGAATTCGGCTGAAGCAACCCCAAACTTGTCCGTTTCAGTTGCTTTCTTGAACACTTTGTTGCCACGGGAATCTTCCACTTCAAACGTGAACTTGCGTCCGCCGGCAGCGTCGTGATTGGCGCGATCAAGGGCCAATGCGCGCGCATGAATTGTCTGTCCCGGTTGGTAGATCGGTTTTTCCGTGGTCAGAAGAATCGAGGCTTTGTCTTCCAGCTTTACCTGCTGAGTGTATTCCGTGGAGCCGATCGCGGTGTCAACGACGTAGTGCAGCTGGTAACTCCCCACCAGGTTCGGAGGAAAACTAAACTGCGCCTCCGTGGTTCCGCGGCGATTCAGGCGTCCGGTGTAAAGCAGCTTTGTTTCCTGATCCGCGTTCAGCAATTCGATCCGCAACGAGCCGGCCCCGCCAATGATTTCATCGTGCGAATCGGTGACGATGATCCGAATCGCGGCTTGCCCACCACTCAGATATGACTGCTGGCCCAGGATGTGCACGACGGGCGTGCGCAGAATCTGCGAGATCGATTCCGCCCCTTCTAGCGCTTTCTCTTTTGCATCGCTGTAATCGAAGTGATAGCGGACGCGGTGCCAGACCAGATCGTCCAGAGCTAGGGGTTGGTCAAGCTTGATCTCTTCGCGCCAGAATCCTCTCTTCCCAACGATCTCGGCTTGGTGCTGCGAGCGGCCGAGAACCTTGTCTTCGGGGTCCACGACTTCAACCGTGAGTTGACCTGCGCCGACAGGGACATTCCGATAGGGAATGGTGACGTGTAACGTCCCTTGGGAATAGGTCGCGATCGTTTCGGAGGCTCCGTTCACCGTCTGAGACGGTTCCACGATCAGTAGAGCGCTAATCAGGCTTACAAAGAGGAACAGGATGCAGAATCTTGCAGGGTTGCTGCGTCCGATGAGGTAGTCCATAAGGTCTCCGTGCATATATGTCCGACGGTCCCAACACAGCCTTTTCGCATTCATACAGAGAACGCGCCTGCCGCAGCTTTTTGCGGCAGATTCATGGGCGAAGCGCAGTCTCTGCTATGTAATAGACACCGCCATCGCGCTTTCTGGTCCGTCTGATGAGCGGAGGTACCGGAGAGGTGAGCCCTCTCGGTCGAGAAGAACTAGGCAAATCAGTCCTTCAGTAATTGCAGCTGAGTCTCTTCTAGTTGGCGGAACCTGGACACGCAGCCGAGTTTGAGGTTGGTGGAATGGTTGGAATTCAGTTTGCCCATTGACCTTGCGATTCAAGGGCAGTAAGTATCTCTAGGTTGTGTTGCTCTCGCTGGACTGGATTCATCAACACGGCATAGGCAGCGTTAAGCCATTTCATTTGGGTTTCAGAAAACCCATCATCAAAGAGTATTTCGTCACGTGTTTGCAGACGCTCTGGATTCCACTCCTCAACAAGTTGCTGGTATGCCACCCGCCTCATTCACCCACATGGCCTCGTCGTCCGCGACGTCGCCTCCACCCAGGAGCAGGCGGCGCCGGGATTGTTTTCGCAGTAGAGCACACGCCAGGACTTTGGCTTGTGCGCCGCCGTCCAGGCGTTTCCCTGGATAAAGTAGGGTTTCGCCCAGACCTCGCTATCGATGGCGCGAGGCGCAATGACGGTCACCTGAGCAGAGCTTTCGGCTGGAACGCCGCGGCGGGGATCCATAATGTGCGAGTAGCGGTGTCCGCTGACGCGGAATGATTGCTCGTAGCTGCCCGAGGTGGAGAGAGACATATCCTTGAGGAACACTTGCGCCGCGTTCTTCCGGTGGTCCCAGGGGTCGGCAATGTTGATGGGCCAGCCGCGAGGATCCTCTGGAGGGTTGCCTAGGCCGAAAATGCTGCTGCCGGATGCCGCGACGAGCGCGTTGCGAATCCCTCGTGCGCGGAGGATCTCGACCATGCGATCGACGGCGTAGCCCTTGCCCACTCCGCCGGGATCGATTTCGACGCCGGGACGATCGAAGTGTACGGTTCGCTTCCGTGCGTTCAGTTGCACGTGCCGGTATCCCACCAGTTCGAGCGCTTCTCGGATTTGCTGGGGAGATGGAACACGACGCTCTCCGCCGAAAAAGCCCCAGGCACGCATGAGCGGGCCGACGGTCACATCGAAGGTGCCGTCGCTCGCGAGGCTGTACTCGACGCAATCGGACAGGAGACGGAACAACTCCGGCGAGACTGCGACTGGACGCGCAGCCGCCTCGCGATTGATACGGCTCCACTCGCTCTCGGGCCGGTAATTCGAGAGCAACGCGTCCAGCCGGTGGACTTCGTCAAACGCGGCGTCGATCGCCTGGTTCGTGGACGCCCGATCGGAGCCATAAACGACGACGGAAAACGTCGCCCCCATGGCATCAGTGCTTCTCTCCAGTTGCTGCGCTCCGGCTGGCTGCACCAGCAAGAGCGGGGCGAACAGGGCGAGAAACAAACGCATCAGGACTGCTCCTTCGGCATCTGGTTCTTCCAAAAGGCTTCGTAGTCGACCATTGCTTCCTTGATGGGCACGCCGCGCACGTCGATCTTTGTCAGATCCGCTGACCCGAGTCCCGCGGCCTCGGCCAGAAGCATCATATTGTCGGCGTACTGGAACGTCTCATCGACGGGGTGACACTGTTCCGGAGGATGGTCCTTGGGGTTTTTGAACACGCGATAAGGCGGCTCATGCCGGCCGGCACGGGGGTTGTAGCCCATGGTAGCCGCGGCCACAGTGTCTGTGTTTACAACATTCCTGCCGACGACGAGTAGTCCCGGATGAATGGGCTTGGAACCGAGAACCCATGGGCCCTCGCCGCCGACCGTGGCGATGATGCCGTCGGCGATGGCGAGGTCCACCGGGCGCGCGCCGACAATATCGGCCAGAATTCGAGGCAGCCGCCAGCCTTCGTAGCGGTTCGACTTCGGATCGAGTTCGGCGGGCGCACCGGAAGGTGCCTGCACCTGCCCGTAATGGAAGACTTTCTCCCGGTCGCCATATACGCCCAGCGGCGTGATGCCGAACAGGTTCTTGATGCAGATGGTGATTCCCATCTCTTCGTGGTTCTTCATCTTGCCCAGGCTCACGAAGAAATCACAGTCCTCATAGGAGTGGTTCATCAGGAACGCCGGGAAGACGTAGGGTTTGCTCTGCACCTTCACCAGAGAGTATTGCTTAGCCTCGCCGAGCCTGTCAGTGTCCTCAAATTCGACCAGCGGCGCCGCATTGCGGATGGCGGCGACGTCCCAGCCGCCCGAGAGCAACTTGTCTTCAAGCTTGTAGCCGCGCTTGCGGCTCTCGGCGCCTTCGAGAATGCGGATGCGCTTCGCGCCCAGTGCGCCGAATGCCGCGACCACCGCGCCGACAACGCGCGGATGCACCCAATGCGTGTCGCCCACTGTGTATCCGGGAAACGGTGCGCCGCCGGTCAGATTGACCTTGATGCCGACCGTCTTCCCCTTGACCTGGTTGCCGATCCCGTCGATCTGATCGAACATCTGCCGGAGTCGAGCCGTCAGGTCCTCGTCATAGCTGCGAACCTTGGCAATGGATACCGGTTCCGCCGGACCTGCCGGTACAGCCGGCGTGCCTTCGACCGGCCGAGCTTCGGCCGGCCGCGCTGCTATTGCCCCTGCAGCAAGACCAGAAAGTGCCAACCAATCGCGCCGCGTCAGTCCTTCTCTCATTGTTTTGTCTCCTTTATTCCAGCGAAACCGCACCCCATAGAAAAAGCATCGGAATCGTAACTTCCGTTCTTCCCTCGGCATCGCGCAGCGGCAGATCAACCGACGCACCATCGGGTGTTTCCAGGCGAGCCGAATGGAAGTTCCCGGCCACGCGAAGCGTGATCGCCTCTGCCGGATGATCGAAATAGTTGAGTAACTGCACGATCAGAGGTAGTCCGGGACCGCCTCCGGTTGCCAACGTGATTACCGACGGCACATTGAACGGAACCACGCCCAGGTCGTCGTCCGAGAGCAGCTCTTTGAGATCGCGCGCCACCGCTTCAGGATCTGGATCCTTGTAAACGATCACGCGGCCTTTGCCAGCCGGAACCTCGGCGAAGGGCTCCGTCTTCGGAGCGCCGCCCCAGGAGGGACCGGCGACCACGAGCCCGCCGTTCTCGGCGAACTCCTGCAGCAGTCTGCGCTCGGCCGCAGACGGTGGATCGAGTTCCGTGGCCACAAGGGCGCGGAACTGCGCCACTGCAGCGGCGGACAGCCCGGGACGAGCCACCAAGTGGTAAGGCACCTGGCGGCGTGCCACGAGGTTCAGGTACTCGTCCGCGAGGTCCTGTTTCGTGCTCGCCGGATCAAGCACGATGCCGACATTCCCATATGGCGCGAGGGCACGCCAGGCGGCGTGACTTTCGGCGAATTTCAGATACGTCGAGAGGCGGCGCCATATTTCGAGCGCCGAGGCGTCCCGGGCCCGCAGTTTGGCGCGAAGAGCATCGTCGAGAGAGACGATCCAACGACCACCGGCTGCCGCAGCATCGGCCACGGCCCGCGCGTAATCGACGGCCGAGCCCTTCTCGAGTTGGCTGCTGATCCACACCGGACGCGAGGGCGAGGCGAGACCGAATGACCGCACCAGCCAGAGGTTTGACTCGATCCAGGGCTCGCTCGAGGGTGCGGCGGGGATGCCGATCTCCGAGAGATTGCGTCCGCTGGGAGTCACGCCTACGACGGCGACGATCGGTGCAGGCTTCCACCGCCATGGC
>Ga0187818_10001097_pt1 | contig 10728 bp, 8 predicted proteins | sample NC_wetland_sal_i_14_FD_130581 | JGI IMG/M metagenome (GOLD analysis project Ga0187818, IMG submission 130581) | Wetland sediment microbial communities from Neuse River Estuary, North Carolina, USA - SO4_3 | ecosystem: Environmental > Aquatic > Freshwater > Wetlands > Sediment | place: USA: North...
ACGGCCAACGGGAAGTATCCTGATCAGGAGTGGCAGGCGAAACACCGGCTGATTGCCATCGAGCCGAAGAAATAGCAAGCCGCTGGATTTCTGTCATGTTTAGACAGCCTTCCTTACTTCGATTATGCCGCGCCGCGACGTTGGCGGCGGTAGTCACCGCCCTTGGCGCCGGCGCGCTGGCCAGCGTCGAACCCACCGTCGAGGAACTGAAAGCCCGTCTTTCTTCGACCAGCATTGGCGAGCGTCCGCACATCTGCGTCCAGATTGCTCAGCAGCAATTGGCCGCGGCCGACAAGTTGTACGCCGCAGACGAGTTTGAAAAAGCTCAGACCCCGCTAACGGATGTCGTCGCTTTCGCGGAGTTAGCCCGCGATTATTCGATTCAATCGCACAAACACGAGAAGCAAACCGAGATTGCGGTACGTGGCATGATCCGCAAACTCACCGAGATTCTGCACTCGCTGGGTCACGACGATCAGGCGCCGGTGTATGATGCCGTCAGCCGTCTGCAACACGTGCGCGACGATCTGCTCGCCGCCATGTTTCCCAAAGGTGCACAATGACTGCAACGCTGCGTTGCTGTGCCGGTGTGTTCCTGCTGGTGGCTGCCGGACTTCCGTCAACCGCTCAGCGACACCGCGACCCGCTCACCCAACCTGAGATTCAGCGGATTCGCGACGCCAGTTGGGAGCCCAAGCAGCGGCTCACGCTCTACCTCCAGTTCGCCCGGGCCCGGCTGGTAAAGATGGAGCAGATGCGGAGCGATCCCAAGACTACGGATCGCGCCCAGCAGACTCACGATTTGCTCGACGACTTCCAATTGCTCTACGACGAGCTCAACGACAACATCGACACCTACGTGGATCGCAAGGATGACATCCGCAAGCCGCTGAAGCTGATCGTCGAGGCCGATACGGAATTCCAGGCCAAGCTGCTGGCGCTGAGGGATGCCGCCGGCGTGAAGCCTGAGGAGAGCCGGCAATACGAGTTTGTCCTGAGCAATGTATTGGAGACGGTGGACGCGTCGTCGGAAGACCACAAGAAGCTGCTGGCCGACCAGGAAGAAGCGGCCAAACACAAGAAGCTGAATGCCACGGCGAAGAGTAGCGGCAAGCCGGAGTGAGATCAGGTGTTGGGTCTTAGGTGTTAGGTATTGAGCGTTGGATGCTGGGCTAACAACGGCGGTCTGGGCCTAAGACCCAAGACCTAAGGAAGGTCTGACTAAGCTCTCCAAAGCGAAGAAGCAGGTTTCTCGACTCCGCAGAATTGCCCGTAAAACGGGCAATTCCGCTCCGCTCGAAATGACAGATTTGAGCTTAATCACTCCCTAAGACCCAAGACCCGCACCAGCCGGATCGTGCTAAGCTACGCTCACCGTGCGCGAAGGCCTGCTCGAGATTTTCCAGGACACTTACAGTAAGCTGCGGCCCGGGACTTCCCCGCCCGAGGTGAAGGTCGAATTCTTCGCTTTCGCCAACGTCAACAATACGATCCGGCTGCGCAACGGGCGGCTGCTGGTGCGGCTGTCAGATCTGCTGGAGGGCGCGCCAGAGGCGGTTCTGCGGGCCATCGCCCACATCCTGCTGGCCAAGATGTACCGCCAGCCGATTGACCGGGGGCACGCGGCACGGTATCGGAAATATGTCGCCAGCCACGAAATTGTCCGCAAGGCGCACCTGGTGCGTCAGATGCGCGGACGCAAGCGCCTGCATTCAGCCCGCGGTTTTATCTACGACCTGGATGAGATCTTCGAGGAATTGAATACGCGCTTCTTTCACGGGCTGCTGGGGCGGCCGCGGATGAGCTGGAGCCAACTCCGCACGCGCCGGATTCTGGGCCACTACGATCCCGCGCACAACGCGATCATCATCAGCCGCGTCTTCGACCACTTCGCCGTACCCCGGTATGTGGTGGAGTACATCGTCTACCACGAGATGCTGCATCTCAAGCATCCGGTGAAGCTGCGCGGGAGCCGGCGCTGCGTGCACTCGGCGGAGTTCCAGGCGGAGGAGAAACTGTTTCCGCGCGTAGCCGAGGCGAATGCTTTTCTGAAGAGGTTGTGAGCTGCAGTCAGGAGCGCTACTTGTCGAGCTTCGCCGGCCAGTTCAGAATCACCGACATGGGTGTACTGTCCGCCTGTTTGACTTGCGTGTTAATCAGAAATCGCTGTCCGTCGCGGCTCACGTCGTATACGAACAGGTCGTAAACCAGGACGGGCTGCCGAGGGGTGGCCTGAAAAAGCGCGACGGGCGTCCCAGCATCGAAATGAGCCCCCGTAGTCACCGGCGCCGCCATCATCTTCTCGTCCAAAGAGAGATAGAACAACTCTTTGCCGTCGCCGCGCCACCGGGGCTGTTCTCCTCCGCCCGTCGAGACTTGCCATTTGCCGCGTGCGTCCGGAAACGAGGTCACGTAAATCTCCCACTTGCCGCTCTCGTTCGAAGCGTAGGCCACCCATTTTCCATCCGGCGAGAACTGGGCGTTCCTAAGGACGGAAGGAGCCTTCAGAAACAGGCTGCTCTTGAGTTCAGGAAAGGTCAGGAGCCCCACGTCCGGACCTCGGCAATAGAGGATGTACTTTCCGTCTCGCGACCAGTCACTGGGAAAGTTGCCGGTCTCATCCTGCACAATGCTCTTCTCGTCGGTGGCGCCATCGGAGTTCTTCACGTAAAGACCAAAGTAGATTTGGCGATTCGAGGAAAAAACCAACCGGGTGGTATCGGGACTCCAGATGGGCACCGAATCAATGCCGGGGTCGAAGGTAAGCCGCTTGGCGCTATCGCTCTGCAATTCATAGGTCCAAACGTCGATGTTGAGGCTGCTCATGTCGGTCTTGTCGGTGGCCACGGATTTTCCATTCGGCGACAGGAAGACGTTGCCGTACACCTCGGGCTTGCCCACTCTACCCACCGCATTCCCCTTGCGGTCGAACCACATCAGTTGTGAAAGGGCAGCTTCGCTGCCACTCTGGGCGAGCAGCAGTCCCTGATCGGAGACGGCAAACACCGCCCGCTTGACCTGGGGCAGAAACTGAACGTCCGGCAGGATCACGGTTGGTTCTCCCGTCAGGGCGAAACGCTTGAGATCGAAAGGCTGGGCGAGCAGAGTCTTGTCTCTGTAATACAGAAGGTACCCCGGCGCGGCATAGGCCGCATTGGCGGTGGATTCCACGACGAAGTGTTTTTCGTTCGAATCCAGCGAACCTACGTAGATAACGTTTGCCCCTTTCTGCCCGGTGAAGTTAGCAGCCAGATACAGGAAATGCTTTCCGTCGGGCAAAAACACGGGCCAGCGCAGACCGGATGCTCCACGACTCTTATCGATTTCGCTGATCTGCGTTGGCGTTCCACCCGACGCGGGCACTCGATACAGGCCCGCGTTCACAATCCGCGCAAAAACGATCACGCCGTCCTTGTTCCAAGTGCCCCCGCGACCCGAAGGCGCATCGCAGATCGTCTGCACGGGACCGCCCGCTATCTCCAGCTTCTTCAATTGCGCGTCGGCAAAGAATGCGAGCGATCGACCGTCCGCCGACCAGAAGGGATAGGTGGCGCCCTCGGTGCCGGCCAGGCTTCTGGCATCGTGCGATCCCAGCTCGTAAATCCAGAGTACATTTTTTCGCGCCGATTCCTGATACCCCACCACCGCGATGGTGTGCCCATTCGGAGCGACCGCAATGTCGGTCGCGGGAAACGGCAGCGGGGCGGGAAAATACATGGTTTCGGAGGACGGCTTCGAACTTCGCCACCAGATTGCCCCGACGATCAGAATCACCACGAGAGCGCCCGCAATGATCCACGCGAGCGATTCTCGAGTCGTTCTTCCTGTCGATGTCGGAACCGCAGCGCTCGGGAACGCGGCGCTTTCGGCGCTCCACTTCAATTCCTGGATGAGATCGCGCGCCGTTTGCCAGCGGTCATTGGGATCTTTGGCTAGTGCCCGTTGAATCACGTGATTCAAAGCGGGTGACGCCAGGGGCTGCGCCGACGAGACCGCCTCAGGCTCTTTCTCCAGAATCGCGCTCATCACGCTGATCTGGCTTTTGCCCGCGAATGCCCGCTTGCCGGTCACCATTTCGTAGAGCACAGCGCCGAGAGCAAAAACATCCGAACGTGCATCCGCATCGTGCCCTTGCACTTGCTCTGGGGCCATATACTGAATTGTCCCCACGATCGTGCCTTCCACGGTCAACGGTTTGCTCATGGTCGCCATCGAACCGGAAGCCAGTGCCCCGACGCTCTGCGCCGGCTTGGCTAATCCGAAATCCAGCAGCTTCGCGCCAGATTTAGTGAGCATGATGTTCCCGGGCTTCAAGTCGCGATGCACAATCCCGCTGGCGTGCGCCTTTTCCAGTGCTTCGGCAATCTCAATTCCATATTGCAGCGCCTGCTTGAGCGGCAGCGGACCTTTCCGCAGGCGGTCGGCAAGCGACTCGCCCTCCAGCAGCTCCATGACCAGGTAATCAGTTCCACCCTGCGAACCGATGTCGTAAAGATGGCAGATATGCGGGTGGCTCAAAGCAGAGATCGCCTTGGCCTCGCGCTCAAAGCGCGCTTTCAGATCAGGATCGGAAGAGAGATGCGAGGGCAGGACTTTGATGGCTACATCGCGGCCCAGCCGCGTGTCGCGAGCACGGTAGACCTCACCCATGCCGCCGGCGCCCAACGGCGATTGAATTTCATACGGCCCGAGTTTCGTGCCGGAAGCGAGCCCCATTCGTGCGCGCCATTATAGCCTGTACGGCCGTTTCCTCACCGTAATCCTTCGGCGGTTGGTGGCATCAGCCGGAACATGAGACTTCATTGACCATAAACCAGCACGTGGAACGTGCCCTGAATCGCCGTCCGCCGCGGGTGAGGCTGGTCGGCGGTCGGGGCTGGAGCCGCACTAAAATCCGCGGTGTCCACGAAGAGATGATGCGTCTTGGTGTCGAGGCCCATCGTTTTCGCTCCGAACTCGGTTGTGACAGTCTCGACCTCGCTGAACTTGTTGGGAGAATCTTCGTGGAAAATGTGGATCATCCCTTCGCGAGTGGAGGCGAAGACCAGGCCCGTTTCAGGTTCGTATGCGGCAGCGTCGACCCCGGCGGAAATGGGGAACGATTGGATGACGTGTCCATTGTCGGCATCCATCACCACCAGCATTTGGGGGTCGCGGCCCGCACTGAAGAGCCTATGGTGTTCCGGATCGATGGCCAGGGCGGTGGGGCCTCCGGCAGGCGCCACCGGCCAACGGGACTTTATGGTGAGCCTCTGCGAATCGATGGCGAGCAACTCGTTCTTATCTTCCAGATTCACGTAGACCGTTCCCTTGCCGTCGGCGACAGCGAACTCGGGAGCGCCGCCCAGGTCAATGGTGGACACACCCGCACCGGTTTTGGCGTCGATCACCGTCGTACTGTGCGGATCGCCATCCATCACAAAGACACGTTTCGACGCGGGATCGTAAAGCACGCAGTCGGCGTCATGGTCAGCTTTCGCCTCGCCGGTAGGCTTGAGCGTTTCCAAATCGAAGATGACGACCTTGCCCGCAGCGCCATCGCTGATGAATCCGCGGCCAAACTCATGTGCCACAGCAACGCCATGGTCCTGCTTCAGCCCCGTGATGTTGCCGATCAGAGCGCCGGTATCCGCATTGATTACTTTTATTTCCGTGCCATGCGAAAGGTAAACGCGGCGTGCGGAAGAATCGACGGTGATGTAGTCAAAGTATTCCCGCGTGCTACCCTCGGCGGCGCCGAAGGTATATTTCGTCAGCAAGTGGTAGCCACCTTTGGCCGGTAGGGCGAGAGCTGCGAGCAGGATGGAAGAGGCGACGGCGACGATCGGCGAGACTCGAGACGACTTCATGCGAAACCCTCCGTTGAGTTGATGGCTAGGACAGGACCTAATGGCTGGGAGTTGATGGCTGACGCACAAAGCACCAGAGCACGATCTCATTTCACTGAGCGCTCGTCAAATGAATGGACTGGAAAACAGAAACCTGCGCGGCGGTGGGCGAAACAATATGGGCGTTTGACTTGTTCCGTGCCGTTGCCGGTTCCAGCGCGGGGTCCACTTCCCTGCGCGCAAAAGCCGTTCAGGTGGGCAATTCGACCATGTGATCGCAGTCACATGCGGTTGTGAGGGGGCGGATTGACGCCATTGGTGCGGCAGATTATCCTTAAAGTTGAAATTGAAAATCATTTTCAATATCGTTCCAGGGATCTGCCGGACATCATAGGGGTTGCTGAATGCTGCAGGCTTTCATCATTACGCTGCGCGAAGGGGTTGAGGCTGCCCTGATTGTGGGCATCACCCTCGCCTATCTGACCAAGATCGGGCGCGCCGAACTGCGCAAGACCGTATATGCCGCGCTGGCTGCGGCGTTTCTGGGCAGTATCGGCGTGGCCGTTGTCATCTCCCGCACCCACCTGAACGAAGACGTCTTCGAAGGCTGGATCATGCTGGTGGCTGCGTTTTTCGTGGTCACGATGGTGGTCTTCATGATGAAGACGGGGCGCAAGCTGAAGGGCGAGATCGAGGGCAAAGTCGGCCTGCTGGCCGGCAACGACGCCTGGTTCGGCCTGTTCGTCTTCATTTTCCTGATGGTGCTGCGCGAGGGGGCGGAGACGGTGCTGATGCTTTCGGCCGTCGCGCTGAACTCGACCGAACTGATGAGCTTTCTGGGCACGCTGCTGGGCGTGCTCTCGGCCATCGCTTTCGGCGTGATGTTCGTCAAGGGGAGCGTGCGCATCAACCTGCAGAAGTTCTTCCGGGTGACGACCGCCATCATGCTCCTGGTGGCGGCGCAATTGCTCGTCTCGGGCCTGCATGAGCTTTCCGAGAGCGGAGTGATTGCGTCTTCGAAGCGGGAGATGGCGATCATCGGCCCGATCGTCAGCAATGACTGGTTTTTCTTCGTGACCATTTTTGCCTTGGCCGCGCTGATGGTGCTGTTTGACGCCAGGCGGCGCCAGCCCCTGCCCGACTCGGCCTCGCCGGCCGAGCGCCGCAAGGCGGCCTGGACTGCACGCCGCGAGCGGCTGTGGATGGCATCGGTCTATTCGTTCTCGTTTGTCTTTATTGCGATGGTCACGGCGGAGTTCATTTATTCGAAAAGCGTGAGCGCGCTCTCTCCGGCGACCGAGGTCACCTTCACCAACGGTCAGGTGAAGATTCCGCTGGCGCAGATTGCGGATGGCGACCTGCATCGTTTCCAGGCGAAAGAAAATGGCGCGGAGGTCCGCTTCTGGCTCTATCAGAAACCGGACGGCAAAATCGCGACCGTCTTTGACGCGTGCGAGATCTGCGGCGCGGTCGGCTTTTATAAGAGCGGCAATCAGGTGATCTGCAAGAACTGTGCGGCCCCCATCAATCCGCAATCGGTGGGCACGGCGGGGGGCTGCAATCCGATTCCGCTCAAGGCCACGCAGACCGCCGATGCGATCATCATCGAGGAGGCGAACATTGCGGCAGGCAGCCGCTTGTTCGCTGCACAATAGCCGATGTTCGCGCGTCTCGTTTACGAATCGTTCCGGCGCCAAAAGCGGCGCAAAGTGCTGGCGGGCGCGGCCATCACCCTGGGCGTGACCGTCGCCACGGCGATGATCGCGGTGGCGACCGACATCGGAGACAAGATCAATCGCGAACTGCGCACCATCGGCGCCAACCTGATCGTTACTCCGCAGGAGGACTCGCTCGACGTGGAAATTGGCGGCGTGAATTTGAAACCGCCGAGCGATGGAGCTTATCTCGCTGAAGCCGATCTGCCTAAGATCAAGGACATTTTCTGGCGGAACAACATTACCGGGTTTGCGCCCATGCTGCCGGTGAACGTGACCATAGAGCGGTATGGCAAGCGGCTGAGTGCCACCCTTGTCGGGACTTACTTCTCGAAGCAGCTTTCCGATGGCAAGGAGGAATTCACGACTGGCGTGCGCAGCACTCACCCGTGGTGGAAGGTTTCCGGATCTTGGCCGGATGATAATTCCATGGATGTCTTGCTCGGCGAACGATTGGCCGGCAAGCTTGGCGAGAAAGCAGGTGATGAGCTCATGATGGCTCACACACTGCATATAAGCGGAGTGCTTTCCACGGGCGGTGCAGAAGACGACGAGATTGTCGCACCGCTCTCGGTGGCACAGGGAATTCTGGGCAAACCGGGTGCGGTGCGCCGGGTTTATGTGAGCGCGCTGACCAAACCCGAAGACGCATTTGGCCGCCGCGATCCCAAGAGCATGTCGGGAGCAGTTTACGAGCGCTGGTATTGCACGCCGTATCCGCAGGCGATCGCGCTGCAGTTGGCGGAGGCGATTCCGCATTCCCATGCGGAACAGATTCGCCAGGTGGCGCAGAATGAAGGCGCGGTTCTGACGCGAATCGAAGGCCTGATTTTCCTGATCACCCTGGCGGCGCTGTTTGCGTCGGCGCTGGCGGTGTCGGCGGCGATGGCCACGGCCATCTTCGAGCGCCGCGCGGAAGTCGGGCTGATGAAGGCTCTGGGCGCGGGAAAGCTCGCGGTGGCGGCGGTGTTCTTCGCGGAAGCCACGCTGCTGGCCTTGATCGGCGGGGCGGTTGGATACTTCGCGGGGGCGCTGCTGGCGCGCCAGATTGGGCAATCCATTTTCAACTCGGAAATCTCGATTCCGCCGGTGCTTTTGCCGGTGATTCTGGCCATTGCGGTGATGGTCACGTTCGCGGGCAGCGCGGCTGCGATCCGGCGCGCGGTCGGTCTTGACCCGGTGTTTGCGCTGCGAGGTGAGCTGTGAGCGCGCCTGGGTTGCAGAATATGTCGCATGCCGCCCGCGATTTGGCGGCCAGCCGCGCTCATGTACCGCATACTTCGATGTTCCTGCGCATGCTGGTGCGGGCAGCGGTTCTGCGGCGCGGACGCGCGGCTTCCGCACTGTTTGCCATGGTGGTGGCGGCAGCGGTCGCTACCGCAATGCTGAATCTTTATGTGGATGTGCAGGCAAAACTGCGGCGCGAATTCCGCAACTATGGCGCCAACATTATCGTGGTGGGTAAGGACGGCGCTTCCCTTCCCGCGAGCGCAGTCGCGCAAGTGGATTCTGTCCTGGCCGGTCGCGGCATCGCTGCGCCGTTCGCCATGGTTGTCGCCCGTACCAGTGACGGGCAAGCGATCGTAGTAGCAGGGACGGATTTCGACCGAGTGCGGCAGCTCGACCGGTGGTGGTCGGTGACCAACTGGCCTTCGGAAGTCCCCACCCTTCGGCAAGCTCAGGGCAGGCTTGCTCGCGCAAAAGACGCGCGAGAAATGGGGCACCCAGAAATTGATCACCCGGCCCTGATCGGCGTGCGTGCGCTCGCGGCGGTGAGCCCGAAGAATCAGCCCTTCGACTTGAGTTTCCAGGGGCGAACGATTCACCTCAAGCCCGCGGGCACGGTGCAGACGGGAGCAGCCGAGGACAGCCGCATTTACCTGTCCCTGGCAGATTTCGTGGAGTGGACTGGCGTGCGGCCGGCGACGATCGAAGTGGCGGCCAACGGAGCGCCGGAGGAAGTCACGGCCGTCATGAGCCAGCTGGCGCAGGCGATTCCTGCCGCGGACGCGCGGCCGGTGCGGCAGATCATGGAAGGCGAGGCGCGGGTACTAGGCAAGACGCGCGCGACTTTGCTGGCCGCGGCCGCGCTGATTATTTTGACGGCGGCGTTGTGCGTACTTTCCACGCTGATGGGATGGGTATTCGACCGGCGGCGCGATTTCGCCATCATGAAAGCCCTGGGTGCATCGGGACGCCTGCTGAACGGATTCTTCGCAGCGGAGGCTGCCGCCCTGGGCGCGACGGGAGCGCTAATCGGGTTTGTGGTGGGCATCGGCATCGCGGCATGGATCGGGCGCGTGAACTTTCACGCCGCGGTGGTGCCGCGCTTTAGTGTGCTGCCGGTGATTCTGGCTGGTAGCATAGCAGTCACGTTGCTGTCAGCGATCCTTCCGATCTCGCTGCTGCGCCGGGTACAGCCCGCGGTCATTCTGAGGGGAGAGTGAAATGATTCAGATCAAGAACGTGACCAAGCTCTATCCCGCCAAGGAGGCGGGAAACGGGAATGGTTCGGGCAAGGACAACGGCGCGATTCACGCTCTCGACCACATCTCCCTGCACGTGACCACGGGCGAATGGCTTTCGATCATGGGGCCATCGGGATCGGGCAAATCGACGCTGGTGAATCTGATCGGCTGCCTGGACCAGCCGACGTCAGGCGAGATCTGGCTCGACGGTCAGAATGTTGCCGGCATCTCCTCGGCTGAACTGAACCGGGTGCGGGCGGAAAAGATTGGCTTCATCTTCCAGCAATTCCATCTGATTCCCTTCCTCACCGCGGTCGAGAACGTCATGCTGGCGCAGTACTTTCACAGCATGACCGACGAGAAGGAGGCGATCGAGGCGCTGACGCGCGTGGGGCTCGGCGATCGGGCCCATCACCTGCCGTCGCAACTCTCCGGCGGCGAGCAGCAGCGGGTTTGCATCGCGCGGGCGCTGATCAACGATCCACGGATCATTCTGGCGGACGAGCCCACGGGAAATCTCGACGCGCAGAACGAAGAGGTCGTGCTGCGGCTGCTGCGCGAGTTTCACCAGCAGGGACGGACCATTGTGATGGTCACCCACGATCCGGTGGTGGCGCGGCTGGCCGACCGCCGGATCGAATTGCACCACGGCAAGATCGCGGCGCAGGAAACCTTCTCCATGGCCGACGAAGAGCAGCTCGACGAGGTTCTGGAAGA
>Ga0187818_10001099_pt1 | contig 10711 bp, 8 predicted proteins | sample NC_wetland_sal_i_14_FD_130581 | JGI IMG/M metagenome (GOLD analysis project Ga0187818, IMG submission 130581) | Wetland sediment microbial communities from Neuse River Estuary, North Carolina, USA - SO4_3 | ecosystem: Environmental > Aquatic > Freshwater > Wetlands > Sediment | place: USA: North...
CAGATCGGAAATGATTTTCTGCAAATCCAAAACGGCGATCGGGTCGATTCCCGAAAACGGCTCATCGAGCAAAATGAATGTGGGGCTGATGCAGAGTGATCGCGCGATTTCCACCCGCCGCCGCTCCCCGCCCGACAATGCATACCCGCGATTCTGGCGGATGTGCTCCAGTCCGAGCTGGTCAATCAGCTTCTCCGCCTTTTCCCGGCGTTCATGCCAGGAAATGGGCTGGACTTCCAGCACCGCCAGGATGTTCTCCTCGACCGTCAGTTTCCGAAACACCGAAGCTTCCTGAGGGAGATAGCTGATGCCATACTGGCGCGCCCGTAAGTACATGGGAACGCTAGTGATATCTTCGTCGTCGTACAGCACCCTGCCTGTGTCGGGAGGAACCAGACCTACGATTGCATAGAAGGAGGTAGTTTTTCCGGCGCCATTCGGTCCCAGAAGGCCCACTACCTCGCCTTGCAGAACCTGAAGGCTGACTCCGTTGACTACGCGTCGGCCACGATAGGATTTCCCAATTTCGTCGGTGGCCAGCGTATGCATTTATCGTGCCACTTGCGTCCTGGTGACGGTCGGAGACGTCTCTTTACCTTCTACGAGCACCCTATCATCGTGTTTATAGAAAGTCAACGAATCGCCCGTAATTTTGCCTCGTTCGGCATCAAAAATGCTAGGCGATCCGCCCGTCAGCACAAACTTGTCGTCCGCCGACGTGTATACCAGTCGCTCACCGGTCGCATGCCGCGTCGGCTGGGTGATCACGACCCGGTCTTCGGCCACGATCCGCTCCACTTGCCCAGGCATTCCCGGGTTCGTCGCTGTCCCTGCTTGCGACTGGCTGCGCGGCAGCAGAAATACTGTCATCTGTTGTCCCGTCATCGTAGCGTCGGACCCCTTCGCGGTCACCCCACCATCGAGAAAAATTCTCCGCTCCGCATCGGCGTACTTCAGACGCGCTGACGTCATGTGGACCGGGCTCACCTTCCCGCTCTTGTCCACTTGCACCAGCACGGTCGAAACCGGCTGCGCCACATCTTGTGTGGGAGCGGGGCTCTGCCCCGCCCGGACGGGGCGCAGCCCCGTCCCCACACTGCCCGAACCCTGAGCAACCAGCGAGCGATGGTCGCGATCAAATTGCAGCGTCGGAGCCTCCACTACGTTCGCGTTTTGCCACAAGCGGGCATCGCCGGTGTACACCGCAACCGCCGGTGAGCGATGTGCCGTCATGCTGCGGCTGCTCACGTGGATCGGGTCGGAGGAGGCGAGCATACCGCCGTCCGGTTGCGGCTTTAGATCGGAGTACGTGCTTTTGACGTTGCCCTCGGCAATGGCGTCGCCGGTCGTCCGGTTCATACGAATCGTCTGGGCCGTCGTCGTCATGCCGCTGTCCACCACCCGAGGCGATCCGCTCAGCACCAGCAGTTGATCGGCGACCGTGTACTCTCCCCGCTGCGCCCAAGCCTTTTGTGTGCCATCGACATAGGCAACACCGCCTGTCTGCGTGATCGAGGCGACGCCGCCCTCTGGCCGGAAGACGACATCAAGCATCTTGCTGGTCGATACTCGATCGGCCTGTCCCGGCGCACCCGTCTTACTGCTGACGATCTTACTGTCGCCGATCTTGCTGCTCACAATCTTCGCGTCCGGTTCTCCATGCAGCGTGGCCAGGCGATTCTTCTCCGTGAATTTCGCGGTGAACTTGGCGGCCGTAACCACCGTCTTTTGATTCGCGCCCGGCTGCGTGATCACGATCTGCGGCGGTCCGCTGGTCTCGGCGCGCTCCAGCTGATGACCGCCTTTCACGATGAAGTCCATCACCGGGGCGGTCATCTCGATGTCTTGATTTTGCGCGCCTCCCTTTCCCGGAGACGACGACAGTGCCGACGACGCCACCACAACTCCAGTCTGGCTCTCCTTCTGTGACAGCCGCACGCCGTCTTCGGCATGAACCGTCTCCAGCATCTGCTGCCCGGCCCGCCCAACAAAGTGCAAAGTCACCCGTCCGGCGGCAGCCTCGGCGGGCTGCGCTCCCTGGGTCTGCGCTCCAGTAGAAACGCGGCTTGCCGCGTCTCCGGTCGCCAGTTGCACGTTGCCACTGAGAATGGCCGTGGTGAGCAGATTCCGAATTCCGGTCAAGAACAGTTCGGCGCGATCGGAACGCGCGTGCGTTTCCGAGTTGGACGTTTCCGAGTTGGACACTTTCGAGTTGGACACTTTCGAGTTGGACGATGACCGGCCGTGAAGTTCCGTCTCCACGTCGCCCGCGGCAAGAATGCGGTCCACCGTGTTGTCCCCGCGCAGGAAGAACGTCGCATGGTCGGACTGCATTTGCTGCTGCTCCCGCGTCATGCGCACCGCGGTGAGCACGACCTGCCCGGGCTGCTTCGAAATTACGCCATGCGCCGCATTCAGATACACCGGTTGCGGCCTGTTAACGGTCAGCGTGACCGCCGAAAGTAAGTTCATCATCCCCGTCTTGGCCACATATCTAATTCCCACCGCCGAACCGGATGCCTGCGGCGTCTGAAACACCACCTTCCCGGTGGCGGAAGCGTCCCCCGTATTCTTGTTGAACACCAGCCCGTTGGTTTCAAGATGAATCGGCTCTCTCGTTTGCGCCGGAGGCGTCTGGTCGAAATGCCGCATCCCCTCGGGATTCGCTTCCAGATCAATCAGCACTGTGCCCTTCGTGTTCACATTGCCCGACCCGGGATCGTACTCAAAATCATCCCCGGTGATCCGGTCGAAGCGGCTGGCATCCTTGCCGTAGATGACGATCTTGACGTTGTGCAGTTCCGCCCGTCCACCCTCTTGGAACTGAACCGCCTTGGAGGCGCTCACCGTGAACAGAGTGCGGCCTTCCACCGACTTGGAGATGGAAAAGCCCTCGGCGGTCTGCTGAATGCCCAGGCCAAGTTTGGCCGGAACGCTGTGGACGGCCTGGCGCAGACTCAATCGCGCGTAGAAATACATCCCCGCGACCGTCGCAATCATCAAAATCGCGCCCAAGGCGAACCAGCGGCGCAGCCGTGAGATTGGAGGGGCCATCAGAGGCTAGTGTAACTCGTGGGCCGCAGCGGTTCATTGGTAAGAGAGCTACTTGGGCCTGAACTGTCTTGGGATTTTCGGTCAGCCAGGGCTAGCTAATTGAAAAGAATGACGTTAATATTCACGCCAACCTGGATCGCGTGTCAGCGGAAACGCGGGCGTGTGTGCGGCCACACGGGTATGGATTCGTCGCCCTGATTCCGCACGGCCAGACATGAGAGGCGGCGAACGCAAGAAAGCTACACGGTTCCTATGGCCAGGATTCAATGCGACAGAAGAAAAAGGCCGCCATCAGATTTGCGCTGATGGCGGCGATCACAGGAGCAAGAGGAAACTTGACTTCCGAAAACGTGAACAACCAAACTCGAATTAGCCGCGGCGAAGTTTGCGCCGCACCAATCCTGCAATCCCGAGCAGGCCTGTCGAGAGCAGCAACAGGCTAGCCGGTTCCGGGGTGGACAGCGCCGTTCCTCTATATCCGATGAATTCCTGCGGTCCGTGGCCCGGGCTTCCGCCGACAGGCGTGTACAGCACCAGCCCTTTAAACTCGCTCGACGGGGCGTGCTGCGCCAACAAAAGAGCGCTCTGGTCGAGGGCCAGTACCGCAGCGTCCGGCGTGACGCCCTTGGCGAACAGGTTCCACACAGCCCAGTTGCCCACTTTGGCGTCAATCGTTCCATTCACCACGCCCAGGAAAATGATGCCCGCCGCTTTGTAGTCCCTGATGTCCTTGCCAAACAAGCCTTTCCCAGAAAGCAGCCCGCTGACGTTGGCATTCCAGCTCTCACCCGCCGAAATGTGGTTGGTGAACGAGTCACACATCAGGGGTGTGGCCTTCCCACCGTTGATCGAAAAATAGTAGGGATAAGTGTAGTAACCCCCGGAGACGTTGGTACCCGGCTGAAGGAACGTCATATTGACAGTGGCGGAATTGGCCGAGGCCAGGGTGGAGAGGGACAGGGCCACAACCAGCGACAAGAGAAAGCGGCTACGTAACACGATTGGATCCTCCCAAAACAAACTCGAATTCTCTGGTTCTTGGCAAACTTTCCTAACGGGGAGGACGCAGCACAAGAAAGTGCACCCGCGATGCCAATTGGCTCGCTAGTTTGTGCTTACTGCAGCAAGCACTTGCAGATTGCGGAAACGGGAGAGTGAAAAGGGTTGCAGATGTCTCGTCGCTGGGTGGAAGTGAACCGGCGCTGGTAACCATTGTTAGTAACTTCCGGTAATCGAAAAAAAGCAACCATGGCAACTGGAACAGCCTGTCCAGCATGGGTTCTACGGGGTTGTGCTTCCAGCGGCATGAAACTGCACCTCCACCGTGTTGCCAACTCTGAGGAAAAGCACGCTGGGGTTTTTCATCCCCCACTGCACGTACGGAACTTGAAACGAGGCCTTCGCGGCCCACGCGCTTCCGGCGAAAGTTACTTCGACGGGAAAAGTAACTTCGTGTTCAGCGCCATGCATCGTAAACATGCCGTGAACCTGGAGCGTGGAAGCGCCCGACGTGGCAAGTGTGCCTTCGGCGCGATTGGGGCGGAAGACGATTTCCGGATAGCGCCCGCTCTCAATCACATCCTTGTGCATTTTGTTGTCACGGGAGCCGTTGCCGGTCTTGCCGCTGGTGGCGTCGAACGCGATTTCTCCGCTGGCCTTGCCGGTTGCGGGATCGAACTGAATGGCGCCGCGTTTCAACAGGAACGTGCCTTTCACCGTGTGCAGGTTGCCGGCCAGAGTAATATCGGCCCCGCTTCGCGCAGTGTCGAGTTGTAGCAGGAGTTCATGGGTAACTGGTGCCGCCGGCTGTGCTGCAAGCGCGGCGACCGCGACCAGCAGACCGATCTGACCAAGAACTATCCAACGAAAAGTCTTTGTCATAGATATTCTTGTAGATACCGAGATGGATTCCGATGGATTCGCAATGCGTCAGGCCTTCAGCAGTTCCCACCCCAAGGCCATTCCGTTCAAGATATGATCCCGCGTGGAGCCTTCGCCCACGTGCAGGGCCAACATTCCAGCAAAGGAGCGGGGGCTCGACTGGAATACCTGCATGGTGCGCCGCCGCAGATGGCTGTGTTTGGCCAGGAACAGCATCATGTGAGCCATCAGGGCGGGACGGCGGATCAAAGCGCGATGACCCTTTTGATAGCGAGCGAGGTCTCCGCTGGCCAGGCAATCGCCGAGCAGCGCGGCTTGCCGAAAGGTGAGGCAAAGACCTTCTCCGGTGATGGCGTCCACTCCGCCCGAGGCGTCGCCCACCAACACGGTGCGGCCTCGATACACGCGCCGCAATCTTCGGGTGACGGTGATCGCGCCCCGTTCGCTGGAAGCCTGTTCCGCATCTTCGAGGCGTGCGCAAAGTTCCGGAAATTCCCCGAGCCCGTCTTCGAGTCGCAGCAGCAGCTTCGGGCTGGACGAAATCATGGCCACACAAACTTCTTCGCGGCCGACCGGCGTGACGTAAACCTGGCAGTGACGGCCCCAGTGCAGTTCCATGAAATCGGTCCAGGGCGGAACGCGATAGTGGCGCCGGAACGCGAAGCGCAGAGTCTTTTCCTGCATCGCATCCAGGTCGTGTTGCTCCAGCTTTGCCCAGCCGCGGACGCGGGAACTGGTTCCGTCGGCGCCCACCACCCAGCGCGCGCGCACCAATTCTCCAGCAACCAGCGCGCCTTCGGGATGAAGCCCGGTGACCGCCGATTGCCACAGCAAGCGCACGCCGCACGCCGCCGCATGATCCAACATGATGCGATGCAGAAGCGTGCGCCGGATTCCGTAAGCGGTGCCGCGTGGAAACGCAGCCTCGGCTTTGGTTCCGTTGCTCACGAAACGAATGCCGCGAAATGGATACGCTTCGCCCTCGGGAATCGTGATGCCGAGCTGGCGCAGAGCCTCCACTCCGTCCGGCATGAGTCCCTCGCCGCAGGGCTTGTCGATCGGCGGAACCGCGCCATCCGCCACCACCACGCTCAAACCGTGACGGCGCGCCGCGATGGCCGTCGCCAGACCGGCAGGTCCGCCGCCGGCTACGAATACATCCCACGGATTCGGAAAACGACTCACCATAAGTTTCTTATCGACAAACTTCTTACTTTCGATTCCCTACCAGCGACCCTCCTACCATTCCAGTAAAACGAATTCCGAGCAGAACCCCGGCCCCATCGCGGCCAGCAAGCCCAGTGTGCCGGGCGCGGGGCGGCGATTTTTCATGACTTCTTCCAGCACCACCAGCACCGAAGCGGACGACAAATTGCCAGTCCGGCGCAGGCATTGCCAGGATACGTCAAGTTCGCCATTCTTCAAGCCGAGCGCCTCGGCGGTCGCTTCCAGAATCTTCGGGCCGCCGGTATGCAGTACCCAGCTGCCGAGGTCGGCGCGAGTCAATCCGCGCTCGCCAAGAAAGTCGTCGAGATCGTGCGCCAGGTTCTTTCGCACCAAGTTCGGAATCTCGCGAGAAAGGACAATGCGAAAGCCTTTTTCCGTTACGTCCCAGCCCATCATCTCTTCCGTGTCGGGATAGAACACGGAGCGGGTTGCGAGAATCTTGGGGCCGGAAAGCCCGCAATCCGCGCCCGCCACGATCACCGCGGCCGCGCCGTCTCCGAACAGACCGGATGAAATCAGGTTGGCCATCGAGATATCCTCGCGCTGCAGCGTGAGCGAGCAGAGTTCGACCGACAGCACCACCGCGGCCTGATCTGGATACGCGCGCACATAATCGGCGGCGCGCGAAATGGCCGCCGCGCCCGCCACACAGCCCAGCCCGAAAATCGGAACGCGGCGAATGTTTCGGCACAATCCCATCCGGTTGATCAGCAGTGCGTCAATCGATGGACTGCAAATGCCGGTCACCGAAACAAAAAAGAACGCTCCCAGATTCCGGACATGCAAGCCGGCGTCCGCCAGCGCGCCGGTAACCGCTTTCTCGCCCAACTCTTTGGCCGTGCGAATCCAGTGATGGTTGGCCTCGCCCCAGGTTCTCATCTTCAGATACTCTTCTTTGGGAAGCGAGAGGAATCGTCCGTCGACGCCCACGTGACGGTGCAAACGCCGCAGCACGTGCGGGTTTTCGATCTTATCGCCCCAGTATTCCTGCAGGGCCGCCAGCAACATCTCCTGGGTGTAGTAGTGTCGAGGAAACGCGCTTGCCGCGCTGACAATTCGCATGTTTGCTCTGGTTTCGGAGGACCTGGGCCAGTCTCGCCGCCCGGATATCCGAAAATTATCTGTCCATTGAACCTTAGATGCAGATTCGTAGTGTTAAAGTACTAAATTCAGAAAGGCAGGACCAAACAGTGAAATTCATCGCCGGACTGCTACTCGGTCTCCTCCTCGTGCCCGCCGGGGCGTATCTGTATTTCACCGGTGGCAGCGCTCCCGTTGCCACCACCGACTCCAACATGCCCTTCGAAACTTTCTTCGCAAACAAGGCGTTGAATGCGCGCATCAAGAAAGACATGCCGAAGAACGTCCCGATCCAGGCAAACGATGCCAACTACCTGGCCGGCGCCGAGCTTTACAAGCAGCATTGCGCGGTTTGCCACGGCTTGCCCCTGTCGCCGAAGACGGCGATTGCGACAGGAATGTATCCGCAGCCGCCGAGACTGTTAGAGGGAAAAGGCGTGACCGACGATGAGCCCGGCGAAAGCTACTGGAAGATCTTCAACGGCATTCGCCTGACCGGCATGCCCGGCTTCAGCAAGTCGCTTTCTGAAACTCAGATGTGGCAAATCGCGATCCTGCTAGCCAATGCCGACAAGCTTCCACCCGCGGCAAAAGCGGCGCTGGTCGCGCCAATGGCGGCGAGCCCGCCGGCCGCAAGCGTTCCACCCGCGGCGAGCGCTCCGGTCTTTCCTAGTGCTGTGCCTGGTTCCGCGCCGAGTTCCGTGCCGCCGCCAAAATAAGCCGGTTGGAGAACTTAAGGATTCGTCGTCCGTCGAGCGAGGCCGGTGAGCGGCCAGTGTCCTAAATCGGCTGCGATCTCCGATCCCGAGCAACACCCGCCACGGAGACACAGAGACGAAGTACCCAGTACCCAGTTGCCAGTAAAAGCGGCGGTGTTTCTGGGTACTCGGTACTGACAACTCGCTTTTCTCCGTGACCCCGTGCCTCCGTGGTGAAGTTCTGGTTTGTGAACAGCCCGGAGCTCGTAGCTCGCAGTTGAATTTAGGACACCAGCCGGTGAGGCGCTAACCATCGAGCCTCGTCTCGCGTTATCGTGTAGGCATGGCGTTTGGCCGTCCCAGAAAACTCTTCACCGAAGCGGAGCTTTACGACTACGCCGTAGGCGCGCTGGCGCGCCGCATGCGCTCGGTCGCGGAACTGAAGCGCCTGCTCCGAAACCGGGTGGAAGCCGATACGGAAATCGGCAAGACGCTGGTGGAACTGGTTGTCGTTCGCCTGAAAGACCAGGGCTATCTGAACGACGCGAAGTACGCGGCGGCCTTCTCGTCGTATCGCCGCGACAACGAGAAATTCGGGCGCATGCGCGTCGTCACCGACCTGAAGGCGAAGGGCGTGCACGGCGACGTCATCGAGAAAGCGGTTTCTTCCGTCTATGGCGACGTGAAAGAAGAAAATCTCGCTCGCGACTACCTCCGCCGCAAACGCCTCCAGAAGCCCAAGGACAAAGACCAGAAGCAGACAGCCCGCATCTTCCGCCAGTTGATGCGCGCCGGATTCGCATCAAAAACCATCTTCACGATCCTGAAGAAATGGGACGTGGACGAAGAAACTCTCACCGAACTCGAGAACGAGACTTCCGAGGCGTCTCACTGATCCCGGACAACTCGTTTGTAGAGACGAGGCTTGCCTCGTCTCTGCGTGCCAATGAGACGCGGCAAGCCGCTTCTCTACGGCACAGCAGAGTGTAGATCGAAACAAGTTCTCGACGAAATCGGGAAATTAAGTTCTTGGTTGCGCGCACCCCGCATGCTCTGATACAACCTTGCAACTGAAGAACTCTTTAATTCCTCTGGAGGAACTATGAAGATGAAGTTCTGTTTGATGATGGCAGCTGCGCTGCTGGCTCTGACTGCGTTCTCGTACGGCCAGGCCGGAACCGACGTGAAAACCGCAGCCGACGATACTGGCAAAGCAACCAAGAAGGCTGCCGTGAAAACCGGCGACGCCACCAAAACCGCCGCCAAGGATACCGGCAAAGCCACTGAGAAGGCCGCCGACAAAACCGGCGCTGCCACTAAGACCGCCGCCAAGAAAACCGGCGCTGCCACCAAAACCGCCGCCAAGAAAACCGGCCACGCCACCAAAACCGCCGCCAAGGATACCGGCAAAGCCACCGAAAAGGCCGCCGATAAAACCGGCGCTGCCACCAAGACCGCCGCCAAGGACACCGGCAAGGGCGTGAAGAAGGGCGCCGAGAAAACCGCCGACGCGGTGAAGTAAACCTGCTTTCTCACGACGGCGTCGAAGTGCCCGCTGCCCGCGGTTTGCGCAGCAGACCTTCGATGCCGCCGATCCAAGTCTTCAGGTGGAGCGCCGGGCGTCCCCGTCCGGCTGGACTGGCGAGATGCCCGTCCCTGAATACCGGCTTCCGCTCGGCGGTTGACCGCGGAGTCTTCCCCTGCGTTCCCCTGTGTCCTCTGTGGTGAAGGTTTGCCTTTCATTTAGAATTAACCTTCCATGCTCACCGGCTCCGAAATTCGCCGCAAGTTCCTGGACTTCTTCATTCAGAAGCAACACCGCGAGGTGCACTCCTCGTCGCTCGTCCCGGCCAACGACCCGACGCTGCTCTTTACCAACGCCGGCATGAACCAGTTCAAGGACGTTTTCCTCGGCCTCGAAAAGCGCGACTACGCGCGGGCCACGACCTCGCAGAAGTGTGTGCGCGCGGGCGGCAAGCACAACGATCTGGAAAACGTAGGCTTCACCAATCGCCATCACACGTTTTTCGAGATGCTGGGAAACTTTTCCTTTGGCGACTACTTCAAGAAAGACGCCATCGCCTACGCCTGGGACTTGATCACGTCGCCGCAGTGGTTCGGGATTGATAAAGAGAAGCTGTACGCCACCATCTTTAAGGGCGAAAACGGAGTCCCGCGCGATGCCGAAGCTTACGACCTGTGGCTCGGCCAAGGCGTGCCGAAAGATCGCATCTTCGAATTCGGCACAAAAGACAATTTCTGGCAGATGGGCGATACCGGCCCCTGCGGCCCCTGCAGCGAGATCCACTACGACATGGGCGTGGCGGCGTCAGACCAAGGACACGGCACGACCGCTCCGGCGTGTGAGTTTGGTTGCGATTGCGGGCGGTACGTGGAATTGTGGAACCTGGTGTTTATGCAGTTTGACCGCGATGCCAGCGGCAAGCTGAATCCACTGCCCAAGCCGTCGATCGACACCGGCGCAGGACTGGAACGGATAGCGGCCGTGCTGCAAGGCGTGATTTCGAATTACGACACGGATTTGTTCACGCCGCTGATCAAGCGGGCGGCGCAGTTGACGGGAACCTCACTCAAGAAGGAACTCGACAAGGAAGCACATACGAAATCGGCTGCGTCCTTGCGTGTCATCGCCGACCACTCACGCGCGGCCACGTTTTTGATTTCGGACGGCGTCATTCCGTCAAACGAAGGCCGGGGCTATGTTCTGCGTAAGATCATCCGCCGCGCAATTACGCACGGGCGCCTGCTCG
>Ga0187818_10001100_pt1 | contig 10710 bp, 8 predicted proteins | sample NC_wetland_sal_i_14_FD_130581 | JGI IMG/M metagenome (GOLD analysis project Ga0187818, IMG submission 130581) | Wetland sediment microbial communities from Neuse River Estuary, North Carolina, USA - SO4_3 | ecosystem: Environmental > Aquatic > Freshwater > Wetlands > Sediment | place: USA: North...
GCTGGGCGTCGTAGCGCTCGTCGTTGGGACGGTCAGCGGAGGGCGCGGCTGTCTTCGTGTTCTCTTCCTGCGGCATAGAGAGGATCGTCGGCTGCTGAATAGCCTCTGATTTTACAACGTGGCGACGCGAATCGCTCATCGGGGATGCTGCTATGGGCTGGATCGGCTTTCGGTCGCTATTCCGAATCGGACTTCTCGACCTTGCCCGGCTTGTTGGTGATTGTTCCGTCGTCGGAGATTTCAACCACTCTGGGGCTGAATGTGGAAGCGCAGTGCGGTTTGCTTTTGTCGCTAACCCATTCCTTATGATCCCAGCTGACGTGGACTGAATACGGGCATTGATCCTCCAGAACCTCGCCGTTGTTCTCGTCCGGAGGCAGGAAACCTTCAGCTCTCTCGTCGGTCGTATGCCAGGGTTCGACATCAATTGAAGCTTGAAAGGTCGACCCCTTGGTGAGGCTGATGGAGGCCGCGGAATCCTCGCTGTGGTACCGTGCGCAGCTCTGGTAGACAGCAACATCGCTGGCTAACTTCGCCATACTGAGCAGGGGCTTGCCGCCCGGTTGTTGCTGGTCGATGGCCAGCCAGTAGACGGCATGGCTCTGAGATTGTGGTTCGTGGCCGTCATCTTCGGTTGCTGTGACTTGGAAAATGCGGGTGCGGGATTCCGTGAACACTTCCTTGACACGGAAGCTGAGGGCGGTACCGGTCTCGATTTGATTTGTGGGCAGTAGCGACGACTGCGTTTCCTCGACTCTTCTCTCGAACTCAAATTCCATGTGCCTGTTCTTGCCTTCCGGATCACTGGCAAACAGCGAGAGTGCAGGGAGGTATCCGATTACTGGAGGCCCTTCGCTCAAGATCACAGAGAAGAAACGTGCGCCGAACGGTGCTTTGTCGCCATAAGTGCCGAATACGTGAATCGTCTGAGGGGCTGAGCCGGAGACGCGGAGAATTTCGGCAGTTTTGCCCAGTCCGGGCAGTTCGACTTGCCGGGTACGCCAGCCGGAATCGTGCTCGGCAAGCTTGGCGAACTCCTGCAGCGTGGCGGGACTTCCCGGTGGAACTACAAACGGAATCTCTTTGTCGCTAAGCAGATGGAACCAGGACTTCGTCTGACGCTTGCCCTGGATTGGGTTCCAGGTTGTCGCTTCACAACCGAAATCCGCGTCTGCGGGAATCCAGTCACATTCGTAATTATTGTTTTCCTGATCTTGCGCATCGTAAACGCCACACGCGCCAAAGGCCTCGTAGGAGTCGCACGACAGATCGGCAGCGATTGCCGGTTGCGCAGAGCGCAGATCGAGCAGGAGGTGCTCTTCGTGAGAGCCCACCCAGACCCCAGTCTCCAGCCGGTTCCATAGCAAATCGAACAGCGGAATCGTGCGATCCCCGGTCGCGGGCACGATCACGACCGGTGACTGCACAGGCTCGGAACCGTCGTTCGGCAGTTGCGCGACAAGAAAACCCGGGCGGCTTGTCGTGTCTTCATCTTCGGCGGGAAGGATTTTCGACCACAGAACTTGCTCCGCTGAGGTCAGCTTCACGTAGATTACAACTGGAGCATAGGGCAAGCCTGACTCTGCGCCTTCCCCCCGATTTTGCCGGACATAGAATTCGACTCTGCTGATCTTGTACTTCGAGGAATCGATTTTGCTATAAAGCGTGTGAAATGCCGCGGCCTGCACTCGCTGGATTTCCTGCTGATCAGTAACCGCGACCAGACGAAGTTTCGATGGGTGGTTTAGTTCGGAGCTGAACGTACTCTCCGCCCTCGTGCTGGAACATCCAAATGAATGGTGCGGCTCGGCGTCATTCTGCGCGACAGCCGAGGCGGCAAACAGGGCGAACGCCAGCAGAGCGGCAAGGTAAAGGCTGCGTATGGTCATGCACTTCTCGATTCGCAATCGAGTTGCCACGCGCTGCCGTGCTGAAGAATCAGACAGTTGAGCGGGTGTCTGAGCGTTCGTTGGCAACACCGAGTCCACGATAGAACACAGTGTGTCTGCGGTGAGGCTGGCTCAACAGCCAGACAACTAGACGGAGCATGGCCCGCCCAGAATACCTCAGAGCCGAAGGGAGACAAACTGCTCTCTGGACACCAGCCTTTGGTGGCTGCCTTCTCGGTCTTCAATTCATGGTGATCACGGCCCGGAAGCGCACCTTCCCCTCGGCCACGCGGTCATAGGCCTTGTTGATTTCATCCAGCCTGTAGGTTTCTTCGACCACCTTCACCTTGCCCTTGGCAGCATAGTCGAGCGCTTCGTAGAGATACTCGGGGCCATTCTGCGAGGAACCGATCAGCGCGACCCGCTTGAACATGAGTTCGGGAGTGTAACTGAGCGGTTCGGGCCCTACACCCATCAGAATAATGCGCCCGTTGGGCCGCATCCCCTTGGCCGCCTCGGCAGTCGCGGACCAGGAATTTGAAGTTGCGAGCAGCACATCCGCGCCCCCTGCAGCCATGAGTTTCTCGCCGTTCTCGACGACGTCATCCGCGCCCAGGTCGCGAATCATTTTTCCCTTGTCTTTCGATTGGGTCACCGCAATCGTGTCGAACCCTGACGCCTTCGAATACTGCAAAGCCAGGTGTCCCAGTCCTCCGATGCCCACCACGGCAATGCGCTCGTGCGGCTTGGGATCGGCTAGGCGTAGCCCGCTCCATACGGTATACCCGGCGCAGAAGATCGGTGCAGCCTGCTCGTAGCTGAGCGCTTCGGGAATCAGCATGGTCGCGTCGGCGTACGCCAGCATGTATTCGGCGTGGCTGCCCTGCAGAACGATGCCAGTTGAGATCGCGTTCGGGCACAATTCCCTCTTGCCGCGCAGGCACCACTCACAACGCCCGTCGCCCTGTTGCACCCAGGCCACGCCGACGCGGTCTCCGACCTTGCGCGCGGTCACCCCGGGGCCGACTTCAACAATCTCTCCCACCGGCTCGTGCCCCAGCACACGGGGAAACTGTGTGGGGATTACGCCGTGCGTAATGTGTACGTCGGTATAGCAGAGACCGCTGGCATGAATCTTGATGACGACTTGATTGGGGCCGGCCTTGGGCGTCTGCCACTCTTTGACTTCCCACTTGCCGTTGACGGAGGGAACGACGGCTGCTTTCATAAAGAACGCTCCTGCGGAATTTAAATGCGGGATTCTCGACAACCTTTCTTTGGATGCTGGAGTCGGTGCCCGGATTCAGGCGCCTCTGCCCCATTTGCGATGCACCCGCGGGCAACGGTAGACTGGTCGTAACCGGCTTCTCCTGCAGCCGGGGGCGAAAGGTGTATTTCGCTCGAATTGAGCGGGCGGGTCGCCCGCTCCCACACGAGTCAACCTAGGGTGAATCTATGCTGGTCGTCATGCAGGCGCACGCCACCGAAGAGCAGGTGCGCAACGTTTGCCAGAAAATCGAAAAGATGGGCTACCGCGCCCACTCCATGCCGGGGGCGCAGCGGACTGCCATTGGTATCACCGGCAATAAGGGAGAGATCGAACCGGGCACGCTGGAAGAAATGCCCGGCGTGCAGGAAGTCATTCAGGTTTCGAAACCCTACAAGCTGGTCAGCCGCGAGCTCAAGCAGGAAAACACCGTCATCCGCTTCCCCGGAACCAACGCCACCATCGGCGGCCCGGGGCTGGCGATCATCGCCGGGCCCTGCGCCATCGAGAGCCGCGAACAGGCCTTCGCCGTAGCTGAGCGCGTCTCCCGGGCCGGTGCCCAGTTTTTCCGCGGCGGCGCTTACAAGCCCCGCACTTCGCCCTACTCGTTTCAGGGACTCGGCGAGGAAGGCCTGCGCATCATGGCGGAGGTCCGCCAGCAGTTTGGGCTGAAGATTGTCACCGAGGCCATTGACCACGAGTCGCTCGACTTGGTTGAGGAGTGGGCCGACGTGATCCAGATCGGTGCGCGCAACATGCAGAACTTCTCTTTGCTCAAGCGTGCCGGACGCGCCCGCAAGCCGGTGCTGCTGAAGCGCGGCATGTCGGCCACGCTGGAAGAATTCCTGATGGCAGCCGAATACATTCTGAGCGAGGGCAACTACAACGTCGCGCTCTGCGAGCGCGGCGTGCGCACCTTCGCCGACCACACCCGCAACACCCTCGACCTGAGCGTGGTTCCCGCCGTGCAGCGGTTGAGCCATCTGCCGATCCTAGTTGACCCCAGCCACGGCACGGGCAAGCGCAATAAAGTCACTCCGCTGTCGCGCGCGTCGATCGCCGTGGGCGCCGACGGCCTCCTCGTGGAAGTACACCACCAGCCCGACCAGGCCCTCTCCGACGGCCCACAGTCGCTGTTCCCCGATCAGTTCGACGAACTGATGGTACAGGTCCGCCAGATCGCCGCCGTCGTGGGACGGACGGTGCCAGAGATCGGGGTGAGGGAGACGGCGGCTGTAAGCAAGTAGGATGCTGCAACGACAATTAGGAGGATCGTGTGTGGATTCGTCGGCTATTTCTCCCGACGGTGGCTTACGCCGGTCTGGGTGCGTTCATGCTTAAAGCGCCGGCTTCCCTTGTCTCCCAATCGGTGACTCGTCCACCTGAGCAGGAAAAATCCGTGCCCTCCGTTCTCTGCAGGCCAGCGAGTGTCGAATGGGTGGCTCAACATGCAAAAGGCGTCAGTGAAACAGCAAAGGCTACCACACTCGTTGTTGGCGCAGAAGTTACCACCGAAACGCACGGCGTTGACCTCCGCCCTTATCTTGAGAGCTCTGTAATGCCGCTCGTTAGGGCCAACTGGTACCGCCTAGTTTCGAAGTTCTCAGGAAGGAGCAGTGGGCGTGTGACTCTTGAATTCACGGTTCTTAAGGACGGAAGTCTGGGCCCGGTAAAACTGATAGATGCCCCGGCGGACTCGACTCTGGGTGATCTGGCAGCGAACGCCGTCAGGCAATCTGGCCCGTTTCCCGCAATGCCACCGGAGTTGGGCGGAGAGCTCATCAGCGTGCGCAGCACCTTCGAGTACGACGCGGTGGCAGCAAACGAACCAAGGCCTGCCGCCCGAGTGTGCTATCCGGCAGAGATCGCCAACCGCAGCAGCGATTGGCTTATGCCACCTCGTGCGATCTCTGACCCTGAACCTGAATTCACGCCGGAAGCTAGGGAAAAGAAAACGCAAGGGACGGTGACGCTCGAGATCTTGGTGGCAGCGGACGGCACCGTACAGAGCGCCTGCGCTATGCAACCGCTGGGCAGTGGTTTGGAGGAAAGCGCGGTCGAGACGGCCCGCAAATGGAGATTCGAACCTGCGACCTTCAAGGGCAACCCTCAAGCCATGCAAATTGAGGTCGAAGTGCAATTTCGTCTCCCTGAAAGGGATACTTCGAATCAAGCGAAGCCCTAGACGATGTGGTTCGCCGGAAGCCTGAGCGGTCGGTCTGCCACAGCCCTGCTGACGTTTCCTGCTTCTGCTGAGGCGGGTGGACCATGTCTCGCCTTTTTTTGCGCGATGTGGAACGTTTGAGCGCGACACAAAACGACCGAAGAAAGATCGCAAGAAATGGACCGCACGTTCTTCTTCACAGAGGTGAAACAACATGACAACAAAGCCCTCTTCCAATTGGATTCGTGGCAAGCGTTTAGCACGCGCGGCTGTCGTCCTCCTTGTGCTCAGTTGCGGCGTTGTCGCGGCCCGGGACAGCTCCGACAAGAATGCTCAGAGCGCCGAAAACAACACCGTTTACGAGCCTGGAAACGGCTTGACTCCACCGAAAGGCGTCTACACTCCGAATCCGGAGTACCGGAAAAAGCCCGCAAGAAAAAAATCTCGGGCACAGTCCTGGTCGAGATGGTCGTAACGCAGATGGCAAAGTACGGGACGTCAAGGACCATCTCGCTTTAGGGTTTTGGGGTCCGAGGTCCAACGCCCGACGTCCGAAGTCCGAGGTCTGGGTCTAGAATATGGGCAGAGGCAAGCCATGGCTGCGCTTCGCGACATCCTCGACCAGAGAGTCCGCGAGGCGGACGCTTCGCTCTATCAGAAACTCGACAACCATCGCGTTCGCTGTTTTTCCTGCGGTCATTGTTGTCCCATCCCGGAAGGCCAGCCCGGCGTTTGCAAAGTCCGCTACAACCGCGGGGGAACCCTGTACGCGCCCTGGGGATACACGGCGGGAATGCAGTGCGATCCCATCGAGAAGAAACCGTTCTTCCACGCCCATCCCGGAGCTCTGGCCTACAGTTTTGGCATGCTGGGCTGCGACCTGCATTGCGGCTATTGTCAGAACTGGGTGACGTCGCAAGCTCTGCGCGATCCCAATGCCGTTTCCCCGCCGCTCGAACTATCGCCCGAGCTGATGGTTCGGGACGCCCTCGATCAGGGCGCAAAAGTGCTGGTCAGCACTTACAACGAACCGCTGATCACCAGCGAGTGGGCAGTGGCGGTTTTCAAACAGGCCAAGGCCGCCGGGCTCCTCACCGGATTCGTTTCCAACGGCAACGCCACGCCGCAAGTGCTCGAATACTTGCGTCCCTGGATCGATCTCTACAAAGTTGATCTGAAGAGTTTCGACGACCGTCATTACCACGAACTGGGCGGCCGCATCGCTCCCATCCTCGACAGTATCCGCCGCATTTATCAGATGGGATTGTGGCTGGAGATTGTCACGCTGCTGATCCCCGGCTTCAACGATTCGGCCGACGAACTGCGGCGCCTCACCGAATTTGTGGCCGGCGTTTCGCCTGACATTCCCTGGCACGTCACCGCTTTCCACACTGACTACAAAATGCAGGGAGAAGATCAGCGCGATACTCGCCCTGAAGATCTGCTGCGCGCCGCCGAAATCGGCCACGAGGCGGGGCTGCGCTATATCTACGCCGGGAATCTTCCCGGTATGATCGGCGGCTGGGAAGATACCCGTTGCCCGCAATGCAGCGAGACGCTGATCAGCCGGTACGGCTACTTCATCGAGGACTACCGCCTCACTCCCGAAGGACGCTGTCCCCGTTGCTCCTGCCAGATTCCGGGCCGCTGGGCCGCGCGCTTCGATGGCCAGATCGCAGACCGCCCTTTCTTGCCGCACAAACGCTCGCGTTTATTTACAATCACAAGTCGGTGATTCGAATCGGGACTCAGGTCAGGAATCGAAACTGGTTGGGACGGTCGCCCCTTCGCTCAGGGCCGGCCTGTTCCCCGATCGCTCAGCTCATGCGGAAGAAATCCACTCTCTCTCTGATCGCGGCACTCTTCCTCATGACTTCCTGTTCTGCGCGCGATTTTCTCACGCGCCGCCTGGCCGCGGACTTGATCTCAGCTTCCGACATCTTCAGGACACCGCAGCAGTTCATGCTACTGACCGGAGTGGTCTCCAACAAAGATTACGTCTCGCCTGAATATCTGGTGCTTCAGCATCACGGATGGCTTTCGGCGACCAACGCCACCTGCCCAGTCGGCATGGTTCCTCCGCCCTGCTGGGATGTTCTGCTGACCCCTTCGGGCGTGGAGACGGTGCGAGGTTTGCTGCCAGCGGAAGAGGCCGACAAGGCGTCTTTTACTCTGCCGGTTGCCAGAAGGGAACTTGTTGGCGTTACGGGGATCAGCAAACAGGGCAGTGCAGCAGATGTGGACTTCACTTGGCGATGGATTCCGTTGAATGAAATTGGTGCGGCCCTTTACTCTTCCGACCTGCATTACAAATCTACAGTCGCATTCCGCGTCTACGATGACGGCTGGCGCGTCGTGCAAAGCAACCCTCACTCAGCGCAGGCGCTCGACGACGCCCTCAAGAATGCCGAGCCGGTGCCGTGAACTACGCTGCACCGCGGCCAACCCCCGCCTGGCTTGCCTCCGCCGTAGCCTGGCTTACTCCACGCCGCCTGCGCGCCCAAGGCATTGTCCTTGCCGTTTGCCTGTGGGGAGTCTGCGCCGTTGATTTCGCTACGCCCGGATTCTCCGACCGGGCCGGCAACATCAAGTTTCAGGATTTCCTGCCGTTCTACGTTTCGGCCTGGCTCGTCGTCGAGGATCGCGCAGGAGCGCTCTACAACCAGCAGGTCACGAAGGACGAATTCGACGCGATTCTTCATCGCTCGCTCGACCATCGTTCGATCGGCCAGCCTGCGGACGGTCGTCAGCCAACTGGATTCCCTGCAGTCAACCCTTCAGCCAGTCCTTCAGCCAATCCTCCAGCCAATCCTCCAGACAATGTTCGGCTGCCTATTCTCTACGGACCGCAGGTGGGGTTTTTCTTTCTCCCCTTTTCACGACTCTCGTTTCCAGCGGCGGCGCGGATTTGGGCTTCGCTAAGCCTGGCCTTTTTCTTCGCTTGCATTTATTTCGTAGGGAGAATCTGTCCGGCTCTGGGACCGCACTGGAAGATTGTGGTCATTGCCGCGGTTGCTTTTCCGCCACTCTTTCATTTGTTCGTCCGCGGCCAGATTTCTGTTCTGGTGCTGGGCTGCTTTACGGCGGCGCTGCTGGCATTTCGTGCCGATCGCGGCTGGCTGGCAGGAATTGCACTCGGCCTGCTGGCATTCAAGCCGCAGTTTCTGGTTGCCATTCCCTTGGTGCTGTTGCTGGCGCGGGCTTGGAAAGCCCTGGCAGGGCTCTGTGCTTCAGCGGCCGTGCAGGTGGTTTTGACTTGGCTCTATTTCGGTTCTGCGGTGATGCGTGCATACTTCGAAACACTGTGGCACGTGTCGCGCTGGATCGGCGCCGCGGAACCCGGCCTCGCAGCGATCCAGATGCATTCCCTGCGTTCTTTCTGGGCGCTGCTGATTCCCTGGCCGGACGTTGGACTCGCGCTGTACATTTTGAGTTCGGTCGTGATCATCGCCATGGCCGCAGTGATCTGGAAGTCCGGATCGCCGCTGACGCTGCGCTTTTCCGCGCTGATTCTCGCGGCGATCCTGGTGGACCCACATCTGTTTGTCTACGACCTGCTGGTTCTCGCGCCCGCGCTGTTGCTGCTGGTAGATTGGACATTGACTGAGACCAAGAATAAGACCAAGCCGCAGCATCACGACTCGGCGGCTCTCCAGTTGCTCTCGTACCTCACGTATATTCTGCCGCTGTTCGGCCCGCTGTCGCGCTGGACGCACCTCCAGCTTTCTGTCCCGGCTTTTGTTGTGCTGCTGTGGACTCTCTGGCGCCACTCTATTGATCTCGCGTCGCCTGCCGCAGATGCCAAACTTGCTTCGCCGGCAGCGCGCGTTGTATAACCCTACTTCCCGCGGGGAACCTCTATGCGAGTCCATGAAACTGCATTCGTGGCTGTGACTGTGCTGTGTTGTGCGCTGGTTGTTCCTGCACAAACCGAAGCAAAGCCCAAACCGAAACTGACCCTGGACGAGTTCTTCAACTCCGTCAACTTCACAGCGGTCGAGACTTCACCGGACGGGAATGCGGTCGTGATGAACGCGGAGCGCGCCGATTGGGACCAGCAAATCTTCCGCGACGACCTGTGGCTGTACCGCGACGATGGCAAAGGTGGCACCCTGGTTCAATTGACGCAATCTGGCCACGACTCCGAGCCGAAGTGGTCGCCGGACGGCCGTTGGATCGCTTTTCTTTCCGAGCGCAAATCATCTGCGGAAAAGTCCAGCGACTCCGACGATGCTGACTCCGGCGCGAAGGACGAATCCGGCAGCCAGATCTACCTCATCTCTCCAAATGGCGGTGAAGCCGTCGCGCTCACCCAGGGAGAAGAGGGAGTGCACGCTTTCGCCTGGTCGGCCGATTCGCAAACGATTTATTTCGCCACGCGCCAGCCCTGGACCAAGGCGCAAAAAGACGCCTACAAGAAAGACTGGAAGGACGTAGTGCAATATCGAACCGCCGAGCGCGGTGATACCGTCTTCTCGCTCGACGTGGCTGCGGACCTTGCCCGTCACGCCGCTCCGGCCAAACCAGAGAGCGATCCGGATAAAGAAGATCTGACTCCCGGCGCGAAGGCCATCGCTACCACGCCACTGCGCATGGATCAAATGCTGGTTTCGCCCGATGGGCACAAGCTCGCATTCCTCACCAATGCCATCAACCAGCGCCAGGAAAAGTACGACGACGTGGAAATCTACACGGTCGATCTAGCACGTGTGGTCGCGGGCGACTCGCCCGCGAATGCTGGCGGCGAGAACAAGCCCGCTCTGGCGCAACCCCGCCGCATCACCCACAACCAGGCCGTCGAAACCCACCTGCGCTGGGCCAGCGACAGCCGCCACATCTTCTTCAGCGTGGACGGAGGCGACGTGTCCGGCCCCTACCGCGACCTGCAACCGCATCTTTACTGGGTTGACACGGAAAAGCCGGACAGCGAATCCGGCGCGGTCGAGCAGTGGGCGAAGGACTTCACCGGTCAGATCGTCAGCTACAGTCCCTATGGCAGCGGGGTGCTGGTAGCGGCGCGTATCGGCACCGAAGTGCAGATGTACGCTGTGGCCAGTCCCGCGGACTCTTTGCACATCGTTGCCGGCCGAAAAGGAACCTACGAAGATGTCTCGACTGGATTGCGCACTCCGCGCGTGGCATTCATTCATTCTTCGCTCACCGAACCAGCCGAGGTTTACCTCGCCGAAGGCCCGAACTTGCTGGAGAAAGCCCGGCCCATCACAGCCTTCAACAAGCTCTTCACCGAGCACGATCTTCCGCAGGGCAAGCCCTACCAGTGGAAGGCCGACGACGGCACCACCGTCGAAGGCATGCTGATCTATCCTCCGGGCAGCTTCGAACCAGGGAAGCCCGAGGCCAAGCATCTGCCCATGTTCACACTGATTCAC